>Ga0210085_1000424_pt1 | contig 17820 bp, 13 predicted proteins | sample China_Galinas_PW_5_FD_184866 | JGI IMG/M metagenome (GOLD analysis project Ga0210085, IMG submission 184866) | Wetland microbial communities from San Francisco Bay, California, USA, that impact long-term carbon sequestration - China_Galinas_PWC_D1... | ecosystem: Environmental > Aquatic > Marine... | reverse complement strand
CCCGCCTGCCCTTGAACCTCTGCGCGCGGAAGTTGGAGGTCTTCCCCTCCCGGTACCAGACGAGGTTGCCCTGGTTGTCGACGATCATCGGGCCGTCGCTTTTCGGCGCCAGGAAGACGTACCCGGACGCGGTGCCGCGAGCGGCGACGTCCACCCTCACGGAGGGGACGTTCAGGTCGGGCCGCGAGCGAAAGCGCGGCTGGTCGCCCCGGCTGGACTGCGCGGTCGGCGGCTGCTCCGACGGCGCCTCGGCCACCAGGCTGGGCAGGAACAGCAACAGAAAAAGGAGGCCGCCCGCTGCGGCGGCCCCCGCGATCCAGCGCCTGGGGCGCCGTGCTCTACCTTTGTTGCTCACCTATCTGAGTCGTTGCCGTGGTGCCGAGGACCCTGCCGTACACGTCCAGTCCCTGCATCACAACATATGGACCGGCGGTGGTTGCGGTGACTTCGGTCTCGAAGCCGCTGCGGGGCGCGCTGCCGACCACGGCCAGCGCGTCCGGGCTGGGACCCGCCAGCAGTCGCCAGGTCGTGACGCGGGTATCGCCGTTCCAGCTTGCCCATGCCTTCACGATACCGCCCGGCTGCGCTTCGGAGGCGATTGCCGGCCGTGCGGAGGGCCGGCCCACCCATGGGTACCGGAAGCTGCGATAGGACGAGTTGTGGGCCGCGAAGTGGGCGTCGAACAGCACCTCGCCGCTGGGCGAGAACTCCGTGAAGTAGGGCTCCGAGCCCCAGCCAACGAAGACGTTGCCGTTGGGAAGCAGCTGCACGTTGCCCTGGCTGTTGGCCAGCAGGCGCTTCGGGTGGACGTACTGCTTCACGACCTTGACGGTCCTGTCCTTGCCGCCGAGCTGCAGGAACAGCGCACGAGAGGCTTTGTGCAGGGGCGGCGCGGATCCGTTGTCGAAGATCGAGATCTCGCCGTTGGGCTCGCGCAGCACGTCGTGCTGCCAGGCGGTGCTGGTGCCTTCGCCGATCTTCTTGAAGTTCGAGCTCTTGCCGCCCAGCCTCCACATCACGTTCCCGGTCGCCCTGCTGATCCGGTAGGCGGCGCTGGTGTTGCGCGCCGAGACGAACACGCTGCCTTCCCCGTCGGGATCGACCGAGTTGATGTGGAAGTAGTCCCAGGCTTTGTCCGGGGTTTCGGGGGCGGGCACCATGCTGTCCTTGAGGGGAACGTTGCCCAGCGAGTGCCACTCCCAGGTCACCAGGTTGGTCCGCAGGTCGATTTCCTGGGCGATCGAGTCGAGCACCGTGCCGTTGCGGGGCCCCCCAAACGGCCGCAGGTCCTTCTTCACCGCCTTGTAGGCGGTGAGCAGGGCGGTGCCGCGCTTGGTCAGCCGGAAGTCGTGCAGGTCGCCCGAGTAGCCGTTGCCGGCTTTGACCCGCTTGATTACCTGGTACTGGCGGTTGGCGATCAGGAAGGTGCCCTGGCCGACGCCGTTGGACCTGAACGGTCCCTGCCACCAGGTCAGGACCGGCTGGCCCTTGAAGTTCTGCACTTTGAAGTTGGAGGTTTCGCCCTGGCGGTACCAGACGAGGTTGCCCTGGTTGTCGACGATCATCGGGCCGTTGACCTTGGGCGCCATGAAGACGTATCCCGGCGCGGTCCCCGCCGCCGGCGGCGTGTCGATCGTCACCTTCGGCACCTTGAGATCGGGGCGCGAGTGGTAGGTGACCGCGCCGGGAGGGATGTCGCCCTCCTTCGGGAGGCCCTTCGGCACCTTGGCCGCCTTGGTGTGGAAGTTGCCGATCTTGAACCAGAAGTTCCCGTGCCTGCCGAGGCGGATGTTGAGCCTCGTCTTGACCTTGACCACCTCGTTGACGGCGAAGTCCGAGTTGGGGATGAAGCTGACGCCGTTGCCGCCGGTCTGCCTGCGGAACTTGCCGCGATGGCGCCCCGTCTTCGAGCCGGTCACCGCGATCGGTCCGAGGTTTCCGGGCTTCACGCCGCGGAAGCTGAGCGTCGTGCTCTGCGACGCGACCCGCGTGTGGGGCGCCGGAAAGACGCTGACCTGACCGGCGAGGGCCGAGCCGGCCAGCCCGCCGAGGGCAGTCATGGCCAGGGCCAGGCCGCAGGCCATCCGAAAGCTACGAGCGATCAAGAATCTTCCCCCCTCTGACTGCCGAGGAAACGCCAAGGAAGGCGATCCGGGCAGCAAGTTTTCCCGTTTGTCTGTCTTCTGTCCCGGTGCGCTGGTTTGGCGGTGGGTTCCCGCTTCGCCAGCGTCTGCAATCGGTGCGAAGCAAAGCGCAAGTACCGTTGTCCGGACGGTCGGGGAAACCATAACGTTTGCACCTCCGGCCGTGCGAACGACACCTTTTGCGCAGTAAGCGATCTTACTAAGGGGTGCCGCGCTGGAAGGTCGGAAGCGACCAGCCCCGGTACACGGCGGCGAGGCGGAGGAGGAAGGTCGCGAGGATCGGCAGCGCGACCACGACCACGGCGTCGCGGGAGATCTCCGAGAGCAGGACGTAGGCGACCGCTCCGAGCAGCGATGCGGTGGCGTAGACCTCGCTGCGCAGGATCAGCGGCACCTGGGCGGTGAGCACGTCGCGGATCAGGCCGCCGAAGGTCCCCGTCAGCACGCCCGAGACGACCGCGACCCAGCCCTCGAATCCGAGCGCCAGCGCGGTGTTGGCGCCGATCACCGTGAAGACGGCGAGGCCGGCCGCGTCGGCCACAAGCATCGCGTTCGGCCACCTCGAGATCATCGGGTCCAGGTAGATGGCGGCGAGCGCCGCGCCGGCCGCGATCCCGACCGCGAGCGGATCGTCGACCCAGAAGACCGGCGTGTTGCCGAGCACGAGGTCGCGGACGGTGCCGCCGCCGATCGCCACGACCACGCCCAGGACGACGACGCCGAACCAGTCGAGCCGCCTGCTACCGGCCGCGAGCGCTCCGGTGATCGCGAACACCGCGATCCCGAGCAGGTTGAGGACTTCGATGTAGGCGGGGAGATCCGGGTTCATCGCGGCCTCGGGGAAGCGCCATCTTCGACGCGGCGACGGACGCGGCGGTCAGGCAGCGACCTTGCGCGGGCCGCGCCGCCTGCGCCGCCGCCGGGCGGGCTTGGCGGGCCGGCTCTCGGCGGCGTTGCCGCTCGGCCCGGCGGGGGTGCCGAACTCGGACTCGAGCCCGAGGCCCCTGGCGATCCGCCCCATTTCCTTGGCCTGGTCGGCGAGGACGAAGCTGATCCCGGTGCCGGTCCGCCCGGCGCGACCGGTGCGGCCGATGCGGTGCACGTAGGCCTCGCGGTCCTCCGGTGCGTCGAAGTTGATCACCCGCTCGATCTCGGCGACGTCGATGCCGCGGGCGGCGACGTCGGTCGCGACCAGGGTCAGCACGTCGCCGCGCTCGAAGCGGGCCAGCGCCCGCTCGCGCTGGTTCTGGCTCTTGTCGCCGTGCATCGCGACCGCCTCGACGCCGCGCCCGCGCAGGCGCTTGACCAGCCGGTCGGCGCCGCGCTTGGTGCGGACGAAGACGAGCGAGCGCCCGGCGCCCTCCTCGCCCAGGTGGACGAGCAGGTGGTCGAGCTTCGCGCCCTGGGACTCGACGTGGCAGAAGCGGTGGGCGATGTCGGCCTCGGCGCGCTCGGGCTCCTCATGCGTGTGGGAGCGGGCGTCGCCCGTGTAGGCGGCGGCGATCTGGCCGGTCGCACCCTCCAGCGTGGCGGAGAAGAAGAGGGTCTGCCGGGACGCCGGGGTCTTGCCGACGATCCGGTCGACCGCGGGGCGGAAGCCCATGTCGAGCATCCGGTCGGCCTCGTCGAGGACGAGGACCCGGACTCCCTTCAGGCTGACCGCGCCGCGCTCGATCAGGTCCTCGAGGCGGCCCGGCGTGGCGACGAGGAGGTCGGCGCGCTTGGCCGCCTTGATCTGGGGACCGAACCCGACGCCGCCGTAGACGGCGGCGATGCGCAGCCCGCGCGCCTCGGCGAGCGAGGCCAGCTCGTCGACGATCTGGCCGGCGAGCTCCCGCGTGGGGGCGAGGACGAGGGCCTGCGGGCAGGCGCCGCCGGGGCGGATCAGGTCGACGAGCGGCACGCCGAAGGCGAGCGTCTTGCCGGAGCCGGTGGGGGACTGGACGAGAAGGTCGTGGCCGGCCAGGGCGTCGCGGACGACCAACTCCTGGACGGGGAAGGGCTTGGCGATCGAACGCGCGCGCAGCGCGTCGACCACCGGCTTGGAAGTGCCGAGATCGGCAAACGAAGTGATATGCGTACTCCTTGAACTTGTGAATTGGGGGAGATCCTGCGACCCCAATGCACCAGCTGGCACGCGGAGGAAACGGAACCTCTCGGGCGGCCGATCGCCGAACCCGACAGCCGCACGTTAGCAGGCGGCGGTCGTGGGTGGCCCTGAGGCGACGCTACCGTGAGCGCACAGTCAACGGAAGGAGAGATGATGGCCAGGGCGATGCGCAGTGCGGTGATCGGCGCGCCGATCGACGATGTCTGGAAGACGATTCGCCCGTTCGACGGCTTGCCGGCCTGGCACCCGCTGTGCCCCGACACGCAGATCGAGAACGGGGAGAGCCCGCTCGCGGTGGGGAGCGTCCGCAACATCGAGCAGACCGACGGACAGCACTTCCGGGAGCGCCTGCTCGCCCTCTCGGACGCCGAGCACAGGCAGACCTACTCGATGATCGAGCCGCCCCGCACGGTGTCCAGCATGGTGACCACGATGCGACTTCAGCCCGTCACCGACGGCGACCTCACCTTCCTGCTGTGGACCTCCGAGATCGCGGCGCGGGAGAAGGAGGACGAAGAGAGCTTCGTCGGCTTCGTCGAGGACGCCTACATGACCGGGATCCGCAGCCTGCAGAAGATCTTCGGCGGCGGGGCCGCGGTGTCGTGACCAGGGCGGTCGCACTTCCACCCGCCATCCGGGCGAAACTGCGACCGCGCCGAGAGGGTTACCGAAGCTCCGCCGCCTCCGCCAGGAGGTCGACCTGGGCCGGGTCGGCCGTGCAGGGAAAGAGGATCAGCTCGTCGCAGCCCGCGGCCGCGAACGCGGCCAGCTCCGCCCGCACCTCGGCGGCGCTGGTGGCGGCGCCGGCGGCGATCGCGCCGGCCGTCTCCTCGCCCAGCCAGGCGTAGTAGCCGGTCAGGTACGCGGTGGCGGCGGCCTGCGCCTCGGGGCCGAGCGCGAAGTAAATCAGCCCGATCAGCCGCGGCCGCCCCTCGCGACCGTGCTCGCTCCAGGCAGCCTTCACCTTCGCCGCGCCGCGGGCGAACTGGTCGGCGCTGACCCCGCCGGCGATCCAGCCGGCGCCGAGCCGGGCGGCCCGGTCGAAGGACGCGTCCACGCCGCCGCCGACGACGAGCGGCGGCGGCGCCACGGCCGGGCCGATTGCCTTGCGGTCCCAGACCTCCCGCATGCTGACGATCATCGACTCCAGCCTCGGCCCCCGCTCGGCGAACGGGACCCCGGCGGCCGCGTAGTCGGATTCGCGGCTGCCGAGCCCGACCCCCAGGGTCAGCCGCCCCGCGGAGAGCGCCTGCAGGCTGAGCGCCTGCTTGGCCAGGGCCACGGCGCCGACCCGCAGCGGCCCGATCGCGATCGCGGTGCAGAGCCCGATCCGCTCGGTCACCGCGGCGGCGGCGGTCAGTGCCGTCAGCGGCTCGTAGCTGTCGTAGGCGGGCCGGTCGTTCGCGGCGAGGCTGGAGAAGCCCCGGCTCTCGGCCCGCCGCGCCCACTCGGCCAGCTGCGCCCCGGTGGTGCCCGGGACCGCGTTGGGCAATGCGATGGCGACCTCCATCGGCAGCCGAGTCTACGAGCCGGGTCGCGGGTGGCGGCCGCGATGCCGGAGGCGAGTGCCTGGCGCGGTCACATCTCTGTAACACGCCGGGGCACCAAGCTGGCAGCTTGAACTCGTGATGCAGGCGGGAAACGCGCTCAGCTCCAGGCCCTCGACGCCTTCGGGCGGGGCGGTCGCGGGGCGGAGCGCGGGGGAGCTGCGCGCGGCGCTGGAGGCGCTGCGCGCCGACGTCGTCGTCGTCGCCGCCGAGCTGCTCGACTCGTGGCGCCCGCGGATCGAGCGCGAGGAGTACCTGTCGAGCGCCCGCAACCTCGCCCACTACGTCGCGCTGCGGCGCCACGAGCTGCGCGAGCTGCAGACGGAGCTGATGCCGTGGGGCCTGTCCTCCCTGGGCCGGTGCGAGCCCCGCGTGATGGAGAGCCTAGATGCGGTGTGCGCCGCCCTGGCGAGGTTCGAGCCCGAACCCGGCGAGTCGCCTTCCGGACCGGACCCGGCCGCCTTCTTCCGGGGAAGCGAGCGGCTGGGCGAGAACACCGAGGCCGCCCTCGGGCCGACCCCCGCGCGCCGCCGGGTGCGGATCATGGCCACCCTGCCGAGCGAGGCCGCGTCCGACCGCGAGCTGGTGCGGGACCTGGTCGCCGGCGGCGCCGACCTGGTGCGGATCAACTGCGGGCACGACGGGCCCGACGCCTGGCGCGCGATGGTCGCCAACGTCCGCCGGGCGGAGGCCGAGCTGGAGCGCGGCTGCCGGGTCTGCATGGACCTGAGCGGGCCGCGCGCCCGCACCGGCGCCGTCTCCGCCCCGAGCCACCTTCGCCTGCGCCCCGGCGACCGCCTGACGATGACGCCGTCGGCGCCGCCGCCCGGCGAGGGACGGATCGCGTTCGAGTGCGCGCTGGAGGGAGTGTTCGAGCGGTTGCGCCCCGGCCACTCGGTCTGGGTGGACGAGGGGAAGCTCGGCGCGGTCGTCGAGGGGCTCGACCGGGACGGCGCCTGCCTGCGCGTCACCTCCGCCCTGCCGAAGGGGGCGCGCCTGCGGCCCGGGAAGGGGCTCAACTTCCCCGACACCGAGCTGGCGCTCTCGCCGCTGACCGCGAAGGACCGCGAGGACCTCGACCTGGTCGCCGAGCTGGCCGACGCGGTCGGCTACTCCTTCGTGCAGCGGCCGGGTGACATCGCCCTGCTCCAGGAGGAGCTCGGCAGGCGCCTCGAGCGGCCGGAGGAGATTGCGCTGATCGCCAAGGTCGAGACCGCGACCGCGGTCCGCAACCTGCCGGAGCTGATCGTCCAGGGTGCCGGGGTGCAGCCGTTCGCGGTGATGATCGCCAGGGGCGACCTGGCGGTCGAGGTCGGCTTCCGGCGCCTGGCCGAGCTGCAGGAGGAGGTGCTCTGGCTCTGCGAGGCGGCCCACGTGCCGGTCATCTGGGCGACCCAGGTGCTCGACCGCTTCGTCCACAAGGGCGTCGGCGCCCGGGCCGAGGTCACCGACGCGGCGATGGCCGGGCGGGCCGAGTGCGTGATGCTGAACAAGGGCCCGTTCATCGACGACGCCGTCGAGCTGCTCACCGCGATGCTCTCGACCATGGAGGGCCACCAGCTGAAGAAGGTCTCGCGGATGCGCGCCCTGCGCTCCTGGTAATCCATCCCAGTGGCGCGCCCGTCCCGTCGCGAGGTAGGTTGTCGCCGGATGGGGGGCACCGTCAGCCAAGCGCAGGAGGCGTCGCCGCGCCTGGACGTCGCCTTCCGCTCCGGCGAGGACGAGTGCGCGGCCTGGCTCTACCTGCCCGCCGGCGACGGTCCTCATCCCACGATCGTGATCGGGCACGGGCTCGGCGCCACGCGTGAGATGCGGCTGCCCGCCTTCGCCGAGCGCTTCCAGGCGGCCGGCTACGCCTGCCTCGTCTTCGACTACCGGCACTTCGGCGCCAGCGGCGGCGAGCCGCGCCAGCTGCTCGACGTCGGGGAGCAGCTCGCCGACTGGCGCGCCGCGCTCGCCTTCGCCCGCGCCCGCGAGGAGCTCGACCAGGGGCGGATCGTCCTCTGGGGCACCTCGTTCGGCGGCGGTCACGCGCTCGCCATCGGCGCCGAGGACCACGGGGTCGCCGCGGTCATCGCCCAGTGCCCGTTCACCGACGGCATCGCCTCCGGCCTGGCGGTCGACCCCCGCACCAGCGCCAGGGTCGCGCCGCTCGCGATCCGCGACCTGATCGCCGCCCGCCGCGGACGGCCGCCCGTCCACGTCCCCGTCGTCGGCCCCCCGCACACGACCGCGCTGATGACCGCCGCCGACGCGATGCCCGGCGTCGAAGCCCTGGTCGACGGCCTCGAGGGCTACGACAACCGCGCCTGCGCCCGGATCGGGCTGCGGGTGCTGGGCTACCGCCCCGGCCGCAGGGCCCGGCGGATCGCCGCGCCCGTCCTCTTCTGCGTCTGCGCCCGCGACAGCGTCGCCCCCGCGCGCGCCACCCTGCGCCACGCGCGCCGCGCCCCGCGGTCCGAAGTCAGGCTCTACCCCGAGGGCCACTTCGACGTCTACTTCGGCGAGCCGTTCGAGCGCGCCGTCGCCGACCAGCTCGACTTCCTCGCCCGCAACGTCCCCGCCTGAGCGTCGCTAGGGATCGGCCTCGCGCGGCGCCGCCCGCCGCGGCGGGCGCCAGCCCTGCGTCCAGGCGAACCAGATCGCGCCGGCGATCGTCACCAGGCAGGCGACGAAGAAGTTGAGGCGCAGGCCGAGGATGTAGTGGGAGGGGTCGACGCGCATCAGCTCCTCGACGATGCGGAAGGCCGAGTAGCCGGTGACGTAGAGGGCGAAGAGGCCGGGGGCGCGGATCGGGCGGTGGCGTTCGAGCCAGACCAGGAAGCCGGCCAGGGCCAGGTCCCAGATCGCCTCGTAGAAGAAGGTCGGTTCGAAGGTCGAGTACTGCTCGTAGCCGTCGGGCCGGTGGACGGGGTCGATTTCCACCGCCCAGGGCAGGTCGGAGGGACCGCCGAACAGCTCCTGGTTGACGTAGTTGCCGCCGACCCGGCCGATCGCGTGGGCGACCAGCAGGGCGGGGGCGGCGGCGTCGAGCGCGTCGGAGACGGAGACGCCGGCGCGGCGCAGGCGCCAGACGGCGGCCAGGACGCCGGCCGCGAAGGCTCCCCAGCTCCCCAGCCCGCCGTCCCAGACCGCGAACGGCCCGTACCAGGCGTCGGGGACTTCGCTCATGCTGGTCAGGTCGAAGTAGATCCGGCCGCCGATCACCCCGGCCGGGAAGGCCCAGAGCATCACGTCGTAGACGGTCTCGCGGTCGCCGCCGCGCGCCTCCCAGCGGCGCACGGTGATCCAGATCCCGACCGCGATCGCGACGATGAACGAGAGCCCGTAGGCGTGGACTTCGAAGGGCCCGACGCTGAAGTCGTTCACCGACGGGCTCGGGATCGCGGCGATCACGGTGGCCAGACTAGTCTCAGCGCCGACGCTGCCGCCGCCGGGCCGAGTCGCTAGCTTGCTCCGCATGCGCGCGCTCGGCTCGGAGACCCGCTTCGAGGGGAAGATCTTCTCCGCCGTGGTGCGCCGCTACGCCGGCCCCGACGGCGAGGAGTACGAGCGCCAGATCGCCGTCCACTCCGGCGCGGTCGGGATCGTCGCCCATGACCAGCGCTGCCTCTACCTGGTCAGCCAGCCGCGCGAGGCGGTGGGGGAGGAGGCCCTGCTCGAGATCCCGGCCGGGACGATGGACGTCGCGGGGGAGAGCGAGCTGGAGTGCGCGAAGCGCGAGCTCGACGAGGAGGTCGGGGTGCGGGCCGAGCGCTGGGAGGAGCTGCGCTCCTTCTTCCCAAGCCCCGGCTGGGCGCAGGAGACGACCACGATCTTCCTCGCCACCGAGCTCAGCGCGAGCGACGGCGTGCCCGAGGACGGCGAGCGGATCGAGGTCGTCCGCTGGCCGCTGGAGGAGCTCGACCGGGCGATCGCCGAGGTGCGGGACGCCAAGACCCTGATCGGGCTCCTCCTCCTGCGCGAGCGCCTGCTCGGCTGAGGCCGGCGGGGTCGCCGTCGCCGCCCACTGCGTGATGCGCCGAAGCAGGTTGTGGGGCGCTGCACCGATGGAGCGGGCGGGTGGCCGCCGTACCTTCGCCGCGTGCCCGACACGAGCCCGCGCGACGACGGTCAGCAGGTCGCAGCCCGCCCGCTGTTGGAGGCACGGGGCCTGGAGCGCACCTTCGGGACCGGCGCCACCGAGGTGCGGGCGCTGCGCAGCGTCGACCTCGTCGTCGCCGAGGGGGAGATGGTCGCGATCATGGGGCCGTCCGGCTCGGGCAAGAGCACGCTGCTGCACATCCTCGGCGCCCTCGACCGGCCCGACGCCGGCTCGGTGGCGGTCGACGGCCGCCGCTACGACCAGCTCTCCGACCGCGAGCTGACCGAGCTGCGCGGCGAGGTCTTCGGCTTCGTCTTCCAGTTCTTCAACCTGCTGCCGACCCTGACCGCCGCCGAGAACGTCCTGCTGCCGGCGCTGGTCAACGGCGAACGCCCCGGCAAGGTCGCCGGCCGGGTCGACGAGCTGATCGGGCTGGTCGGGCTCGCCGACCGCGCCTCCCACCTGCCGACCGAGCTCTCCGGCGGCGAGCAGCAGCGGATCGCGATCGCCCGCGCCCTGCTCCGCGACCCCGTCCTGGTCCTCGCCGACGAGCCGACCGGCAACCTCGACTCGGCCAGCGGCTCGGCCGTGATGGGCCTGCTCCGCGACCTGGTCGACGGCGGCCAGACGGTGGTCATGGTCACCCACGACCCGGCCGCCGCGGCGCTCGCCGATCGCGTCGTGTTCATCCGCGACGGCTCCGTATCCGGCGAGGTCGCGGGCGGTGACACGGACCGGGTGATCGACGCTTTCCGCCGGGTCGAGTCCGGCGCTCCGGCCGGCGGCTCCCCGGCGCCGCGATGAGCGCCCCCGGTCCGCGGGGGGCGCGGATCCGCAGCTTCGGTGGGCTCGGCTTGCGCTCGCTGCGCGCCCGGCCGCTGCGCTCGGTTCTCACCGGCACCGGGATCGTGCTCGGGGTCGGGATGGCCTTCGGCGTGCTGATCCTGGTCGGCACGATCCACTCGACCTTCTCCAACCTGTTCACCTCGATCTACGGCAACACCAGCCTGATCGTCTCCGGCAAGGCCTCGATCGGCTCGGTCCCGGGCGACACCCTCGCCAAGGTCGAAGAAGTGGACGGGGTCGAAGGGGCCAGCGGCAGCGTCTACGGGATCTTCCGGCTGATCGAAGGCGGCGAGACGCAGACCGACCGCGACAAGACCCTGTTCGTCGCCGGGATCGACTTCGACGCGCCCGACACGGCCGGCGCCGAGACGATCGAAGGCCGCGAGCCGGCCTCCACCCGCGAGGTCGAGCTCGAGCGGGGCTGGGCCAAGGCGCGCGGCTACGGGGTGGGCGACTCGATCCGGCTCTCGACCCCGTCGGGGCCGGCGACGCTGAAGGTGACCGGGATCTACCAGCTCTCCGGCGGCCTCGACCTCGGCGGCTACGGGACGGCGGCGATGCCGGTGCAGGGGGCGCGCGAACTGACCGGCAAGGGCGACGTCTGGGACGAGGTCAACGTGATCCTGGCGGAGGGGGCGTCGGTCGAAGCCGCCCGGCGGCAGATCGAAGCGCTCGGCGGCTCCGGGGTCGAAGTCGCGACCCCGACCGCGAAGGGCGAAGACGCCAACGACCAGCTCGCCGGCCTCGACATCGTCCTCTACTTCTTCTCCGGGATGGCGCTCTTCGTCGGCGCCTTCCTGATCCTCAACTCGTTCAACATGACCGTGCTGCAGCGGATCCGGGAGATCGGCACGCTGCGCGCCCTGGGCGCCTCGCGGCGCCGCGTCGCCGGCTCGGTGGTGGGGGAGGCGCTGATCCTCGCCGTCGCCGGCTCGGCGCTCGGGCTGCTGCTCGGGATCGGGCTCGCCGAAGTCCTGGCGGCGACGATGCGCAGCCTCTTCGGCCTGCCGATCTCCTCGCTGGAGATCTCCCCCTTCGCGGTGATCGGGGCGCTCGTCGTCGGCCTGCTGGCGACCGTCGCCGGGGCGCTCTACCCGGCGCTGCGGGCCGCCCGGATCCCGCCGATCGTGGCGCTCACCGGTGGCGCCGGGGTGGAGCGCCCGCCGGGGCTGCGCCGCGCGATCGCCGGCGTCGCCCTCTTCCTGCCGGGCCTCGCGATCGGCGGCCTGTTCTGGTTCAGCAACAACACCGGCGGGGCGCTGGCGGCACTGGTCGGGGTCGGCTCGACGATGACGATGTTCGTCGGCATGGTCCTGCTCGCGCCCTTCGTGGTGATGCCGATGGTGCGCCTGCTCGCGGTGCCGACCCGGGCGCTGATGCCGGCCGAAGGACGCCTCGCCTCCGACTCGCTGCACGCCAACCCGCTGCGCACCTCGGCCACCGCGGCGGCGCTCGTGGTCACCCTCTCGGTGGTCGTCGTCAACTCGATGATGAGCACCAGCTTCGTCGGCTCGATCGCCGACGAGGTCGACGCCCGCTTCGCCCGCGACCTCACCGTGCAGCCGGTCGGCTACAACGAGTACGGCGGGCCGGGGACGGCGATCTCACCTACTCTCAGCCGCGAAATCGCCGCCCTGCCGGAGGCGGGGACGGTGACGCCGCGCCGGATCGTATTCATGAGCGAACTGCCCGGCGGCGGCCAGCCCGGGCTACTGGCGGCGGTCGACCCGGCCGCCTGGCCCGAGGTGGACGAGAGCGACTACGTCGGCGCCGACACCGCCGAGGCGATGGCCGGCCTCGAAGCGGGCGGCGCGATCCTCGGCGAGGGCTACTCGGACGACACCGGGATCGGGATCGGCGACGAGATCGCCCTGGAGGGCGCCTCGGGGACCCGCAGCGTGCCGGTCGTCGCCCTGCTCGACACCTTCGAAGCGAGCGGCAACGAGGTGCTGGTCTCGCTGCGCACGATGGAACAGGTCTACGGCATCGACACCGACTCGGTGGTCGCGGTCACGGCGCGCTCCGAAGGGGACCGCGCCGCCCTCGCCGCGGCGGTGAACCGGCTGCTCGAACGGCGCTACCCGGGCTTCGAGGCGGTCGACAACGAGGAAGTGAAGAAGAGCTACGAGGACGCGATCAACCAGCAGTTCGCCTTCTTCAACGCGATCATCGCGATCGCCGTGATCGTCGGCCTGCTGGGGATCGTCAACACGCTCTCGATGTCGGTGATCGAACGGACCAGGGAGATCGGGGTGCTGCGGGCGCTGGGCGGCTCGCGCTGGCGGATCCGCCGCACGATGCTCGACGAGAGCCTGATGATCTCGCTCGGCGGCACCCTGACCGGGATCGTCGCCGGCCTGCTCGTCGGCGTCGTCTGGATCTTCTCGGTGCGCGAGGCGAGCAGCATCGGCATCGACATCCGGGTCCCGGTCGGGATGCTGGTCGCGATCGCGGTGCTCGGCGTGGCGATGGGGACGCTGGCGGCGGTGCTGCCGGCCCGCCGCGCCGCCGCCCTCGACCCCCTCAAGGCCCTGACCTACGAGTAACCCCCCCGCCCCCACCCCCATAGCCCCGCGCTGTTCCTTTCCCACGTATTTCGTGGGAAAGGAACAGCGGAATGCGCGGCCCGTCGTTAGGCTGCTGGGTATTCGCTGGTTCAAGAACGAGCAGTTTGACTTTGAGGCGCGGTTGGCGCTGGGGGCCGTGGCTCGTGGGCTGGGCGACGTCGGCGAGGTGATCTCGACCGTCGACCGGATCAAGGACGGCGACTACGAGAGCTGGCACGTGGAGTGGGCGGCGACCGGGCGGCGCCTGCGCGGGATCGCCGAAGAGTGCGAGCGCGGCGGTCACCTGGTCAGCGCCCGCGAGGCCTACCTGCGTGCCTGCAGCTACCTGTTCGTCTCGACCAGCTCCCTGGACGGGACCGACGATCCGGACCGGCTGGTGCCGGTCTGGCGCGAGCATCGCGAGTGCTTCGACCGCGCCGGGGAGCTCGCCGACCCGCCGACCGAGCGGCTCGCGATCCCCTACGAGGGGACCGAGCTGGAAGGCTGGTTCTGGGCGGTGGACGATTCCGGCGCGCCGCGTCCGACGGTGATCGTCAACAACGGCAGCGACGGCCCGGTGACCGACCCGTGGGGGAGGGCGCAGGCCGCCCGCGCCCGCGGCTACAACGCGATGAGCTTCGACGGTCCGGGCCAGGGACGGGCCCTCTGGGAGCAGGGCATCTTCTTCCGCCACGACTGGGAGGCGGTCGTCACTCCGGTGGTCGACGCGCTCGTCGGCCGCGCCGACGTCGATGCCGAGCGGCTGGCGATCGTCGGGATCAGCCAGGGCGGCTACTGGGTGCCGCGCGCGGTCGCCTTCGAGAAGCGGATCGCGGCCGCGGTCGCCGACCCGGGCGTCGACGACGTCTCGGCCTCCTGGGTGGAGAAGATGCCGAAGAAGATGGTCGCGATGGTCGAGGCGGGCGAACGCGACAAGTTCGAACGGAACTTCCGCTTCGGCGAGCACTTCATGGGCAAGACCGCGCGCCAGACGATCGCCTTCCGGATGAAGCCCTTCGGCACCGACTCGATGTACGAGGCGCTGGAGCTGGTCCGTGATTACAAGCTCGGCGACGTGGTCGGGCAGATCACCACGCCGATGCTCGTCCTCGACCCCGAGGACGAGCAGTTCTGGCCCGGCCAGCCACAGCGACTCTACGACGCGCTGCCCGGGCCCGGGAAGGCGATCGCCCGCTTCACCGCCGCCGAGGGCGCCAACTGGCACTGCGAGCCGATGGCCACGCAGCTGCAGGACCAGCGCATCTTCGACTGGCTCGACGAGACGCTCGCCTAGGAGCCTTCGCCGAGGCGCTCGACCAGGTCCGGGGCGCGCAGCGCGGCGCGCCCGGGGGCCGGGATCGGAGCGGGGCCGGCCGGGTCGATCGGGGCCGGCGGGCCGAGCAGGAAGCCCTGGGCGTAGTCGACCCCGAACATCCGGATCAGGGAGAGGGCGGCCTCGTCCTCGACCCCCTCGGCGACGACTTTCTGCCCGAGCCTGCGGGCGAGCCCGACGATGGTCTGCACGAGATAGCGGTCGAAGGTGCTCGAGGTCATCCCGCGCACGAACTCGGTGTCGATCTTCAGCGCCTGGATCGGGATGTGCCTGAGGTAGCCGAGCGAGCTGAGGCCGGTTCCGAAGTCGTCGAGGGCGAGCTCGCAGCCCATGCCCTCGAGGCGGGTGGCGAAGCGGCGGGCGGCTTCGATGTTGGCGACGCTGGCGGTCTCGGTCAGCTCGAAGCTGAGCCGGGAGGCCTCCATCCCGCCGCGGATCGCGGCGGACACCTGGTCGACGAGGCCGCGGTCGGCCAGCGCCGGCCCGGAGATGTTGACGGCGACGTTGCGCCCCTCCCGGGCCAGCTCGATCGCCCGGTCGACCGCGAAGCGGTCGATGTCGCCGATCAGGCCGAAGCGCTCGGCGGTGGGCAGGAAGGACCCCGGCGGGATCTCGCGCCCGCTGCGGTCGATCATCCGCACCAGCAGCTCCTCGCGCGCGACCTCGCCGCTGCGCAGGTCGACGATCGGCTGCGAATAGAGGACGAGGCGGTCCTCGCGCAGGGCGGCCCGGATCCGCTCGACCCAGGTCAGCTTCATCCCCTTCTGCCCGCGGTAGACGCAGACTCCGCCATGGCCGGCCTGCTTGGCGTCGTAGAGGGCGATGTCGGCGGCGACCATCAGGTCGTCGGCGCTCAGCCTCTGGTCGGGGTCGAAGACGACGACGCCGGCGGAGGCGCCGACGATCGGGTCGCGCCCCGCCTTGATCGCTCCCAGCACCGCTTCGGCCACCCGCAGGGCGGCCTCCTCGTCGGCCTCCGGCAGCAGCACGGCGAACTCGTCGCCGCCCAGCCTGGCCGCCGTGTCGGTCGCGCGCACGGTGTCGGAGATCGTCTTCGCCACCCGGCGCAGGAGGCGGTCCCCCGCCGGGTGGCCGAACGAGTCGTTGATGAACTTGAACGAGTCGAGGTCGATGTAGAGGAGGGCGCCGGTGTGCCGGTAGCGGCGGGCGTAGCGCAGCTGCTCGTCGAGGCGCTCGGCGAAGTGGCGCCGGTTGCACAGGCCGGTCAGGGAGTCGTGGTCGGCGAGCCGGCGCAGCTGTGTCTGCATCTCCCGCTGCCGCTTGATCACCTCCTCGCGCTCGCAAATCAGTTCGTTGTTTTCGGTGAGGGTGTGGAAGAGCCGCGCCAGGCCGAGCAGCAGGGCGGCGCCGCTGACGGCGATCACCACCTGGTTGCGGTCCTGGCCGGCCTCCTGGAGCAGCAGGGCGAGGGAGAGCAGGATCGCCCCGCCGAGGGCGACGTTGAGGTAGTGCCCCCGGAAGGCGTCGGAGCGAACCAGCGAGGCGTCGAAGCGCGACGAGAGCGAGAGCAGCACGAGGGCGAGGCCCCAGCCGAAGTAGAGCGCGGTGCTGGGGTCGGGAGAGCCGTCCGCCGACTCCCTGAGGTTGGTCACGTCGGTCGCCAGCAGGACGAGCATGGCGGCCATCAGCCAGAGGTAGGCGGCCCCGACCCGGAAGCGGCTCGGGATCGAGATCACCGCGAGCATGGTCAGCCCGATCAGGTCGAGGATCGAGTAGACGAGCTCGCCGCCGAGCAGGTGGCGCTCGACCTCGGCGTCGCTGAGCAGGGCGTTGAAGATCAGCTCATAGGCGAGGGCGCCGATCGCGAGGGCGATCACGACCCCGTCGAACCCGATCGAGATCCGTTTCACGTCCCGCCCCTGCTGGACCAGCAGACCGACCCCGGCCAGCAGCAGCGGATAGAGGGCGAGGCAGAGGGCGTCGCCGAGCATCGGGAACGCGGTGCGGGCGGTGCCCTCGAAGTAGAAGTACGCGTTGCCGGCCGAGCTGAAGGCGAGCCCCGCTCCGATCAGCAGCCAGCCGCGACGCTGGCCGTCTGGGGCCGCTGTCGCGTAGAGGGCGAAGGCGAGGACGGGGAGGCCCAGGGAGGCGAGAACGAGGGCGTCGACCCAGGCCCCGCTCGGCTGCTGGGGGGAGACGACCGCCGCGATCCCACCGGTCAGCATCGCCACGCCGACCAGGAGCAGGAGCAGGTCCGCCCGGTGACGGCGCGCATGCGCAGTCTCGCGATCGACCGCTGGCCCGGTTGCGCGCGGGAGAAGGCCCACAGCTCCCTATCGGCAGGAGCGGCCGTTCGCTGAAGCCCCCACGTCGCGGCCGACCCGACTACGGCAAGAGCTTCACGGGCAGCCTTTTCAGCTGGTTGATGAAGACCGATTCGACGTAGGCCGGGTCGCCGTCGAGCTCCATCTCGGGGTAGCGGGCGAGCGTCTCCTCGAGCAGGACCTTCAGCTCCAGCCGCGCCAGCGCCGTGCCGAGGCAGAAGTGGCGGCCGCCGGCGCCGAACGCCTGGTGCTCCGGGTTGCGGGTGACGTCGAAGCGGTCGGGGTCCTCGTAGCGGGTCTCGTCGCGGTTGGACGAGACGTACCACATCACGACCTTGTCGCCCTCCTTGATCTGCGTCCCGTTCAGCTCGGCGTCGGCGGTGGCCGTGCGCCGGAAGTGGGCGAAGGCCGGGAACATCCGCAGCGACTCCTCGACCGCGCTGGGGATCAGCGCCGGGTCGTCGAGCAGCTTCTGGCGCTGGTCGGGGTGTTCCATCAGCGCCCGCATCGCGCTGCAGTAGGTCGCCTTGGTGCTGTCGTTGCCGGCGGCGACGAGGAGGAAGAAGCCCATCACGATCTCGTGTTCCTCCAGCTTCTCGCCGTCGACTTCGGCGTGCACGAGGACGCTGGTCAGGTCGTCGGTCGGGTTCTCGCGGCGCTCGGCGATCATCTTGCTGCAGCGCTCGAAGATCTTCGGCACCACCGTCTCGGGCACGCCCTCGATCCCGTCGGCGTTGAGATCGGGGTCGCTGGCGCCGAGCGTCGCGTTCATCAGCTCCGCCCAGATCGCGTCGTCCTCGGGCGGGATCCCCATGAAGCTGCCGATCACGCGGGAGACCGCCGGCTGGCCGACCTCCTCGACCAAGTCACAGGTCTCGCGACCCTCCAGCCGGTCGAGGACACCGGTCACGATGCGGCGGACCTC
>Ga0210085_1000423_pt1 | contig 17836 bp, 15 predicted proteins | sample China_Galinas_PW_5_FD_184866 | JGI IMG/M metagenome (GOLD analysis project Ga0210085, IMG submission 184866) | Wetland microbial communities from San Francisco Bay, California, USA, that impact long-term carbon sequestration - China_Galinas_PWC_D1... | ecosystem: Environmental > Aquatic > Marine... | reverse complement strand
AGATACATCCGGTCGATTCCTTCGACATCCAGTGTTACCTTCTCTGCGAGCAACTCACCGACGGTTTGTCCTATCATGACTGCAGGCCCCGGTTGACGTTCCGGCTTTACGCCACACCGCCGCTTCGCGCGGCTACTAACGCAAGCATAGCTTTGCGTAGATCAGCCGGGGCCTCTCTATGCCGACTCACGACTCGTCGGTCTGAGGCGCAGCCTCGTTAGAAGTGTTCAGAGACCTTGAGAAAAGAAGTCCATGTGAATACCCAACGAGGCGTGTGTGATACATTTCAGTCTATCCATGGGAGAGGGTATAACACGCTTGAAGGGCCACTCCGCTTGGCTGCGCAGCCATTAGTTCAGCGTTAAGCCGTAAAAAGACGTATGTCAAAACAATCAGTTGCGCGTAGAAACGCCCCGTATCTCATTGCTAAACCTTAATAAATATTGCAACAATGCTTTCTGAAGATTTTTGCCAGTTAGCACGTCAGTTGGTCGACGAAGAACATAGCAAGTTCGTTCAGCTGAGTATCTCTGAGTATTGGAGACAAATGGATAAAAGTGCCTCGCTGTCCATGACGGGAATGCCCCGGGGCCAAGATTTCGCAGCGCATGACGAAATGGATCAGAAGAATTTGCAGAAATTGGGCAACAGCATCTGGAGCGCCATGGAGAAAGTTTTAGACACGTTAAACGTAAAGTATTATCCAGGAATAGACAAAGATCTATACCAATTAGCCGAAGAACTATTTCCTGAATCATACTGTGTTCCAACTCCGTATGAATCTACGTTGGGAACAAGTAGCCCCTTTCCGGAAACAGAGGGCCAACGAAAATATAAATCGGAAAACATTCGCCGTTCATCGCTCCAAACCATCCGAAATAACATAGAAATGTGTTGTAGGGAAATGTTACGCAAAAAGGGAGATGCAAATAAAAAAATAGGTGAATTTGACGAGCCTGAGGTCTACGTTTCCTACGCCTGGGCTCGCGAACGAAAGGACCCGTTGGTCGAAGAACTCTGCACTGCCCTGGCAGCGCATGGCTTGCATGTGCACCGCGACAGTGAGGAGATGCAGCCAGGAGACCGGATATCCCGTTACATGGAGAGCCTAAGCGCGGGCCGCTGCGTAGTCGTGGTGCTGAGCGAGGCATATCTGCGCTCCGAGTCCTGCATGACGGAGCTATATCGCCTCTATACCAATGCGCGCCAACGCGACGAGGAATTCCTGCACCGCATCGTGCCGCTGGTGCAGGACGACGCACGCATCAGCAGTCTCCGAGAGCGCCTCGCGCATGCGGCGTACTGGAAGACGGAGCACGATGAATTGGATACGCTGATCCGTAAGCACGGCCCGGAGGTCATCGGCGCGGACGACTTCCACCGCTTCAAGCGCATCGGCGATTTCTACCGCCACGTCGGAGATATATTGGCCTATGTTAATGATGTCCTGGTGCCACGGGACCGGCTGGCTCTGTCGCGAGACGGCTTCGCAATAGTTAGGGACTTAATCGACCTCGCTCTCGTTTGAGCCGTAGGATTGCTACGGATGCAGTTTAGAACTATTGGCGTTTAGCCTACTGAATAAAATTAGTATTTCTGTTTCAGACGGGCACTGCATGCTGTTTGATTGTTCAGCCAAACCGTGCGAGGCTGTAAAGTTTCAGTATCTTCGTCGCGACGTTTGAGATGCTTCGGTATCAGGGGTGTGATTCTCTATGGTGAGGGAGGAATGCTAATGAGCGACCAAAACTTGGAGTTGCGGCTTGCCAGGATTGAGGCGGAACTAGAAGAATTAAAAGCGGCATCCAAGACTCTGTATGAGAACGATAGGAAGGCTTATGAGGAGAAAAAAGCGTTTGAAGAAAAACTACAAACAGTTTTGGGAGAACTTGCAAGCGCGGAAGGCGTGAAGAACGCCATAGCACAGCTGGATGAAAGACACCGATCCTTTGTGAAGGAGATAGTTGGATACCTGCACGGGATGTTAGCGTCTCAACTAACCATTTTCTCGTATCTTGTAGAACGGTTAGATATTAACCGCAAGGAGATTTGCATATTATTACAAAATCTTCGTGATAAAGCAGATCAAGAGGGACAGGAAAACCTTCGTAAAATCGTAGATGACTATATTAACGCATGCGAAACGAAAAGACACTCGGCGGACGCATACGAAACATACGAAAAAGCAAGGCCATGCCTTAGGGTTGTGGACGAAAGTTACAAGCCTGACGAGGACTCATGAAGTAGAGAATGCATTCTTCCATTACACCTTTAGAAAAGGAGATTTGTCATGCAAGAACGACCGATTGAACTTCAAACTGCCGACGCCATCGCCGCGCTTGCCATCGCGCTGTGTCAACAATCGAACATCGATGGACAACAGTTACACCGGGATTTCTTAGCGAACCTTTCTCAAGTCCACGGAGATACCGAAAATATCGGCTCCGTCGTGCAACGGATTGCCTCTATGATGAAAGAGGCATCTCAGGCCGTGTGATTGATACATTCGCGCAATCGAAGACATCTCTGAAACAAAATGTCGGAATGTGTTTCACGCGCCTCTGGTACAGAATTACCTATTCTGTATCACCTGGCAAGAGCATGCATGTTTTGATTGCGCAGCCCAATCGCGCGAGTGTCCTCTATCGCACGGCGAAGCGGACGGAACGAGCGGCATGGGCGAAGGACCGTTGTGGGTCGATACCAGACCTTTCTACCGGCTCGTTGACGGTGTCGCAGTGTGGGCAAACAAGCCGGTGGCAAGGTGGGCGAATCTTAGAAGCTTGTGACGAAATCCTGTTGGAAACAACATCCGCCCCGCAGTCAGAATGACCAATGACGTGCTTCAAAACGAAAGGCTGAAAGGTGCTGTGGGGATCGCCTTGACCATCGATAGCGCTAGTCCGCTGGCCCAGAAAAGGGTGGCCGAATTTCCGCGAGGCACAGCGCCGAGAACGGCAGCCGCAAAAGGATCTACGACGATTCCTGACAGTCGGTTTCGCACCGCCTGCCGCCTTCCACAACGACAATCCCGGACTCGCTAACCTGATAGCGTTGACGATCGCGCTCGATGTCGTGACCGATCGTAGTATCAGAGGGCGCACAGGTATTTGCGTCCACGATAGCCCTTCGGATTCTCGCGCCGCTTCCGATGTCACAGTCGTCAAAAACGACCGAGTCCTCGACCAAAGCGCGGCTTTGGACGCGCACCCCGCGACCCAATACCGAGTTAATGACCACTCCTCCGGAGAGAACACAGCCACCCGAAATCACCGAGCCAACCGCGTTCCCAGAGCGGCCTTCCTCATCGTACGCGAACTAAGTCCTCGATGAGATTGATGTTCTGATAAATGGCGTCGGCGGTGCCCCTGTACCAGGTCTCTTCGGCCGAGCGCATCTGTGCCGGTACCGGGATGATGAACTGATTGCTCAGTAAGCCGCCGCACCGAGTTTGTTCAAGTGCCCCACGACCCACAACCCGGCGCGCCTGACAGCCGCGGCGGCACGTAGGCACCTCGATCTCGCGGAGATCCGCACCACAGACACCGCAGTGGAGTCGGGGCGTGCCTGGCGAGAAAAAAATGAATAAGTTTATTGGCACTCGGCTATGATGAGTGCCAACAAGGTCCAACGCATCGGCTCGTTTGGACTTGTCTCACCAAGGAGATAGATCCATGAATATCCGTCCGCTACATGACCGTGTCGTTGTCCGTCGCATGGAGGAAGAGCGCACCTCCTCGGGCGGCATCGTGATCCCGGATTCTGCGGCCGAAAAGCCGATCCAGGGCGAGGTGATCGCCGTGGGAAAAGGCAAGATCCTGGAAAGCGGCGAGGTCCGCCCCTTGGACGTCAAGGTCGGTGACCGGGTGCTGTTCGGCAAGTATTCGGGTACCGAGGTAAAGGTGTCCGGTGAGGAGGTCGTGGTGATGCGCGAGGACGACATCATGGGTGTCATCGAGTAGGCGCCGCCCCGCTTCCCGGCATCCAAATCGCTTGAGCTTTCGACGAGGTAAAAGAAATGACCGCGAAGGAAATCCATTTCGGCGACGAATCCCGCGCCCGCATGCTGCGCGGCGTCAACCTTCTGGCCAACGCCGTAAAGGTCACCCTGGGCCCCAAAGGCCGCAACGTCGTGCTCGACAAGAGCTTCGGCGCTCCCACCGTGACCAAGGACGGCGTCTCCGTAGCCAAGGAGATCGAGCTCAAGGACAAGTTCGAGAACATGGGCGCGCAGATGGTCAAGCAGGTCGCATCCAAGACCTCCGATGTCGCGGGCGATGGCACCACCACCGCCACCGTGCTGGCCCAGGCCATGGTCCGCGAGGGCCTGAAGGCCGTTGCCGCTGGCATGAACCCCATGGATCTGAAGCGCGGTATCGACCAGGCGGTCGAGGCCGCGGTCGAGGAGCTCAAACAATTCTCCAGGCCCTGTTCCGACAACAGGGAGATCGCCCAGGTCGGCACCATCTCCGCCAATTCCGATGAATCCATCGGCAACATCATCGCCGAGGCCATGGAGAAGGTGGGCAAAGAAGGCGTCATCACCGTCGAGGAGGGCAAGTCGCTGCAGAACGAGCTCGAGGTGGTGGAGGGCATGCAGTTCGACCGCGGCTACCTCTCGCCCTATTTCATCAACACCCAGGACACCCAGCGGGTCGAGCTGGAGGACCCTTATATCCTCCTTAACGAGAAGAAGATCTCCAACGTACGCGACCTGCTGCCGGTCCTCGAGGCCGTGGCCAAGTCCGGCAAGCCCCTGCTGCTGGTGGCCGAGGATGTCGAGGGCGAGGCATTGGCCACTCTGGTCGTCAACAGCCTGCGCGGCATCGTCAAGGTGTGCGCCGTCAAGGCGCCCGGCTTCGGAGATCGGCGCAAGGCGATGCTGCAGGATATCGCCATCCTCACCGGTGCCACCGTAATCTCCGAAGAAGTAGGCCTGAAGCTCGAGAAGGCGACCCTCAATGAGCTGGGCACCGCCAAGAGGATCCAGATCAGCAAGGAAGAAACCACCATCATCGACGGTGCCGGCTCCAATACCGACATCAAGGGGCGCTGCGAGCAGATCCGCCAGCAGATCGAGGAGACCACCTCCGACTACGACAAGGAGAAGCTCCAGGAGCGCCTGGCCAAGTTGGCCGGCGGCGTGGCCCTGATCAAGGTCGGTGCCGCCACCGAGGTGGAGATGAAGGAGAAGAAGGCCCGGGTCGAGGACGCCCTGCACGCCACCCGAGCGGCCGTCGAAGAGGGCGTCGTCCCGGGCGGAGGCGTGGCCCTGGTCCGCGCTCTGGCCAAGCTCGGCGGCCTCAAGGGCGCCAATCACGACCGGGACGTCGGTATCGGCATCGCCCGACGCGCCATGGAGGAGCCCCTGCGCCAGATCGTTGCCAACGCTGGAGTCGAAGCCTCCGTGGTGCTGCACAAGGTCGCCGACGGCACGGGCAATTTCGGCTACAACGCCGCCACCGGCGAATATGGCGATCTGGTGGCGATGGGTATCCTGGACCCCACCAAGGTTGCCCGCATAGCACTGCAGCACGCATCTTCCATCGCCGGCCTCATGATCACCACCGAGGCCATGGTGGCCGAGGAGCCGAAAGACGAAAAGCATGGCCACGGCGCCGGCATGGGTGGCATGGGTGGCATGGGAGGAATGGGCGACATGGACTACTGATCGCCCGCGAGGATCCGACGCGGGCTCCGGCCCGCAGCACCAGCCGTATGGAGGGGTGAAGATGTTTGGAAGTCTGACCAACCTCGAAGGCAGCCTGTTCGGCGACCTCAGGCGTATGCAGCACGAGATGGAGGAGATGTAAGGCCCGCGGGTGTGGCTGGCGGGTATCCGGTCCGTTGCGCGAGGCACCTACCCACCGATCAACGTCGGTGCGAACATCGTCGCGACCGTCTTTCTCAGCGCGACCGACCACGTTTCATTGCACGCAGTCGCGCGTCGAGCTCCTCGATGCGCTCGAGCAGATCGAGTGCGAGAGCGGCACCGGCAAGGTTGACCCCGAGGTCGCGCTGCAGATGAAGCGTGATGCGAGTGCGTCGCAGGCTGCTGGCGGGAAAGCACCAGTGGTAGCCACGTCTGCCTGCGGGCTCCAGGATCCCGTGCTCCACCAGGGCCTCGACGAGCTCGGCCTCGACGGCAAAGCAGCGACAGAGCTCGGCCAGGGTGAAGGACCTTTGTTCGTCGATCAGCTCGACGGGGGGTGCCGATTGGTCTTTCTCGTCCATGGGATCAGGACACCCCCATTGCTGCGCGCGGATTGAACCCGAGTTGCTCTTCCATTTGCTTATACAAGGTCTTGGCGGCGTCGCTGTCGGCCGGCGGCAAGGCCACCTGCAGAACCACATACATGTCGCCGGGCTGCTTGCCGATCAGGCCCCGACCCTCGAGACGCAGCTTGCGCCCCTGCGTGGAGTTGGCCGGAATCTTGATGTCGACGACCCCGGACGGCGTCGGCGCCTCGATGCTCGCGCCGAGCGCCGCCTCCCAGGGCGCGACAGGCAAATCGAGGAAAATGTCCGCGCCGTCGACGCTGTAGAGTGGGTGGTCGCGGAACTCCACCGCCAGATAAAGGTCGCCCGCCTCGGCGCCCCCGAGTCCGGGGCCTCCCTGGCCGGCAAGGCGGATCTGTTGACCAGGACGAATACCCTTGGGGATGCGCACGCTCAGCGTACGGTCGCGGGTAACGACTTGCCTGTCCTCGCTCAGCGAGGGCATGCGCAGCGAGAAGGAGCGCGTCGCTCCGCTGAAGCTGTCTTCGAGATCGATCAACACCTTGGCATGATGGTGCTCCCCGCGCATGCGGAAGGCCCGCCGATCCGCTGTGCCGGCGGGGCGCGCATAGCCACCGCCGAACAACTCCTCGAAGAATTTGCTGAATACGCCGGCGTCGCCCGCCGTGTAACCACCGCCGCGAAACTCGAAACCCGCGTCCCAATCCGGCGGCGGACGGAAGTCCTCTCCGGCCTTCCACTGCTTGCCGAGCCGATCGTAGGCCGCGCGCTTTTCCGGGTCCTTGAGTACCTCGTTGGCCTCGCCGACATCTTTGAAGCGCGCTTCGGCGTCGGGCTCCTTGCTGACGTCCGGGTGATACTTCCTGGCGAGCTTGCGATAGGCACGCTTGATCTCGTCCTGCGTGGCGTCGCGGGCGACGCCCATGGTCTCGTAATAGTCCTTGTATTCCATCACACCTTACCGCATCGCACGCCAGTCCTGGACTAGTTGCTGCTGTCCCACATCAGGTTGCACTTCGCCTTTGCCGCAGCCCGGAGCAATTCGATCAGAGGCAAGGCGCGGTGCGCGAGACTTACCGCTGGCTCGTCGTCCTCTCCTTGCACAGACTCGTCCGGCTGCGGCAACTGCTCGTCCGCCTCGACCGCAGCCTCCAGACGCGCCAGCGCCGCTTCGACATCTTCCGCGAGGAGAGCGCCCGGCACCGCACCGCTGTGCCCCATCAGTTCGAGCAGTCGGACTGCCACGTTGCCGAACATCGTTATGTCCGCGTAAGCCGGGCAGGAAAAGGTTACCAACATGATGATTCACTCGCTTGCGTGTTACGCGGCGATGTCGCAGCACCCGAGACGGCGACAGTCACCGCAATAAAGCGGGCCAGAGTCAAAGCTACCTGGGAAACAAGGCGATGATTTCCAGAGCCATCTCTACCGTCGCGTTTCCACTGGCGACGGCCGCGCGGATCTGCGAGAGGCGGGGCTTGGCGCCGCGTGGGACGGGCCGTTCGGAAACATCGTCAATAAACACGCCCACGAGTCCATTGACGTCGGTGAAGGGGGAGGTTCTTTCAGGGTCGACTGGTTTCATCGCGCAGTCCGTCACGAGTTAAGAGGGAGGTTCGTTCAGGGTCGACCGACTCCATAGCAAAGCCCGTCGGAAGCAAAAGATAAGTCAAGCCGTTGGGCATCGTCTGTGCGGCAACGTACAAACAGCCGTCGTCGCTTTGGCTGTCACTTCGGCGCTACGCCGAGTACCGCGGCGTGAGCACGTCAGGGGTCTGCGTCTTTTTTTTCAAAGCCCGCGGACCATTCCATTCGCACTCGGCTGGACTCTGACGGGGCACTCCATTTTCAGAGTTCGTCACTACGCAGTCATGCCTCGCAGAACATAATTCAAGATCCCGCCGTTCTTGAAATACGCCAATTCGTTGTCCGTATCGATGCGGGAGATCGCGGCGGCTGTCTGCATCGATCCGTCCGGGCGGACGATCTCCAGCTCGCACCTCTGGCCCGGTTTGTCCAGCGACGCAACCCCGGTGATTGTGATGGTCTCTTCGCCGGTAAGCTGAAGGGATTGCGCCGAAACGTCGTCCTCGAACTGCAACGGCAGCACGCCCATGCAGACGAGATTGGTCCGGTGGATGCGCTCGAAGCTCTCCGCGATGACGGCCCTGACCCCCAGCAGGAGCGGCCCCTTGGCGGCCCAGTCCCGCGACGATCCCGTGCCGTACTCGGTTCCGCCGATGACGACGAGCGGAATGCCGTCGGCCTGATACCGCATCGCGGCGTCGTAGATGCTGAGCACCGAGCCGGACGGGTAGTGACGGGTGAAGCCGCCTTGCTTGTCCCGGAGCATCAGGTTCTTGATGCGGATGTTCGCGAAGGTTCCCCGCATCATCACCTCGTGATTGCCCCGGCGGGCGCCATAGCTGTTGAAGTCCGCCACGTTGACGCCCTTGGATTTCAGGTAGACCCCGGCCGGGGAATCCTCCTTGATCGATCCGGCAGGGGAGATGTGATCCGTGGTCAGACTGTCCCCGAAGATGCCCAAGACTCTGGCGTTGCGGATGTCGTCTAGGATCGGAACATTGCTCGACAGGTCCGCGAAGAACGGTGGTCGCCGCACGTATGTGGAGTCTTCCTCCCAGCGATAGGTCTTGCCCGCGGCGATTTCGATGTTCCGCCACGCGGGCGGACCCTTGAACACGTCCAGGTAGCGCCGTGCGAACATCTCCGATTTGAGAGTTTTGCGGACCAGATCGGAGATCTCGTCGTTCGAGGGCCAGATGTCCTTCAGGTAAACCGGGGTGCCGTCCCGGTCGACGCCTATCGGGTCGGTCGTCAGGTCGATCCGCATGGTGCCGGCCAGCGCATAGACCACTACCAGGGCGGGCGAAGCGAGATAGCTGGCATTCACGTGCGGCGAAATGCGGCCTTCGAAGTTGCGGTTTCCCGAAAGTACCGCAACGACCGTCATCTCGTTGTCGTCGACAGCGGCGGCGATCTCCGGCTTCAGGGGACCGGAATTGCCGATGCAGGTGGTACAGCCGAAGCCGGCGATGGTGAACCCCAACGCGTCGAGGTGGGTCTGCAGCCCGGCCGCCTCCAGATAATCGGCTACCACCTGGGAGCCCGGCGCCAGCGACGTCTTGACCCAGGGTCTGGTCTGCAATCCCTTGCGTCGGGCGTTCTGCGCCAGCAAACCGGCGGCGACCAGTGCGTTGGGGTTGGACGTGTTGGTGCAGGAGGTGATGGCGGCGATGACCAGGTCCCCGTCGTGCAGGCTGTAGTCTTGCGCGGCGATGGGCACCGAGCGGTCTTTGCGCGACGGATTCTCCGCCAAGAGCCATTCCATGGATTCCTCGGCTTGTGAAAATGAAACCCGGTCCTGCGGACGTTTGGGTCCGGCCAGGGAAGGCTCGACCGTCGACAGGTCCAGCTCGATCTCGGCGGAGAAGATGGGCGTAGGGCTATCGTCGCCGTGCCAAAGCCCGTTGGCTCTTGCATAGCTTTCGACCAGCGCGCCGTTGCGGTTGGTGAAGCTCAAGTATCTGACGGTCTCCGCGTCGATGGGGAAGATGCCGCAGGTGGCTCCGTACTCCGGCGCCATGTTGGCGATGGTGGCCCGGTCGGGCAGGGAGAGCTGCGACAGTCCCGCGCCGTGGAACTCGACGAACTTGCCGACGACACCGAGCTCGCGCAGGTTCTCGGTGATGGTCAAAACCAGGTCGGTGGCACTGACCCCTTCGCGAAGCCGCCCGGTCAGCCTGTATCCCACGACCTCCGGAATCCGCATGGAGACCGGTTGGCCCAGCATCACGGCCTCGGCCTCGATGCCGCCAACGCCCCAGCCGAGCACACCCAGGCCGTTGACCATGGTGGTGTGGCTGTCGGTGCCGACGCAGGTATCCGGATACAAGAGATCCGGCGCCTGCTCGACCGTTTGGCAAAAGACCACCTGCGCCAGGTGCTCGAGATTCACCTGGTGGCAGATACCCGTGCCGGGCGGGACGACGCGAAAGTTGTCGAACGCCTGCTGCCCCCAGCGCAGGAACTCGTAGCGTTCGCGATTGCGCTGGAACTCGAGCGCCATGTTTCTTTCGCTGGCATCCTTGGTCCCGTAGACGTCCACGGTGACCGAGTGGTCGATCACCAGGTCCACCGGGGACAGCGGGTTGATCCTGTCGGGCTCGCCGCCCATCGCCTTCACCGCATCGCGCATCGCTGCCAGGTCGGCCACCGCGGGCACACCCGTGAAATCCTGCATCAGGACGCGCGCGGGCCGAAACGCGATCTCGTGGCTGCTGCAACAGCGCTCGAGCCATGCCGAGAGCGCTTCGATATCGCGCACGGCAACCGTCTGTCCGCCGTCTTCGTGTCGCAGCAGATTTTCCAGCATCACCTTGAGACTGAAGGGAAGGTGGGAGACGTCCCCGATGTGGCGGGCCGCCTCGGGAAGGCTGAAATACTCGTACAGGGCCCCGTCGTGCTCCAGGGTGCGTTTTGTCTTCAAGGTATCGACGGCATCGGGCATCTCGGTCACCTCTCGTGCGTCAGCGGAAAGGGTTTTCGCATGGCGTGGGGATCGACCAATCGGTCGAATTCGTCGGCGCTCACGAATCCCAGTTTCAGGGCCGCCTGTCTCAGGGTAGTCCGTTCCGTGTGGGCGGTGCGGGCGATCTGCGCCGCCTTGTCGTACCCGATCGCGGGCGCCAGCGCCGTGACGAGCATCAGGGATTTTTGCTCCAGCTCGGCAAGCCGGTATCGATCCACGTCCAGCCCCGCGACGCAGTTCACCCGGAAGCTCTCGCAGGCGTCGCCGAGCAGTTGCAGCGAGTTGAGCAGGTTCAGGATGATGACGGGTTTGAAGACGTTGAGCTGGAGCTGTCCCTGGCTGCCCGCCATACCGATCGCGTGGTGGTTTCCCATCACCTGGCAGCACACCATGGCCAGGGCCTCCGCCTGGGTTGGATTGACCTTGCCGGGCATGATCGAGGACCCCGGCTCGTTCGCCGGCAGGACGAGCTCGCCCAGTCCGCCCCTGGGACCGGAGGCGAGCAGCTTGAAATCGGCGCTCATCTTGAACAGGGCGACGGCAAGTCGGTTGAGGTCGCCGGATGCCCCGATCAGGGCGTCATGGGCGGCCAAGGCCGCAAACTTGTCCTTCGAAGGGCGAAACGGCAGGCCCGTCAATTGCGATAGCTTCTCGCAGAACAGGACATCGAAGCCCTCGGGCGCGTTGAGTCCCGTTCCGACGGCGGTACCGCCTTGGGCGACGGCATAGATCTCCTGCAGGCCGCTCTCGATCCGGTCGCTCGCCAGCTCGATTTGCGTGGCCCAGGCACCCATCTCGTCACCGACGCTCAAAGGGGTCGCGTCCTGCAGGTGGGTTCTGCCCATTTTCACGACGTCCGCGAAGCCTTGCGCCTTCTTTCGCAGCTCGTCTGCCAGTGCGCCCAGGCGCGGAAGCAGGCCCGCAACCGTCTCCTGCGCATAGGACAGGTGCATGGCGGTGGGGAAGCAGTCGTTGGATGACTGACTGAGATTGACGTGATCGTTGGGATGAACGGGGTACTTGCCTCCGAGCGGATAGCCGAGGTTTCGATTCGCGATATTGGCGATCACCTCGTTCATGTTCATGTTGGTCTGGGTGCCCGAGCCGGTCTGCCACGGCGTGATCGGGAACTCGTCGAGAAAGTCGCCCCGAATGATGAGATCGACCGCTTTTTGAATCTCGACCGAGATGTCCGGGGGCAGTATCCCCAAGGATTCATTCGCTTGAGCGGCGGCCTTCTTGACGAGCGCCAAGGCCCGGATCAGGGCAAAGGGCATCCGCTGCGAGCCGATCTTGAAGTAATTGAGGCATCTCTGGGTCTGGGCACCCCACAGGCGGTCGCCGGGGACCGTCACTGCGCCCAACACATCCGTTTCCGTTCGCGGTTTGCCGGACATCTCAACCCCTTCGTCGTCTCAGAAATCCGCTGCGGCTAATATGTAAGCGTAAGAGCCTTTCGATCCGCGCGTATAGACCCTGTTCGCGACCCGATGGATCCGCTGCCGCACGGAATCGAATGCTTTGAGAAATCCGGCTTCGGCATTCCTCATATCCGGACAGAGCTTTTTGAGAGCATCCGCTTCCACAAAAAAGGAAACTTCGATCGCGCTATCATATCCCCAAAATTGGACGCGATTTCGAGTGGCATCGAAACTACGGCTCGGGTTCGGAAAACTCAATGTCATCGCTTTGCCTGACGCTCCCGCATGTGTATTGTCCAACTTGAGATTCTCCTCCTCTCGCGCAAGACCTTCTGTGCGCCGGCGTACAGGGCGCAGGACAATGTCTATTCGATCCCGACCCGCATCCGTCTCATCAATAAATGTGATGAGCTATTTCCTGAGCAAAGGACTAGGGTATACGTAACCATCGCCACATCCCATGCCCACAACCGGCATCTTCAGCAAGGGGTGGAGCTTCCGCAGGGAGCGGCGCATAACGCGCAGCCTTACAGGCGGCGGCGATGAGTCACCGGAGACCACCATGTCGACATCGACACTTTCCCGGACGGCACCCGCCGTCAAGTTCGAGTTCCTGAATTGGGTCGCTACCGATGCGATGCCGCGCGATCAGGCCAAGAGCCATCGGCTACACGAGCCGGAGTACCGCATCAGCACCATTGATCCCATGACCGGCGACGATATCGAAGACGTCACGAGTCATCCATCCCTGGCGGACGGCAATCTGACCATCTATTTCGAATCGGAGGCCACCCGCAAGGCGTATCTCGCACTGCCGATCGACCATCCCGCTCGGTGCTTGCCCTACCCCGTCTCGGATGACGACGACCGCGGCGGCTAAGCCCTCGGCGCATAAAAGCTCTCGCAAGATTATCCGTCGGATCGCCGCTTTCGCTAGCCTGGGCAGTAAGTTGCGCCCGTTACGCAAGCGGTGGTCTCCGACGGAACGGTAGACTTGGCCTTTTCGTGCGGTGACCATTCGAGTCCCGCACTCCCTTGATGGGGTGAGGGTGGGTGTGGAGGCGTAAGCCCCTGTTTCCATGAATACCCCACGCCAATCCCGCTTACCCGCTTACCCGCTTTTCACCTGGGCGCAAAATCAGCGATGGGGCCAAAACCCTGGCCTGGAGCGGCATCGCCAGCCGGGTCCATGCCCTTCAGGAACTTGAACAGATCGCTGTCCGTAGAAAGGACCAGGGTCGTGTTCTCCTCGATGATGGACTTGTATGCCTGCATGGTCCGTGTGAACTCATAGAAGGCCACCGCTTCCGGGCTCTGGTTGTAAGCCCTGGCGTAGATCTCGGTGGCCTTGGCGTCCGCCACCCCACGGATCTCCTCGACCTGCCGGTAGGCCTCGGACTGGATCTTATTCAGATCGCGCACCCGATTGCCACGGATTCTGGCGGCCTCGCCGTTACCCTCCGACAGAAAGCGCTCCGCGATCTGCCGCCGCTCGCTGATCATGCGATCATAGATCTTCGGGCGCACGCTTTCGTTGTAGTTGATTCGCTTGAACCGAATATCGAGCAGCTTGATACCGAACACCCGAACCTTCTCGGCGGCTGCGGCGAAGATCTCCTGCTCGACGAGCTTGCGTCCCTTCTGGATCGGCACCAGCGACCCCACGTCCTTCTCCGCATCGGTCAGGAGGGCGTCGCGCAGAGGCACGCGGTCCTTGGTGGTGCGGATGATCTCGATCAGCTCGTGCTTGGCGACGGCGTTACGGGTCTCGCTGCCCAGGATGTCGTCCAGCCGCGATTGGGCGCTGCGCTCGTCGCGCAGGCGCAGGAAGTACTGCAGGGGATCGGTGATCCGCCAGCGGGCGAACAGGTCGACCGAGATGTAGAGCTTGTCCTTGGTCGGCATATCCGACGGATTGCCATCCCACTCCAGCACCCGTTTGTCGATAGGATTGACTTCCTGAATGTACGGCACTTTGAGCTTCAGTCCGGCGGAGGTCACGGGCTCACCGACCGGCTTGCCGAACTGGGTGATGATCACCTGCTCGACCTCGCTTACGGTATAGAGCGAGCTGAACGCGACGTAGATCCCGACGCCCACGACCGCCAGGATGGCGATTGACTTTTTCATGGCCGATCCTCATTCCGGGAATCCAGGTTCAGCAACGGCAGGATGCTGCGCGTCTGCTCGTCGATAACGATCTTGGAGCGTACGCGCGGCATCACGTCCTGCAGGGTCTCGATATAGATGCGGCGGCGGGTGACCTCCGGGGCCTTGGCGTATTCCGCCAACAGGGCGCTGAACCGGGCAACGTCGCCTTCCGCTTCGTTGATACGCTTGAGTCGGTAGCCGTCGGCCTCGCGGATGCGCTGATCCTTCTCGCCCTCGGCCAGCGGGATCACCTTGTTGTAATCGCGCCTGGCCTCGTTGATCAGCTTCTCTTTCTCCTGCTGGGCCTGGTTGACCTCGTTGAACGACTCCTGCACCGGTTGGGGCGGATTGATGTTCTTCAATTGCACCTGGTCGATGCTGATCCCCATGGCGTATTTGGTCGAGAGCGCCTGCATCTTCGCCAGCGCCTCGGTTTCGATCTCCTGGCGGCCGATGGTGATCACCTCGTCCACGGTGCGATCGCCGACGACCTCGCGCATGACGGATTCGGAAACGTCGCGCAGGGTTTGACTCGGATCCCGCACGTCGAAGAGGAATTTGAAGGGATCGGAGATGCGGTATTGCACCACCCATTCCACCAGTGCGGCGTTCAGATCGCCCGTGACCATCTCCGTTTCTCGCTTGCCGTCGCGCGGGTTGCTCTGGTAGGGATCTGTCGCGCCCGGGGTCGCGAACCCGAATTCCTGCTTCAATTGCCGCTTCACGGGAACGATCGTTGCCGTGTCGATACCCAACGGCAGCTTGAAATGAAGGCCGGGCTCGACGTCCTTGAGATACTTGCCGAAGCGTTGCACGACAGCGACCGAGTCGCTCGGCACGGTGTAATAAGCCGTCCATACGCCGAAGCCGATGAGGGCGAGGATCGTAAGAACGATTGCGCCGCGTGGGCCACCTCCCGGCAGGAGCTGCTTGAGTCGATCCTGCCCTTTTCGGACGAGATCCTGGAGATCGGGGGGCGTGCCCCCACTGCCCCAGGGGCTACCCGATGGGCCGTTACTATTCTGCCATGGCATTGGGATGCCCCCTTCTGTTAGGAATGCCTGAGCGCACGATACTGCCTTCTTGCTCGTGCGTATCGAAAGTGGATGTCTCCTATGTCGGCAACCTGGCCGTCCGATTGGGTCGCCGCTTATGAAGATATTACTTTCCTCCCCTCTCACCAAGCCGACTGTGCGCCAGCGTACATAGCCCACGACAATCTCTGTCGCGCCCCACACCCCCCGATCTCGGCGGATGATCCGTTCTCCACGCTCCAATGTACGCTGACCCACAGACGCGGGGCGGACGCCACTGGTACAAATCGTCGTGACACCGACGTATCCCGTCACGAGCCAGTGAGGCAGTTAGAGCTGACGGGCGGTGCATGATCTGGGTCGCCACCGCAGTTGTTCTGGAGCGCGCCCATGACCTCCCTGCCCACCCAAGGGAAATGAGCTCCAGGAGCAAACCCAATTCATATGCAAGAGCAACCGATGACCAAGATGCGACGAACCTATGCCTTGTCCATATTTCCCCTGCTTTATCTAACGCTCCTCACGGCCGTCCCGGAGCAAGCGTTTGGCCGGGATCGTTCCGCCGAGGTTCCCCAGTACGCGAGCGCAGAGCGTTATGGCGGCGGATGGGCATGCGATCGAGGCTATCGAGAGGCCAATGGTGCCTGCATAGCCGTCAAGGTGCCGGCCAACGCCTATGCAACCGATGTGTCCTACGGCCCCGGTTGGGAGTGTAATTGGGGATATCAGGAGGTCGACGAGACCTGCGTGGCCATCGAGGTGCCCCCGAACGCCTATCTCACCGCCTCCGGAATCGGTCGTTGGACCTGCGAGCGAGGGTATCGGCCAGTGGGCGAGGCCTGCGTCTCCATCGAGGTGCCTGTCAACGGCTACTTGACGGGCGATTCGTACGGGACGGGCTGGAAGTGCGATCGGGGATACCGTGAAAACAAAGCCGCCTGCATCGCGGTCAAGGTGCCCGCGAACGGGTATCTGACCGATACTTCGAACGGATCGGGTTGGAAGTGCGATCGGGGATACCGGGCGGACAAAAACACCTGCGTCGCCATCAAGGTTCCTGCGAACGGCTACTTGACGGACGCCGACTACGGGGCAGGTTGGAAGTGCGAGCGAGGGTACCGAGAAGCCAGTGGAGCTTGCGTCGCGTTGAAGATACCGGAGAACGCGCACCTCGATTATTCCGGCAACGACTGGGAATGCAACGAGCCTTATCGAAAGCGACAGGGCAAGTGTGCTCGACTTTGAGCGAATTCGCCGGGGACGCTCTGCCAATGCCCATCTGCGCGGCCGACAAGCATGGTTTCTCGCCGATCGGTTAAGAACAGCAATGCGGCGACAATGCCAGGATCTCGGCTTAGCGGGGGTCGCTCGGGATCAAGCGAAAGGTCGGACTCTTCTCAGTGCGGGCGGTCGCCCGCGATTTCCGGACAGCCCCGAATCTCTTCGAGTGCGCCGTTCATCAGTCGGTGGATGGAGAATCCATCATCCATGCCGAGTGCCGTTTCGGCGAGCAGATTCGCCCGCTCCCGGGTGAAGCAGCGGATGGCGAGCTTGACCTCGGCAAGCAGCGGGGGGCTCATGCTGAGAGCGTCGGCCCCCATGCCCACAAGCAGCAATGCACCCGCCGGATCCCCCGCCATTTCTCCACAGACACTCACGGGCTTGCCCTGACGGTGGGCCGCTTCGATCACCTGATGAATGGCGTTGAGCACGGCGGGGTGCAGGCCGTCATAGGGGGTCACGACCTGGGCGTTGTTACGGTCCACCGCCAGCATGTACTGGGTCAAGTCGTTGGTTCCGATCGACAGAAAGTCCACCTGCCGGATCAGGATCTCGGACAGGTGGACCGAAGCCGGCACCTCGATCATCACGCCGACCCGCGGCCGCGCCGCGTCCTGCCCCTCTTCCTCCAGCTCTCGGTAAGCCCTTTCCAGCAGCCCCAGTGCCTCGTCGACCTCGCTGACCGTTCCGATCATGGGAAACAGCACCTGAAGATTGCCCAGTCCCGCGTTGGCCCGCAGCATGGCCCGCAACTGAATCAAAAAGATCTCCGGCTGATCCAGCGAAAAGCGGATGCCGCGACAACCGAGAAAGGGGTTGTCCTCCACGGCGGGAAGATAGGACAGCATCTTATCGCCGCCTACGTCCAGGGTACGCAGGGTAACGGGCTTCGGAGCGAAGGCCGCCAGCACCTCGCGATAGCTTGCGAGCTGGTCATCTTCGCCCGGAAGGGTGTCGCTCAGCAGGAAGCTGTACTCGGTGCGGTAGAGGCCGATACCCTCGGCCCCGCTTGCCGTGGCGGATGCGATGTCGGCAGGGAGTCCAATGTTCGCATACAAGCGAATACGAGTGCCGTCCAGGGTCTCGGCGGGTAGCTCGCGTATTGTGGCGAGCCGCTCGCCGCGCAGCCACGCTTCACGGATGCGCCCCTGGAAAAT
>Ga0210085_1000422_pt1 | contig 17855 bp, 15 predicted proteins | sample China_Galinas_PW_5_FD_184866 | JGI IMG/M metagenome (GOLD analysis project Ga0210085, IMG submission 184866) | Wetland microbial communities from San Francisco Bay, California, USA, that impact long-term carbon sequestration - China_Galinas_PWC_D1... | ecosystem: Environmental > Aquatic > Marine... | reverse complement strand
TGATCGGCCTTGCGGCTCGTCGCTTCGGGGGTCGGGGCCCGTGGGCCAGATTCGAGGGCCAGCTCAAAGCGGTTGACGATCTGCTTTACGCCGAGATTGCCGAGCGCCGCGCCGAAGGCGACTTCGAGGAGCGCGACGACATCCTCTCGCAACTGATGCAGGCTCGTTTCGAGGATGGCGAGCCGATGAGCGACGCCGACCTGCGCGACCAGCTGATGACGCTGCTGCTGGCCGGCCATGAGACGACCGCGACCGCGCTCGCCTGGACCTTCGACCTGCTGTTGCGCCACCCGCGCGAGCTGGCGCGGCTGCGGGACTCGCTCGAGGCGGGCGAGGACGAGTACCTGCGGGCGACGATCAGCGAGTCGCTGCGGTTGCGCCCGGTGGTGCCGCTGGCCGGGCGTCGGCTCAACACCGAGCTCGAGGCCGACGGCCTGACTCTGCCGGCGGGCACCGACGTGACGCCGGCTATCTGGCTCGCCCACACCCGCGCCGACGCCTATCCCGAGCCCTTCGCCTTCCGGCCCCAGCGCTTCATCGAGGACCCGCCGGACACCTACGCCTGGGTGCCCTTCGGGGGAGGCGTGAGGCGCTGCCTCGGCGCCGCCTTCGCCGAGTTCGAGATGCGCATCGTCCTGCGCGAGGTCCTCGGTCGCTGCGAGTTGCACAAGGCCGACCCCCGGCCGGAGAAGATCGGCCGCCGCAACATCACCCTCTCGCCCAAGGACGGCACCCCGGTCGTCCTCACCGCGCGCCACCCGGCCCGCGAAATGGCTTCTGTCTAGACGTGCCTCAAGTTAGGTCCCCGTAGTGGCCTCCAACTGGAGGCACGTTTCGCCGGGTGCTGCTTGGCCCAGGCGATCTCGCCGGATCCGGAGACCACCTCGCCGTCGTCGAGGGGCCTACGACAGTGCCGCGAGCGCCTCGGCGGCGGCGCGTTCGCCGGACTGCACGGCGCCGTCCATGTAGCCGCTCCACTCGGTCGCGGTCTCGGAACCGGCCCAGTGAAGCGGGCCGATCGGGGCGCGCAGCGCCTCGCCGTATTCGGTCCAGCCGCCGGTCGTCATCAGGCAGCCGTAGCAGCCCCGCGTCCACTCCTCCTCGGCCCAGACCCGCTCGATGAAGCGCTCGGGCCGCGCTGCGCGCTCGCCAAATAGGCGGCCGTGGCCGGCGAGGATCGCCTCGCGGCGCTCCGCCGCCGGACGGGCTCCCCACTCGCGCGCAAGGCGGCCCTCGAGGAAGCCGAGCAGGACGCCCGGGCTGCCGTCGGGGGGCGAGTTGTCGAAGACGACGCGGGCCGGGTTGGCGTCGGTGGCGGCCTGGCCGGAGAGCCCCTGCTCGCGCCAGAACGGCTCGTCGTAGATCGCCATCGTCTTGATCACCGTGCCCTGCGGCATCCGCTGGGTGAGCTGGTCGCGCCGGGCCGGCAACGGCCGGTCGTAGGCGATCCGCCCGGCCAGCGTCGGCGGCAGGGCGACGATCGCCCGGCGGGCGCGCACCTGTAGGCCGCCCGCTTCGCCGCCCGGTCCATCGGCCTCGAGCGTGACGCCGCCCTCGCCGTGGGCGATTCGCCGCACCGGGGCGCCCAGCCGCAGGCGCTCTCCCCCGAGCTGCTCGGCCATCAGCAGCGGGATCCGCTGCGAGCCGCCGTGGAAGCGGTCCTGCTGGGCGCCGCCGCCGGTGCCGACGAGGCTGTTGAAGCCGCTGCCCGAGCGGGTGTAGAAGAGCACGTGCAGCAGCGAGACGTCAGCGGGCTCGGCCGCCCAGACCGCCTCTGTCGCCAGCTCGAACAGTGTGCGGGCCGCCGCCGTGCGGGTGTTGCGCCGGATCCAGGTGGCGAAGGTCTGGCCGTCCCAGCGCCGCGCCTTCGGAGCCGCCCACGGTTGCGCCAGCGGCACCCGCCGCGCCATTCGGTCGAGCCGCGCCCGGGCGATTTCGAACTCTGCCAGCGCCGCCGGTGAGATCGCCTTGGAGAGCTCGCGCACGAGGCCGAGGCGAGCATCGGTGATCGCGCCGGTGTAGGCGGCGCGGCGGCCACCGATCTCGATCAGGTGGCGGCCGCCGTCGTAGGTGGGGAAGGTCTCGACGCCGAGCTCGACGGCGAGCGCCGCGATCCGGTCCTGCGTCGGGCCGATCCACTGGCCGCCGATCTCGACGATCTTGCCGTCGCCGATCTCTTCGTTGAGGACCCGACCGCCAACCCGCTCGCGCGCCTCGAGCACCAGCGGCTGCGATCCGGCGGCTAGGACCCGCCGCGCCGCGACCAGGCCGGCGAGGCCGGCGCCCACGATCGCGACATCGGCCTCCAGTCGCTCGGGCACCGTCGCCTCAGTCCCGCAGCGCTTCCAGGCGCTCGAAGATCGCCGGAACGTGGCCGAGGTAGGCGCTGTGGTCGAAGATCGCGTCGAGGTCGAGCTCGGGAGCCGCCTCGCCGAGCAGCTCGCGGAAGTGGGTGCCGCTGTCCCAGGCGCGCTGGGCGTTCTTCTGGACGACCCCGTAGGCGTCGTCGCGGGTCAGCCCCGACTCGACCAGGGCGGTCAGCGCGCGCTGGCTGAACAGGGCGCCGTGGGTCAGCTCGAGATTCTCCCTCATGCGCTCAGCACGGACCGTCATCTCCGCCGCGACGCCGGTCGCCAGGCTGAGCATGTAGTCGAGGCCGATCGTCGCGTCGGGCAGGATCACCCGCTCGGCACCGGAGTGCGAGATGTCGCGCTCGTGCCAGAGGGCGATGTTCTCCAGGCCGGTCTGGGCGTAGCCGCGCAGCACCCGGGCAAGGCCGGTGATCCGCTCGGTGCGGATCGGGTTGCGCTTGTGCGGCATCGCCGAGGAGCCCTTCTGTCCGGCGCCGAACGGCTCCTCTACCTCGCGCACCTCGGTGCGTTGCAGGTTGCGGACCTCGGTCGCGAAGCGCTCCAGCCCGGCGCCGGCGATCGCGATGCCCGAGGTCAGCGCGGCGTGGCGGTCACGGGGCACGACCTGCGTTGCGACATCCTCGCGCTGCAGTCCGAGCCGCTCCATCACCCGCGCCTCGACCGCCGGCGGCACGGAGGCGTAGGTGCCGACCGCGCCGGAGAGCTTGCCGAAGCGCAGCTGCTCGAAGGCGTGCTCGAGCCGGGCCAGGTTGCGGTCGGCCTCGAAGGCGAAGCCGGCGAGCCGCAGGCCGAAGGTCGTCGGCTCGGCGTGGACGCCGTGGGTGCGGCCGACGCAGAGCGTCTCGCGCTGCTCCAGCGCCCGCTCGATCAGCGCGTCGCGGTAGGCGCGCGCCGAGGCGAGCACGATCTCGCCGGCCTGGCGCAGCTGCAGCGCCAACGCCGTGTCGAGCACGTCGGAGGAGGTGAGCCCGTAGTGGATCCAGCGCCCGTGCTCGCCGACCGACTGTGCGACGACGTCGACGAAGGCGGCGACGTCATGGTCGGTCACCCGCTCGCGCTCGTTGACCGCCTCGACCGTGAAGGCTGCGTTCGCGCGTGCCGCAGCGGCCGCCTCGGCCGGGACGACCCCCTCTTCGGCCCAGGCCTCGGTCGCCGCCAGCTCGACCTCGAGCCAGCACTCGAGCTTGCGCTGCTGAGACCAGACCTCGCCGATCTCCTTGCGGGTGTACCTACCGATCATTGAAGGAATCCAAGGTAATACCCATCACGTCAGCAGTTGATTATTCGAACCGCCAACAGCCCGGCGTTCTTCGCTCCGTCGACCGCCACGCAGGCGACCGGCACTCCGGGCGGCATCTGCACCGCCGAGAGCAGCGCGTCGAGCCCTCCGAGGCTCTTACCGAGAATCGGCACGCCGATCACGGGCAGGTCGGTGTGGGCGGCGGCGACGCCGGGCAGCGCCGCCGACATCCCGGCCCCGGCGATGATCGCCCGCAGTCCGCGCATGCGCGCGTTCTGGCAGTACTCGCGCACCTTCTCCGGGTCGCGGTGGGCGCTCATCACGCGCACCTCGTAGCGAATGCCGGCCTCGTGCAGGGCGGCGCCGGCGGGCTGCATCTTGGGCTTGTCGTTCTTCGAGCCCATGATGATCCCGACGTGGGGCTCGTCGACCTCGATCTCCTCGAAGGCCTCCTCGACCGCTGGCATCGCGGTCGCTCCGCTCGGCTGCGGCTCCTCTGAGATCTCGCTCATCGTTTCCTCTCTGGGTCTGGGTTCTTCACGTCAGCTGGGCACCCGCTCGACCGCGCGGGCGGCGATGTCGGAGCGGATCTGCATTCCCTCGAACGAGATCCGACCGGCTGCATCGTACGCCCGATCGCGCGCTGCGGCCGGCGTCGGCCCGAGCGCGGTGACGTTGAGGACCCGGCCGCCGGCGGTGACGATCTCGCCCTCGCGCGCCGCGGTGCCGGCGTGGGTCAGCTCGGCGAGCTCGGCGGCGGCCGCGAGGCCCTCGATGACGTCGCCCTTCGAGGAGGACTCCGGGTAGCCGCCCGAGGCCAGCACCACGGTCACCGCCCAGTCGGAGCCAAATTCCGCCTCGACTCCGGCGAGGCCCCCCGGCTCGCGCGCCGCGAGGCAGAGCTCGAGCAGGTCGGAGCGCAGCCGCGGCAGCACGGCCTGCGTCTCGGGGTCGCCGAAGCGGGTGTTGAACTCGAGCACCTTCGGCCCCTCGGGCCCGACCATCAGACCGGCGTAGAGGACGCCGTGGAAGGGCGCGCCGCGCGCCGCCATCGCGGCGACGACCGGCCGGTGCACCGAGTCGACGATCGCGGCGACCTCGTCCGGGCCGAAGCCCGGCACCGGTGAGTAGCTGCCCATGCCGCCGGTGTTCGGCCCCTCGTCGCCGTCGAAGATCCGCTTGTAGTCCTGCGCCGGCGCCAGCGGCACGACGTTCTCGCCGTCGCAGAGGGCGAGCAGCGAGAGCTCTTCGCCGGGCAGGAAGTCCTCCGACACGACCGCGGTCCCGCCGAAGCGCCGCTCGCCGAAGAAGACCTCGATCGCCGTCCGCGCCTCGCCCTCGTCGGCACAGACGATCACGCCCTTGCCGGCGGCGAGGCCGTCGGCCTTGAGCACCGTCGGATAGGTGGCGCCGGCGAGCTGCTCGAGCGCCTGCTCGCGAGTGCGCAGCAGCACGTGGGCCGCGGTCGGCACGCCGGCCTCCTCCATCAGCTCCTTGGCGAAGGCCTTCGAGCCCTCCAGCTCGGCCGCCGCGGCGCGCGGTCCGAAGGTGGCGATCCCAGCACCCTCCAGCGCGTCGACCAGACCTGCGACCAGCGGCGCCTCGGGCCCGACGACGACGAGGTCGACGTGGCGCTCGCGGGCTGCTGCGACGATCGCAGGCGCGTCCTCGGCACCAACGTCCGGGAGGCACTCCGCATCGGCCGCGATCCCCGCGTTGCCGGGCGCGCAGAGCAGCTCGGGCGCCCGCGGCGAGCGCGCGAGCGCCCGCACGATTGCGTGCTCGCGCCCGCCCCCCCCTACAACAAGAACCCTCAAGCTCTAGAGCGAGTCGGAGAGCACGTCGGCCGGCATCGCCGCCAGCGTCTGGCTCGTCATCGTCCCGCGCGACCCCAGCTCCACAGACACCTTGGCCATCGTCTTCTCGTCAGGCGCCTCGACGATCGTGACGAAGTCGTATTGCCCCAGGGTTGCGTACTGAGCCTGAACCTTCGCCCCGATCTGTTCGACCTCCTTGTTGACCTCGGAGACCCGCCCGGGGTTGTTCTTGAGCGTCCGCACGCCCTCTGGCGTGAGATTGGTCAGCATCACGTAAGTCGGCATTGCCTCTCCTCTCGACGGTTGAATACAAGATAGTCGTCGACGGGGAAAGTCGGGGCGGGCGAGATTGGCCAGTGGCTCGGTGACGGAGGCCAAGCCAGAGGGTGACGGCATTCCCCCCGGGTAGCAGCGCTACCCGGGGGGAAGGACGGTGCACTCTGGTGCCGGCATCCGGCGGCGAGACGCCGCCAAGATCGTCCGGCCAGGCTTTACCCGTCGTAGCCCGCGTGGACGTGATCGCAATGGTCCGCGCGAGCAAACGCCGGGCCGGGACCATCAACGTCGAAGCAGTAGATCAGCTCGGTCGGCATCGCCGGTGAGGGGAGCTGGGAGAGGGTCGTTGCTAGCGCCGCGCAGGGGGCACTCGGAGCGGTGTCGGTGCAGGAGACGCCGTCGACCGCGGCGATGTCCATCGCGCGACCGTAGTAGTGGTTGGAAACGCCGCCGTCGACCGTGTGCATGGAGTGGTCGGAGCGCAGCGAGGAGATCGTCACCTGGTGCGACTGGGTGATCGCGCCGAGCAGGCCGACGATGCGCGGGTCGATCGCGCCCGTCTCCAGGTCCTGCCGCTCGAGCTCGTTGGAAAGCGTCAGGTTGTCCCAGTTGATCGGCGCCAGCACCGCGTTGGGCAGCGAGAGCGCCCAGTCGACCTTGCTCACCTTGCACTTGCCTTCGATCCGGTCGGCCTCGCCGAGCACCGCGTCGACGTACCATTTGGCGTGGTTGTGCTCGAACAGGCCGGCATTGAGGCCGCCCTGCGACCAGATCAATCGCGCCAGCGCCGCGGCGGAGTCGGCGGGATCCTCGCGGCGGATGCGGCCGTCCCCGTTGCCGTCGACCGCGTAGCGGCGCCACTCCTCGCCGACCAGGCCAAAGGCGCCGTGCTTGCGCAGTTCGGCTTCTGACATGCCGCGGCCGAAGTCGGACTCCAAGCGCGCCACGGCGGCCAGCGCCCAGACGCCGCGGCGGCCGAGGTCGTAGCGGGCGGCGGCTTTCTCGAAGGCGTCGAGGTAGGTGGCCGGCACCCGTTTGCGCCAGACCTTTGCCGCCGTGCAGCTCAGCACCTTCAGCTTCGGCGTCACCTCGAAGAGACCCGCCGCGGCGCCGTTCAGCTGGCCGTAGCACTGGGCGTTGGCGAGCACCTCGGCGACGTACCAGTCGGCGTGGTTGTAGGCGAAGACGGCGGTGTACCAGTCGGCCGGGGCGCCGGACGCGCGCAGGTAGTTGGCGGCGGCGTGGATCGCGTCCTCGGGGTCGTAGGGGTCCTTGACTCCGTCGCCGTTGGCGTCGACGCCGTAGCCGGCCCAGGTCGCGGGCATGAACTGCATCCAGCCGACCGCGCCGGCCGAGGAGACGTTGAGGTTGGTGCCGAAGGCGGTCTCGATGCCGTTGATCGCGGCGAGCACGGCCGCTCCCTGTGGCCCGAGGCCGTAGGCGGTGGCGGCGCGCTGGTAGATCGGCACCAGCACCGCCGGCACCCCGGAGGGAGCGCAGCTGGAGCCGGGCAGCAGGGGTACGGAGAAGGAGGGGGGGGCAGGCACGGGCGCGCCGCCGGCGCCTACTTCGGGTTCGGGGTCTTCGGTCGCCTTGGGCTTGGGCTTGGCCGCGACGCCGCCGCCCTGCTTCTGCTTCTGCTCGGGATTCGATTTGGGTTTGGATTCCGGTTCAGGAGCCGCCAGCGTGTCGCCTCGCTGCACCGAGGGCTGCGGCGCCGGCGCTTCGGTCTGGCTCGCCGCGGTCCCATCGGCCTTCGCTTCCGCGGTCGCGGGCTCGACGGGGTCCTCGGCGAACGCGGCCGGCGCCGCGAAAACGAGCGCCAGTGCGAGCACCGCCGAGATTGCGGCCAGTCGCCGCCTCATCCGCGGACGTCCGTGACGAGCCACTGGCCCCTCTTCTTGTTCAGCTCGAGCCGCAGCTCGCTGGTCAGGCCGACCCGCAGCAGCGAGGCGCTGACCGTGTAGGCCTTCCCTGCGCGCGGGCCGGGGACGAGGTTGAGGACCTTCGCCTTCGGTACCCCGCCCTCGCTCGGCTGCCGCGGCGGGCGCTTGCTCAGCGCCTCGGCCAGCCGCGGCGCCGCGGTTTCGGCGAAGGCCGTCTTCGCCCGCGCCGGCCGCTTGCCGACCTCGTAGAAGACGAAAGCCTCGGAGAAGCGGCGCGCGACCTTCATCGCCGCCGGGCCGGCGGGCACCGGTTTTTTGCTCGAGCTCGAGGCGGTCGCCGCCTTCGAATCGGTTTCGACGCCGTCCGCGGCAGCAAGTTCGTCGCTGCCGTCGGCGGCGGCCTTCTCGCCGTTGCCGTCGGACTTGGCGACGCCGACGCTCTTGCCGACGTCGAATCTCGGCGGGGCGCCCTGCAGCACCGGGCCGGACGGCTCATCCGCCACCTGCGGTTGTGGGCCGGAAGTCTCGATCGCGACCCGGGCCGGCGCAACGACCCGCTCGCGCGCGGGCTCGCTCCCGCCCGGCAGCAGCAACACGCCGGCCAGCACCGCAGCGGCGGCGACCATCGCCAGCGCGCCGGCGCCGGCGTTGCGGCCCGCCGGGGCCCGGCCGGCGAAGCGCTCCTGCAGCGGCCAGATCACGACCCGCTCGCTCGCCCAAATCGCCCGCTCGAATGGCCAGCGGACCCGGTCGGAGGCAGCGAGCAGGGCGCGCCTGATGCGCCCCCGCGGATCGCCGTTGATATGCCGTTCTCTCAGCATCTGTTTGAAGCCCACACAAGCTTACGTCGGAATCCGCTCCCCGTTCCTGAAGTCCGCCAGATGGATTGCGTATCCCAATAACCGCCCAGGCACTGCTTAGCAGCGGTGTTTCAACGTCTTCTAAGCGGCAGCCGCGCTCTCGCCGGCCTTCTCGAAGGCCAGCTCGCCGTCGGCGGCGTCGACCCGGGCCGTGTCGCCCTCGCTGAACTCGCCCTCGAGCAGCATCAGCGCCAGCTTGTCGACCAGCTGCTTCTGGATCACCCGCTTCAGCGGCCGCGCGCCGTAGGTCGGGTCGTAGCCGAGGTTGCCGAGCAGGGTGCGGGCGTCGTCCGTCAGCTCGATCTCGATCCCGCGCTCACGCACCCGCCCGGCGAGCTGCTCGACCTGGAGCTCGACGATGCGGCCGATGTCGGCCTTGGAGAGGCGGTGGAAGATCACCGTGTCGTCGACCCGGTTGAGGAACTCGGGCTTGAAGGTGGACTCGAGAACGGATTCCACTTTCTCGCGGACCCCCTCCCAGTCCGCCGCCCCCGGACGCGGGAGCGAGTCCCGGTCCATATCTGATTCTCCGGGGCTCGCGGAAGCAGAGGAGGCGGCGGCGATGTATTCGCTGCCGACGTTGGAGGTCATGATCAGCACCGTGTTGGCGAAGCTGACCGTGCGGCCCTGGCCGTCGGTGAGGCGGCCGTCGTCCATCAGCTGCAGCAGCGTGTTGAAGACGTCGGGGTGGGCCTTCTCGATCTCGTCGAGCAGGACGACCGCGTAGGGCCGTCGTCGCACCGCCTCGGTCAGCTGCCCCCCCTCCTCGTAGCCGACGTAGCCCGGGGGTGCGCCGATCAGCCGCGCGACGGTGTGCTTCTCCATGTACTCGGACATGTCGAGCCGCACGATCGCCTGCTCGGAGTCGAACATGAACTCGGCCAGCGCCTTGGCCAGCTCGGTCTTGCCGACCCCGGTCGGGCCGAGGAAGAGGAAGGAACCGATCGGCTGGTCGGGGTCGGAGAGCCCGGCGCGCGAGCGGCGCAGCGCGTTGGAGACGGCTTCGATCGCCTCGTCCTGGCCGATCACCCGCTCGTGCAGGCGGCTCTCCATCTGGATCAGCTTCTCGACCTCGCCCTCGATCAGGCGGCTGACCGGGATCCCGGTCCATTTGGCGACGACCTGGGCGACGTCCTCCTCGGTCACCTCCTCGGTCAGCAGCGAGCCGCCGCCGACGTGCAGCTCGGCCAGCTTCTGCTCCTGCTCGGCGAGCGTCTTCTCCAGCTCGGGGATCTCGCCGTAGCGCAGCTTCGCCGCACTCTCGAGGTCGGCGTCGCGCTCGGCCCGCTCGGCCTCGCGGCCGGCCCCCTCGAGTCGCGCCTTCGCCGCCTTGATCGCCTCGATCGCCTCCTTCTCGTTCTGCCAGCGCGCCGTCATCTCGGCCGAGCCCTCGCGCAGCTCGGCCAGCTCGGCCTCCAGCGCCTCCAACCGCGCCTTCGAGGCGTCGTCGCTCTCCTTCTTCAGCGCCTCGCGCTCGATCTCGAGCTGCTGGGCGCGGCGCTCGACCTCGTCGATCTCGGTCGGCATCGAGTCGATCTCGATCTTCAGCCGCGAGGCTGCCTCGTCGATCAGGTCGATCGCCTTGTCGGGCAGGAAGCGGTCGGCGATGTAGCGCTCCGAGAGGGTCGCGGCGGCGACGATCGCCGAGTCGGAGATGCGCACGCCGTGGTGGACCTCGTAGCGCTCCTTCAGCCCACGCAGGATCGCGATCGTGTCGTTCAGATCGGGCTCACCGACGAGCACGGGCTGGAAGCGCCGCTCCAGCGCCGCGTCCTTCTCGATGTGCTTGCGGTACTCGTCGAGGGTGGTCGCGCCGACCGCGCGTAGCTCACCCCGGGCCAGCATCGGCTTCAAGAGGTTGGCGGCGTCGACCGCGCCTTCGGCGGCGCCGGCGCCGACGATCGTGTGCAGCTCGTCGAGGAAGAGGACGATTTGTCCCTCCGCCTCCTGCACCTCCGAGAGCACCGCTTTCAGCCGCTCCTCGAACTCGCCGCGGTATTTGGAGCCGGCCAGCAGCGAGCCGATGTCGAGCGCGATCACGCGCCGGTCGCGCAGGCTCTCGGGCACGTCGCCGGTGACGATCCGCTGCGCCAGGCCCTCGACGATCGCGGTCTTGCCGACGCCGGGGTCACCGATCAGCACCGGGTTGTTCTTGGTCCGCCGCGAGAGCACCTGGATCACGCGGCGGATCTCCTCGTCGCGCCCGATCACCGGGTCGAGCTTGCCGCTCTCAGCCTCGGCGGTCAGGTCGCGGCCGAATTTCTCCAGCGCCTGCGCCGTCGTCTCCGGTTCGGGCGAGGTGACCCGCTGCGGGCGCACCTCGCCGATCGCTTTCTCCAGCGCCGCGGCATCGGGAAGCAGCTCGGACACGCCCGAGCCCGAGTCGGTCAGCGCCAGCAGCACATGGTCGGTCGAGATGTACTCGTCGCCGAGCTTGCCCATCTCGCGCTCGGCCCCCTGCAGCACGGCTAGAAAGGCCGCGGAGGGCCGCACCTCGGGCTGCTCGTCGCCGCTCAGCTTCGGCAGCGCTTCGATCGCCTCGTTGGCACCCGCTCCGGCCGCCGCCGGGTCGGCGCCGGCCTTGCGCAGGATCGGCGCAACCAGGCCGTCTTCCTGCTGAACGAGGGCAAGCAGCAGGTGGGCCGGAGCGACCTCGCTGTTGCGCCGCGTCGCAGCGAGCTGCTGAGCGGCGGCGACCGCTTCCTGGGATTTGACGGTGAACCGGTCTGGCTGCATCAGATTCCTTCCCTCGACATTCGGCGTTCGAGCTCGGCAGCGTGGCGGCGCATGCGCTCGAGCTTCGCCTTCATCCGCTCGACTTCGGCTTCCATCTCCAGGACAATTTCGACCCCGCTGAGGTTGAGGCCGTTCGAGGTCAGGTGCTGGATGTGGCGCAGCCGCTCGACGTCGCGCTGCGAGTACAGGCGCGTGTTCTTCGGCGAGCGCTGCGGCTCAATCAGTCCCCGCGTCTCGTACATGCGCAGCGTCTGCGGGTGCATGTGGGCGAGCCCGGCGGCGACCGAGATCATGAAGACCCCCTGTTCGTCGTCGACCGAGATCTCGATCCGTTCGCGTCGGGCCTCGCTCACCGTGCCGCCCTCTTCAGCAGCTCGGCGCGCGGGTCGGCGCCGTTGAGCTTCTCGGCCAGCTCGTCGACCGCGGCGCTCTGCTCCTCGCTCAGCTCCTTCGGCAGCTCGATTTCGAGTCGGTAACGGATGTCGCCGCGTCCCTTGCCGCCGGGCTTCGGCGCACCCTCACCGCGCAGGCGCTGGATCGTGCCGTGCCTGGTCCCGGCCGACACCTTGATCTTCTTCGTTCCCTCCAGCGTCGGCACCTCGATCGTCGCCCCGCGCAGCGCCTCAACCACGCTGATCGGCACCGTCACCTCAAGGTTGCCGCCGTCGAGCCGCTTGAACACGGGCGAGGGCATCACCCGGGTGACCACGTAGAGGTCGCCGGGCGGGCCGCCTTCGGGCCCGGGCTCGCCCTTGCCGGCGAGGCGGATGCGCGCGCCGTTCTTGACCCCGGCGGGGATCTTCGCCTTGTAGCGCTTTCCCGCCGCTCCGGCGACGGTCACCTGGGTGCCGTCGAGCGCCTGCCTGAAGCTCAGCGGGACTTCGGTTTCGAGGTCGCGGCCGGGCTGTGGCGGGAAGCCGCGCGGGCCGCCCCCGCCCGGGCCCCCGCCGCGGCCGAACATCGAGGAGAGCAGGTCGCCGATGTCGACGAAGCCGCCGCTGCCGGCCGGGCCCGCGGTGAACGGGTTGCGACCACCCTCGCCGCCGAACCCTCCGAACGCCGGCCCGCCGGCGTCGTACTGCTCGCGCTTCTCGGGGTCCGAGAGCGTGTCGTAGGCGCTCTGGATCTCTTTGAACTTCTCCTCGGCCGCGGGATCGTCGGGGTTGCGGTCCGGGTGGTACTTGCGGGCCAGCTTGCGGTGGGCCTTCTTGAGCTCGTCCTTGCTCGCCCCTTTCGAGACGCCAAGGACCTTGTAGAGGTCGTCTGCCAAGAGCGCCCTTTACTCCGCCACCACGACGCGGGCCGGCCGGATCAACTGCTCGCCCAGCCGGTACCCCTTCTGCATCGTCTCGACGACGGTGCCGGACTCGGCTCCCTCGACGGCGAGCTTGGAAAGCGCCTCGTGCGAGTTCGGATCGAACCTCTCCCCGGTCGGATCGACGGCCTCGACTCCGTTCTTGCTCAACGCCTCCCGCAGACTGCGGAAGACGAGCAGCACCCCGTGCGCCAACCCGTCCTCGGAATCGCCCTCAGGATCGAGCCCCGCGGCCTGAAGCGCCCGCTCGAGGTCATCCAGCACGGGCAACACCCCCGCCAGCACCTCGGCCTTCCCCCGCGCGTTGGCAGCCTGCACATCGGCAGCCATCCGCTTGCGAAAGTTCTCGAAGTCGGCCTTGGTCCGCTTGGCCAGGTCGAGGTAGTCGTCCCGCTCCTTGAGCAGCGCATCGAGATCGTCCTCGACCTGCTCCCCTCCCGCGGGTGGCGGGGTGGAGGGGGTTTCCGGCCGGGTGAGGCCGGATTCCCCCTCCGCCGCGACAGGACCCGCGGCTGAGGGCTCAGTGCTTCTCGGACGCGGAGCTTCCTCTGGTTGGTTCTCTGGTCCGCCGCTTCCGCCGGGTGTCATTTCTCGTCGCCCTCATCAACGACCTCCGCATCGACAACCTCCTCGTCGTCGGACCCCTCGCCGTCGGCCGAAGCCCCGTCCTCGGAGGCCGCCTGCTCCTGCGCTGCGGCGTAGATCTGCTCTGAGACTTTGGTCATCGCAGCGGTCAGCGCCTCGGTCTTCGCGTCGATCTCCTCTTTGGAGTCGGACTCGAGCGCCTCGCGCAGGCCTTTGACCGCGCCCTCGATCTCCTCCTTGTTCTCGGCCTCGAGTTTGTCGCCCAGCTCCTCAACCTGTTTCTCGGACTGGTGGGCGAGGCTCTCGGCCATGTTGCGGGCCTCCGCCAGCTCGCGCTGCTTGCGGTCCTCGTCGGCGTGCGACTCGGCGTCGGAGACCATGCTCTGGATCTCCTCCTCGGAGAGGCCGGAGCCGGATTTGATCTCGATTTTCTGCTCTTTCTCGGTGCCGAGGTCCTTCGCCGTGACGTGGATGATCCCGTTCGGGTCGATGTCGAAGGTGACCTCGATCTGGGGCAGGCCGCGCGGCGCCGGTGGGATCCCGGTGAGCTGGAACTTGCCCAGGCTCTTGTTGCCGCTGGCCATCTCGCGCTCGCCCTGCAGCACATGGATCTCGACCGAGGGCTGGTTGTCGTCGGCGGTCGAGAAGACCTCCGACTTCTTCGTCGGGATCGTCGTGTTGCGCTCGATCAGCCGCGTCATCACGCCGCCTTTGGTCTCGATCCCGAGCGTCAGCGGGGTGACGTCGAGCAGCAGCACATCCTTGACATCGCCGGCCAGCACGCCGGCCTGGATCGCGGCGCCGACGGCGACGACCTCGTCCGGGTTGACCCCCTGGTGGGGGTCTTTGCCGGTCAGCTCGTTGACCCGCTCGCGGACCGCGGGCATCCGCGTCATGCCGCCGACCAGGACGACGTGGTCGATCGTCGCGCCGGCGTCGTCCATCGCCCGTTTGACCGGGCCGACGATGCGCCCCAGCAGGTCGCCGGTCAACTCGTTCAGCTTCGAGCGGGTGAGCTTCATGTCCAGGTGCTTGGGCTGGCCCTCGACCGCGGTGATGAAGGGCAGGTTGATCTGCGTCTCCTGCGCCGAGGAGAGCTCGATCTTCGCCTTCTCCGCCGCCTCGTAGAGGCGCTGCAGCGAGTTCTTGTCGGCGGCCAGGTCGACGCCCTGGTCTTTCTTGAACTCGGCGACCAGCCACTCGACGATCGCCTTGTCCCAGTTGTCGCCGCCGAGGTGGTTGTCGCCGGCGGTCGACTTCACTTCGAAGACGCCGTCGCCTATTTCGAGCACGGAGACGTCGAAGGTGCCGCCGCCGAGGTCGAAGACGAGGATCGTGTGGTCGGCCTCCTCCTTCTCCAGCCCGTAGGCGAGCGAGGCTGCGGTCGGCTCGTTGATGATCCGCTTGACGTCGAGCCCGGCGATTTTGCCGGCGTCCTTGGTCGCCTGCCGCTGGTCGTCGTTGAAGTAGGCGGGAACGGTGATCACGGCGCTGTCGACCGTTTCGCCCAGCTTCGCTTCGGCGTCGGTTTTCAGCTTCTGCAGGATCATCGCGCTGATCTCCGGCGGGCTGTACTGCTTGTCGCGCACGTCGACGCGGACATCCCCGTTGGGCCCGGCGACGACCTCGTAGGGAACGATCGTCTCCTCCTCTTTGACTTCGGCCTCCTTGCGGCCCATGAAGCGCTTGATCGAGAAGATCGTGTTCTCGGGGTTCATCACCGCCTGCCGTTTGGCGACGGTGCCGACGAGGCGGTCGCCGGAATCCGCGAAGGCGACGACCGACGGGGTCGTGCGGCCACCCTCCGAGTTCTCGAGGACGGTCGGCTCACCGCCCTCCATCACCGCGACGCATGAGTTGGTCGTGCCCAGGTCGATGCCGATCGTTTTCGCCACTTCGCAAGTACCTCCAGGTCCAGGGGTTTCGTGTCAACTGCCGAGAGCCGCCGTGCGGACTCTAAAAATCTAAGTCGCAGTGTGGCAGATATTTGCGACGATTTCAAACCGATGTGCGTATATTGGCCTTGGGCACCGTGACAGCGGGCACCGGGGAGGCGCCTCGACCAATCACGGAAACAGGAGGATTCTCTTGAGTCACGTTCACGCACCGGCTCGCCGAGCCCTGGTGGCGATTGCGGCGGCGCTTGCCTGCGCCCTGCTGCTGCCCGGCCTCGCGATGGCGAACGGCAAGGGCCACGGACACGGACACGGCCACGCCAAGCACGCGTCCAAGTCGCACGGCCACCACGGCAAGAGCCACGGTCATCGCCACCACGGCAAGCGCCACGGGCACCACGGCCACGGTAGGCGCGATCTGACCGTGATGACCCAGAACCTCTATCTGGGCTCCAGCCTCGGGCCGGCGCTCGAAGCGACCACGCCGGAAGGCTTCGTCGAAGCGGTCGCGCGGATCTACGCGACGGTCCAGTACACGAACTTCCCGGCGCGCGCCGAGGCGATCGCCGATTCGATCGAGCAGAAGGACCCGGACCTGATCGGCCTGCAGGAGGTCACGAAGTGGACGACCGAAGGGCTGAGCCCGCCCCCCGGCTACGACTTCCTCGCCATCCTGGAAGGTGCGCTCGAAGCGAGGGGCCTGCACTACACGGCCGCGTCGACCGCACATAACGCGAGCATCGGTCCGGCCCCGCTCGTCTCGGAAACCTGCCCGGTCGTATCGGAACAGTTCACCTGCGCCGTGACGCTCGAAGACCGGGACGTAATCCTCGTCAACGACGACACCCCCGGACTGAACTGGAGCAACCCGCAGAGCGGGCGCTACGCCGCTCAGCAGGAAATCGTTTCGCCGGTCGGCCCGCTCTCATTCGACCGCGGCTGGGCGAGCATCGACGCGAAGCTCAGGCACAAGCCGTTCCGCTTCGTCGACACCCACCTCGAAACCGAGGCATCGCCGATCGTGCAGCAGGAACAGGCGGCCGAGTTCCTCGCCGGCCCGGGCAACGGCGGGACGATCGTCGCCACCGGCGACTTCAACTCCGCCTCGGACGGCTCCACGACCACGTCCTACGCGCAGCTCACCGCGCCCGGCAAATTCCGTGACGCTTGGAGCGAGGAACTGCTCGGCCCCGGCCTCTCGTGCTGCCAGGAGTCGAACACCCCGCCGCTCGCGCCGGGGGCCCTGAACAACCCGACCTCGACGCTGGCGACCCGGATCGACCTGATCCTCAGCCGCGGCGCCGCTCGCACGAGCGGAGGCGAGGCCGAGGTGGTCGGGGACACCCCCTTCCAGGCGGAACCGCCGTTCTGGCCCTCCGACCACGCGGGAGTGATCACCACCCTGCGCTTCACCCACTAACCAGCTGAAATAAGGGCATCCCGATAGGGGTGGAACGTCTTGTACTTTTTTTGCGGCGGCGCTATCGGACGGCCGTCAACGGTCTTCAAAAAAAGTTAAGTGGAACCCCTGTCGGGATGCCCGCCATTACCCCTCGCCCGCGGTGGTGGCGACGAACTTGGCCACTTCCTCAGCCTGTTCGCCGCTGATGATCTCGGCGGGCATGCGGCCCGAGGTCGTGCTGCCGTCGACGCCGTTTTCGATCGCGTTGAGCACGCGGCCTTCGGTCGCTTCGATCGTCTCTTCCGCTTTCGGCCCTTCCGGCGCTCCGGTCGGGGCCAGCAGTTCGTCGAGATTGGGGCCGAAGTTGCCGTCGGTGCCCGCCGCGTAGAGCGTGTGGCAGTTGCCGCAGTTGGTCTCGAACAGGTCTCTGCCCTGCTGCAGCCCGGCCGGGACCGAGGCGGCCTCGACTTCGTCGCCGTCGCTGCGGAACGCCAGCCAGGGGATCAGGACCGCCAGCACGACGATCAGAGCCCCGAACCAGATGAAGGTCTTCTTGCTCATCGCATCGCCTCGCGCTCCGCCCGCTGCGCGGAGAACCAGATATGGACGTTTGCTCGCTCCGCGCTCATGGGGCGGCGCGCATACTAACCGCGCCGGGACCGGTCGCGGTACCAGGGGCACATCCGGCGCAGCTCGCACTCGCCGCAGCGCGGTTTCGGGCGGCATACCTCGCGCCCGTGGCGGATCAGGTTCATGTGCAGCTCGTAGGCGTCTCCGGGGTCGACGACCGCCAGCATCTCGTCGTGGGCGCGCTCGAAGGAGGCCTTTTCGGGGAAGAGCCCGAGCCGGCCGCCGACTCGATGGATGTGGACGTCGACCGGGATCTCCGGGATGCCCCAGGTGAAGATCAGCACGCAGGCGGCGGTTTTCCGCCCCACCCCCGGCAGCGAGAGCAGGAACTCGAGCGACTCCTCGCGCGGCGCGGTCTCGGTCCAGTCGAGGTCCGGGTGCTCGCCGAGCCGCTCGAGGATCGCCTGGATCCGCGGCGCCTTCTGCCGCGCCAACCCGCCCGGCCGGATCGTCTCCTCCAACTCCTCCACCGGCGCGTCCCGCACCTCCTCCCAGGTCGGATACCGCTCGCGCAGCTGCGCAAAGGACCGATCCCGATTGCGATCGTTCGTGTGCTGTGAGAGCACCGTCTTCACAAGCTCCGCGATCGGATGCCGATGCGGCTCATTGACCGGCTGCCCATACATCTCCCGCAGCCGATCCCTGATCGCCCGAACCCTCGTCCTTCTCGGCCGCGTCCATGCCACTTGGAATCGACCCTAGTGAGGCGTAGATAGGGCGGGTGGCGTGGGTGGGGTGTCCGGTCGGGCCGCGGCGTCCTCTTTTTCGCCCCGGCGACCCCGCGAGCGACACTCGGTCGTCTGGCGAAAAACCCAGCGCCCGACCGGACACCCCACCCACG
>Ga0210085_1000420_pt1 | contig 17915 bp, 16 predicted proteins | sample China_Galinas_PW_5_FD_184866 | JGI IMG/M metagenome (GOLD analysis project Ga0210085, IMG submission 184866) | Wetland microbial communities from San Francisco Bay, California, USA, that impact long-term carbon sequestration - China_Galinas_PWC_D1... | ecosystem: Environmental > Aquatic > Marine... | reverse complement strand
CAATCCGGTGGTGACCATCCCGTGCGCGCCGGAGCAGCCGACCTTGAACCTGGCCCAGGCGGTGCTGGTGGTCGCCTATGAGCTTTACGTCACCACCGGACCGGGCCGCGAGGGGCCGCTCCATCCGGACGAGCCGGCCGGCCGCAGCGAGCCCGAGCCGCCCGCCGACGTGGCGCGGGTGGAGGGGTTGTTCGGCCACCTGCGGGGTGTGCTCGAGGAGGTCGGGTTCGCCCGCGATACGAGCTTTGAGGGCGTGATGCGGGACCTGCGGCAACTCGCCGCCCGGACCCGTCCGAGCGAGCGGGAGGTGACGATCCTCCGCGGCATCCTGCGTCGCATCCAGAACGCCCTGAAGCGCCGAGGAGGGAGTTGAAGCCGTCGTCGCGGCGGGCGGTGCGCCGTAGTACGATGCCGCCGTCATGAGTGTCAAGCCCCGAGTCGCCGAAAGCCTCACCCGCGCTCCGATCATCGGAGTCGTCCGGACCCACGACCACGAGGAGGCGGCGCGCGTCGCCCGCTCGTTCATCGACGCCGGCCTCGAGCTGGTGGAGATCACCTTCACCGTCCCCGAGGCGACCCGCCTGGTGGAGACCCTGCGCGCCGAGCGCGCCCAGCAGGGTGGCGACGGCCCGCCGTGGATCGGCATGGGCACGGTCACCACTGCCGAGCGTGCTGACCGCGCCCTGGCCGTCGGGTCGGAGTTCATCGTCTCGCCGAACGTCTCCCAGCCGGTGATCGACCGCGCCCTCCAGAACGACACGTATCTCGTGGTCGGCGCCCTGACGCCGACCGAGATCGCCGCGGCCCACGAGCACGGCGCCGACCTGATCAAGGTCTACCCGCTGCCGCCGGTGGGCGGGCCGGCGTACCTGTCGGTGGTGCGCGGGCCCCTGGGCGACATTCCGATGCTCGCCGCCGGCGGCTTCGGCATCGAGGAGATCCCGGCCTACCGCGCCGAGGGCGCCATCGCCTACGGCATCGGCGGGCCGCTCCTGGGGGCGACACCGGAAGAGACCCGGCGGCGCATCGCTCGGGCCCTGGCGCTCGCCCGCGGCGAGACCGGGCAGGCGGACGGGGAGCAGGGTTGAACAACTCTGGTCGAGGCGACGGGGCCACCGAGGCCGATCGCTCGGACCGGGCCGGTCAGGCGGACGAGTCGACGGCGCCGCTCCAGGCGGCGTTCGACCCGACCCCGGAGATCTTCGCCACCGATGCCGGCGGTACGTTCACCTTCCCGCTCCAGGTCGAGGGCGAGGCGTTCCTCGACACCGGTCCCTACGACGAGTGCCGGCTGGTGGTCTCGGTGTGGCACCCCTCGGAGCGTCGCTCGATCGATCTCGACCGGGCGTACATCGAGGTGCGGGCCGCGTTCGACCGCGACGAAGGGGCCCGCTGGGTACGGATCGCCGAGGTGGAGCCGGTGGTCCCCGCGTACGGCAGCGACAGCTTCGACGGTTGGATCGTGCTGCCGGTCTTGGCCGAGGCGACCGCGTTCGCCCTCTACGGCGCCGGCTTCGAGGCCCGCTCGCGCATCCAGGTGCGCGGCTCTGCCTACCTGGTTCCGTGACGGGTCCGGCCCCCCGAGCTCCCGCGCAGCACGAACGACGGGGGCACGGGAGATGCAAAGGACTCGAGGGGCGGACGGGCAGGCCCGACGCCCCATCGTTCGATCGTACCCACCGCCATCGAGGACCGCCGGCCGCGGCGACGGTCCGTTCAGGAGACGCACCATGAATCACGTCGACTTGCTCAGCCGCCTCGCCCAGCCGGAGGACTCGAAGATCGTCTTGCTGGTCCTCGACGGGGTCGGAGACCTCCGCACCGCCGATCAGCCCGAGACCGCCCTCGAAGCCGCCGGCCTGCCCAACCTGGACGACCTCGCCGAACGTTCCGCCCTGGGGCGTGTCGTGCCGGTGACCCACGGAGTGACCCCGGGCAGCGGGCCCGGGCACCTGGCGCTGTTCGGCTACGACCCGACCGCGCCCGAGAACGACATCGGCCGCGGCGCGCTCGAGGCGCTCGGCGTGGGCGTCGAGCTCGGACCGGGTGACGTGGTCGCCCGGGGCAATTTCGCCACGCTCGACGGCGACGGCAACGTGACCGATCGCCGCGCCGGAAGGATCTCCACCGAGGAGAACCGGCGGTTGGCGGACAAGCTCAACGCCGCCCTCGCCGACGCCGGCACCGGAGATCTCCGGGTCTCGATCCACTCGGGCGAGGGGCACCGCTTCGTGCTGCTGATCGAGTCGAGCGCCAAGGGCGATCTGTCGCCCGAGATCGAGGACACCGATCCCCAGGAGACCGGGGTCGAGCCGCTCCCGCTGAGCGCGCGCGAGCCCGGGGCGGAGTCGACGGTCGAGCGGCTGAAGCCGGTTCTCGACACGCTGTCAGGCGCGCTCGAGGACGAGCCCCAAGCGAACGGCTTCCTGCTGCGCGGCTTCGAGACGCTGCCGAAGATCCCGACCATGGACGAGCTCTACCACCTGAAGCTGGGCTGCTTTGCCGGCTACCCGCTCTACCGGGGCGTCGCCAAGCTCTGCGGCATGGAGCTGGCGACCGACGACAAGGAGGTGGAGGACCTGTTCGAGCGCGTGCGGGAGCGGTGGGACGAGCTCGATTTCTTCTTCATCCATGTCAAGGAGGCGGACAAGGCTGGCGAGGACGGGGATCTGACCGCCAAGGTGCGCATCCTCGAGCGGGTGGACGAGGCGATCCCGCGTCTGCTGGAGATGCTCGACCCGGAGCGGGACGTGCTGGCGATCACCGGGGATCACTCGACGCCGGCGCCGATGAAGCTGCACTCGTGGCACCCGGTGCCGCTGCTGGTCCACGGACCGTACTGCTTCGTCGACGACGAGGACCACTTCAACGAGATCACCGCCGCCCGCGGCCACCTGGGGACGTTCCCGTCGAAGGAGCTCATGGGCTTGCTGCTGGGGAACGCCGGCCGGTTGCACAAGTTCGGAGCTTGAGGGGGCGGGAGCGGGAAGTCTGCCGGAGCGTCCGGGAGGGAGGGTCTCGGAGGGGACGGCGGGAGAACTGGAGGGCTGGGGGGCAAACTCCCGCCTCGTTGGCGTCCGCGTCGGGCCTGGTCGGTTGCTCAAAGGCCGTCGCGGACGCGGCCGCCAGCGCCCCTCGACGACCCTCCCTCCCGGCCGCTCCCCACGCGAGCCGCTCGTCCCCCCGCCCCGGACGACGAGATGGTGGGAGAAGGTCAGCTCAACTCACCGATCGCCGTTAGGAGAAGACCGGGTGGGAGGGGAGACGTCGTCGCGGAGAAGATGGGTGGGGGCGTCCCTTCCTCCCCTTGAGGGAGGGGAAGGGATCGAGGGATGGTGGGGGTGATCCCGTGGATGGTCAAGGTTGATCGGGGCTCAACGAACCTTGCCACCGCGTCGTAGCTCTCCGCAGCTGAGGGACGCCTCCTCGCGGGTTCCCGAAGGGACCGAGGGAGTTGGGGGGTGATCTTGTGGAGTGCGGTCGACGGCAAACCTCGACGACCCTCCCTCCCGGCCGCTCCCCCGCGAGCCGCTCGTCCCCCCGTCCCGCACTACGAGAGATTGCCAGAAGACCAGCTCCAACCGCCGGACTGTTTCGGAGCAGGCCGGGAGGGGGCGTCCCCCGCCCCGCACCACGAGATGGTGGGAGATGATCAGCTCAACTCACCGATCACCGTTCGGAGAAAACCGGGTGGGAGGGGCGGATGAATCGCCGAGGAGCAGACGGGTGGGGGCGCCCCCTTCTCCCCCCACGGGGGTGAGAAGGGGGTCGGGGGGTTGTAGGGGGGGTCTTGAGGATGATCTAGGTCGATCAGGGCCCATCGAGCACGACCTGCGCGAGGGACGTCGGAGCGGTACGAGATCGCCTCGCGGCGCCTTCCAGTCTTACCGAAACCCGCGGCGTAGCTCGCGCTTGAACGTGCTGTACGTCTCTTCGTCGAACAGGGCGACGGTCACCTTGCTCAGCTTGGTGCCGCCCTGGAGGTAGCGGTGGATTTCTGTGAGCATGATCCGGGCCGCGCGGTCGACGGGGAAGCCGAAGTTGCCGGTCGAGATCGCCGGGATGGCGATCGATCGCAGGCCGTTGCGGTCCGCCAGGGCCAGGGCCGAGCGCACGGCCGACGCGAGCTTGCGGTCCTCGTCGCCCTCCCCGTCCTTGGGGCCGACGGCGTGGATCACCTGCTTCGCATCGAGGTCGCCAGCTCCCGTCATCACCGCGGTGCCGACCGGGGTCGAGCCGATCCGGTCGCACTCCTCCTGAATGCTCGGTCCGCCCTTCTCGCGGATCGCGCCGGCCACGCCGGACCCGAGCTGGAGTTGCTCGTTGGCCGCGTTGACGATGGCATCGGCTTCGAGCTCGGTGATGTCTGCCTCGATCAGCTCGAGAGTGGTTCCGTTCAACTCGAGTGAGAGCTTGTTCTCCGCCATAGTCTGTCGTTTCCTCCGGGCGTCATCATATCAGGACGCTCCCGCCCCACGGAGTGGGGGCGGACGGGGTACACTGCGCCCACCATGTTGACCGCGTTGAAGACCGAGCTCGCTTCCCGAGTCGCCGATCGCATCCGGGACCTCTACGGCGTCGAGCATCAGCCGACGGTGGAGATCCCGCCCCGCCGCGAGCTGGGCGACCTGTCGTTCCCGGCCGCTCTCCAGCTCGCCCGCGAGGTGCGCAAGAACCCCCGCCAGATCGGGCAGGAGCTGGCCGACGGCCTGGAGCTGCCGGCGATCGTCAAGGAGCTTCGGGTCGAGGGCCCAGGGTATCTCAATCTGTACCTCGAGCGCCCGGTGGTGGTGCGGCGGCTGCTCGAGGAGCCGCTGGTGGCGGTTCCGTCGGAAGACGGCCACGCCGAAGAGGGCGGAGCTTCGGCTCGCGGCAAGGTCATCATCGAGCACACCAACATCAACCCGAACAAGGCGGCCCACATCGGCCACCTGAGGAACGCCGTGCTCGGCGACGTGCTGGTGTCGCTGCTGCGCCGCCTGGGCCACCCGGTGGAGGTCCAGAACTACATCGACGACACCGGGGTGCAGCTCGCCGACGTGGTGGTCGGCTTCATCGACATCGAGCACATCTCGCGGGCCGACGTGGCGGCCCTGCCGGAGCCGTTCGACTACTTCTGCTGGGACCTCTACAGCGCGGTCGGCCGCTGGTACGAGGAGGACCCGGAGCGCCTGGCGCTGCGCCGCGAGACGCTCCATGCACTCGAGGCGGACGAGGGCGAGCGCGCGGAGATGGGCCGGCTGGTGGCGCGCCGGGTGCTGACCCGGCACCTCGAGACCATGGGCCGGCTCGGGGTGACCTACGACCTGCTCACCCACGAGCGCCACATCCTCGGCCACGACTTCTTCTCCATGGCCTCGAAGAAGCTCGAGGCCTCCGGCGCCATGCGCCTCGAGGAGGAGGGCAAGAACGCCGGCTGCTGGGTCATGCCGCTCGCCCAGAGCGAGGAGTTCGCCGGCCTCGAGGACGCGGACAAGGTGATCGTGCGCTCCGACGGCACGGTGACCTACGTCGGCAAGGACATCGCCTACCAGCTCTGGAAGTTCGGCCTCCTGGGCAAGGACTTCGCCTACCGCTACTGGATGGACCAGGAGCTCTGGGAGACGGCGATGGAGGGGGCGGAGAGCCACCCGGCGTTCGGCGGCGGCGAGCGGGTGATCAACGTCATCGACGCGCGCCAGAGCTACCTCCAGCGGATCGTCCGGGCGGGGCTCGAGGCCATGGGGTACACCGACGAGGCCGAGCGCTCGATCCATTTCGCCTACGAGATGGTCTCGCTGTCGGAAGGGACCGCGCGCCAGTTCGGCTTCCTCGCCGAGGACGCCGAGGCCAAGTCGCTCGAGATGTCGGGGCGCAAGGGGATCGGCGTCAAGGCCGACGACCTGCTCGACCTGCTGGTGGGCAAGAGCCGCGACGAGGTCACCAAGCGCAATCGGGAGATCGGCGGCGAGGAGCTCGACCACCTGGCGCGCCAGATCGCCACCGCGGCGCTGCGCCTCTTCATGGTCAAGGCGACCACCACCCGGGTGATCGCCTTCGACCTGGACGAGGCGACCAACTTCGAGGGCGAAACCGGCCCCTACCTCCAGTACGCCGCGGTCCGCGCCACCAACATCGGGCGCAAGCTGGCGGAGGCGGGATTGCCGTCGGCGGTCGAGCCGGCGGAGATCGAGGACCTCGGCGGCGAGCTGTTCTCCGACGACCTCTGGGACCTGGTCTGGGCGGTGGCGCGGATCGGCGAGACCTTGGAAAAGGCGGCCGACAGCCTCGAGCTGTCGCTGGTCGCCCGCGACGCGCTCGACCTGGCCCAGCGGTTCAACGCCCTGTACCACCGGCACCCGATCCTGCAGGAGGAGGACGCCGCGGTGCGCTCGGCGCGGCTGGTCACCATGCAGATCTTCCGCCGCGGCCTCGACGAGCTCCTCGGCGTGATCGGCGTGCCGATCCCCGATCGCATGTAACCCTCCGCCCCTCCCGAGCTACCGGCGCTTCTGCCCCAGCCTCTCCAGCGCCTGCATGAACCGCTCGATCCCGTCCAGGTGGTGGAGTGCGTCGATCACCCGCGCCGGGTCGCCGGCGCCGTTGCCGTACACCAGGCCGTTGCGCAGCTCCGGCAGGGACTCGAGCTTGCGGATCAGCGAGTCGGTGAATTCCTCGTAGATCGCCAGATTGCGGATCGCCTCCGAGAAGTCCTCGAAGCGCAGACGCCGGCGGCTGGAGAGCTCGCCGGCGATGTCGATCACCCGCTGGCTGGCCACCAGCAACGAATGGCGAACGTCGTTGTCCAAGGACAGGTCGTGGCGCAGGTCGTCGGCGGTCTTCGCCCGTCCCTTGATCCCCTCGAGGTGGTCCAGGTGGCGCCGCAGCTCGGCGATTCGGTCGTCGAGATAGCTCAAGCGGTTCACCTCGCGGAGCGTGCGAGCATGGGCGGCCGAGCCCGCCGGTGCAGAGAGAGGAAGGCGTCGACGTCGGCGGCGCGGATCTGGAGGTCGCGAAGGAAGCAGCGCACCGTCTCCGGGTCGGTGGCGACGAGCCGGCGCCCCTCGGTGACGATCCGCCGGGCGACCGAAGGCGGTGCGTCGTCGAGGATGATCAGGTCGAGGGCCGGGTCCTCGGCGATCTCGGACAGCTCGGTCGCGAGCTGGGAGCGCAGGAGCAGGCGGCTCTCTCGGTCCGGGTGCGTCGCGGGCTCCGGCAGGACGCCGAAGGCGAGCTCGCTCTCCCAGTGGGGTCGTCCGGCCGCCCAGCTTCCGAACAGCCAGACCGCGGCGATCCCCAGCTCCGGCCGCCTCCGGAAATAGGCCTCAAGGCGTTCGATCCGTTGCCATCGCATGATGTGGTTCGCGGGTTCGTCCAGAGTCTGAAAATACCATGGAAGGGCACGATTTCGATCCCCGGACACCCCCTCCCGATCCAGTACACTTCCCCCCGATGACTACCCCGCTCCAGACCGGTTCCACCCAGGCGGAGCCGCGCCGCTTCAGCTCGTTCGGCTGTGGCTGTGGCCTCGCCATCGCCGCCGTCCTGGCGGTCCTCGTCGGCATCTCGTGGTACGCCTACATCCAGGGCAAGCACTTCGAGGACTCGCTGCGCGATCCGGCGGCCCGCGACGCCCGGAGCCGGGAGATCCTCGGCTACCGGGAGCTTCCCGCCGGGTATCACCCCATGGGCGGATTCTCGATCCCGTTCGTCATGGAGATGGCCATGCTCTCCGACCGCGACCCGGCGCCCGGTGAGAGCGTGGAGGGAGCCCAGGACGCGTTCCGTCGCCACGGCTTCGTGTTCATGCGCACTCGCCGCGCCGGGGACAAAGAGCGGCGGGAGCTGGACGAGTACTTCGCCGGCGAGCGGGAGGAGACCGACTTCTTCACCCAGACCGACCTGCACTTCGAGGTGGAGGAGCGGCTCGGCCGGGGCGAGCTCGCGGTCGATCCGGCGACGGTGGACTATGTCGCGGAGCGCGTGCGTATGGATCTGGAGGGCGACCAGCGCCTGGAGGTCCTGGCCCAGCTCAGGGTCCGGTGCCCGGACGACGAGCGGTTGCGCGTGGCGCTGTGGTTCGAGCCCGCGGCCGAGGCCGAGCTGGAGCCGGGGAGCGAGGCCCTGGCCGGAACGCCGGCGGATCCGGAGGCGATCCGGGCGTTCCTGAGCCACTTCGAGCTTTGCGGATAGGGCGAACGTTTGAGGGGGAGACGACGATGAACGGACAATCCGAGTCGAAGTACACGGTCTGGCACTTCATCGGTTGCGGTTGTACCGTGCTCGTGCTCCTCGGCCTGATCGCCGTCGGCGGCTTCATCTGGTTCGGCAAGCAGATGATCGACGGCGTGAAGGCCGGCTTCGAGGACCCGGAGGTGCGTGCGGCGCGGACGCAGGAGATCCTCGGCTACCAGGAGCTTCCCGAGGGCTACTACCCCGGCTTCACCATGTCGGTGCCGTTCATGATGGACATGGCGACCCTCGGCGACAAGGAGCTGCCCGCGGGCGAGGAGCTGAGCGACGACCGGGACGAACGCGGCTTCGGCGGAAAGCTCTTCGACCGCAGCGGCTTCCTCTTCGTCAAGGCGCGGGCCGTGGGCGACAGGGACGCCGAAGACGTCCACGGGGACATGAATCTCGACCTTCACCTCCAGCGTCGGATCGGCGAGGGCACCGTCGAGGCCGGCGGCGGCGACGTCCACTACTCGTCGAGCTTTGCCTACGGCACCTCGGACGGTGAGCGGGTGCCGACCATCTCGACCGACATGGAGGTCGAGTGCCTGGCCGATCCCACCTACGTCCGCAAGGCGGTCTGGTTCACCCCCGGACCGGAAGACCCGGGCGGCGAGATCGACCCCGCGATCCTCGCCGGCACCGCCGCCGACCCCGAAGCGATCAGGGCGTTCCTGGATCACTTCGAGCTCTGCGGGTGAGAGTCTCCGGGGACCCGCTTCGTGACCACGGGGCGGGTTCCCTGAATCGTCATGGCTCCCGCTCCGATCGGGAGGTCACTCCTCGCCGTAGGCGATCTCGAAGTGGCGCAGGCGCCAGGCGGCCAGCGCCAGGAGCGCGGCGGAGACGATCAGCAGTCCGGGCACGGCCAGCCAGGGGGAGGGTGGGGTGGCCAGCAGCGCCAGGACGCCTTCGGGGGGCGGCACGGGCTGGAGCGCCTGGAGGTAGTGGATCACGCTGATCCGCTTGAGCACCGGCGGGAGCAGGAAGTTGGCCCACTCCCAGCCGAAGACGGCGAGCGCCGGCAGGATCGGGTTGCGGAAGAAGATTCCAGAAACGAGGAAGACGGCGCCGTAGCCGAGCACGCCCAGCAGGGTCACCCCCAGGTAGCCGATGAGCTGGCCGAGGCCACCGCCGCGCAGCAGGAAGGCGCCGTAGCCGCCAGAACCTCCGACCAGGGTGAGCGGCAGGAAGTGGGCGAGGAAGCAGACCGCGATCGCCGACGAGAGCACCAGGCCGACCGAGACGAAGCCGGCGAGGAACTTGCCCGCCACGAGCAGCTCGCGACGCACCGGCGCGAGGAACGAGTAGTGGAGGCTCCGCTCCTGGATCTCGGCCCGGAACAGGCGGGTGAAGACCAGCAGGCAGACGAAGAAGATCACCAGCCGGGCGAAGAGCTGGCCGTAGAAGGCGCCGAACTCCCGCGACAGGTCGCCCGCCGGCGGCATGGCGTCGCCGCCGAAGGTCATCCGCCCCCAGGCGAAGAGCAGCACCAGGGCGACCGGCAACCCGGCCAGCAGGTAGAGCCCGAGGGCGCGCAGCCCCAGGAAGTTGCGCCAGATCTCGAGCCGCGCCACGGCCAGCGTCTGGCGCAGGCCCAGCCCCGAGCTCGAGTCCGGGTGCGAGCCGGCAGGTTCGGTCGGTCCCGCCACGGTCTCGTGCCTCATGCCGCGCTCCCTTCGGATCCGATCAGGTAGCGATAGATCGATTGCACGTCCTCGTCCACCGGCATCACCGTGTCGACGGCGAGGCCTTCCTCGAGCACCACCCGGTTGAGCAGCAGGTAGAAGGCGTCGGCGTCACGGGTGGCGAACACCACGCCGGCGCCGTCCTCGGCCAGCCGCGCCTCGACCACGCCGGTCTCCTCGAACATCCGGGCGGCCAGCCGCGCCGGCCGGTGACAGCGGATGAGGATCTTCATCGGGTGGCTCTGCATCTCCGAGCGCACGCCGCGGATGTCCCCCTCGGCCACCACGTAGCCGTGGTTGAGCAGCACCACCGTGTCCGAGATCATGTCGACCTCGTGCAGGATGTGGGACGAGACGATCACGTGCAGCCCGTCCTCGGCGAGCTGGCGGAAGAGCTGGATCATCTCGGCCCGGGCCATCGGGTCGAGGCCGTTGAGCGGCTCGTCCAGCAGCAGCACCGATGGCCGGTGGGCCATGGCCTGGGCCAGGCGGATGCGCTGGCGCATGCCCTTGCTGAAGCCGGCCACCTTGCGGTGGGCGACGTCGGCGAGACCGACCCGCTCGATCGCCTCCTCGGCGAGCCGCCGGGCGTCGGCGGACCGGTAGCCGTGGAGGCGCAGGTACGAGGTGACGAATCCCCGCCCGGACATGCCCCGGGGAAAGCTGTCGTACTGGGTGGCGTAGCCGATCAGCCGGAACAGCTCCCGTGGATGATCGGTGGGCACGCCGAGGACGGTGATCTCGCCCCGAGATGGCCGGAGCAGCCCGGTCGCCAGGTTGAACAGCGTCGTCTTGCCGGAGCCGTTCGGTCCCACCAAGCCGGTGATCCCGGGCTCGATCGCCAGGGTCACCCGGTTGACGCCGAGCACCTCGCCGTAGAACTTCGACACGTTGTCGAAGACGATGCGGGCGTCGCGGGTGGACGGGGCGCTCACGACACCACCTCGTAGGCGCGGAGCTTGCGCGCCAGGATCAGCACCGAGGCGGCGGCGAGGCCGACCAGGACCGCCCAGGCGGCGGCCAGCGGCGGTGCGTCGACCAAGGGTAGGCCGAACAGGCCGCGCACCGCGGTCTCGAAGACCGTGCCCAGGTCGAACAGCAGGCCCCAGGAGCGGCCCATGCCGTGGTAGACGGCCTGGCCGAAGCCCGGCAGCAGGATGAACAGGGCCAGCAGCACCCCGCGGACCGCCAGCGGCCAGCGGATCAGGGCCGAAAGCGCCAGGGTCAGGGCCGACATGACCACGATCCAGAGCCACGAGCCGACGAAGACCGCGGCGACGATGCGCGCGTTGCCGACCGCCCAGCCGGCGCCTTCGAGCGAGGTCTGGAGCGCGATCAGCAGGAAGGCGAAGACCCAGGTCAGGAGCGACAGCGCCGCGCCGAGCACCACGAACTTGCCCACCAGGTACTCGGGCCGGGAGATCGGTCGCGCCAGATAGAGCGGCAGGCCGCCGTTGGCGAGATCCATCGAGATCAGCGTCGGCCCGGCCACCAGGACGACCAGGAAGCCGAGGACGAACTGGATGGCCAGGAAGCCGGCGAAGAAGCCGCCGTCGACCGGGATCACCCGGGCCATGTCCTCGGCGGTGACGCCGAAGACGGCGAGCGCCCGCGCGTTGTGGCGCAGGTAGATGAGCACCGCGTAGGCCAGGGTCGTGAGCCCGGAGGCCGCCAGCAGGACCCACCAGAGCTTGGAGCCGAACAGGCGCTGATAGGCGTAGCGCGGGATCACCAGGAAGCGCAGCGCCCGCGGGGTCTGGGCTCCTTCGTAGCGCCGGTAGATCTGCTCATAGACCGCCATCGGTCCCCCTCCCCTCACCGTTGCTCGCGCCCGGGGCGGGCACGCCGCCCATGGCCTCCAGGAAGATGTCCTCCAGCGAGTCCTGCCGGAAGGCCAGGCGCCGGAGCTGGACGCCGTGCTCGTCGGCCAGGCGGTAGAAGGCGTCGATTCCCAGGCCCTCCGGCAGCACCGCCTTGATCCGCGTCGGCGTGGTCATGGCGAGCTCGCAGCCCAACGCGCGCACCGCTTCGGGGAACGAGCCGTTGCCGCCCTGGGTCTCGAGCTCGAGGAAGCGGCGGTTGGTGCGCCGCTCCTCGGCCAGGTCGGTGAACGCGGCGATCTCGCCGGTCTTCAAGACCAGCACCTCGTCACAGCACTCCTCGACGTCGCGCAGAAGGTGGGACGAGAGGATCAGCCGGACCTCGCCGGTATCGCGGATCTCCTTGATCAGCCGGAGCATGCGCTCGCGCGCCGGCGGATCGAGGCCTGCGGTCGGCTCGTCCAGCAGCAGCAGCCGCGGGCCGTGGACGATCGCCTGGGCGAGCTTGGCGAGCTGCTTCATGCCGAAGGAGTAGCTCTCCATCGGTCGGTAGCGGGCCTCGCCGAGGCCGACGTAGTGGAGCGCTTCGTGGGCCCGCTCCAGGGCCTGCTCGGCGGGCAGACCGGAGAGCTCCGCCATCAGCCGGACGAAGCGCACGCCGCTCATGCCGGCGACGAACGCCTCGCGTTCCGGCATGTAGCCGAGCAGGGCGCGCACCGCGTGAGAGCTCCGGGTCACGTCGTGGCCCAGCACCCGGGCGGCGCCGGCCGATGGCCGGTAGAACCCGAGCAGGGTGTGGAGCAGCGTCGTCTTGCCGGCGCCGTTGGGGCCGAGCAGTCCGATGGCTCGCCCGGTCAGGCGGGCCGAGACACCGCGGAGGGCCTTGAGGCGGCCGAAGCGCACCTCCAGGCCCTCCAGCTCCACGACCGGCGGGCGCGCCTCCGTGGGGGGAGACGGCCCGCCGGAGGCGGGGTGGTGAGACGGATCGGTCATGAGCCTCCTCGCTCGGTCGCGTGGACGGTGGTGGCGTCCGCGCTCGGCAGGGCATCGGCGACGGCGTTCGGAGCGAGCAGCCCCAGCAGGCCGCCGTCTGCGCCCAGGCCGGCCAGCCCGCCGGCCGAGCCGAGCAGGGCGGAGAGCGGCATCAGCCCGTCGCCGCCGAAGTTGGCCGCGAACACCAGCCGGTCGTCCAGGCCGTAAGCGTAGCCCAGGCTGGGCGGCCGGAGCTTGCCTGCCTCCTCGAGCGTCGCCTGCTCTTCGGGGGTCAGCTCACGGCCGGAGTCCTGGGCCCTGGCGATCATGTCGGCGAGCGGCGCCAGGCGCGATCCCAGGTCCTGGTAGAGGACGGCCGAGAAGTTGGTGTAGCCGTCGGCCGGCAGCAGCGCGCGGAACTTCGCCGAGGCGAGCAGGTTGGCGCCGGTCTGGCGTGCGCGGATCGCCGTGTCGAGCAGCGCCGGGCTCGGCGCCGCCACCAGGTACGAGTCGACGAAGGTGTAGTAGACGGCGATCCCCTCTGCCCCCTCGGTGGAGTTGGCCAGCGACCAGACGGTGCGGCCGCCGATCTCCTCGGAGGTCAGGGCGAAGCTGCCGGACGATTCCTGGTGCTCGGCGAGCTCGGCGTTCAAGTGCTCGACCGCCCACTCGAGGGTGGTCTGGAGCCGCGCCGGGTCGTAGACCTCGACGACCACCTTGAACGACGGCTTCGGTGCCAGCGGTCCATCGAGGGCGAAGGCGAATTCACCGCCGAGCGGCGCCGCCAGGTCCTCGCGCAGGTCGAAGCCCTGTTCCTGCTCGGCCTGCTCGAGCTTCTCGAGCGCGTCCGGGTCGCGGCGCAGCATGATCGCCATCATCTCGTCGACCAGCTCCGCCGGGTCGCGCACCACGAACGCGGCGGCCGCGGCGGCGTCGGCGGTGATGAACTCGAGGCTGCCCATGGGCGCCGGGGCGGCGAGCCAGGAGGCGACGCCGTGGCGCGGGCCGTCGAAGGCCAGCACGGCGCGGCCGCTCGGGTGGTCGCCGGACTCCGACCAGCGCACCATCAAGTACTTGGCGTCCTCGAACCCGAGCCCGGTGTCGTCCAGGTCGGCCCGGTCGATCAGCGTCCTCAGGTCCGCGGCCATCAGCCACTCGACGCCGTCGGCGTAGGCGCCGGCGAGCAGGTCGTAGAAGGCGCTGCCACGCAGGCCGGGCTCGCCCGACAGGGTCGTCACCATGCCGGCCAGCCCGTCGGGGCCGATCGAGGCGACCACGAAGCCGTCGGCGGGCCAGACGTAGAGCGCGTTCTGCTCGTCAGGGGAGATGGCGGGCAGGTTCGACGGGTCGTCGACCAGGATGATCCGGCCACCGTGGCCATCGGCCTCGAAGCGCGCGATCTCCTGCTCCAGGAAGGCGCGGAAGGCGGGCGGATCGAGCACCTGGGCGTAGGCCACGGCGCTGCCGTCATGCCGGGTGTCGGTGCCGTCGTCCGACAGGTCTCCCGGAGTCCCGACCGCGGCGAAGGCCACCTCGTCACCGAGGTAGCTGCCGAAGTCGCGGATGCGTTCGATCAGCGCGTCGATCTCCTCCTGGTGGGCGAGCATGCCCCGCTTCTCGAGGGTCTCGCGCAGCACCGGGCTCGACGCCAGGCGCTCGGAGAGCACCCGCCGGGCCTCGCTCATCGACTCGGCGACGTTGGGCACGGCGGCGTAGAGCGTGGTGCCGGCCGGCGCCAGGTCGAGCAGCGTCGTCGCGCTGCGCGGCAGCGGCGTGGACACGGTCTGGCGGATCTCCTGGCGGAGCGCGTTGAGCTCGGTCAGCAGGGCGAGGTACTTGTCCAAGTCCTGGCTCCAGGAGATCTCGTCGGCCAGCGGCACGGCGGCCAGGCTCTGGCGCGTGGTCACCTGGTCGCCCGGGTGGAGGAGATCCTCCCGGCGGCCCTGCTCCACCCGCACCTCGCCTTCGATCACCGAGACGCGCGAGCCCTTGGTGCCGTGATTGACGGCGAAGATGGTTCCCGTGACCGCCACGCGGCAATCCTCGGTGTCGACAAAGAGATGCCCCCGTGAGCGCTTGGCGGCCTCGACGATCACCCGGCCCTGGTCCAGGTCGAGCGTCGTGTCGCCCCGGTTGACCAGGTGGCCGGTGCGGACCGCCATCTCGGTGCGCTCGGCGAGCTCGATGCGCGAGCCGTCGACCAGTCGGAGGATGGCGCCCGAGCCCTTGGCCGTGCGCACCTCCTGGTTGCGGGCGATCCGATCTCCGGCGCGCAGCGCGCGGGTGCTGTCGCCGGTGACCAGGTAGAGGGAGCCGTCGATCGATTCGACCGAGGCGATCTGGGCGCCGGCCGCACCGCCGAACGGACCGATCGGTCCGAGCAGGCCGGCGGCCGCGAGGATCGCGATCCCCAGGCCGACGACCAGCACCGCGGCGGCGGCGAGCATCCAGCGCTTCGGGTGGCGGCCGCTCCGGGAGCCGACCTCGGCCTCCTCGTCACGGGTGCTCCAGCCGACCCCCGCCGCGGTCCCCGCGCTCGGGGCCGGCGCGGCGTGACCCGCTCGGGCCGCGATCAGCGCCCGGCGGCAGAGCAGGCACTCGCGGGTGTGGTCTTCGATCAGCAGGGCCTTGCCCTCGGGCAGCTCGCCGGCGAGATAGGCGCCTAGCAGGGCGCGCACGTCGGCGCAGCCGGCGATGGCTTCGATGGCCGCGGGCGCTTCGATAGCCGCAGGCGCTTCGATGGTGGCGGGGGCGCCGGTCGAGACAGTGGCGTCGGCGCCCATCTGGGCGGACAGGCGTTCCCACACCCGATCGGCGGCCTCAGCGAAAGCCCGGTCGTCGGGCAGGTCGTGGCGGATTTCCTCCGCGGCGGTGTCGAGCGCCGCGTCGAGCTCGCGTCGGTTGCGGGTCATGACAGGCCTCCTTCAAGGGAACCGAGCTCCTGGCGGAGTCGGGATCGTGTCCGGTGCAGGGTGACGGCGACGGCGGTCTGGGACATGGAGAGCAGGCGGGCGATCTCCTTGTTGCCGAGGTCTTCGAAGAAGCGAAGGGTGAAGACTTCGGCCGCCTTCGGGCTCGACGTCCCCAGGCGCGCCAGGGCGCGGCGCAGAGCGTCTCGGCTCTCGCGGCCGGCATGGCGGCGCTCCGGATCAGGTGCCTCGTCGTGGAGCTGTGGCGCGCTCTCGCCGTCCAGGTCGACCGCCCGCTGGCGCTTGCGCGCGCGGATCACGTCGAGGGCGGCGTTGATCGCGGCGCGCCGGAAGTAGGCGCCGGCGCCGGGACCAGCCTCCACACTCGGAGCGTCGGCGCCGCGTCCGGCCAGGCGGACGAACACGGTCTGGAGCACGTCCTCCGCGTCGGACATCCTGCCGGTCACGCGGTATGCCGCCCGGAGCACGGTGTCGGCGTGTTCCCGGTAGATGGCTTCGAGGGTGGCGGCCTGGCTGGCGTCTGGCGATGTGGGGTCGGGCCGGCCCTCGATGGGTGCCGGGTCCGGTCTCGCTCCGGGTCGGTCTCGGCCGGTGGCTGCTCCGACTGCTCTCACGGGTCTCTCCTTTCGTCCGTCATCACCCATGGAACGATCCCGCGGGAGGATTCTTACGTCGCTGGACGGCAGAGCTCGCGGCGGCGCCGCCGCGAGCTCCGGTGACGCCGGCTCCGGGACCGCGGCTCCCCAGGCTCTGGGCCCCCAGGCTCCGAGCCAGACTGCGGAGCGTTCCCGGCCAGTCCGGCGACAGCGGATCGAGCGTCACCACCCGGGCGCCGATCTCGCCTGCGATCACCGCCGCCCCCCGGCTCGGGTAGCCGGGCTGGGCGAAGACCACGCGGATGCCGCGACGCCGGGCCTCCTCGGTCAGCTCCACCACGTGGCGGAGCGACGGCTCCTTGCCCTCGGTCTCGACCGCCATCTGCTCGAGCCGGTACTCGGCGGCGAAGTGGCTCCAGGCCGGGTGGTAGACCAGGAAGGCGCGCTCGGCGAGGCCGTCGACCTCCCGGTGGATGTCGGCGTCGAGGCCGTCGATGGCGGCCTCGAAGGAGGTCAGGCCGCGGCGGTAGACCGGACCCCCGCCTGGGTCGATCCGCGCCAGGGTGCCGGCGATGCCGCGGGCCGCCTGGCGGACCAGCTCCGGGGCGACCCAGAGGTGGGGATCGCCGGCGCCGGAGTGGTCGTCGTCGGCGGCCGCCGCCTCCGGGCTCCCGGTCTCGAGACCCAGGCTCGCCGCCATCGACACGGTGGCGATCTCCGGGTGACGGGCCAGGACCGGCAGCACGTGCCGGCGCTCGAAGGCGAAGTGGGGGTGGCCCACCAGGACGACCAGGTCGGCCCGGGTCAGGGCGACCATCTGGCGCGGCGACGGCGCCGCGATCTCGGGCGTCGAGCCCGGGGGCAGGAGGACGGTGATCTCGGCCCGGGGACCGGCGATCTGCTCGACGAAGTAGGCCTGGGGCGGCACCGACACGACCACCCGCAGCGGGCGCTCCAGCCGGTTTGCGCGTCGGTCCGGGCCGGCGTCGCCGCTCCGGCCGCTCTCACCGCCAGGGGGAGTGGGTGCACAGGCGGCGAGCGCCAGTGCGGCGAGCATCAGATAGACCGCGCAGAGAGGTCGGAGCACGGACCGACAATAAACGAAACCCGGGACCGGCGCCGCCGATCCCGGGACGTGAAGAGGGTCGACCGGCCGGAGAGGGTCCCCGGCCGGTCGCTTGCCGCTCAGGGTCAAGGACCCGTCGGCGGCGGGTTGTGGCCCGGCGTCTTGACCGGCGGCTCGGGCCGCTCGGGAAGCTTCATCGGGTCGTCCCGAATCTCCTGCTCGATCACCTCGATGGCCTTCTCGAGCTGCGGGTCGCGCCCCTCGATCAGCGCTTTCGGGGTCTGGTCGACCTCGATGTCGGGCTCGACGCCCCAGCCTTCGATCGACCAGGTGCCGTCGACCGAGACGTGGCCGAACTCGGGAACGAAGACGGTGCCGCCGTCGATCAGCGGACCGCGCCCGCTGATGCCGGTGACCCCGCCCCAGGTGCGCTTGCCGATCAGCGGCCCGAGGCCCGCCTGCCGGAACATGGCCGGGAAGATGTCGCCGTCCGAGGCCGAGTTCTCGTTGATCAGGCAGACCAGGTGGCCGTGGAAGACCGCGCCGCCCGGGTAGGTCGTCGGGAAGTCCTCGTTGCGCGAGTAGCCGACCGACAGGAGCTTCCTCTGCAGGCGCTCGATCAGCATGCCGGA
>Ga0210085_1000419_pt1 | contig 17925 bp, 8 predicted proteins | sample China_Galinas_PW_5_FD_184866 | JGI IMG/M metagenome (GOLD analysis project Ga0210085, IMG submission 184866) | Wetland microbial communities from San Francisco Bay, California, USA, that impact long-term carbon sequestration - China_Galinas_PWC_D1... | ecosystem: Environmental > Aquatic > Marine... | reverse complement strand
CTTCCCTGGAATTATAAGGAAAACTTTGCGTCACCGGCTTGTTGAGTCGAATCTTGGCGCACACTTTCCCGGCTGGATTTTACCTCATCTGATATCATTGAGATAGGCATGCTTGCCGAAAGGACACAGTTGTGTTGTAGCTCCTCCCTACTACAATGAACCGTATTATTACAATCATTCCTACGATTACCCCTATTACTACCACCAGTCCTACCTTTATTATTACCCCTATTATTATCCGTACTATTATCCAGAGGTATATCTAAATTTTGGGGGACATGGTAGATACCATGGTTATTCTCGAGGTCATTATCATGGGCATCGCCATTAAAGGGGTGGGGGAGATGCGAAGAAAACAGGGGGCTTGAAATATCATTTTTACCTTGCCTTGGAAACGATCTTGCTGACAGTCGTGTAATGAATACCAATACAATCCGCTATCTCTTTCAAAGTGCCGCCATGGGTGATGTGCGCATCCACAACTCGCTGGTGACGTAGTTGCCGATCGCCTGCGTCGAGATCTGAAAAAGGTGCTCCAGTGAAGCCCTGCCCGGATATCGCTGGACGCGAGGGGGATTTGGGTCAGATTTGGGGTCTTGACTTATGGGTAAAAGGGATAACAAATTGCCCACAAGTCAAGCCCCAGACACCAAAAGGAGGCAGGTACAAAACTGACACCATTATTTATAGGCTAACGTTGGGGGCTGCGCCCCCTTACTCCTCTTAATAGATTTTTTTGTTTTAAAGGGTGGTACACTTTCGAATTTCCGAAACTGGTTCACTTTTTCATTGCCATTAACAACATTATCCAATCATTTTAAAATATTAAGTCTGTTTTGACTTCAATTCAACACCACACTTTGGGCAAAAATGCAACTTTCCCCAAGATGATGAAAAGGCCGGAATCAAGGCTCTGTTACACTTCGGACAACGAAATACTGCGTAAATAGCAACTGCAATTCCGATCAAGCTTGCAAACATCAATAATTCGAGAGGACTTGCACTGTGTTCGACTGGAGGCGCGACAAAACGAAAAGCAATAATTGTCCCAAATAATGCGACCAACAATACAAAATATATATATTTTCTTTTCTTATATTTATAAGTTGAGCTGAAAAAAACCAGGAAAGCTTTGCCAGATTGGCTGCACTTGGCACCAAGGATTGATTGTATATGCCGATAGACCGCTATGTTTTTTATCAGACTCAAACGCCTGGTTTTGTGCCGGGCACGGCACATGTTCTTAAGGGTGAGTCTAACATATAATTTGTGCTTTTGCGTCGCATATTTTTAAATGTCGTAGCCTTTCACCATTTAGGACTGAAACATAAATAAATTTCTTAACTCCACTTCTTTTGGCTTCATTCTGCAAATTCATATTAGCTTGGTAATCTACATCCATATAAGCAAGACCATCTTTTTGTTTTGTGATACCAACAGTTGAAATAACAATATCGATACCCTTACAGCACTCTTTGATGGATTCTGGATCAGTCAGTTCAGCCTTAAGGATTTCATTGGCTTTAATATCATTTTTCTCAAGTTTTTCTAGATTTCGAGCAATAGCCCTAAGAAAACTGGATCGTTGTTGAAGCTCCTTTGCAATATAGACTCCCAAGTATCCCGTTGATCCTGCCAATAAAATTCTTTTCATATTGTACTCAACACCTCATGCATAACGCAGCCTTTATCAGTTCATCTTGTGAAAGGTTTGGTCGGAAACTTTATGAACCCTCTGTTTTTGGGTCCAGATGTTGTACATATTACCAATAATTTATAATTAAGACCTGATCCTGCATGCTTGCACACAAAAAGGCCATTTGGGTGTGGACACGAGTTACTTTTTCCGCGTCACCTCATTCGGCGTGGCGTCCGGCTTGTCGGCCAATTGGGTTACCAGTGCCAGGGCGCGCTGAAGCTGATTATCCTTTGAGGCCTCTAGCTGGCCGGCGGTCATTCCCTCTTCCGCCATGGGGATAAGAGGCGTTACGTTCAGCGGCAAAGCGACGACTACGTTCGGCTTAATGCCCTTGTGCCAAATGGTATGTTTGTCGGGGGTCAGCCATTCTTCGACGGCCAGAAGGAGGCTTGATCCATCGGAGAGGAAAAACTCCTTCAGAACCGTGCCTGTACCGAAAGTCGTTTTGCCCACCAACTCGGCGCGGTGCGTGTCCTTGAGCGCTCCGGCGACAATTTCCGAGGCACTGGCCGTTCCTTCGTTAATCAGGCAGACCACCGGAATTTTGGGGGCAACCCCTCCGGGTTCGACAGCGATAGGTTTGATCTTGCCCCGGGAGTTCTTTTCAAGCACTACATTTCCGGTCGTCAAAAATTGGCTGGCCGTGCCGATGGCCTGATCGAGCAGGCCGCCCGGGTTGTTTCGAAGGTCAAGGATAAGCCCGTCCAACTTTTGTTTCTGGATTTCCAGCAGGACTTTCCGGAGGTCCCCGGTAACATCCTGGCTGAACCTAGCGATGCGCACATGGGCGATTTTCGTGCCCGGCAAACGATGCCAGGTTACATTGTGAAGCGTGATCTCGGCCCGCACAATGGTTACCTCCCGCAGCTTCGATGTTGCCGGAGTAAAAATGGTCAGCGTGACCCTTGTGCCGGCCGGACCCGAAATCCGTTCAACGGCTTTATACAGGGGGAGGGTCGAGATTTCCTTGCCATTGACTTTTAAGATGATGTCACCGGGGCGCAGGCCTGCTTTCTGCGCCGGAGATCCATCGAACGGGGCCACGATTACCACATGTCCGTCCTTACTGCGGACCTCAGCTCCAATCCCCTTGAATCGGCCTTTGACGTAGTCGTTTTCCTCTTTCATCATCCTGGGTGTCAGAAAAGTGCTGTGCCCGGTATCTCCCAAGGCATCCACCATGCCCGAGATCGAACCATATGCGAGATGGCGAGGTTTCACCGCTGGACGGTCGACATAGAATTTGTCGATGATGTTCCAGGCTTCGGCCATGAGGCGAAAATCTGATGTTGCGTTTGATGGTATATTGTTGAGCGGAACAAAAACCGTCAATACTTGCCGATCCAGAATAATACCGGCCACGATTCCAACACCCAGGACCAGAATCAAAACAATAACCAAGATCAACTTGCGGACAAAACTACCTGCACCTGTCTTCATCCATTCGTTCCCTACAATGTTTTCACCTAAAATGAGCGTTTCAAATACACTTCTTATTTCATCAAATCAAAAAGATGGCTTGGTCAGACCCCATCTGAACGTCCTCAACCATTAACTTGGCCCACCCCAGCTTACAATTTTGGTGAAAAACAGAAAAATGGAACAACGGAATACCCATTTGTCATGCCTGTCCCATTCCCTTATGATATGATTCCACCAATTGTGAAGAGAACCCTTTTATTTATCATTTCAGTTTATTTTCAGAACGTTGGGGTGAGAGGCACGCAAAAGTCACTCCGGAAAAACCCCAACGATATTTCGCGTCATATCCACACCATGGTTAGGTCAATCTTTTCTTAATGGTTTCATTTTATATCAGAATTATAGAGAATTTTCCAATGGGAGGATATACAGAAAAGTATAATTTTATTAACGTCTCTCAGCTTCCTCGTTTTTAAATAGAAACACATAAAATCATAGTCCCCATTGTTCCTCCTAGCTGGAAATTCAAAGCACCCTCGTCCAGAGATATACGAAGATCAGGAGTTAGCCTTGCAGTCGACTCACATATCCCTCTTGCTCCCTGTTTTCTCCTAGTAAGTGGCACAAGTATTTATTGCGCCAGAAAAACGCTTGGCAATCACCTGGGGGCTGTCGTCAATTGGTATATTGGTCTGTTTCTGCTGTGCTCCGTCACTTGTCTTGTATGCTCATTGATTCAGATAAAGTTTATGATCCTTATTTTCTAATCAAACTGTGAAAAGTAGAAATTCACCGCATCTTTATAACCATTGCCAAAGCCAAGCATATTCTGGCTTTTTTTAAACCCGCTGAAATCGAGGCTGAACTTGATGTATCGATCAAAACTTATTTCAGCGGATGGTGTGCCGCCGATACCAATACCTAATGTGTCGGAATTATCTTTTACACTGAAACGTTTTGCGATACTCAAGGCAAATTTTTCCGCCTTCTCACAAATTTCATCGAAGTCTTCCAGTTCCAGGGAAAATGCGGAAACACTCCACAAGCTTGCGTCGATGCCCACAAGCGCACCGACCAGATAGGTGCCGGCCTGCATATGAATATCGGCAAGAAGCTCTTCTACCAAAGCGCCGGCCGTCCCGTTGTCAAGCCGGGAGATGGTCGTGTAGGTTTTTGGATCAATCTCGAGCCAGCCCCACTGTACACCGGTATCGGTAACCGCCGGATTACTGGGAAAAATTATGGATGATTGACAGGTTTTGAGCCGTTCGATAAGCGCTTGTGGGTACTGCTGTTTCTGCAGCATCTCCAGAAATGCTTTTTTGTTGCTGCCATCGATATAGACCAGATATGTCTCTTTGGGGCACTGTTTCCACAGTTCAAATATGCCGATACCGTGCGGTACAGCGGCTGCTTCAAGGCGGGCCGCAGTCAAGCCTGAGAGAATGGCGAAGGCGTGCAGGGCATTCTGGTTTTCTGCATTTTTAACCGTATGTATGTCGTTGGCTACCTGCAGAAGATCCACCTGGGTCGAGATATCGCTCCCGGTATCCGCCCGCTGTAGAGAAACGAGAATGCATCGGCCGTGCAAGGTTCGTCCCACTATGAGACCAAGTTTGTCGGCCAGCTTTTTCTCAAAGCGGGTCTGAGCCACAATAAAACGATCAATAATCCCCTGTCCATACCATCTGAGCGCTGACAGTCCGTCTGGGGATGAAGCGGACTCATGGATCTTGGTACGGCTGGCTTGCAGCTCATCGGCTCCTTTTTTATCCAGGTCCGGCGAATTGACCGCGAGAATATGGAATCTTCCCGTAATGGGATGTTGCTCGTCCACAGGTTGCTCGGATACCGCGTTATGTCCATCCATCTTAACGGTAATACGTTCCTTAACGACGGTCCACCCGGTGAGCGGCACGCTTTTTTCTCCGGTACGACGGCCGAGCGGGCTGCCCAGGATGCACTTAAGTAGGGTAAGTCCTTTTTCGGTGGTTTCGGTATAGCCGATATCAAAGGCGCCGGAGCTGGCTTGATCGTCGCGATAATATTGGTCAAGGACGGAAATCCATTTGTTTTTGGCTGCTCCGCCGGCAAGGGCGTTTGCAGCCATACGCGTGCCTTGTCTGCTTTCAGAATCAACTGCTTGGAGCGCGAGCTCCACGCGTATGTGAATTTTCTGCCTTCGATCGTATGGCTCTGATTCGGAGCCATCCCATTCGACCAGCTTGTCTAGCTGCTCAAGCTCCTTACACCAGGGGAAAACAACGAAATGTTTATGCTGGTCTTTATCAGTAAAGCGCAAAGCCGGCAGCGAATCAATTTTGACTTTGGAAAGAGTAGCCAGCTCTGCCAGGGCTGTTTTGCCCTGATCAGTAGGACGGACCTCTGCCCGCTTGGTAATCACCCCCTGATCGTTCAAGAGCCTTTCCGCCAGACGGGCCAGATCAGAAGCATCGCCCCACCCCTGCGTCAACACAGCTTCGGGAGCATATCGTCCGGCCCAGGCATCGCCGCGACCGGGAATATAGCGCAGAGCCGCCACTTGTTTCAGGACGTCGGCTGCGTTTGCAGCCTCTTTCAAACGGCGTGCCCCTACCATTATCATGCCCGGCACGGGTACGGGGTGTTTACCAAGATCCGTTGATTCCAAATTCACCGGACTCGAGGTCACCTGACCGGGGTGTTCATAACCGGTAATCTTACGCTTGGCCTCCAACTCAGAGACCTTTTTGCCGAGATCATTCCAGAATTGTCTGGCAATCGAATTCTTAACCGGCAGCCGTTCGGCGAAAAGAGTTTGATCTTTAAAAGTTTTTTTCTGAACAGGAAGATCAACCGTATCCAGGAACAATGAGCCGAGCTGCCAGTTGTCAACGTTTGCCTTTTCCGGAAGCTTAAATACCATGATACCTCGACGTGTCTGACCATCGAAAATGACACTTTTTTCATCCAGGCCGAAGATCAGCTTTTTCTCGACCGTCCGGGCACGGCATACACCGGTTGCCGCCACTGCGGCGGGACCGGAGACCCCTGTCTCGCCAAAATCTCCGAGTCCCCGGTGCTTTTTAGTTGCTGCCTTGAACCGTGCCTCGGAAAGACGCTGTTGAAAAATCTGTTGATTTATGGCACCCGATCCCTTTTTCTTGAGTACAAGTAGAGGGCCGATCCGGGTGTGAGAACCATCGGCATGGTCATGAAGGGTCACATCAATGACAATGAAATGTCCTCTTTCATCGGCAATTTTCCCTTTGATTACACCAGTAGCATTGATGAAGGCATCAACACCGTGGCCCGACAGGTCGGGTTTTCCGAGGTCTTCAGGTTTTTGTGCGCCGGCATCAGCCAGGTTCAGGCGTACACCGCCGCCCTTGACATCAACAAAGAGGAAACCTTTATCCTTTCTGGCAGCGAGGTCTTGAGGCAGGCGATAGGCCATGCGCAATAGATTTCTGGCACCGGGGGCCACCATGGTGGGACGGTAAAAACCCAAAGGCAGGTATTCCGTTACCGGGTGCAGTCTGAACACCATGTCTCCATGATCCATGGGCAGGTGATAGCTGAAACGCTCAGCGGGATTAACGGCCAGCAGGGCTTGGATTTTCGAGGTAAGATAGAGCGTAATAATTCTGAAGACAGAGTGCTTTCCGGCGCTGATTTGGCTTATCGCGGGACGATCTTCTAAACCTGCCATCTGCAGTGAAAAACTTTCTCCCAGCTTCTTGACCGGTCGGTCGGGCAACTGTTTTTGTGTCTTGGGAAGCGCCGGTATGACGCCGGTGAGCGGCATGTCGATCCGGCCATAATTAACATCATAAAAATGCAGGGAAGACTGGGTCATTACGCCATCCGGCACCAGGAAAACACAGGCTCCGGTGAGCGCTTTTCCCGGTAAAATTTTGAGTGCCCTCTCGCCGGGAAGGAGCAGTGGCTCCCGGCTCAGCCAGGTGGCAGGGGATACGGGCAGAGTCGCTTCCTGGTTCCAACGTAAAAACAGATGCCTGGTTAAATCGGGGATCAGATAGGGTGGAATGGTTTGTTCATAGCGTACAGGCGCGGCAGATCCCGCAACCCAGGCAGCCGGATGGGCGGAGCCGTCCCGGTAGACCGCCACCTTTTGCGGCTTCAGACGGTTGGTCATTGTCAGAGGAAGAGCGAGATAGCGATACCCCGAAGGTGCATCCAACCCTTTCAGGCGCGATAAAAATATCATCTCCGAAACCGACAGCGTCATGGCTTCATTGCTGCCGCTGACATGAAGCGGGACACGTTTCGATACCCGGACATCACGGAGCATCAGGTCGTCGCCTGAGATAATCTTGCCGACCACATCATCATAGACGGTCAGTGGTGCGCCTATGGTCCATGCCAATGCTTCAGGTGAGGCCGCTTTTGCAGTTTCCGGTCTCTTGGAAAAATCCACGAAGCGTCCGGCCGAAAAAAGCCGGTTTCGGCCCCTTTCATTCCGGTCGGCCAGGGTAAGACGCAACGCTATTTGGGTATTTTGTCCGGTTGGTTTTACGACCTGGCCAGCCAGTTCATCAAAGATCGCCCTGACTTTTTCCAGATCGGTTGAAATAACGTATTTTCCACCGCTCATTTTGGCGGCATGGGCAAAAGCTCCATCCTGGTCATTATCGACAACCCCGACGAAAAGACATTTTATACCCTCGTCTCGGAGACTCGAGAGCAGGATGTCGAACTCTTTCTGTTTCTTTTTATCAACTCGCAGGGCGGCATCAGTCAGATAGACCAGATAGCGGTTGGTGGACGGTACCGTTTTCAGGGTCTGCAACGCTGATTTGGTGGAACCCAGGATATCGGTACCCCCTTCTCCGCGCATCATCGACAGCCCTCTGAGCAATGGCGCTTTTTCAGAGGTAATGATCTGGTTAACCCGTGTATCGCTGCTGAAAGTTAAAAGCTGCACCAGAAAATCGTGGGGAATGACATGGATGAAATCTTTGAGGATCTGCTGTACCTTCACAATCCGAAAATCACATCCTTTACGGGCCGGCGCCTTATCCATACTTCCGCTGTTATCAACGACCAGCGCCATTACCGGCACATCGGAAAGACCAACGGCTGAAGGGCGCTCATAGGTAACTCGATACTGACGACCGAGGTTCGCGGAGATTTTGGCAAAGACTTTGTCTAGCGATGACTTGTCATGGGCTTCATAGTAATTGCCTCCTGACAGATCGGCTACACGAGTCAGGGTATCGACGTCGGGCTTTTTACCAAAACCGATTGTAAAGACCGGTGTCCTGGCAAGTTCCACGGCTTTCATTACCTGATCTTTGGTGGCCTTGCTGCCCGGCCCGGTGTCGTTCCAGTTAGCGTCGACCCCGTCGGTAAAAACCACCAGGGCCCGGCGGCTTTGCGCCTTTAGATGGTCGAGTCCAAGAAGAATCGAATCGAACAGGGAGGTGGCGCCATTGGCTCGAACCCCGTCAAGTGCCTGGAGCAATTCCTGTTGACTTTTGGCTTTCAGTACTTTGGGCCTGGTGTCAAAATCAACAATAGTGAGCCGGGTATTCTCAGGGAAACGTTTGACAAAGCTCTTGGTGGCCTCAATGGCCTGTCCCATTGATCTTTTCATGGATCCCGATGAATCAAGTAACAGGACAACATTCAGCGGGCTTTTCAACGGTTCCACGGAAATGACCCGACCCGGCTGGCCACCTTCATAGCAGTGCACCTTTTCAGGGCGCGGAACAATGGCGTCATCGAGTTCCATCAGCGAAATATCCACCTCGGCCGTATCCTCATGCTGACGGGCATCGAGTATCTCCAGACGGCCGACTGTTTTGGGGGCAAAGGCCCTGGCCTGGGACCGTGGCCAGTCAACAAGAGTGGTCCTGCCGGCGTGAACCGGAATCATATGGGCCTGAGCAAACCGCAAATCGTCCTGATTCGGCGGGCTGCCTTCTATCTGCCAGTAGCCCGAGGGAACCCAGAAAATGGCATCTCCTTCAGGTGTTCGGTCCGCACGCAGTGTCGACGACCCAAAATTGGGATGAGTCATCGATGCATTCCATTCAGCTTTCAAGCTTACGGAACCATTAGGAAAATTCCTGACCCGCAGAGCGCCTAAGCGCTCTCCGTCTCTTAATTCCGGAAGTGCCGCGCCCTGTTCCAGGCTGATACGAACGTTCTGGGGTTGTTTGGCATGGGTAAAGACTTTCCACCTGTAATGACCGGCATACTGGGGCAGATCAAAAACAACCTGGTGCGAGCCATGTTCGATACGGCATGTATGCCGATGACGAACCACCCGCTCATACGCACCGAAATGGCCTTTGGTTATCCCGTCGAAAGAGACGTCTTTCTTTTCGAACTCCACCACCAGGGATTGATAATGTTTACCGTCATGGTCGACCCACAGGTTGAACCAGTTATGATCTTTGCCGCCGAGGGTCATGGTGACCGGATGGTCAACGCTTAATAATCGTGTTTTATAGACGGTTATTTTTGATTTTTCAGAAGAAATTTCAAAATAGTAGGTCAACTGTTCACCCGTTTTCGCTGGGCGGCGGGCCAGGATCTTGTCATCCGTATCTGCCAATAACCTGCAGCCTTCCCGGGTTAACCAAGCCCGTATGGCGCTTTTTTGGCTCTCTTGGCTATCCCCGAACGTTGTCTTGTACCGCCATTGTTCACCGCGCAGGATGAACGTTTGTTGGCCTCCTTTGCCATCCGGCAGTGTTAGAGAGTCCAGCCATGACGGCTCGGAATAGCTGATATTATTGTTTTCCGGCTTTCCGGGTGCGGGTGGAAGAGGCGGTTTGTTTGCGGCAAAAACAACGGCGCCTCCATAAAGAACACCGATTACGAGGATGAAAAAGATGAAGAGAGAAGAAAGCACTCGTTTATAAGGCGACATGACATTCCTCCAATTGGTTGATTCTCGCAAGCAACCATCTTTTTGAGTACCTCTGGGATAAAATGCGGTTTTGTTCCCGCCTTTTTCCTTATAATATAAATTCCTAGCGGATTCATGGTATTAATGCAAGCGATTTTCAGGATTTTTTCGTGATTGGCCGGGTGTCAAGGTTGAACGGGGAAATTTGTTTTGTCCATTTATTTCAAGACATTTGCCGCAAATGAATGTACCTAAAATGAAGCGGTCACGGATTCAGGTGTTACTAAAACCCTGCAGAACCAGAAGCAATAGATAAAACAAAAGAGAAAAATGTTTTAACAAAATCTTTTTCTCAATACATTTTGTTGTTGATAGGGGGAGTATAGGATGTTTTTTATCTTGAAATGCCCATTTCCTTACCATCCAATGACACCTTAGATACAATTGATTGATTGGAAGTAGAAAATGTAATGTATTTTCTATCCATAATTTGTATAGAATCCATTGGTATCTTTTCAAAGATCCTCCCTTTCCATCACGCTCTACACCTCCCCAGGAAAAGAGATGCTCTATCAACCACTTGATTGCAGGAAGATAATGACGGACATGATTATCATCCTGAATCCCTGGCTGACGAGCAAGCGTGAGATAATGAAATAACACTTCTTAATCACAGGAGTTTATTTCGTGTTAACATGTGTTCGAAATAAATTTATGCACTAAAAAGTCGCTCATCTTTTATTGATGATCGGTCAAGCGTGGTTATACTGAAGATCATGAGCACGAATGGCCCATCTCTTAGAGTTCTCTGAAAAAACAATTTCTTATCAACAACTGATTCGCTTGAATCTGGACGTCGTCTACACCTATACTGACGCCTGTATCAACGGTATAATCGCACCGTAAAGGAGTAACCGTGATCAAGAGCATCGACAGCCAGAATGCTGAAAAACTCATCATTGAAGACATATACAAACAACTCGAGAGCAGTCCGCAGGGGCTGCCCGCAACTGAGGCCCAGCAACGCTTGACACAGTTGGGCCGTAATGCCCTGGAAGAACGGCAAGTCAGCCCGCTACAGCAATTCCTGAGCTATTTCTGGGGGCCGATTCCATGGATGATCGAAGTTGCCGCCGTTCTCTCGGCGGTCATCGGTCACTGGATCGATCTCACCATTATCATGGTGTTGCTGATTTTTAACGCGCTGATTGGATTCTGGGAGGAACATAAGGCAGCCAACGCCCTAGATGCCCTCAAGAATCAGCTCGCGCTCAAAGCGCGTGCCCTGCGTGACGGCCGTTGGGGCGAAGTTGACGCCTCCGAACTGGTGCCGGGTGACGTCGTGCGTCTGCGCCTTGGCGACATCATTCCCGCCGATGCAAAGCTCGTTGACGGCGAATACCTTTCCGTAGACCAGTCTGCCTTGACCGGAGAGTCGCTGCCGGTCAACAAAAAGACCGGCGAGGTCGTCTATTCCGGCTCGGTCGCCAAGCAGGGCGAGATGGTCGCCATAGTCACCGCCACCGGCGGCGACACTTTTTTCGGTAAGACCGCACGGTTGGTACAGGACGCAGGCGCAGTATCGCACTTCCAGAAAGCCGTCATGCGCATCGGCGACTTCCTGATCTTCGTTGCCGTCGGCCTGTCCGTCGTGCTCATAGGCGTCGGGCTGTTCCGCAGCGAACCGCTGCTCAAGCTGGTTCAGTTCGTGTTGATCCTGGTCATCGCCTCGATTCCGGTGGCCATGCCTGCCGTGTTGTCCATCACCATGGCGTTGGGAGCGCTGGCATTGTCCAAGCTCAAAGCCATCGTCTCGCGGTTGCAGTCGATCGAAGAAATGGCCGGTGTGGACATCCTGTGCTCTGACAAGACAGGCACGCTGACCCAAAACAAACTCGCTCTGGGCGAGCCGGAGGTGTTCGCCGCCGCCGATGCCCAGGCGCTGATTCTCGCTGGCGCGCTGGCTTCCAAGGCCGAGAACAAGGATGCCATCGATCTCGCGGTGATCGGCGGCCTGTCCGATGCCAAGGTGCTGGATGGCTACACGCAGACCGGCTTCACACCTTTCGACCCCGTGGGCAAGCGCACCGAAGGCCATGTCAAAAGCGCCGACGGTAAGGTCTTCCGCACCACCAAGGGTGCGCCGCAGGTGATCATTGAACTGGCCGGGCTCGAAGGCGAAGAAGCCGCCCGCGCCAACCAGCTTGTTGACGAACTCGCTGCCAAAGGCTTGCGCACCCTGGGCGTGGCACGCTCGGAGGACGACGGCCGGACATGGAGTTTCCTCGGTATCCTGCCGCTGTTTGATCCGCCGCGCGAAGATTCTGCACAAACCATTTCGGAAGCAGGCAAACACGGCATCAAGGTCAAGATGGTTACCGGCGACAATGTCGCCATCGCCCGGGAAATCTCCGGACAGCTCGGCATGGGCAAGAACATCCAGCCGGCCACGGCCTTGTTCACAGGTGACAGCGCTGAAGCACCGCCGGATGCCGCTCTGTACATCGACAAGGCTGACGGTTTTGCCCAGGTTTTTCCGCAGCACAAGTACGGCATAGTCAAAGCATTGCAGGACCGTGACCACCTGGTCGCCATGACCGGTGACGGAGTCAACGACGCTCCCGCACTCAAACAGGCCGACGTCGGCATTGCCGTGAGCGGTGCCACCGACGCCGCGCGCGCTGCCGCCGACCTGATCCTCACCGCACCCGGCCTGTCCGTTATTACCCGCGCGGTCGAAGAGGCACGGCGCATTTTCGAGCGCATGACCAGCTATACTGTCTACCGCATCGCCATGACCATTGACATCATGGTATTCGTCGTCATCGCCATGCTTACCTTCGGCTTCTATCCCCTCACTGCCGTTATGATTATTATCCTGGCGCTGTTAGACGACATCCCGATCATGACCATCGCCTACGACAATACCTGGCTCAGCCCCAAACCGGTTCGTTGGGACATGCATCGCGTACTTACTCTGTCCAGCATTCTGGGCTTTCTCTCTGTGGCGCAGACCTTCGGCCTGATGTATGTTGGGGATCGCATTTTGCACATGGACATTCCTCACCTTCAAACTGCGGTGTTTTTGCAGCTCGTGGTCGGTGGCCACCTTATGTTGTTCGTCACCCGCAACCGCAAGGGCTTCTGGCGCGCACCATATCCGGCATGGCCGCTGTTCAGCGCCATTGTCGCCACCCAGCTCCTGGCCGTGCTCATGACCGGTTTCGGCTGGCTTGTTCCGCAACTGCCGTGGAGCGCCATCGGTTGGGTATGGATATACAACCTGGTGTGGATGGTCGTTCTCGATCTGGCCAAACTCGGCAGCAACCGCCTTATGGACCACCACGCTATATTCAAACGGCACTTTCTCAGCAATGTCAACCGGCCTCTGCATCCGCACCACCGGCATCCTAAAATGGGATAAAGGGCTGCAGTGAGACGTCTATATGACAAACTGATTCTGAATGCAGCACAATCTGCGATTTCAGGAAGATGAAGACGGGCATGATCATATCCCAAAAAACCGAGCTGATGAAAAGGTGGTAACCTGTGGAATAATGGTACTTTTCGCCCACAAAAATCCGAAAAAAGCTACGGACAGGCGTTATCTTTTAGATTTGAAAACGGCTCCCTCTGTTTTGACGTACAGATATTGTGCATTTTAAAAAACCCCATTCCAAACATTGGAGCAACCAATCCAATTACAAGCGCAGGTCTCAGAACAGTCTGAGAGGGATTATCGGTCTATGATTTTATGCGTTTCTTTAAATCAGGTTGAGTTGATTCTCCTTCTCTATTCTTTCGCCCCGTAAAGATAACCGGCTGATTGCGAATTGACTCATATTTAACCGTCGTCCACATGGTATTTAAATAGAAAAGCATATTTTCATAGTCCCCATTGTCCACCCACAGTTGATTTCAATGAAGAAGATTTTCAGGCTGGCTTATTTGCCAATGGATACAATCGGCAATTGAAGACTCTATTCATATGGGAAGGGGTGACCATGTATGTGGATACCGATACAGTGGACCAGACACTTTTCTTTATCGCCAATAATGTTGGGAACAGCAGCAGTCTCATTTTTGATTATACCTATCCAGAGGTGCTTGCCGGAACCTTTGAGCGCAAAGAAGCCAAAGAATGGCTAAAAATCGCGCAAAAGTCAGATGAATCGCTTGTTTTCGGTATAAGCCGGGAGACGATTGAAAAATTCCTTACAGAAAGGGGATTTTCCAATGTTGTCAGTGTGTCAGCCGAATATTTTAATACTTCCTATTTCACAGGAATAAATCAAGGCCGGGAATCAACCCCTGTGCTTTCGATTGCACATGCACAAATAGTGTTTTGATCGACAACGGAATGCACAAAAGGTCTACCCATAGCCGTTTCCAAGAAAATACGCCTTAAGAAAGATGAGTTATGATAGAATAGCCAGTTACCTGACTAATTAGTGTCCATCCGAAAACGGCGCTTTTCTCCTAACTCGTCGTTGCGCCGTCAAATTTAAATCCTCGGAATATTAACAATATGCCTCCGGTTAAATTTGCCATCGCGCCTAGATTTAGAAGAAAATCCCTCGTTTCGGGATGAAAACTAATTAATTATTGAGAAATGCGTAATGTGAATTGAGGGCGCATCTTTATCTTTGCCAAGTGTTTGATATCCATACGGACAACAAGAGAAAATCTCTTCGTGAGAAGGCTAGTGTGTTAAAGCCACCGTTAGAGAGTGCGGCTACCATGGAGCATCGGATGACCAAAGATTTTTCCAGATTATCTCCAAAATGTTGGTCAACACTACTCTGTTGCCACGTCGGAACACTTGCCCACTGTCACGCCACCGATGATACTTGCGCAGGCACCGTTTCCTTACCGTTCTTCTATTTTGAAATTGTTGACTATGGCATTTAGCTCAGTAGCCATCTGTTTTAATTCTTCGGCACGGTTTTCCATTTGATTGCTGTTGCTGGCGATTTCCCTGACGTTTTGGTTAACTATTGAAATATCACTGGTAATTTCGGTTGCCACCTGTGAGCTCTGGTTGACATTCTCATTGACTTCCTGAATGCCCATGGAGGCTTGAGTGATGTTGGAAGAAATCTCCTGGGAGGTTACGGATTGTTCTTCAACCGCGGAAGCGATACTGGCCACGATTTCATTGACATTGGAAATAACCCGGGTGATTTCGTTGATCCCCTGGACCGTCCCCTGAGTACTGTTCTGTATGTGGGCAATCCGATCTCGTATCTCCAAAGTAGCAGCAGATGTTTGTTTAGCCAATTCCTTGATTTCGTTGGCAACAACTGCAAAACCCCGGCCGGCTTCTCCTGCTCGGGCAGCTTCAATCGTTGCATTGAGGGCAAGCAGGTTGACTTGGTCTGATATCTCGGAAATGGTTTCCACAACTTTTCCAATACTCGAAGCAGCCTGCCCCAAACTGTCCATTTGAGTGGAGGATTTGTCGGCCTTTTCAACAGCAATATCGGCAACTGATCTGGCTTTTTCGGCATTCTCTGCAATCTCGTTTATGGTAGCACTCATCTGTTCGATAGCGGCAGCTACCATTGAGGCATTGGTTGATGATTGCTCCGTCGCTGCAGCTACACTGGTGAGCATGGTACTCATTTCTTCCGCAGCCGTCGTCACGCTATCCGAGCGTTCAGAACTTTCGCTAGATTTGGTTGAGAATTGGGTGGCGATCTTGGAAAACTCGAGGGCGGAATGATCAATGGTCCGTGAATTATTGGCGATCTTTTTTATCATCATCTGAAGTTTTGCTAAAAAGGTATTAAAAAGGGTAGCCAATTCTCCTATTTCATCATTCTTGTATATCTCAAGCCTTTTCGTCAAATCGCCTTCACCTTCAGCAATGTCTCTGAGCATGACAATAGTTCGATTAATGGGAATGATTACCGATCTAAGACCGAAAAACAGCGGGATAATAATGGCCGCAAACAGCCCTATGCAGAGGAGGATGATTCCCATCTGTATTTGTCCTAACGTGGCATAAAGACTTCTGACATCGTAGACATACGCCATAATACCTATCTGTTTGTTGCTGTAATCCTTGATCGGGAAGACTGTGGTGTAATAGTTGCCGGTACGCCTTGATATTGCGGCTCTTTGTCCCTCGGTTAGCAAAGCGGTGGTCAAGACCGCGTCTGTAATATTTTTGTCGGTTGACGAGACGAAAACGAACTGATTACCGAGTATCGGATTTTTGGACGCATCCTGCAAGCGGGTAGCAATAGGCAAAAATTGTTTGTTCATGTAAACCGCGATATATTCTTTGTCGCTGCTGACACTGGACTTTACCAGAGGTTCATATGAGGACAATGCCTCCACTGAGCCCAGATATTTTCCATCGTCAGCAATAATCGGTGCTATTCCACGAATGGCAAAGCCGCCACGGCCTATTTCGATACCCTTAATCGGTTTATGGTTGCCAGTGCTTATGGTAGCAATGGTGTTCCGGAAGGAGGTCAGATCGTCACTTTTGTGTTGCTTGCTTTTCCAGAGGCGTAACAGACTTCTTGCTGGCGGAACATGAAAATGCAGACGCAGCGATGCACCATCATAAATATCCCGATAGCCTTTTTCAATAGAGGCGAAGTAGTTGCGCAACTGCCCGCGGGCCGCTTCCATATGGGGATCATCAGGATCGCTAAGATTACCCTGGTATGCGGTAGCATAGGCATCCAGGACCCCTTTTGCCCTACTGAACATAGAGGCCTCGGTCAGCATCTTGTCGGCTATTCGTTTTTCGGCGTTGGATATATCAGTGATTTTTGACCAGACCACATCGTTAAGATTCTGCTCCAGAATATAATTTACGGTTTTATCATCAACGAAATACAGGACGATGGAGAAAAGTAAGGTGGCTATAATAGCAGGTAGCAATATGCTCCTGCTAATTTTCTTTTGTTTGATTTTTGACATTGTCGATGATTCTCCTTGATAAACGAAAACGGTTTGGCAGGCTGAAATGCCTTATGCTAAACAGCAACCTCGGCTTCATCAGGCTCACGGTAATCATGTGGACGCACGCCGGTCGGCAATTTTCACTTTTCACTCCATCTAACCAACAATTTCAAGTCCTTACTTGTTCATAATGATATCACAATTTTCGCGTAATTAAAAATGAATCATTCGAGGAAGGTATCATTCTCTGATGCCCAAAAGAGCATTTGGTATATCCGAAGATTGAAGATTCATTTGGAATCAAAATTTAAAAAAATCATTTTTCACATTGATAATTTTATTCATGAGTCATCTAACCTATTAAATATAGAGCGATTTTTTACTAGCAAAATACGTGCCAGCACCAAGCATACAGTTGCAGCTCGAAGTAGCAAGTAAGCAATAGATATTACAAGATAATTAATTACAATTAAGTTATAGAAAGCTGAAAATCCGAATGGTAGCGCAACACAGTTGATGCAGTGCAACATGATTGTCGCGCCGGGCTTGATTTTTGTACATACAACCTGAATTCCCGATTCATTGTAACGATGCAGGTGGCTTGATTCCCAACTTTGTATAAAGTTCCACCTGCCGCATCGTTGTTTCCCCAACCTGAAGCTGCTTGCCAGGTACTTCAAAGCATTCGATGATATCGAATTCGTCCAGGACCTCCTGCAGAGTGTAGTCCTTAAATAGGTTCACCATCTGCATTTTCCGTGTGATGTAAGATAAAAAGATAAGAGCAATGAACTGGACAAAAACCTTACCGTCCAGACTCTGCTCGGACGAGACGGCCACCCTGCGCAGATTCAACCTCTCTTTGAGATTCTCAAAGGCTTTTTCAACCACGTCCTTGTTACGGTAGATCTCTAAAACCTCTATTGCATCTTTGATATCGTTGCTTAAAAGACAGAAGTATCCATAGTACCGTTTTGCTTCAGCAAGAGCCTCTTCTTTGACAATAACCTTCGTGCCTCTG
>Ga0210085_1000417_pt1 | contig 17949 bp, 19 predicted proteins | sample China_Galinas_PW_5_FD_184866 | JGI IMG/M metagenome (GOLD analysis project Ga0210085, IMG submission 184866) | Wetland microbial communities from San Francisco Bay, California, USA, that impact long-term carbon sequestration - China_Galinas_PWC_D1... | ecosystem: Environmental > Aquatic > Marine... | reverse complement strand
GTCATAATTCAGAAAGCCCGACATTTGATGCAGCTAAAGCAAACTTCACAGAAATGTGGGCAAAAATTAAGCACGATATTCCAAGCGGCAAATAGTTCTAAATCAAGAATGATTTGCTGCGGTAACTTTTGTCGAAGTAAATTAAAGTGAAAATGAAAAAACTAATCTTTATAATCTGCATTTTCATAGGTGCCGCAGTATCAACATTTCCGCAAAATTTGAATGGGCGGGTCTCATCTTCTTATTATACTTTTCAAAGATTTGACGCCGCCTCTTCTTATTCCACTCACCTCCGTGCTTTCCAGATGTTAAATCTGAATTTCAACCAGGATAATTTTTCAGTAAGAACTTATCTAAATCTAGAACACGATATCTCAAAGCCACAACTTACAGATCCAAGGCTAAGAGTATACAACCTCTATGTTGAAGGTCGTAAGCTATTTAAAGTTTTTACAGTTAAACTCGGAAGGCAGCCACTTTTTAATTCAGTTGCCGGAGGCATTTTTGACGGAATAAATGTTGATATGAAAAAGGGCGCTTATAAAGTAACAGCCTATTACGGGTCTAATGTTCCCGCTTACCAAAAATTTGAAATTAATAAATATTGGGCTGATGACTTTATTGCTGGGGGCAAATTTATGACCTCGGCAATTGAAAACACAAACATTACTCTCAGTTACGTTAACAAACATTTTAAAGCTCAGGATTATTGGGCACAGAGGATGGATGAAAATCTAAATCCTATCACTGTACTGATAAAGAATAATTCCACTCAATATGAGTTTGCAAACGCCCAGGTGAGTTATGATCTTGAGAAAGTTTTTTCCGTGGATACACGGTATGATTATGATCTGAAATACAAAGAAACATCCAAGTTTGAAATTAGCGGTACATATAAACAATTAAAAGACGTTCATTTTAATGTTTATTATAATTACCGCGAACCTCTGATCAGGTATAATTCTATTTTTTCTGTGTTTGATTACGGCAATACACAGGAATATGAAATTGGAGCAGATTATTTCGTATCAAATGCAGCCTGGTTATCTATGAAATACGGAAATGTAAAATACAAAGATGATAACTCGAGCAGAATAACTGTTGGTCTTAATACTGATTATGGTTCCTTAAGTTTCCGTAAAACATTCGGCTATGAAGGCGAACTCGCTTCCCTTTCAGCTTACTCAGCAAGAACAATACTTGATGGAACGCTGACACCTTCAGTAGGAATTTCCTATACTAATTATCAATTATCTACTGATTCTGAAACAAATCATCTCACAACATTACTTGCAGGGTTTAATTATCGCCCGATGAGAATATTGTCTTTTGATATTCAGGGACAATACATGGATAATAAAATTTACAGGAATGATTTCAGATTGTTCTTTAAGGTTAACTACTGGTTTAATACTAATTTTTAAACAGAATCAAAATGAAGTTAAAATATTTATATCTTTTTCTGATCCCGGCCATTTCCGGACTCCTTATTTTTTCAGCTTTTAAAGGAAATGTTTCACAGGAAGATCAGAACCATAATGACAAGATTCTTAAGTTTTCACATCAATTTCATCTCGAAAATGGTATTGAATGCGGAGACTGTCACGGTAAAGTAGCTGAAAGCACTAAACTTGGTGACAGGCTGCTTCCTGATCACGAAACGTGTTCTGCCTGCCACGATGTTGAGGATATGGACAATTGTACTACCTGTCATTATGATGATGTTAATGAGCCGCTGATCCAAACGAAACCGGACGACATTTATTTCAATCACAGCCTGCATGTAACGAAAAATAAAATTGAATGCGTTACCTGCCATAAAGGACTTGATGAAGTTGATTATGCATTTGAGTCTGATCAGATGAACCCGGTAATGAGCACTTGTTATTCGTGTCATAATAATAAGTCTGTCGCAACCAGCAATTGTGAATCGTGCCATACATCAACTGTAAACCTTGTTCCGGTTTCGCACAAAGTTCTAGGCTGGAAGAAGAGCCATAAATTTTCAGCTAGTTCAATAGATGCAAATTGTGCAATGTGTCACGATAATTCATCCTGCCAGGAATGTCACACTGCAACAAATATGATTACAGAAAACAATACAAAGAATGATTTTTATCAACCATATTCAGCAACCAATAACGGTGACGGAATAAAGCAGCAACAAATAACCAGAGTTCATGAACTCAGTTACAGGTTTACTCACGGCGTAGATGCAAAAGGTAAAACAGCAGAATGCCAGACCTGTCACGAAGTTGAAACTTTCTGTGCAAGGTGCCACCAGTCTGATAACAATGATTATGCATTGGGTGGAATTGTTCCTGCTTCTCACCTTAAAACAAATTTTGTAATTATTGGTGTTGGCAGCGGTGGTGGTGAACACGCAACTCTTGCTAAGAGAGATCTCGAGACCTGCGCAAGCTGTCACGATACACAGGGTGCTGACCCAACCTGTATTACCTGTCATATTGATAATGACGGAATCAGGGGAACAAATCCCAAAACTCACCCTGCTAATTTTATGCGTGGTGAAAGAGGTGACTGGCACGATACAGAAAGTTCAGTTTGTTACAATTGCCATACAAATGCTTCACCAAGAACTCCGGTTGGAGTCGGGTTCTGCGGATATTGTCATGGTACTGATCTAAAACCAAGATAGGCATTAAAAATGAAGTACATTTTCAGATATAGTATATTATTAATTTTAATAAGCATTTTCGTTTCTGGTTGTAGTGATGTAAGGAAAGATATTTCTACAACTGCTCCGGTCGTAAGCGCACATAAAGTCGGCAACCTTAATGTAAACTCCCCGGATTTTCACGGGAACGTAGTAAGGCTGAACAACTGGAGTATGAAAGAATGCCAGCAATGCCACTCCGCTGATTATTCAGGTGGCAATACAGGCGCAAGTTGCTTCAAGTGTCATACTTCAGCAAAAGGGCCGGAAGCTTGTAATACCTGTCACGGTGATTTTAAAGATGCTACAAAAATAGCACCGCCGAGAGATACAAAAGGTAATACCGCAAATACAGCTGATGGAGTTGGTGCTCACGAAAATCATTTATATACCAATAAGCTTGGTAAAAAGGTTGAATGTTCTAACTGCCACGTTGTACCGGCAAGCCTTGGAGCTACGGGACATATTGATTCTCCCTTACCTGCAGAAGTAAATTTTTCTGGTCTTGCAGATACTAACATAGCATCAAATGCAAAATTTGATCCGGCAACACTTACCTGTTCGAATGTTTACTGTCACGGAAATTTCGAATTTAAAAAAGCAGATGCTGATCCAACTAATCAATTTGCGTATACTTCTGATAAAATGGTGGGAAATAATTTCTCTCCTGTATGGAATAAAGTTGATGGAACTCAAGCGAAATGCGGAACCTGTCACGGACTTCCACCAACAGGCCATATTCAGACTCCCATCACAGCCTGTTATCTCTGCCACCAGGGCGTTGTTGATGAAATGGGAAATATTATTGATAAAGACAAACACATTAACGGCTATAAGAGCGCGAGAGGAAGCCTGAATAAACTTCAGGATTTTCTTGAGAAGACAAGGTAAGATGTATTACTATAAATTTAAAAACCGTTCATTTGAACGGTTTTTCCTTCCATTGTATTTTTTTATAAATAGGTGTTGCAACATCTCTGACCGTTAACTCAATGAACCATACCTTTAGATAAATAATCCTGGCCGTTTACTCATTCTCTATTGTAAAATAAGCCAACTATGGTTATTTTGTTATACAAAGGGGAGTTTTCTTGCATAATAACCTCCCTTTGTCAGAGATCAATTTTTATTAATTTAAAAGAGAGAATAATGAAATATTTTACCCCCCCCCAGAAAAATCAAATAATTTGATGCAGAACAAAAAAACATACGCCGGGTTAATAATTATTTTATTTATTTATTTAGCCGGCTGTAAAACGAGCGATAACGGAATTGAAGTAAAGCCGGCAAAAGACCCGAGAACCTACACCTGGACTGCGGATACGCTTGGCTATCCCGGAGCTTCCCAGACACTAATGGATGATATATGGGGGAGTTCCTCGAATGATGTGTATGTGGTAGGTCATAACAGCACAGCAGGCAATGGAGTAATGTGGCATTATGACGGAAATAAATGGACTAATACACATCTGCTTACTTCTGAAGGTGGGCAGATATCAGGAGCAATTGAACTTGCATCAATTTACGGATTCAGCGGCACGGATATTTATGCTGTGGGGAAAAGGATAAGGCCAAATCCCACCCCACCTCCTAATTTTATAGATTCCAGCCTGATAATTCATTATGACGGCAGTGCCTGGAGGCAGGTAAATATAATTGCCGGCAGTATGTTAACCTACATACTGGGCAGTTCTTCAAATAATATCTGGGCCTGCGGTAATTTCAACACTCTCTATCACTATGACGGGAATAAGTGGACAAGAGATTCAGTATTAATAGATGTACCACAAAATCAGGCTTTTCATATCCTGTCAGTAGCTGCCGGGAATTCCGGCACTTACTTAACTAGTTATACCTCATTTATAGATTTGAGTGACACTAAAACATATTTACTAAAGAGGGAAAATACATCCTGGGTAAAGACAGATTCATCAGGGTTTTATACTTACAAACTTTACAGAAGCTCATCTGGTGAATTGTATCACGCAGGTTACGGAGGAATATATAAAAATGAAGGTAATCAGTGGGTAAATATATTTTCACCAAATCAGTATGTTGCTGAAATGTCTGCATCAAGCGATGATAATATTTTTGCCGTTGGTCAGGGCGGTGCCAACAAGGTTTACCATTACAACGGCACAGACTGGAAAGAGATAGAGCAATTAACCTTGCCGGGAGCAGATTACTGGGCAGTATGGACAGACGGTACGGAAGCTTTTGTAGTTGGCCATATTTATGACGCACCTTATCAAAAAACTATAATATGGCACGGTAAGTAAGGGAATATGGAACTTCTTAAGCCGCCTAAAATTGGGCGGCTTTTTTTGTGCTATCTTACTTAATATTATCGAACCCCTCCTGTCTCCTCCCCTTTACCAAAGGGGAGGATTGGTGGGGTTATTTTTCCAAATCTTTTATAGCTTCTGAAATCCTCTTAAAACATTTATTCGGATTGCCTAAAAACTCTTCATTCTTAATTCTCATAAAGTTAACCCCGAAATTCTCCAGATATCTTTGTCTGATCAAATCATATCCCTTCTGATCCGGCTCTTCGTGAATTCCTCCATCAATCTCTATCGCCAATTTAAGTTTTGGGCAATAAAAATCTATTACAAATTGATCTACAGAATACTGGCGCAAGAACCTGTAACCAAGCTGTTTTTTCCTTAAATGTTGCCAGATAATTCTTTCGCAATATGTCATATTCTTTCTAAGACTTCTGCGTTTTTCCTGTTCTGATTTTTTATTGTAATGATTTGTCATTATAATAAAAAGCTACAAAATATATCTAAAAACTGAAAACTCTTTTAGCCTAACACAGAAATGAGAAAAAATATTAATATAGCTTGCTCTTTTGCTCCTCCCCTTTGGTAAAGGGGAGGATGGGTGGGGTTTGAGTTAAGATGCATAAAAAAACCTCCGGAGTTAGAAAATCACGGAGGTTATACAATTGATAAAAATACAAGAACTTATTTCTTCTTATTTTCAGCACGCCATTTTTTAATATATTCAGCAATAGCCGTGGTTGGCGCACCGGGAGTAAACATTTCGCCAGTACCTAATCTCTTAAGTTCTTTAATATCCTCTTCGGGAATAATTCCACCGCCGGTAAGCAGAATATCTTCAACTCCTTTCTCTTTCATTAGAGTAAGAATTTTAGGGAAGATTGTCATATGAGCACCTGAAAGAATACTGATTCCAATAACATCAACATCTTCCTGTATAGCTGCTTCCACAATCATTTCAGGGGTTTGTCTTAGCCCTGTATAAATTACTTCCATTCCTGCATCTCTTAATGCGGCAGCTATTACTTTTGCTCCTCTGTCATGTCCATCAAGCCCTGCTTTTGCTACTAATACTCTTATTTTATCCGACATATTTTTAATTCCTCTATTTGTTTACAGCAATACGAATTTTTTCAGCAAATTCTTTCATTGATCCGATATCATAACTTTTTAATTTTGGCCGATAGTTAAACCTGTCCGTATTATATCGCGGAATTATGTGAAAGTGAAAATGGAAAACAGTTTGGCCGGCAGCTTTACCATTGTTGGCAATGATATTAAAACCGTCACAACCTAATCCTTTATTTACACCTTCCGCAATTTTTTGTGTAATATTACTTACAGCATTCATTTCATCACCAGGCACTGCCAGAAAATTCTCATAATGTTTTTTAGGAATTACGAGAGCATGCCCGAAATTAATTGGCCTGATATCAAGAAAAGAAATTACTTTCTCATCTTCATAAATAATTTCTGCCGGCTCTTTACCTGCAATAATATTACAAAAAACACAATCCATACTTTAAAAATAAGGTTTAATTACCTGTTTGGCAAAGCAATTTACCAATACCGGCCAGACAACAATCAGGCAGAAAGATATTTCTTCTTTTTGTCAAACACCCCAAATAATCCACCTGTATGAAGGAAGATTACCTTTTTGCCCTTTCCTTTGTTCAGAAAATTTTCATAATATGCTGTAAAAGCCTTGCCCGTATATGCCGGATCAAAAATTATTCCCGTTGTCTGTGCAAAGTCTTTTATTAATTTCAATTTTTTATCAGTAATATTTTTGTAACCTTCAGCGGAATAGCCATCGAGTATTACGAGATTTTCTTTATTGATTTTCCCATTTAGTTTGAAATCCAGCAAAGCGCCTTCAGCAAGATTTATTATCTTTGATTCTATTTCATCTTTGGAATATAAAACATTGACAGCGTAAACCTTCAGGTTCAACTTCATCACAGCTGCACCGGCAAGAATTCCTGCTGCAGTTCCACCGGTTCCGGCCGCTATACAAATTCCTTTTATGTTCTTCAGATTTACCTGTTTACTTAACTCCTCAACAAACGAGACATAACCAAGCACTCCCAAAGTGGTAGATCCACCTTCAGGAATAACATAAACTCTTTTGCCTAGATGCTGCATTGCGTCTTTTTCCTCATACATAATTTCATTTACTTCCGAATAATTTTTCTTATTCAAAAATGATATCTCTGCTCCCAGGAATTTATCCATGAACAAATTTGCTTCGGCATCTGCTGAATCTTTGCCCCATAGAAATAGCCGGGTTTTAATACCAACTTTTGCGGCAGCTATTGCAGTTGCCCTGGCGTGATTTGATTGCTCACCACCGCAGGTAAAAATAATATCCGTTTTTTCTGATTTCGCTTTTTTAATTAGAAACTCGAGTTTGCGAACTTTATTGCCGGAAAGTTCAACACCCGTAAGGTCATCCCGTTTTATTAAAAATTTTCTATTCTCATATTTTACTTCTTCTAATGGGGTGGGTGTATTTGCAAGTTTTACACAGGCAGGTAATTTCATTTTCAACTCTTTTTGTTCTTCAAATATTCTTTATAATATGATCTTGCTCTGGCGAGATCTTCGGGAGTATCAACAGCAAGGTTTTCGTATTCTGTGACAACAATCTTAATTTTAAAACCATTTTCCAGCATTCTCAATTGCTCAAGTTTTTCTGTCTGCTCAAGATCGGTTGGTTTTAATTTCGTGTATTTCAAAAGAGCATCCTTTCTGTATACATAAAGACCGATGTGTTTATATATTTCGCCTTTTGTAATTCTTTCAAGATTTGTTTTTGCATCACGCACGTAGGGAATTGGTGAGCGTGAAAAATAAAGAGCAAAGTTATGATAATCGAAGACAACTTTCGGAATTGAAGGAGACTTAAAATCCTCAAGATCTTCAATTCGTTTTGCAAGAGTGGATACACTTACATTTTGATCAAATATCAGGGGCTCAATTGCCTGATCAATCATCCCTCCTTCAATAAATGGCTCATCTCCCTGGATATTCACGACTATCTTCACATCATCAAAATCTTTTATTACCGTAGCTATTCTGTCAGAACCGGTAGGAATATCCTTTGCGGTCATTACAACCTCTGCTCCAAAATCCTTTGCCACTTTTGCAACTTTTTCATCATCAACAGCAATTATTATCCTGTGTATAAGTTTCGATTTCAAAGCATTTTCATAGGTGTGCTGTATCATTGGTTTGCCACCTATATCCGCAAGTGGCTTCCCCATTAATCTTGTAGATGCAAAACGTGCAGGTATTACTCCGACTATCATAGATTTATTATCCGGAGATTTATCATTAGAAAAATCAGGTTTTGAATTAATCACGATCTATCACTTTCGGAACTTTGAAAAATAGTTCGCTTCTTTCGGGCGCATTTCTCAAAGCCTCTTCCCTATCTATGGATGGTTTTACAATATCTTCCCGAAATACATTTACTCCTTCAACGGGATGAGAAAGAGGTTCAACATTTGTTGTATCAAGTTCATTAAGTTTATCCACGTACGCAAGTATTTCATTCAACTGGCGGGTAAAATTATCGAGTTCATCGTCTTTAAACGTCAACCTTGCAAGTTCAGCAATATGTTCTACATCTTTTGTTGTTACAGCCATATTTAATCCATTTTCAGCGAATGATTTTTAATAATTATTTCTCTTACTTTATTCATAAGATCAATTTCATCCTGCCTGGTTTTAATATTTGTAGTATCGATGGGTTTATCAAAATGAACGTGTATCGTTCCTTTATTAATTTTCATCGAACCTTTTTGCATAATACGATTGGAGCCGCTTATCGAAATCGGAATAATGGGGTAACCTACTTTTCCGGCAAGATTGAATGCACCACGCTTAAATTTCTGAATTTCCCCGGTTTCACTTCTTGTCCCTTCTGCAAACAGAAGAACAGAAATGTTCTGTTTCGATAGTAATTTTTTTGCTTTCCCCAGGCTTTTTATTGCACTGTCAGGATTTTTTCTGTCAATCATAATATACGGCCCGGCCCAAAGTTGCCAGCCGAAAAATGGAATTTTAGCAAGTTCCTTTTTAAAAAACATACTTATATTGCCCGGAATTGTCGCCTGCAAAGCACTAATATCAAATTGACTGCTGTGGTTTGAGACATAAATATATGTTTTATTTTTTTCAATATTTTCCAGCCCGCTTGTATTTACTTTTATGCCGGCAATCTTCAGAATTCCCTTGCTGAAAGGATTATTGCATAAATAATATACCCGGTAACTTCTATCAATAACTAAAGCAATAAGTGCATAAATAGAAACTATAAACACATATGCTGCAATTAGAAATAGTCTGATAAAATTTACCAATTAATTAGCCTCAAACTTTAGATTGTTCTTAATTGTATTATCGCTGCTTAAAAAATTATCAATTGCAGCTATTCTGTTTTTTATTGAAGGATGGCTATAAAAGAACCATTCAATAAAAGGATGAGGATCTTTATCACCTAAATTCTGATCAGTTAATTTTTCCAGTGTAGCTTTAAAAGCTTCTGCTTTACCGGTTGACAAAATCGCATACTCATCAGCCTGATATTCAAATTTTCTCGAAATAATATTTGTTAGTGGACTTTGTACCAAACCGATCAGCATTGCCCAGAGTGTAAGAATTGGAAGCGCTGCAATTTCTGTAATATTCTGAAAGCCGAACCACCCCAAGGATAAATAATAAAGATTTGCAATAATAAATAAAGTAAGAAAACTCGAAACAGTTCCGATGATAATATTTTTAACAATATGCTTTTTCTTATAATGGCCAAGTTCGTGAGCAATTACGGTTTCAATTTCATCATTAGTATAATTTTCAAGCAGAGTATCACCGAGTAAAATTCTTTTCGATTTTCCCAGCCCGGTAAATGCAGCATTTGCTTTTTTTGTGTTTTTGCTCATATCAAATTTGTAAACGTCAGTTACATTTATTCCCGCTTCTTCAGCAAGTATTGTAATGCGGGATTTTAGTTCTTCGTTTTCAATCGGGGTGATTTTATAGAAAAGAGGAAGTATAAAAACAGGAACAACCCTTGCGAGTATAACTGAGACAATAAATAACAAAATTGCAAACGGAAGCCACCATAAATTACCAAATTGAAGCATGGTGTAATAAAATGCTAATAAAATTGGAATTCCTATTAGCAGAGAGACACCAAGTCCTTTAATATCTTCAAATATCCACTTAAAAAAAGTTTGGTTTGAAAGGTTGTATTTATGTTCAAGATAAAAATCTTTGTAATAGCCAAGCGGAAAAAGTAAAATACCAAGTCCGAAACCTGCCAGTAACACATAAATTATGAATATACCATAAAGACCGGAAACAGAAGTCCCGATACTTTCAGCCAGTTTTAGGCTTAAGCCGGATATTACAAAAACCAGTGAAATTGCAAAGGTAAGTACACCTTCCAAAACACCCAGCCCAATTTTTAAATTATTGTATCTTTTCGAATCCATACCGGTAAAAATAGCTATGATTATTGAGTCAATCAATAAAAAATGAGCTAAAACAGAGGTTTAAAAAAGCAAATTCCCGCAATTTTTTAGAAAGCGGGAATTTACAAGACAAAATTAAGCTTATGTCTTATTTGTCTTTATCGTCGTCTCTTTTTAACCTTTTCATATATTTTTCAGGATCGGCTTTAATTTTTTTGAGACATTTCTTGCAGCAGACAGCCATAACTTCACCTTTATATTTTATCAGCTGCTGATCTTCGTCAAGTTCTTCTCCCGATACCGGGCAAACAGAATTAACGGGAGTTCCTTCTTTTATACTGACTACTTTATTAAAATCAGGGTCCTGTTTTTTAACATCCACTTTTGTGGTTTTGGCATCTTCCTTTTTCTCTTTTTGCTGGGCAAATACATTGCCGGAAAATCCAACTATCAGAGCCAGCACGAATATAATAAGACCTAGTCTTTTCATAACACATCCTCTTTGTTTTTATTTATAATTTAGAAATTGCTTAGGCTAAAAGGCAAATCAGATTGTGGCTACGTCTTCTTTCGGCAGCCAGCCAATCTTTCCATCATGCAAACGAATTTTTACCCAGTCATCAACTTTATCTTCAAGCTGAACTTTTAATCCTTCGTGTATCACAAAGGCGTCATTACTATTTGGATCAGGGGACAATTTTACAGAGATAACCTGTTTTATTATAATTCCCTGTTTTACATTTAATTCACGATTCAGATTTACGATAAGAAGTATTGCTGAAATAATCAATGTAATTGAAAATACTAAACCACCAAAGAAGGAATACCGCTGAACTTTACTGTTCTTTGTAAAGAAATAAATACCAATTGAAATTAAAATCAATATGTAAAAGATGAAAGACAAATAAGTCCATCCTGTAACTGTAAATAATGCCAGTAAACTTTCCCACCACTGAAAGAGAAAGAATTTTGGGAGTGTATCAATTTTATCTACAGTTTTTGCATTAGCAATAGCCAGGTTATGCTGAACGTCATCATCATTTGGAGATATGCGGAGCGCTTTTTCATAATTTAATATCGCATACCCTAGTTTTCCATCACGGTAATATGAATTACCAAGATTGTAAAAAAGTGATACGCCTTCATAACCCTCATCAGCCAGCTGTTGATAAACGGATATTGCTTTTTCGTAATTTTTCTGTTGATAATAATTATTACCCTGTTTCATTAAATCACCAACCTGGGAAGCAAATAAATTACCAGCCAGGAAGATTGTAACCAGCAGAATACTAAATATTTTATTTAAGTAATTTTTTATCATACTTATTTTTTTACCGACAAAATCTTTTCAATTTCTATTATTACTTTTGATGTATCACTATAAAGCTCATTTTTTGCCGCGCTTTCACCAGCTTTGGGAGCGAATCGGGCAAACTCGCATTTCTCAGCACATTCTTTAAATCCCCCTATAACTTCTTCAGAGATTTCATTTTTTCTTAGCAATTCAGCAGCACCATCCAGAGTAAAATCGGATTTAGGTATGTGAAATTTATCTTCCAAATAACCAAACAAAGCCTGAGATATCTCTGAATAGAACTCGTTATAGTTATTTGCTTCCATCAGTTTTTTTGCTGTTTTTAACCTGTTTTTAGCAACTTTTTCAGCTTTTTGAAACCGCAGTAATTGTATATTGCCTGCAAGTTTATCTTCACGCTTTTTCCAGTAAACCAATACAATCAGCAAAATTAAAGGCAATCCAGCTACAAACCAGAATCCTTTACTGAATAACAGTAAGTCGGAACTCTTGCTGATATCATCAAATGAAGTTTTAATATAATGAATATCCTGCCCGAGAAGTTTCACATTCTCTTTAGAGAAACCTGATTCACTGGATCCCGATGCATAATTTTCACCCGGAGTTACGTTTATTGTAAATGCCTTTGAGGTTTCTGTGATGTATTTCTTTTTATTTATATCAAAATACGTAAACTCAATCGGCGGGATTACCTTTTTGCCAGGAGTCCTTGGAACAATTAAATACTCCGCTGTTTTTGTCCCTGAAATACTTCCGGTTCGATTAATTTGTGAATTTGTTTTGGGCTCATATTTTTCAAACCCGTTTGGAAGATTTATTTCAGGCAAATTAAGCAAACTTATATTTCCTGTTCCCGACACACTTAATTTTAGAGTAAGTGATTCATTAGTCTTCACATTTTCCTTATTAACACTTGCGCTAAAATTAAAATCTCCAACCGCTCCATTATACGATTTAGGAACATCATTTCCCGGAAGTGGTTTTACATCAACTTTTACTGAATTTGATTTTGCATCATAATCATATCTTTGTGAATTGCCGAAAGGATCGTTAAAAAAATCGTCAAAAAAATTATTACCTGATTTTTGCTTTCTTATTTGCACGGGGACGTTTAGCTCAAATGGTGTTACTTTCAATTCTCCGGTTTGCGATGGAAACAAGGCTGCTTTTTTTAGTACTCCAACTCTATATTGCTTACCGTTATAAACTTCAGTAGTGAAGGATATATTATTTGGTGTCTGAATTTCTTCTGACCAAAATCCCTGGTACTGCGGAAGTTTTGAGATTGACATTTGCGCAGCAATATTAAGTCGTGTGTATAGTTTATAAGTTACTGTAACCTGTTCGCCAACATAAACATTTCTTCTGTCAACAATAGCCTTGATAAACAAATTGTCAGCAATTTCTTTGGTTGAGATAGTTTTATTGCCCTGGCTTTTGGGTTTTGTACTTCCTTTTACTACTTTAATTTCAAGCGGAGAAGATTTAATTGAAGAACCATTATAATCTACTGAAGCAGTTCCAATTGTAAAATTGCCCAAACTTTTAGGCTGAAGGATGTAGGAAAAAGAAAGTGATCCGGAAACAGCCCCGTTAATAATTTGCATGCTTGAAGACTGATTTGGACCGGAAAGCACCAAAAAGTTGTTAAATGACGGCGCATTAAAGTTTTTCACGCCATTGATATCCTTCCCTGAGAAAGAAAACGTAACCTGAAAGTTATCTGTGAGTCCAACAGTTCTATTATCGGTTGATGCTGTAAAACTTTGCGAAAGGGAAATTTTCGCAAGAAACAGGACAAATAACACTAATAATATTTTACGGCTAAATTCACTCATATATTATAAATTTCTAAAAACCTAAACTTTAAATTTTATTCTACCAATCTTTGTCCGTCTTTACAACCTTTCCTGTCCTTTTCCTTAGTTTCTTCTGCAATGCTTTTTCATTATTCTTTAAAGCATTCAATATCCTTTGAGCGTCAGCTTTTGATATCTGGTTTTTCTGAGGCTGCGGCTGTTTTTTGTTATTTTTCTGATCCTGCTTATTTTTATTCTGCTGATCTTTTTTTTGATCCTGGTTTTTCTTCTTATCCTGTTTATCGTTCTTGTTATTTTCTTTATTATTCTTATTCTGCTTGTCCTTGTCTTTCTTTTTGTCTCTATCGTTCTTGTTCTTATCCTGATTTTTTTTATCCTTATTTTTCTTATCGTTTTTTTGTTTCAGCGCGTACGATAAATTATATTTTGTTGAAGGATCATCAGGGTTAAGCTTTAATGCCTGCTTATATGCATCTATACTCTTGTCAATTTTCTTGTCCTTTAAAAGTGCATTCCCAATATTGTGATATACATTAGCCTTTTCTACATTGGTTTTGCTTTCAGTAAGAGCCTGCTGATAGGATTTAATTGCATCATCATATTTCTTTTGCTTGTAGTAAGCATCACCAAGATTAAAATGAGCAGTGTAATTTTTCGGAGCTTTTTCAATCCCTTTCTTAAAATTTACTTCAGCATCTGACATCTTTCCAGCTTTGTATTGGTCAACTCCTTTATTGATATATTTACGCGTACTCTGCGCAAAAGTAAACGCAGGGACAAGTAAAGCCACAAAAATAATATTTATAAAAATTTTTCTTTTCATTTTTTTGATTCTTCTTCCAGGCCTAATTTCTTATTTAGTTTACTGAATAAAGGCGATTTTCGTTCCGTAATAAAAAACTCAATCAACAGAAGAAAAATGGCCGGAGCCAAAAAATAGTAAAATCTGTCTTCGTAATCAGTTACTTTCTTTACCCCATACTCAGTTTTTTGTAATGATGATAAATCCTTATAAATCAGGTCCAGTTCATCCTGATTATTCTGTCCGTGGAAAAATTTCCCGCCTCCGGCTGAGGCAATTTTCTGTAAAGTGGGAATATCGAGTTTGGTAAGTACCGTGTTTCCCTGTTTATCCTTCTTAAAACCAATCTGCTGTCCACTATTATTATATACAGGAATTGGGACCCCATCAGTTGAACCAAGACCAATTGTATAAATTTTTATTCCTTTGTCAGTTGCGTTGCTTACAGCTTTATTAATATCGCCTTCGTGATCTTCACCATCTGTAATTACAACTATTACCTTTTCTGTGTTCTTTTTTGTGTCAAATGATCTTGTTGCAAGATTTAATGCACTTCCAATAGCTGTGCCCGGCTGTGGTACTGATGAAACATCCACAGCATTCAAAAATAAATTTGCAGCCGAATAATCTGTGGTTAATGGAAACTGTACAAAGGCATCTCCCGCAAAAACTATCAATCCAATCCTATCGCCTCTTAGTTTATTAATAAGGTTCCCAATTTCATATTTGGCTTTCTCCAGTCTGCTGGGCTTAATATCCTGCGCCTCCATACTTAGAGAAACATCAAGACAAATGTAAACATCAATTCCAGACTGTTTAACCTGTTGAATTCTCGTTCCAATCTGAGGATTTGCTGCAGCTACAATTAATAATAAAATTGCAAAAGCTAACAACCCGAATTTAATTTTGTCCTTAAAACTGCTAAATGAAGAAATTATAACATGGTGCAATTTTTTGTCAGCAAAATTTTCCAGCGCTTTTTTCCTTTTGGTTCCAAGATACCAGAAAATTAAAACCAGTACTGGAATTAAATAGAGCGCGTGCAAATATTCCGGATGTGCAAATCTGAACATAAAATTAGCGATTACCTTTTATAAAATAGTTCTTCATCATGGTATTTTTCTAAAAACAGTTTTTGACAAACTAAATTCAAGGAGAATTAAAATTAATCCGGCACCCAGCCAGTTATAAAATAATTCTGTGGCCTGTCGATAAGAAGTTATCTCAACTTTCGATTTTTCTAGTTTGTCAATTTTATTGTATATATCCTGCAACGTTTTTGTATCAGTGGCCCTGAAATACGCACCACCCGTCATATCAGATATTTTCTGAAGCATTCCTTCATCAATATCAGCCGGAACCATCTGGTAACGAACGCCAAATGGAGTTTTTACAGGATAGGGAGCTTCACCCCTGGTTCCAACACCAACGGTATAAATTCTGATTCCAAAAGTTTTTGCTATTTGTGCTGCAGTCAATGGATCAATTTCGCCTGCATTGTTTACTCCGTCAGTAAGAAGAATAATTATCCGGCTTTTTGCGTGGCTGTCTTTTAGCCTGTTTACTCCATCAGCTATTGCATTCCCGATAGCCGTTCCATCTTCTACCATTCCTGTTTTAACTTGAGATAACAAATTTGTTAAAACTCTGTAATCCACTGTCAGAGGACACTGTGTAAATGCCTGGCGTGAAAAAATTACAAGCCCGATTCTGTCTGAAGTTCTGTCTTTTACAAAATTATCAATTACATTTTTAGCTGCGTCAATTCTGTTCGGCTTCAAATCTTCAGCCAGCATACTGCTGGAAATATCAAGTACCATTGCAATATCAATTCCCTCCGTATAAATATTTTGACCGGAACTGAACGTCTGTGGACGTGCAAGAGCAATGATCAGGCAAATTAATGCAAGTGTTCTTAAAATAACCGGCGTATGACGGAATTTTTCTTTCCACGTTGCGGGAATACCTTTAAAAACATTTAATGAAGAATATGTTATAGAAGGTTGTTTCTTTTTTCCTTTCAACCAATACCATACCGGAAGAAGCGGAACTAATACCAGCAAATAAAGAAATACAGGATAAGCAAAAGAAATATCTTTAAACATTTGCTTCCCCTGTTTTTTCTTTTGTCTTTTTTTCGGGTTTTGTTTTTTCTACTATTTCTACTGCCTGTCTCATCATTTCTTCATTAACTGAACTTAGTGGTGAAAATTTCGCAAACTTAACCAGATCAGCATTCGTTAAGAAGTTTTCGGTTGTCCCAATTATAACATCAGCATCCTTTCTTCCTTTTAAGTGCTCAAGTGTTTCAGATGTAGTTAATTCAAGGGCTTGTAAACCAAAACGGGCAGCAAAGTAAATTCTGATAATCTCAGTAATTTCTGAATGATACTGTTTTACTTCACCGCTCTGCCATAATTTTTCTTCTTCAAGAGATTTTAAAGCCTTTAGGGCCTTTATATGTGGAGGAATAATAACTTCCTTTCTAAGAACAGGTTTTCCTGATTTCTTTTTTCTGTATCTTCTATAAAAATAAAATCCTAGAGCCAGCAGAATCAGTCCTGCTAAAACCCAAAGAATAATCTCTGTCAAATCAAGAGGAATTTTCTCCGGATCTTTTACATCTTTAATGTCTTTTTTCAAATTGACTTTTACCAGCCTAACGTGGAAATCAACCGGGTTTGAAAGAACAGATTTTAAAGTTACATCTGAAGTGTCAATCCCTCTATCAGATAAAGTGTCTTTACCTGTTCGATAAAATACCCGGATTGCAGGTATAGTTACATCCGCAGAGTCGTATTTTGATAAAAGAAAATTCAGCGTAGCGGTTTTCTTACCTGTTTGCTCGCTGTAAACCATATTTCCTGCTTTCAGAATCTCAACATCTTTAAGGCTGTCCTGAATTGCAGGTGGAATAATTTTTATATTTTTATCAGAGGAAATTTCAAGTCTGTAATGGATGAAATCCCCTACCAGATAAGAAGTTGTATCAACGGAAGCTTTTGCTGAAATATTCTGAGCAAAACTAAATCCGGGTATAACTACCAAGAATATTACTAAAAACTTTTTTACCATCTTCTGCCGCGTAATCTGAAAAATTGTACTAATGGTTTTACATAATTTTGTCCCGTTTGAATTTCAATGCTATCCAGCCTGCTTGAAATAAACAACGACTTTCTTGCACGTGCAATTTTCTGACCTATATCTGTAATGTGTTTCCTGATTTTTGAATCATTTGTGTCTATCCACCTTTCTTCACCCGTTTCTGCATCAGTAAATTTCACCAGCCCCATTTGCGGGATCTCATTTTCACGCTTGTCGTTCATCACAATTCCAATAAAATCGTGCTTTTTACCAACAACTCTTAATATTTTTTCATAACCCGAGTCCATAAAATCTGAAAGAAGAAAAACTATGCTTCTCTTTTTAATTGCGTGATTAAGATGTTCTAATGCTTCTCTGATATTAGTTGTTTTCCCTTTCGGTTCAAATGAAAGTACTTCCCGAATAATCCTGAGAACATGTTTCTTTCCTTTTCTCGGCGGAACAAATTTTTCTATCTCATCTGTA
>Ga0210085_1000416_pt1 | contig 17958 bp, 16 predicted proteins | sample China_Galinas_PW_5_FD_184866 | JGI IMG/M metagenome (GOLD analysis project Ga0210085, IMG submission 184866) | Wetland microbial communities from San Francisco Bay, California, USA, that impact long-term carbon sequestration - China_Galinas_PWC_D1... | ecosystem: Environmental > Aquatic > Marine... | reverse complement strand
GAAGAAAAAAAAGTAACGACGGCCAAACCGAAAAAGATGGCGGATCCGGTTGCGGCCTCTATTGATCCTGCAACTCAGGAAATGATCGCTCGGGCTCAGGAACTTGGTGTTGAAACGATTTTTGACCGGGCTGTCACCATGAAAGCTTGTAACATTGGTGCTCAGGGGACTTGCTGTAAAAACTGTTCCATGGGTCCCTGCCGTCTTCCCCTTCCAAAGTCGGGTATTGAAGGTGAAGATACTAGAAAGGGGCTTTGTGGTGCCACGGCAAATACCATTGCAGCACGTAATTTTATCCGGATGGTCGCAGGCGGTGCCGCAGCCCACTCAGATCACGGGCGCTGTGTGGCCGAAGTCTTTTTGTCTGCTGCCAGAAAAGAATCCGATGCCTACAAGATAAAGGATGTTGACAAGCTTTTACAGATCGCTCCCTACTTGGGTGTTGAAACCATGGTTGAAGTTGACGGCAAAAAGGTCGATCGGGACCTTGATGAAATCGCTCTTGAGGTGGGTGAAGCGGCAATGAATGAGTGGGGCAAACCCGGGGGTGAACTTCTTTACATGAAGCGAGCGCCTGAAGCCCTCTATGAGAAATGGAAGAAAAACGGCGTTCTTCCCAGAAATATCGACAGGGAAATTGTTGAAATCATGCACCGCACCCATATGGGTGTTGACCAGGATTTCAAGAATCTGATCAAGCAGGGCACCCGGGCAGCCCTGGCGGATGGTTGGGGCGGCTCCATGCTGGCCACCGATCTCCAGGACGTACTTTTCGGAACCCCCTATCCCATTCAGTCTGAAGCCAATCTCGGTGTCATGAAGGAGGATCATGTAAATCTTATTGTTCACGGTCATGAGCCGGTACTGTCCGAGATCATCGTGGCTGTTGCCCAGACCCAGGAAATGGTCGACTATGCCAAGTCAAAAGGGGCCAAAGGGATTCAGTTGGGCGGTATCTGCTGTACGGCCAATGAAATATTGCAGCGCCATGGCGTACCCTCAGTAGCAACGTTTTTGCAGCAGGAGCTTGCCATCATTACCGGTGCCTGTGATGCCATGGTGGTCGATATCCAGTGTATCATGCAGAATCTTGCCAACGTGGCCAAATGTTTTCACACCAAGCTGATTACCACCCATCCCATTGCCAAGATGGAGCAAAACAATGTCATTCACATTGAGTTCGACGAGCACCATGCTTTGGAAGATGCCCAGCGGATCGTGAAGATGGCCATTGACAACTTTGAGAACCGGGGTGCGGAAGTGATGATCCCGAAACATAAAAGCCTTCAGGTTGCCGGATTCGGTGTGGAATCCATCGAATATCATTTGGGCGGAACCTTTCGCGGATCTTACTTTACCTTGAATGATAATATCATCAACGGCCGTATCCGTGGTGTTGCCGGTGTGGTGGGATGCAACAACGCAAGGACCAGGCATAATGAGGGCCATATTAAAGTTGTCAAAGAACTGATCAAAAATGATGTTATTGTCCTGACCACCGGGTGTAACGGTATCGCATGTGCCATGGAAGGGTTACTGACACCTGAAACCGCTCAGGTTTTCTGCGGACCGGGACTGGCCGAAGTGTGTGAAACCGTAGGTATTCCCCCGGTGCTTCATCTGGGTTCCTGTGTGGACAACAGCCGGATTTTGCTGGCGGCAACCGAAGTTGTCAAAGCCGGCGGACTCGGAAACGACATTTCTGATCTACCGGCCGCCGGCAGTGCACCCGAATGGATGAGTGAGAAAGCCATCAGTATTGGTCATTATTTTGTAACATCGGGTGTGTATACGGTCTTTGGCGTTACCCTACCCACCTCCGGCGCTCCGGTTTTCCATGACTATATTTGCAAGGATCTGGAAAAGATTTACGGCGGTATGTGGGACATTGAACCTGATCCCATCAAACATGCTCATAAGATGATCGCTCATATTGACAAAAAACGTAAAGAACTTGGCATCGACAGAACTCGGGACAGGGTTCTGATGGATATGGCCGATCGCCGGGATATGGAGGCGGCATATCAAAAAGCTTGATCTTTTAATTTAAATTTGAATTCCCCGCTGCTTGTTGGAGCGAAGCGGAAATTCCGACTCTCGGCGCAGCGGGGAGAGTTCATTGATGAAGTTTTGACATGGACAGACGTCAAAATAAGTCATATCCGATCAGTTTTAAATCAAGACAAATTTAAAAATCTGGATTTAATACAAGATCCAGAATGGTAAAAATTTAAGTTAGGGGAGGGAGGTGTATTAGTTGATCATAAAAGGATGAAAGGAGGTGATCTATATGGTGGATCATAACATTTATCCTAAAATAGACCTTAACACGTATCAGAAAGAAGCAGTTCTTAGAGATGGAACAAAAATTCTTCTCCGCCCGATGGTACTTGAAGACCAGAAAGCGTTGTATGAGTTTTTCAAGGCGGTTTCCGAAGAAGAGGCCCGATATTTGCGTGATGATGTCAAAAGCAGACTTCTTATTGAATCGTGGGCAAAGAACATAGATTACAGCAGGACCCTGCCCATTTTGGCGATCAAAAATAATCTTATTATCGCCGATGCAACCATCAATCGCCGTCGGTCCGGATGGAAATGGCATTTGGGTACCGTTCGAATTTTTGTCCACAATGACTACCGGAATCGTGGACTTGGAGAACTGATGGTAGATGAGCTCACGAGGATTGCTTACAGGCTTGGAATTGAAAAACTTATATTGGAGATTCCGGATACCAACACGGCTGTAATTAATACGTTTACCAAGGTTGGATTTCATCGTGCCGCAGTGATCCCGAACATGGTCAAGGACAGACAAAATATGCCGGTTGATCTAGCCGTTTTGATGAAGGATATTAAACCGCCCCTCGACGAGAGTTATGATTATGATTTCTAGCCCTGCTGCGGAACAGAAACTGAAGTAATGACTAGAAGAGCTTTTACTCCCCTAACAACATTTTTATATTTTGGCAGATAATTTTAAACGCGGCCCAGCTTGTAATAAACTTTTTAGAATAAAAACATGGAGTAAAATAAATATAATAAAAACAGTGTTATAAGTAGGCTAACGTATTCTTCTTTCCGAAATGTTTTAATTCATTTGCAGTGAATTCAAAAGCTTCCATCTTTTACAATGGAGCTAAAGATGAACCAAAGAAATACATTTTCGCCCCATCTACCCCTCAATGAGAACCCAAAACTTAACTTTAATGGCATATTACCTCCATTCGAAGCTGAGGGGTAAGATGGGGCGATTTGGGATAAAATGCTGTGGTGATAAGTATTGTCAGAAAAAAGGAGAATATAAACAAAACCATAGCTGAAATTCATTATTTCAGAAAGTTTATCGAATAAGGTCGGGAGCGGAATATGCCCAACTATGATGAGCAATTCCTTGCAAGGGTTTTCGACAGCGTTACCGACCCCATGGCCATTTATGACTGTGAATTTAGAATTCTCAGGGTAAATCAGGCCTTGCTGACCCATTTTAGACTTCCCTTAGAAAAAGTTATCAATAGATATTGCTACCAACTTTTTTATGATCGTACAACGATGTGCAAAGACTGCCATGTGGAAGATGTCTTTCAACACGGTGAGTCGCAGATGCTCCAAAAAAGAATTTCACCACCCGGTGGAAATGAGCGAATTTTCGAAGTACACTCTTATCCAATTAAAGATGAAAAGGGTAATACCATACAGGCAATTGAGCACGCACGGGACATCACTGAACGTAAATATTTCGAAGAACAGCTCAGAACATCCAAAGAATTCAACGAAAAAATCATCAACAGTATCACAGACAATCTTACACTCATTGATCCCGATACGTTTTGTATTATCCAAGCCAACGAATCATTTTATTCCCGAATAGGAATAAAGCCCGGTGACGTTATTGGCAAAAAATGCCATATGGTTATGTGTGGCAGCCCCACGCCATGTGATGAAGTCGGCGGCAAATGTGCTGTGCAAGAGACAATTCTCTCAAAGCAGCCCTTCGTCTCCGATAAAACTTATCCCAATTCAAACGGAAAGCATAAGGTGCTTCAAGTTGCCACCTACCCAATCTTCGATAATCAGGACGAGCTTAGTTCGATAATCCGGTTGGAACGCGATGTCACCGAAAAACGCAAAATGGCGGATGACTTGGCCTTTCGTTCAAGGGAGCTCCAAAGAGCCCAGCATCAACTAGAGCGGTTGTTTAAAATCTCGCGGCAAGTGAACGCGAAAAACACATTATCAGAGATCGTCGATTATGCCCACGAAGTTGCTCAGGAAATCTTTCCCAACCCAGTGCCTCTGATTTTTTTGTTGGATGCCGGAGGCCAGAATTTTCTGAGTTTGGAAGGATGTAATTCCACTGTACTGGAGCCACTTCTGCGGGCGCAAAAGGAAATTGAACGATCCGGATTGGGTTCGGATTTTATCCAATACCTGCATAGCTCCAGGGAACCTCATGTTATTGGCCCAATGTATAACAATGACATCCCAAATTTTTTAAAAATTATTTCAAAAGATTGTTCCAGTTGGTTTGGTTTCCCCATCTGCGCGCCTCAGCAATGTATTGGATACTTCGTTTTGGGATCTCCGACCTTTCATGAATTCTCCCATGAAGATATTCACTTTCTTTTAACACTGTTCAATCAAATCGCCGGTCATATTCGTTATCTGGTGATCCATGAGACTGAAATCAATCATCTCCGGCAAAGAGTTGCCGAACGTTCCTCCCATGGCAAAATCATTGGCCAGAGCGACGAGATGCAAAAGGTCTATAAACTGATCGATCTGGTTTCTGCTTCCGACGCGACCGTATTAATTACCGGCGAGAACGGTACCGGAAAAGAGTTGGTTGCCCAAGCCATCCACCGCCAGAGTCACCGAAAAGAAGGTGCCTTTGTGATTGCCAACTGTTCGGCCTATTCTCCGGCTCTTTTGGAAAGCGAACTCTTCGGGCATGAGAAAGGCGCCTTTACAGGTGCCATAAAGAGAAAAATTGGTCGCATTGAACGGGCTCAGGGAGGCATCCTGTTTTTAGATGAAATCGGTGACATTGCCCCGGCCACCCAAGTCCTTTTGCTCAGATTTCTCCAGGATCACTGTTTTGAAAGGGTTGGCGGAGAGGAAACCTTGGAGGCTGATGTAAGGGTGCTGGCTGCCACTAATCGGGATTTGTTTATGGAAGCTGAAGCGGGCCGATTCAGAGACGATCTATATTACCGGTTAAATGTCATTACCCTCCATCTGCCGCTTCTGCGCGACCGCAAAGAAGACATTCCCCTGCTCTGTAACCATTTTCTTAAAAAATACAGTTTGAAAGAGAGCAAAGACATTAAGTTTTTTTCCCCCGGCGCCATGCAAATTTTGATGGATTACGAATGGCCCGGCAATGTACGCCAGCTGGAAAATGCTGTCAGTCATGCGGTTATCCTTTCTCAGGAACAGTCGATCGAGAAGGGACACCTGCCCCAGTTCCTCAAACAATCCGTACCCGAACCCTCCAGCACCTACCTTGCTGAAAATGAACGACGGCTGATTTTCAATGTGCTTCAAGAGACCGACTGGAACAAACATGAGGCTGCCCGGCGTCTTAAAATTAGCCGCAGCACCCTTTACAGTAAAATCCGCCGACATCGTATAGAAAAAAGGACTGTTTAGTGTATCAAATGTGAACAAGCAGGGTCTTTTTCCGTACAGTCCGTAAATCCTCACCCATAGGACACCTAAAGGTTTTAAAGAAAAATAGGGTCCGATCCCGCACAATTATTAAGGATTTGCGTAAGGAAAGACCGGCTATCTTCCACAAGATCTCATTTTTTTTAAACCGTATAACCATTTGAAATAACATTATCATCAAACAAATAATATTGAAGTTTCATCGATTTTTTAATTTCTGGCAGGATTCTTGAAATACACTTTACGAAAGTACCAAAAATATTTTGGCTTTCTACCGTTAATAATTGTTCGATGAACATATAACCGACCACGCTTTTAATCCCAAAATTTAGTTTGATCAAATACATATACGTCATCCGTCTTTTAAGATGATCGTTTATAAAATTTTTCACAGTTGATACACGCGTGAAAAAGAGAATGACGCTTTACCAAGTGGCTTTTTATGAGGCGGTATTGTTATTGGCAACAACCGCTTACATTACAAAAAAGGAGGTGAGGACAACCAAAAGAGACGTCTCCTCCCAACGAACGCTTATCTAATAATTTAGTTCAGAGCAGATAACCGCGCTCGTTGCCATGTTGAAGAGGGGTTTGGATCTAGTCTAAAGCAAAACCAATTGATGGGAGGTTAAAATATGGCAGAAATAAGAGATGTGGAAATAAACAGCAGAGCGGACGCCCTTCCGCTGATGAACCCTGAGATCAGGCCCTGGCCTGTAACACCACCGCCGCCGCGGGAAGAAGTATCCAAGGTGTACGCCAAGCGGAATGCAGCCAAGTTCGGTGAATGGTGCGAGGACAACCTCAGATTCGAGTACAGCTTCGGCAAGCCCGAGGCGCTTCAGGGTCTCAAGGTGCTTTGTATGGGGTTGTACAGGATGGGCAACAAGTTTTGCTCATCGTTGTTGGCCGAAGCCGGAGCGGAAGTCATTAATATCGAGCCGCCCGAAGGGGATCCGCTAAGAAAACTCACGCCTTTTGGCAGAGAAGAGCTGATGCTCGAGGACAGAGAGACCGGCGAAAAGTGTGGTATGGATTTTATCCATGAGATGAGAAACAAGTTCTCCATTACCCTGAATGTCGAGACCGACGAAGGCAAGGAAATATATAAAAAATTGGCCGCCCATGCCGATGTGCTCATCGAGGAGTATCCGCCGGGATATATGGATGAGCTGGGTCTGGGCTACCGGCAACTATCCGAGATTAATCCCAGACTGGTTTATTGCTGGATCGGTGTGCGCGGATCGTGGGGCCCGTATAAAGACAAACTCTCCAAATTCGGCCAGTGGACCCTCGAGCCTTTTGGCGGTTGTGCCAATGCCTTCGTGCACAACACCGGTTTCCCCCAGGACCAGCTTCCAAGGGGAAAGGGGGGTGATCCCACGCGGTCCGGTGTTTGGTTTGCCGACTATGTGGCCGGGGAGCAGGGGGCGTGCAGTATTCTGGCAGCCATTTTCTGGCGAAATAAATTCAGCGGCGAGGGACAGTTTATTGAGGTTAGCGGTGCCGAGACGCAGATGGACATTCTGGATTTTGATATCAGTTGGTACGGCTTCAACAAGAGCATCAAGGCCAGGACCGGCGGCTGGGATCCCAATTTGAACCAGTACGAGTGGAACCCCTGTAAGGACGGCTACATGATGATCGGCGGTCAGACCGACCGGCTCTGGTATCGCATCGGCCAGTGTATCGAGCGTGACGATATTCAGTTCGGCCGGTTGATCCACGAAGATCCGTTCCTCAAAGAGATGGGTGCCCGTAACGCGCTCCAGGCCCTGATCAAGACCTACACCGTGACCACCCGGTGGCTGCGCGATATGAACCGAATTCAAGCCGAGCATAAGTTGCTGGAGTATGAGATTGCGGCAGGGCCGGTTCTGTTTATCGACGAGGTCAGCGAATTCCCGCATTTTGTTTACCGTCCCTGGGTGTATACCATCGACAGCGATCAGTATGGAACCGTGCTGTATTCGACGTCCCCGAATTCCTATGCGTACAGAACACCGCACCGGGTCAAGTGGATCGGAAGACCCTTAGGAAAGGACAACTTTCTCAAGTACTTGAATTGGCTCGGCATGGGCCAAAATGAAGTCAGAGAACTCAAGAGCAAGGGGGTGATATAATGGCAAAAGATATGAGAGAGACAAGGATAGAGGATCTGCCAGGCCCCAAGAGCAAGGAAGAACTCGAAGAAATGAAAATGCCTTACGAAGAATACTGCCGGGCGATCTTTGATCCGGGCAACGAACATACAAAACCCGAGCCTTTAAGAGGCGTCCGATGGATGAGCACCACCATGTATATCTTTACACCCCATTCCGTGTCCAACCTGGCGGAGCTGGGAGCTGAGGTGGTCAAGGTGGAGATGCCGAGGATGGGTGATCCCATGCGACACACATCCCCGTTCAACGAATGTTACCTGTATCCGTTGCATGATACCCGGCCCATGACCGGTACCGGCATGGGGTTTATGAACGCGAATCCCAACGAATACTACATCACCATGGATTATCACCTGGATGACATGAAAGAGGCCTTTTATCGGCTGGTAAAGATGTTCGACGGGCTGACCGAATGCTACCGGCCCGGAACTTTTGACAAGTGGAAACAAAGTTATATTTACCTTCAGGAGCTCAACCCCAGGTTCATTTACGTATGGGGCGGCGGTTTTGGCTACGGGCCCAAGGTCTTCGGCGGATCCTATGATATTCTGGGACAGGCCCATGCCGGTCTTGCTTCTGTTACCGGTATGCACGAATTTATGGGTGGACACTGCGCCAAGCACTCCAACTGGTGCATTGACTGGTACTCCGGCACCCAGATCACTTTCGGGATTCTGGCGGCCATTCACTGGCGCGAAACCACCGGGCTCGGGACCATGATCGAATTTTCCCAGGTACAGGCGGCCACCCGCTGTCTGGGTTATGCCGCACCCATGTATGGCCGGTTTGGTATTGTGCGCCAGCGATGGGGCAACTGGGACACGCAGCTCTGCGCACACGGCATCATTCTGTGTGGGAAATCTGATTTCCCGGATGTTTCAAACCCGCAGGACAAGCATGATGCCAGGTATGTCATGGTTTCCGCGTTCCAGGATGAAGACTTTAAAGAACTGTGCGCCATTACCGAAATGAAAGATCTTTACGGCAAATACAAAGCCCATAAGGATCGGGTTGAAGGCGAAGCTCAGGTGGAAATTTATGCAGCCCTGGAAAAATGGGCTGAGGACAAGTCCCGGTCGCAAGTGGTGAAAATCTTGCAGGATGCCGGTTTGCTGGCCGAACCGGTAATGAACGACCGAGAGGTTTACGAATCCGAGCACTTCAGGCAAAGGGGCACCATCCGGTATCTTGATGATCCCATTTTCGGTGACGTGCTCACCCATAGCGGTTACAGCTCGGGATTGATGTCCAAGTCACCCAGGAGACAGAACTGGATCTGGCGGCCGGTGGGTGCCGATAATGTTAAGATCTACCATGAGCTGCTCGGTTATCCGACTGCCACCGTTCAGGAGTGGTACGATAAGAGCTGGATATAAAAGGAGGAGGGCGCCGTGTGTGATATTATCTGGTGTAAAAAAGAAATTAATGGAAAAAAGTGTAACACCGTTAATTACCTGGACCCGTACTGTTTCTGGAACTGGGAAGGAAAGGTAAACTGTGCTGAGTGCAAAACGGTGTATTACATCCACATGATTCAGGGCTTCATGTACAGGGGTCCTAAGGAGGTTAACGAAAAACCGGATACCAGCCCGCTGTATGCGGATAAACCCCTGGAAGGTTACAGGAACTATTTGCCGGGCATTGAAGGCAGGACACGGCCGTATCAATGTCTACCCAGGGATATCTATCTGGGCGTGGCTGACATGGTCAAGTTCAGCGCCAGGGGGCGGCCGGTCAGGGGCTGGCGTCCGCAGCCGCCGTCTGCCGGCATTGCCGGAAGTTTTGGCTTTGAATGGGATATTCAGAAGCTGACTCCTGAAGTATGGGAGGAATATCAGCAGAAACTGGCGAAAGGTGAAGTCAGCGAATGGTAAAAAAGAAAGGAGTGTTCCATGGCACAGTTAACACCTGAAGAGTTTCTGGACACGGTTCTGGTTCCAGAAAAACAAACTGATCATATATGTTGGAATTGCAGGAACTTGAAGCCGGTTCTCAAAGGCTCCAGCTTCCCGCCCGCAGATATCATCGGCTGGTGTATGAAGATTTATTGGCCGGATTACTGGTGCGTTGCAGATTTCAACGTGGTCAAGAAGTGCTACGCCTTTGATGCAAGGAAGAAGTAGTATGGAAGAAAACGTCATCAAGGAACTCAACAATCTTAAAGGGATGATGCTCAACTGGAAAAAAAGTTTTTTAGGTTGGGCATCCCCTGAGGGGGATAACGATTATGTGTATCAAGATTTTTCTGAAGATATTCAGAAGATCGTCTATCCCTATGTCAGAAGATTGTATGAGACGAAACACCTCAGCGATTCTGAAGCCAAAGAATTCATGGATTATTGCTACAGCCAGGTGGAGGATCTTCGCGACCTGTTGAGAGATGTAGAGTCCAAGCAAAGTAAAAAGGAGGTATAACATGCCTGAAAAATGTCGTGTGGGTGTCTGCGGATACGACCCCATGCTCGTGAAAGGATACTTGGCAGCAAATATCAGAGCCTTGTGGTGGCATATATCCGACGAGCTGTATGAAGAATTTAACATGAAACCGGGAATGAAGGTTTCCGGTACCCTGTTAAAGGTCTATAACGGAAAAGATGGAAAAGAATACGCAGGCCCCAATGAACCTTTTGAGTGGGAAACATCCAAGGAGTCGGGGCTTGTCGTGGTAATTCCGTCTGATGTCATCGCCAAATACAAGCTCACCGAGACGACCTTCATTGAGATGCTCATTGATAAAATTGACGGCAAAGATGTCTACCCCGGCGAAGAGAGAATGAGCGAAAAATTTTGGCCCGAGGAGATGATGAAACTGGACTTTGTCCTTGAATATATCGAGTAGCCCGTCTTCGTTGAGGGCCATTAAAGGGCGAGGGGCTGCGGAAGAATATTTTCACACCCTCTTTAAAGAGTGTGTGTTCACCGTCTCGGCGATGAACTCCATAAGAGTGCATCAGCAATATATTCCGCGCTCCTCACCCTAAAACCCTACTTATGTGCAATATGAGACTACCGGGAGGGGCGACTCGCCTCTCCTGTTTACCTCCGAAACTGCGGGGCGGGGGCTATCACTTCCCCCGGCCCATGTCGACTGCCAGGGAATTTTTTTTATAATCACTTTCCGGGTTTGAGCCGCTCATCCTGTTGACTTTGACATGATAGGAAATAACCATTGCATCTGCAAATCGAATCCGGTCAAAATATAACAAATTGAAAGACATTGAATGGTCACACAAATAAAATTCCGATCCTATTACTGATCGCAAACGAGAAACTCCGGAATTATATTCTTGGGCTATGCAAGAGAAACAACCTCCACCCTCTAATCGGCGCAGATCTGGAAGAACTCATAAAAAAATCTAAAACGAGGCAAAGTGGCATCGTTATGATGGACTACGAAGTGGTCAAGTCTTACGGTGCGAGGATCTATTCACGAATTAATGTTGCCTGCCCCGGTTGTAACGCCATCCTGCTTTGTGACCAAAATCATCGTGACCTTATAAAAGAGGCCGTGGAACATGGTGTTTATGCGTGTATTCTTACCCCTTATGAAGAATGGGAAGTACTGACCATGATCAGGAACATCATCGCCAAAAAAAAATTGCGAGGACGAAAGAAGCCGCATAGAAATCAAAGGTTGTAATAGAAATTTCAGCGAAAAAATATGATAGTATCGAGTTAGAAACTCCACCAATATAATATTTACATTCCTGTCTTACCTGTGGTAAACTTTTATATTATCTCAAACTAACCTCCTTACGATTTACATTTTCGACGCCGTTGACAAGGAAGTGTAGTCACTTCTGAGCGATAAAGCCCATTTGAATCGAACTGTAAAGTTACTGATTTAGAATGATTAATTCTCCAAACTTAATAATTTATAGGGATTGATCATGAACAAAAAAAATCAACCTGCAAAAAAACCCATAGGCAAATCGAATGTCTCAACGAATGAAATTGCCCATACCATTAATTTGGCCATCGTCGGCGGCGGCCGAGCCTGTAAATACTTCCTGAATCTTCTCCACATTGAATCCTTTACCTATCTAAAGATCAACATCGTCGGTGTTTGCGATACAAATCCGGAGGCTGAAGGTCTTGTTCTGGCCAAAGAGCTGGGAATCTATACCACCGATAACTTTCAGAATCTTTTTAAAATAAAAGACCTGGACAGCATCATTGAGCTGACCGGCAAAAAAGATGTCCTGCTGGAGATCATCCGTCTCAGACCTACTGGAGTCGGGGTCCTGGAACATAACATCGGAAGATTGATGCGGAAACTTTTTGAGGTCGATCAGCGTCTAACATCTGCAGAAGAACAGCTGGTCTTTGAGAAAAACTTTTCCGACTTTCTTATCCGGCAAAGCACGGCTGCCATTGTGATTTTAAATACGGATTTTGAAATCGTTGAAACAAATGATCCATACTTGAAAGCAGTGAATAAATCTAAAGAAGACGTCATTGGAAGATACTGTTACGAAACTTCCCATGGCTATGGTGTTCCATGTTCGAGTTCGCGCCCTGATATGAAATGCCCCTTAGTGGAAACCTTGAGAACCGGGAGATCCGCTCATGTTATTCACGAACATCCCGAGCCGGGAGGTCATTTCAAATTTTGTAATTTGGTGACCTACCCTTTAAGGAATCAAAACGGGGAAATTTACCGAATCATTGAAGTTTGGAGAGATATCTCGGAGCAACTGTCATACCGTTGGGATAATCGGGTTAAAGAATTGAAATCTGACCTTCAAAAACTGGTCCAGGAAGATCGTATGATCTCTTTGGGAAAACTGGCTGCCAGTTGTGCACATGAAATCAACAATCCCATTCAAGGGTTGTTGACGTTCAGCGATTTAATGCAGGATATACTTACCGAAGGCAAGCCAAGTTCCGAAGACCTGGAACAGTTTAGACGGCACCTTTCTTTTATGTCAAAGGAACTAGAGCGTTGCGGTAATATTATTTCCGGTCTTCTTTCGTTTTCCCGTGAAAGTCCCAGGGAATACAAGGAAATAGATCTTAACGAAATCCTTAAGGCCGTCCTTGCCCTGACGGGACATAAAATGAAACTTCGAAATGTCGATCTGACCACCCGCCTGTACCCGGGTTTATTAATGATACAGGGTGATGAGCGCGAGTTGCAACAATGCTTTCTCAATCTGATTTTCAATGCCATTGAAGCCATGCCGGGCGGTGGACAATTACGAATAACTTCCACCCTGAAACCCGACAAAAAAAATGTTCGAATAGAGTTCCAGGATACCGGATATGGAATCTCCGAGGAAAACCTTGAACACATTTTTGATCCTTTTTTTACCACAAAGGTAGAAGGAAAAGGAACCGGACTTGGATTATCCATTGCCTATGGCGTCACCAAAAATCATAAAGGAAACATTAAGATAAACAGCAAAGTGGAAGAAGGGAGTTCCTTTATCTTGGAATTTCCCGCGCTGTAACTGTTTACTAGTTTTTTTGTTGCGAATGATGCGTTTTTACCGAATTTACAGTCGATATGTACTGCCTGGATCTTTTATGAAAATTGATGAGTATCTTCATAGAAGTGGTTTCAAAACCTTCAATCAGGTTCAAAGTCAAGGCGGACCGAGGGATTCAAACGCATGAATATATTTAATATTTCGAGTATTGAATCCCTCGGTCCAACACAGGAATTGGGCCTGAGGGGAGGTTTTGAAACCACTTCTAATGAGAAATTCGATCGGGTTATATGCACGGAGGAATAGCATGGATAAAAAAATGAGTATCATGGTCGTGGATGATGAGGCCATCGTCAGGGAATCTCTTTTCCACTGGTTTAAAAAATACGGTCATGTGGTCGAAACCGCTTCATCAGGCATCGAAGCTTTGGAGAAGCTGGAAAAATATCCTTTTCAGCTTCTTTTCGTAGATATCAAGATGCCTGGGATGGACGGCATAGAACTGCTGGAAAAAGTAAAAACAGAATATCCGGATACGCTCGTAATTATTATTACAGCGTATGGATCCATTGAGTCGGCAGTTAGCGCCATGCGAATCGGCGCCACTGACTATCTGTTGAAACCGTTTAAACCGGATCAACTCTCTCTTGTCATGGAACGGATATCCGTCCAAAAGAGACTCGTATCACAATACAACTATCTAAAAGGACATTTAGAGAAAATTACCCGTTTCGATAACATTATCGGACATTCCCCGGAAATGGAGAAAGTGTTCAATCTCATCCCGGAGGTAGCCCAAAGCGATACGTCTATTTTGCTCGTCGGAGAAACCGGTACCGGCAAAGAGCTGGTTGCAAAAGCCATTCACGCAGAAAGCCTTCGATCCCATCTTCCTTTTATTGCCATCAACTGTGGTGCAATGCCGGAATCTCTTTTAGAGAGCGAACTTTTTGGTCATCAAAAAGGCGTATTCACCGGTGCGACCCGTGCCCGTAAAGGTTTTTTGGAGGTTGTTTCCGGGGGAACCCTCTTTTTAGATGAAATTGGAGAAATAAGCCCCAAAATGCAAATCAATTTATTACGCGTTCTGGAGGAAAAGAAAATAACGAGTATTGGAAGCAGAGAACCTGCAGACGTTGATTTCAGGCTTATCTCGGCCACACGAAGAGATTTGAATAAGGAAGTGGCTGAAGGAACTTTCAGGGAAGATTTTTTTTACCGCATCAACGTCATTATGATCGAAATCCCGCCGCTTAAAAAAAGAAAGGAAGACATCCCTTTGCTGGTTGAACACTTTCTGAAAAAGTACTGCCAGGAAACCACCAAATACGTCGATCATGTCACCCGTGATGCCATGGAGCTTTTAAGACGCTATGAATGGCCGGGAAATGTCAGAGAATTGGAAAATGCCATTGAAAGAGCGGTCGTACTTTCAAAATCCCGCACCCTCGGGGTTGAAGATTTATCTTTCATTCGACCTCCTGATCTCCAGTTTTCTCAAAACTTATCATTGCGTGGAATGGAAAAGGCGTATATTCAACAGATTCTTGAAGAAAACAACTGGAATGTGACCCAATCCGCCAAGATTTTGGAAATCAACCGGGTCACACTTCACAAAATGATAAAACGGTATCGTTTGGAAAGGCCTTAAAGGTTGACCTCAAAGAAAATATCCGTCGGTGTGATGCCCCTGGGGAATATCTCCGAAATCGCCTTACAGGTTATAGCAGACCATATCGCCGGTTGTTTCAAGTTTGCGACCCAAATTCTTCCCCCTATGGAACCACCTGACGTTGCTTTTGATGAAAGAAGGTTGCAGTATAATGCCGGCATCATCATTGAAGCATTTGAGTCCATACACTTTGACAATCATGATAAGATTATCGGTGTTCTCGATAAGGATCTCTTCATCCCTATTTTTACCCATGTCTTCGGCGAAGCCCGACAGGGAGGAACATGCGGATTGGTTTCATTGTTTAGATTAATGAAGAACCCGGACGGTTCCGCCCCGCCAGAATCTCTCATTCATGAACGTGCCGCAAAAGTGGCGCTTCATGAGCTGGGCCATCTTTTAGATCTGCTTCATTGTGAGCATAAAAAGTGTCTCATGCACTTTTCGGGAGGCACTGATGAAGTGGATGAAATGTCCCTTGACCTTTGTGAGTATTGCTCGATTTATCTTCTGGACAAGCTTCGCTGAAGTGTTGAATGGTTAATTGGCTACAGGGGGTGTAGTCATAAGCTACTCCCGTCTATCTGATTGAATTTATTTTATTTTTGTATAAATTACACCGTCAACCCTTTCTATGATGTAGCCAAAGTTTTCGCTCTTCCTTTTTTAAAAAAGACGATTCGAATCCTCTCTTTTTGAAAATTAAATAAAATCGAATAATTCCATTAGGTTAACTTTTTAGCGGGAACTCTTTTCATCTTTGGCATTCTCATTGCAATTAAATTGAGTGCCTGAGTTATTCAAATTTGAAAGCCATGGCGTTAGATTCGATTCCAAAAGGCTATTGCCGCGCCATAAAAGGGAGGCTTTAAATGAAACACAATACATCTCACCGGAAAGAGAAAAAGGTGGATAAACCCAAGAAAAAATTGCGCCAAAAAAATCTCATTAGCCCGGATCAGCCCTTTGATTATGAAGAAGTGGCGGCGGTAACCGGCACTGAATATATTCAACTTATGAACCGTGACGACATGGTCTTCAACCCTTATGAAAAAGTAAAGAAGAATATTCCAGGTTTTTATTTGCCTGAGGACAAATGTGTCTGGATGAGGGCCGGAGTCATTAATTTGCGGTTCTGTGATTATGACTATGATTGCTACAATTGTCCGTTCGACCAGGCCATGATATCTGCCATGGGCGATAACATCACTCCGAATCGAGAAAAAAGGCAAGCATACTGGTTGAGACATGTGAAAGCAAAATATAAAATCGCCGCAACACCGTGTATCCACTTTTTATCAGGACGGATAGAGTCACCTGAAGAATGTCCCGGTGGTTATAAATGCGGTCATTGTACTGTTCATAAACTTTTGGATAAAAAAAACGAGACAAAAGCCTCTGAAAGGTCGGCATACAAAAACGTATCCGGATATCGAATGGTTGAGGATTACTATTATCATTTCGGACATTCATGGGTACACATTGAAGATGATGGACCTACGAAAGTCGGCGTAGACGATTTTACATCCAAGATTTTTGGGGCGGCAGATGCCATAAATCTTCCTCCGGTAGGCGTATTTTTGAGACAAGGAGAAATCGGGTGCGTGTTGACCTGCCATGACAAAAAAGCCCCTATGCAATCTCCGATGTCAGGAACCGTTTGCGCTATAAATGATAAAGTTTTAAAGCAGCCGGCTGTCGCACACGACGAGCCATACCATGACGGCTGGTTATTTATGCTGGACGCTGTAAACATCAAGTCTGAACTGGAAAGCCTCTATTCCGGCAAGGAGTGTTTCCAGTGGATGGAAAAGGAAAGTCAACATCTTCTTGAACTTATAGGGCCCGGTTACAAGCAACTGGCGGCCACAGGTGGTGAACCGGTTGACGACATATTTGGGCATTTTCCAGAAATTGACTGGGACCGGCTGGTAAAAACTTTATTTCGTACAGAAGAAAAGCATTAAATCATTTTGGTAAAAGAGAGGCAGCCATGAAAAACAATGTCATTGAATTTAAGAAAAAAAAGGGCGATGGGAACAAGAACGGCTTTCATCAAAAAAAGTTTATTGGCATCGATCTGCCCTTTGATTACGAAGAAGTGGTCTCCGTAACCGGTACCGAATATGTTCGAAACCTTCATCGTGACGGAATAGCCGTCCTCCCGAATGAGGAACTGAAGAAAAATTTCGCGGATATTCTTTTGAGAGCCGTTGAAAAGGCAACGTTCACGAAGGTGTCGGGAGTACGGGTTGCGGATAATTATTATCACCATATCGGCCATTCCTGGGTGCAACCATTGCAAGATGGATGGGTCAGGATCGGAATCGACGATTTCACCGCCAAGGTTTTCGGACCAATGGATCCGATTCATCTTCCTTCTGTCGGGAACTTTTTGATGCAAGGCGAACTGGGGTGGGTTCTGAACCGAAACGATCAAAAGGCCGCCATGCAGTCCCCTGTGTCCGGAATCGTTTTCGCTGTAAATGATAGAATAAAAGAGCAGCCCGATATCGCACATAATGATCCATATGGGGAAGGATGGTTGTTCCTTTTAAATCCTGTCAGCCTTAAGATCGATATGAAGGCGCTTTATCTGGGGAAAAAGTGTTTCCAATGGATTGAAAATGAAATCCGGAATCTCCTGAAGTTTCTTGGACCCGAAAGTGAAAGACTGGCAGCCACAGGCGGTGATCTGATTGACGACATTTTCGGACATTTTCCGGAGATGGACTGGGAACGGCTGGTGGAAACGTTTCTTCGTAAAACAGAAAATATCTAAAGTTTTGCGCTTTGTTTTTATTATTTCAAGGGAGGTTTCCTGTATTTAAAACCTCCTTTGCTTCTTTAATAAGATTTTGTTATAAATAGTGTCCATCCATAAATGAGGATTTTTGTTCAAAATCAAGGCATGTGAAAAAAATAACCACAGGCATATGTTTGATATTCCGAGGATTATTTTTTGAGCATAACGCAGAGATTGGGCAAAAAGACCATTTATGGATGGACACTAAATAGATATTTC
>Ga0210085_1000414_pt1 | contig 17973 bp, 21 predicted proteins | sample China_Galinas_PW_5_FD_184866 | JGI IMG/M metagenome (GOLD analysis project Ga0210085, IMG submission 184866) | Wetland microbial communities from San Francisco Bay, California, USA, that impact long-term carbon sequestration - China_Galinas_PWC_D1... | ecosystem: Environmental > Aquatic > Marine... | reverse complement strand
ACCTTGCTGCCTTCGCGATTCTCAAACATGGTTTATCTCCTTTCGGTTTTCCGGAACGTCAGTGCATGTGCTGCACGAGACGGTGTGACGGATTGCGTTCCGCCTTGTCCAGTCGATTCCAGAGCCGTTCGTGAAAGTGGTAGGCAACGGTGTTGACCGCCGGTTCGACCAGCGCAATGGCGCCGCCAACCATGACACTGCCGGTCATCAGGTAGCCAACGGAAAAGGCCACTGTGAAATGCACCGCCGCGAAGCTGATGGTCCTGGTCATTGCCGCTGTCCTCCTTCTTTCATCCGGGTGGAACACTCGGTACGGAGACAGTATCGGACCTGATGAGTGATTGTGGAAATCGTTTATATGAATCGGAACGATAGGTAATAACAATTGACGGTGGCGGCGGCGCCAGCCGGAAAGGATGGGCTATTTATGCCGGGCGGTTTTTTTTCTCGCCTGTTTGCGCTGACCGGCACGCTGGACCGTATTGGGCAGATGATCGAGGATTATGTCTGCAAAAGCCTGCAGGGCAGGGCGTCTCGGAAAGCTGTGACGGAACACCAGCGCGACGCGCCGCGACGCGTCCGCGATCGCCAGGGGCTGTGCCACGACGCCGCTGTCGGTGGTCCAGGAGCCACGCATGGCCAGGGCCGGGACCAGCGTGATGCCGAAGCCTGCCCCTACCAGATGGATCAGGGTTTCCAGGCTGGAAGTGCGCAAATCGGCCATCTCTCCCGGTGCCTGCCGCTCCCTGATGTGGCAGACCTCCATTGCCTGGTCGGCCAGGCAATGGCCCTCGGCCAGCAGCAGCAGATGCTCGTTTTTCAGATCACGCAGCGTGATTCTGTCTTTGGTATAGAAGGGGTGGTTGCTCGGGTAGGCGATCCAGAAGGGCTCATCGAATAATGGCAGGCTTTCAAATTCCTGCTCCACCACCGGGGTTGCCAGCAGGGCGGCATCGATTTCATGATTGCGCAACCGCTCCAGCAAGCTATCGGTCTGTTCTTCCGACAGCACCAGTTTCATTTGCGGGTGGCGTTTTTTCAGCGGCAGCAGGATCAGCGGGACCAGATAGGGACTGAGCGTCGGGATTGCGCCGATGCGTAGCGGACCGGCCAGCGGATCCCGCTGTGCGCGGGCCAGTTGCTGGATGAGATCCGCCTGTTCCAGAATCACCCGTGCATGGGTCAGTATGGCGGTCCCGATCGGGGTAATCGCCACCGAGCGATTGGTGCGCTCGAAGAGGGTGACTTGCAATTCCTCCTCCAGCTTTTTGATCTGCCCGCTCAAGGTCGGCTGGCTGACAAAGCAACGCTCCGCCGCCTTGCCGAAGTGACGGGTCTCGGCCACGGCGATGATGTAGTTAAGGTCACGCAGGTTCATGGAGGGTCAGTCGTTGAAAATGATATTTCCGGCCATTGGTCTTGCAGATGGTATCAGTCGGTCCGGAGTCATGACACAAATCATCAGCCGGAACGCGTCCGGCTTTGCGGAAGCAGGGGCAAGTTTCCCTGGGATGCGAATCGGGTAACGCCGGGCGGCAACTTGCGCATTCGGTGTACGCCTTCACCGCCTGTCCAGACATCAACCGCATCGGGTAGAGCCGCAGTTTCGGCTCGATGGGTGCGAAAAGCTTATGGTACCTTTCCGCCGACTCCGAGTTCCCCGGCAGCAGCACGCCCCCCCGACGTAGACTGTAGTGAAACATGGGCAGCAGCCGGCGCTGCAGCGTTACGTCAAAATAGATCAGCAGATTGCGGCACACGATCAGGTCGAGTACGGTGAAGGGTGGATCGAGCAACACGTCGTGCTGCGAAAACATCACCATGTCGCGAATGTTCGTTTTGATCCGGTAGTGCGTTTCGTGGGTGTGGAAAAAACTGCCAGTCTTTCGGGAGACACGTTGGCGGTGATCGAGGTTGGGTACCGGCCGCGGCGGGCCGTAGCGATGGCGTCCGGGCTCAGGTCCGAGGCGAAGATCTGCAGGGTAATATCATGAGTTTTTCGCAGTCGTTGTCGCGCCTCGGTGAATACCATGGCCAGTGAATAGGCCTCCTCGCCCGTCGAGCAGCCGATGACCCAGGCGCGTAGCATATGCTCCTGCGTCCGCCGCGCCAGCAATTCCGGCAGCACGACGTCCGCCAGATATTCCCAGACCGCGGGATCGCGAAAAAGTTGGTCGTCCCGATCAACAATTCCTTGAACAGCAGGTCGATCTCCTGCTTGTTGTGGTCCAGGAAATCCGCGTAGAGCGCCGGCGTGGCGATATTGTGGATCGCCATGCGTCTCTCGATCCGGCGATGCAAGGTGCCGGGTTTGTAGAGAGAGAAGTCGTGGCGGGTTCGGCGGAATCATATCCCCGGCGGGTGTGGCGGGCATATCGTCAGCCTCTGTATGTGATTGACTGCGGACTGTCGCGGTTCGCCGGAGGGGAACCGACTTGTGCTTCACGGCCGCCTCGTGGTCTTACCTGCTGCGTATCTGGTGTGGCGAGCCTCAGACGCGCGTCTCAGGCTGCCCGCGATCGGTCGTATCCACAAAGATCACCAGAAAAGACTCGCCGCCGGGAGTAACGCTTGCCACGACCTACAAGGGGCGCGCGACTCTTCCGTCACCGCCGGATTGCACCTCACAGGCATCCCTGGGCGCGCCTTCACGCAAGTGCTTCAGCAACTCAAGCAGCGCCGGCCGGCTTTCGGGCGCCAGGAACTCGTCGATTCGGCGACCGTGTAAGTGGTCTTGCCCTGCTCTGAACATGCCGGCACCGGCAAGATTCCCTGCGATTATATCGCCCTGCCGGCCAACGCTGAAGTATCCCGACGGCGCGAAGTCGTAGAGGCCCCTGAAACGTGCCAGGTCTTCGGCTAACTCGCGCTGAGTGGTTTCCATTTCGTGCTGCAGATCCAGTTCGACCTGGTGGACCTGCAATTCATGCAGCAGCTTGAGCGCATCGGCGGCGGTTGCGGGCGCGCTGGCCAGTTGATAGAGCAGGGTCAGCGCACTCTTGCCGGTCGGCCAGCCACTTGTCGGCGGCGCGGTGCCATCTTTGAGCCGGACTTCAGCGTGGTCGCGTAAGGTCGAACTATGATTGGACTTGTCGACGGGTGTGTACATTCGACCTCCGGTCATATTGCTGGTAATCATACTACGCAAGGCGGCATTGCATATACGACTACCCTGTCTGGACGGTGTCCGCCGGGAGGCTTTCCGGCCCGACCGGGACCTGCGCGCGCTCCGTGAGCAAACGGGCATATTCCTTTTGTATCAGGGTGTAGCACTCGCATGCCTGCTGCTCCAATCCCGGTCGGTTCACCACGATAATGTGGCCGCTCCGGTATTGAATTAACCCGGTTCTCTGCAGATTTCCCATCGCCTCAGTGACGCTCTCACGGCGCACGCCCAGCGTGTGCGCGATCAGTTCCTGAGTCATGTGCAACTCGTTGCCAGGCGTGCGATCCAGACACAGCAGCAGCCAGCGGCACAGGTGCTCCGCCACCGAGTGGTGCCGGTTGCACATCGCAGTCTGCGCGATCTGCGTGATCAACGCCTGGGTGTAGCGCAGCAACAGGTGCTGCAGGGCGCCGCCGCGCTCGAATTCCTTCAACAGCAAATCTCCCCGCATACAGTAGGCATGGCCGGATCATTGCATGACCGCGTGGCAGGTCGATGCTGTCATGTTCGCCCCTCCAAGGAACAGGGGGACCCCTATCACCCCTTCGTTGCCGGTGATCGCGATTTCCACCGAGGAACTGTCCTACAGAACGTTTAGCCGGGTAATGATGCCATTCGTTGGAAAAAACGCATGCGTCATGGGGGCGCCGGCTGCATGGAGCTCTTTGCCGCGCGGCAGCCACACCGGCTCCAGATGGGGTTGAAGCTTTCGATAATCTGCCTCGGTCATCGCTGCAAGCAAGAGATTGCTTGTCGCTGGGGGCGCAGTTGTCGTGGAAACCGTGGCGTGGTTCCTCGGCCTCGAAGTCTCATGCGGGTTGGCATTTGTGTTTATACTCCATCTCCCTGTTCGGTCGTTGCCAGTACCACCTGGTTGCGGCCATGGCGTTTAGCTACGTATACGGCCTGATCGGCCTGTTCCACCAGCTCGTTGGCCAGGGTCTCCACCGTCACATCACCCAACCCCGTAGGCACTGACGCTACACCAATGGATATTGTCACCGCCAGCCGCTTGCCCTCGCCGGTCTTAAAGGGATAGAGTGCAATGACCGTGCGGATACGTTCGGCAATTTCCATGGCCGATTCACCGCTGGCATTGATCAACAGCGCTGAAAACTCCTCGCCACCATAGCGCCCCAGCACATCACTGGCACGCAGCTGCTCGCGGATCAGCCCCGCCACCACATGCAATACCCGATCGCCGACCTGGTGGCCGTGCTCATCGTTGACCGCCTTGAAATGATCCAGGTCCATAAACAGGCAGGCCAGCGGTTCCCCGGTACGCAAGGCTCGCGTTACCTCTTCCACCAGGCGCTGATCAAAGAATCGGCGGTTATTGACCCCGGTAAGTGAATCCGTCAGACCCACCCACTTGAGGCGCTCGTGGTTGGTGGCATTTTCCAGGCAAATGGCCACCACGGTGGCCAGACGCTGCAGGAAGTCCGTCGCCGCTCCTTCCACATAACGATCAAGTTTCTTGCTGCCCAGGTTCAGACTACCGATGAGCTTGCCATAGCGGACCAGGGGCAACAGAGCCACACTCTTCACGGCCACACCGGTATCGCTAAACAGAAAGTGATGTTCGCGCCCGCTGTAGGCACCCAATCTAGGTTCCGCCGAAACGCCAAACAGGTTATCCAGGGCATCTAATTCCTGTTGGAACCGAAGCTGTTCCAGTTCAGCTGGACGCGCGCCTTCCTCTTCAAGGATACGCTGGATTTCGTATTCGGGGTCGTGCAGCACCAGGCTGACCACGTCCAGGCCAAAAGCGGTGCGGTAATTGAACAGCAGGCGCTGCACCAGTTCGGACAACGAGGGCGTACTGATGAGACGCAATTCCTGCTCATGAAAGCGGCGCTGCTTTTGCTCGTTCTCTCGCGCCTGGGTAAGAAAGTCGCGCAGCTTGCGGCGCAGAATCTGATTTTCGCGATACAGGTCGTCAGTCATCAATGGGGGATGCCACCAGCCTCATAAGCACATATTACTCCGCCCAATCCAATCCGCACAAAAAGAGAACGTCAGCTCCATAAGGGCCGGCGTTGTTCGCTGCTGTTCAACGGTGTGGCCGGCAATAGGCTGCGCCAGGAGCCTGTCGGATTCAGGATTGATCTACTCGGCAACTGCTCCATGCGTCGCTTGAAGCGCCTACTTTTGGTGCTCTACCTCCTGCACGGCCCAGGCCGGTTTCTCGACCGCTACCCGGTCTCACCTTCTGGCCCAGGCCAGTCTCTCGACCGGTTCCCGGTCTCACCTTCTCCCTGCAGTCGTGCGCCGGCGGGAGAGCGGTCCATAGTTCCCCGATATTTCGTTACATAGAACCACTATGCGCCTCGATATCGTGAACCTCTGTGCTCGCTCTCCCACCCTGCTCGCTACGATCACCTGAATCCGACAGGCTCCTAGGAACTTTAAACCCGGACTTCCGTGAATTGCAATGGTATCAAAGGTTGTGTTTGTGCGGTGTTTGGGTGCACAGAAGCGGGTTTTTTCGCGAACATGCGTGAGGTTTTGGGGCGTATTTCTTGTTCAAGCCCGCCGTGACTCTGCCGGAACTGGCATCGGAGTCGCGGGTGATCGGGAAAAACGCATACTGGTCCAGCATCGCGGCAATGCCTTTCAGCAGCAGGACGGGTTCGGGCAACATCCACTTGGCAGTGCCGGCAGCGCGAGCAATGGTTTGCAGGATGTCTTTCCATGTCAGGGCTTCGGTTCCACCCAGTGAAAAAATGCATCCCGCCGTCTCGGGTATGTCCAGGGCCTTCACGAAGACCTCCGCCACGTCTTTGACATGTACGGGCGACATCCGGAACATGCCGGTGTTGCCGACGCAGGCAGTCGGCGTGCATCATCTATCCCGCGTATTGATTGCAACCGCGCAGCTGTTTGTGTCGCAGCGGTTCCGGTAGCGCCAGGCCGATGGCTGTGGTTGCGGAAATCAGACTTGCTTTCATCATGTCTTCACCGCGTACGGTGCCTCCTTTTTACCGGATGTGCCCTCCGACCCCGACGACTGCGCCATTGTCACCGCCATCCTGGCCATGGCCGATGCCCTGAAGCTGGATGTGATCGCGGAGAGCGTGGAGACTCCCGGCCAGAGGGATTTTTTGCTGCAACTGGCTGCTGCTGCATCCAGGGTTTCCTTGATTACCGACCCATGTCCGCCGACCAGATGGAGGTGGTGCTCCTGGAAGCACCCTCACCGCCAGGCGGCTAAGCACTGTCCAGTTGGGGATTCCGGACAAATCACCGGCCAGCAGTCGAATCGACTCGACCTGTGCGGGGGATCCCTGCGTAAACGTCATGTCAGATTGGCACCTCCCTTCTTCGGAGTAACAATTCACCATTCCACGTCGCTTCACTCTCAGGGGGCGGCTTTGCCCCGGAATGCCCGGCAGGTTTTAGTGGAATACGCGCACGTGAGTTTGCTACTACTCGGGAAGGGAAATGCCGAGGGTGTCTATGTCCGTACGAACCAAGATCTATCTGTTCTTCGCTCTCCTGACGATGTTGCCGTGGCAGTATCCACCCTGACGGAAGTAATCGCTGAAAAGGGTCTGAAGGCCAGCGTGGCTGACCACTATACGCAAATCATTGACGAAAAGGCGGGCTCCATCTCGACAATCATCAGGGAGCGGATTGCCGAGACGGCCATCCTGGCCCGGAACCGACTCATTATTGAAGCCGTACGAAAAGGCAACGCTGTCTACAGCGGCTGGGACGATGCGCGGATTGAAGATTACATCGGGCGCATCGACCGCGAACGAATTGCGCACCAGGGTCGGACAGAGACCGCGGCCGCTATCCTGAATAACCACGTTTCGCAAATTCAGCGGCAATACGTGGAACGGGATCCCGGCCGATACGGCGAAATTATTCTGACCGACCGCCTGGATGCTACCGTTGCGATGAGTACGATGCTGCCGGATTTCTATCAGGCGGACGAGTATTGATGGCAAGGCGCATCGAAAGCACAGGGCGCTTCTCCCTTGTTGGATGACCGGGGCTACGATGCCACCGCGCATTCAATCGTATTAGGTGTCGTAGTGCCTGTTTACGTCGACGGGAATCATCAGCCTCCCACGAGGTACAATCTGCGCACAGTCTCATAGACTTGTATTTGGTAATAGAGGCATTAGGAACCACCATGGCAGAAATATTCATTAGCTATCGTCAAGACGATGCAAAACCCTGGACGCTCTTGCTTGCAGGCGATCTTGCGGACGTGACTGCGCAAGCAGTAATGAGCGGCCCATATTCGATAACGACCAATACGTGGATCAACCGAAACGTTGCCGTCATGACGACGCAAAAGTGACATACCAGTATGGCTGCCGCATGATTGTGAAGAAAGGTCGACCAGCGTTGATCGCCTCGCGGTTGTCAGCGCGGGCGTTCTCGCATGTACTTCCGTACCGTACGGGCGATAGGCAACCCGGCTTGATTAACAGTTCATTGGCAATGCGCTCCTCGCCCCAAGACAGATTGCTCAAAGCCATCTCATGAGTCAATTGAGTCAATCGTCTGAGTTCAATCGGTATCGGTGGTCGCCTTGGGCGCGACTTCCGTCGCCACAACAGGCGAAAGCCTTGACGCTGCCATCGAACCAATGTCTGGGGCTGGATAACAAACAGTGCTGCCCTCCAACCGAATAGCCTGGACAGCAACGAGTGCTATCCGGAACGGCGCATCAGGCCGCCGTGGCTTCACCTTGCGCTCTTGGTACATCGCTAATTGCCCAGAAAGAGATTATCAGCTGTAAGTCCGCCTGGTGGCCGTATGACGAGCCGGAGGATCATGGTGAAGTCACAAAGAAGTTTGATTGCCGCTCGAGCACCATCCATGACAGGAAACATCTTGCCATATAAGACATGGCATGGTGCGAATCTATGGCGGCCACACCTTGGGCGTAACGGAGTTCTATATTCGGGGACCACGGCATCCTGTTCTTGGTGGATTGCACCCTGCATATGACTTGGTACCGAAACCCGCATGAATTTTTGCGGACCAGAAGAGTATAGCCAGGGCGCGCGCCCGTCTGTTTCCCTGAAGGATTATTCTCGGATTTCTTCCTGCTACTTGCGGCCTTCAATCCGGAGATAGGACAGCTTCGACGTGTCGAAAGGTGTCGTCACCAGGCCGAAGGTGCGGAAGGGTTCGTACCCGTCACAGGTGTTGCCTTCCATCAGCATCGTCAGCTGATCGCGGGTGATCGGGAAAAACGCATATTGGTCCAGCATCGCGGCAAGGCCTTTCAGTAGCAGGACGGGTGCGGGAAGCATCCACTTGGCAGTACCGGCGGTGCGTGCAATGGTCTGCAGGATATCTTTCCACGTCAGGGCTTCGGGTCCACCCAGTGCAAAAATGCGTCCCTCCGTCTCGGGCATGTCCAGGGCTTTCGCGAAGACCGCTGCCACGTCTTTGACATGTATGGGCGACATCCGGAACATGCCGGCGTCCATCGGCAGCAGACCGTCGTAGAACACGGGCGCCGGCAGGGGAGAGCGCACCACGTCCCGATATAACTGGGTGGCAAACTCCGTCCGTCCACGCGGATCGCCGAACAGCACAGACGGCCGGAAGACAGTCCAGTCCAGCCCGGTGGTGGCGAGATACTGTTCAGCCATGTACTTGGTGCGCTGGTATCCGGTGCCGTCCGCCTTGACCCCGTTCGCACTCATCAGCAGGAAGCGGCTCACTCCGGCGGCTTCCGCTGCGTCCATGGCGCGCCTTGCCCCTTCGAAGTGCAACGCCTCGTAGGTCACCCCCCGCGCCGGAAACTCACGCAGAATGCCGATGTTGTAAATCACTGCATCCGCACCGTCGATAGCTGACCGCACCGCCGCCGGGTCGGCGATATCGCCGGTTGCCAGCGTGCACTTGTCGGGCTGATTCACCTTGTGTTCGCTGCCGGCGCGAACCAGCAGGACGGGGTGATGGCCGTGCTCCAGCAACGCGTCGATGAGGTAGCTGCCGACGAACCCGGTGGCGCCGAAAACCGTGACTCTCATGCCGTCTTCTCCTTGCTTGCAGATGCCTGGCGGTGCGCGTTCGCCCCGTCGGGCTGGATGCCGCCGAACAGGCGGGTGTACACCTGTCGACGATAGTCGAAAATCCGTTCGAGTGTCGGTCGAACGTAGAGCGTGTGAACGATTTCCCTGGCAGGGCCGGTCAAGGTCACGGGCAAGGCGTAATGGACTTCATCGTGCAGCAAGGTAGCGTCGTCCCGTGTTTCGAATCGATGGGTATGATGCCAGAAGGAATAGGGTCCGCAGAGCTGCTCATCGACAAAGCACCATGGCGGTTCATAATGCGTAATCAGTGTCCGCCAGCGTACAGGCAGCCCCAGAACCCGCAGGGTGTAATCTATTACGCGACCTTTTCCATGACCACCGGCTGCGGTGTGAGCAATCGGAACCCGAGGCTCGGTGGCGTGATCAGCGCAAGGTTCTCGGGCTGGGCGAAAAACGGGAACAAGCGTTCCAGCGATCGCGCCACCCGGTGTTCTCGCCTCAGGCTGTAGACGTGCATCATCGCCCCCGCGAACCGGTTGCGACCGTACAGCCGTTCGTGCCGCAACGGCGCCGATAGCGCCAGGCGGCAAAGTGTCGGTAGGCGTAGCTCAGGGGTGGGCGCAGGCCGAGGGCGGACACCAGTCGGGCCAGCCACCGGTATGCCGGCAGTCGTGACCAGATGACCAGGAAGGCGTCGACCCCCCGATGCCAGCACCCGTTGCCGTCAAGCACGTGCAATTCGGCCATCGCGCGCTCCGGATCGAGGCCATGCGCGGCCAATACCTTCGCTTCGGTTGCCGCGTCCACCCAGCGCAGCCGTTGCGCCCTGTCGATATGGCGATAGTGCGCTATTTCGCGGCGGCAGAGCGGGCAGGCTCCGTCAAAAAATACCAATGGGCGTTTATTCCAAGGGTCCGTCTCCATCGGGGTCTGTCTGCTCATCGTCTGATCTCCTGTCGAGGTGCCAAGCGCTCGCAAAAAACTGCGTGTACATATATTGTACAATAAAACTGTACATATTTGTATAGAAGATATATAACTTAATACGAGTCATCCGTAGTGCCGTTATTACCTGGTAAACCCATCGATACTGGAGGAGATTGTCATGAACAAGCCTTTTACGACTGGTCGTTCTGCCGTCATCGTCAGCGTGCTTTCCGTGGCTGCCGCCGCGTTGAGCGCGCCCGCAGCATTATTCGCCGGACCCGGGTGCATGCACGACCAACGCATGTCGAGGAGTCCTTACCCGTACAGCCCGCCCGGGCCGCAGGCAGTTTACGGGTATCCTGCACCGTATGGTTTTCAGGCGGGTCCGTACGGTTACAGCAAAATGATGGCGCTACCCTACAACCGGCCGGTGGAAGTTCAGCAGAGATATGCCGCTGCTGCGCCGATGCCCGCCCCCACGCCACAGGTTGAGGCCAGTGCGGGAAAACCCGTTGCCGATGTTGCCGGCAACGACATGACACCGGTTGCTGAATCCGTCACTGTGCGTATCAACGGTATGCGCTTCGAACCGGAGAACATCACCGTCAAGCCAGGCGCCACGGTAACCTGGGTGCAGGACAGTACGATGCCGCATTCCATCAGTGGCAAGAACGGTGGCCTGCGCTCGAATACCCTGAACAGGGGTCAGCAGTACAGTTACACTTTTGATCAGTCGGGTCGCTTTGACTACGCGTGCGGTATTCATCCGTCCATGAAAGGCAGTATTGTCGTCGAGGAAGCCGGGCTGGACAGCTGAGCGGCCTGTCATGCACAAGACATAACGCCCTTCGGGGCGTTTTGTCCTCGGGCTTGCCGGTAGTCGCAAGCGCCCGGCAACAGACCCTTTCCCGGCCCGGGCGGCCTGCGGTTTTCGCTACCCTCTCTGCACGGGTCGGCAGTATCGAGGATAATCGCCTGGGTGGATGGTTCAGTTACCGCGCTTCAAAAGCGGCACTCAACATGTGCCTAAAGATACTAGGGCCTGTTAACACTTGTATGGTCGTCGCGACGGAGGCCATTTTTTCGCAAGACAAGGCAGCGCGAGTGCCGTGTAGTCAGGCTACACAAGTGAGTGCTAACGCAGGATTGCGGGAAAATGGCCCCGTCCCTTCGGGTTGCGCCTGAAATCAGGCCATGCGGCGTTGCTCGTCGTTCATTTAGTACCACTAAACATCGCTCCTCGCGCCTCGCCTAAAGCGCCTACTGTTGGTGCCTGGCCTGATTTCAGGCAGCAACGCGGCGATCATACAAGTGTTAACAGGCCCTGGCGATTGAGTGGCGGCGAACGCTGCCCAACATTGCGGTCATCGCCCTGCACCCGGGTACCACGGATACGTTCCTGTCGAGGCCCTTTCAGCGCAATGTTCCGCGCGGATAGCTGTTTTCACCTGTGAAAACGGTCGGCTGTATGCTGAATATCCTGGACGCTGTCAAACCGGAGCAATCAGGCCAGTTCCTGGCTTTTGATGGAGAGCGGTTGCCGTGGTGAAGACCCGCAGACTTGTAAGGCAATCTGCATGGACATGCTGGCACTGAGTGCTGGCGGTTTCAGCCGGCCTGACCGCTTTCCCTGACAACATCACGAATCAGCTCTTTCATTTGCGGGGATCCGCCAATATGCGGGAGTATGGTCATGGCGGTATGGGCATGCATTCCCCTCGCCTTGTCGACTTCGCCGGGGATATCTTTGTGCACATGCCGTCCTGCAGAAAGAAAGTACGGCACGATGCAAATGTCCGTGGCGCCTTGTCTGACGCAGCGGTCAATCGCCTCCGGGATCGATGGCTCGGCAAGTTCGAGGAAGCCGGCTTCCACGATCGTATAATCATCCTTCAACTCCCGGGCGATCACCCCGGACAAGGCGATGACTTCCTCATTGGAGGTCTGACGGCGACTGCCATGCGCAACGAGTACCAGTGCCTTCATACTGATTTCCCCTGGAACATGACCATGGCGGTGGTATCCGTACAAGGTCCGCAAGACACCTCGTAAATACCCCCTGTTTCACAGGCCCCATAGCTGCCAATCCATCTGCATGCATATGGTAGCTGTATTTCACGGGTAACGGGGTACACTGTCGGCATATCAGGATTTGCAGGCGGCGGGTACCAGTCAGGCGGCACGCTCTTCAGCTGCTGGCAGTGGCGCCACCAGTGACTCGCGCCGGTTCAGCGGTTTGCCCAGCAACACCTGTACGGTGCCGATGGCGCGTTCCCGGAAACCACCCTCGCAGTAGCACAGATAATATTCCCACATGCGAATGAACTCTTCCGGGTAGCCGAGCGCCCGCACGGCATCCAGCCTGGTCATGAAGCGCTCGCGCCAGCGCTTCAGGGTGGTGGCGTAGTGCGGGCCGATGTCCTCGAGATGCACCAGGCGCATGTCGGAGTTGCGGGCGACGGCATCGCCGAGCACCGCCACCGAGGGCAGGCAGCCGCCCGGAAAAATGTACCGCTGGATAAAATCTACAGAACGTTTGGCGCCCTCGTAACGCTGGTCGGCAATGGTGATCGACTGCAGCAGCATCAGCCCGTCGGGCTTGAGCAGGCTGCTGCATTTTTCGAAAAAGGTATCGAAGTAGGCATGGCCAACCGCCTCGATCATTTCGATGGACACCAGCTTGTCATAGCGGCCGTCGAGGTTGCGATAGTCCTCGCACAGCACGGTGATGCGCTCGCCGAGGCCTGCCTGTGCGACGCGATCCAGCGCCAGGCGGTATTGCTCGCGGGAAATCGTCGTGGTGGTGACGCGACAGCCGTAGTGGCGCGCCGCGTAAATCGCGAGGCCGCCCCAGCCGGTGCCGATCTCCAGCAGGTGGTCACCGGGACGCAGCTCGAGTTTGCGGCACACGCGATCGAGCTTCTCGACCGAGGCCTGGTGCAGCGTCGCCTGCGGGTGCTCGAAGATGGCGCAGGAGTACATCATGGTGTCATCGAGGAACAGCGCGAACAGCTCGTTGCCGAGGTCGTAGTGCGCGGCGATGTTGCGGCGGCTGCCTTGCAGGGTGTTGCGCCGCAGTGCGTGCCATGCCCTGTGGGCCAGCGACATGAGGCGGCCCGGTCCGCGGTTCATTCCGTACAGCACCTGCGGATTGCGCAGAAACAGCTGTGCCAGACCGGTGAGATCATCGCAATGCCAGCGCCCGGCCATGTAGGCTTCGCCCGCGCCGAGGCCGCCGCTGAAGGCGACGTCCACCCAGGCTGCCGGATCGTGGATGGTCAGGGTGAGGTGCGGTTCGCCGCTGCGGGGCGTGCCGAAGCGGCGGCAGTCGTCGCCGTCGATAAGCGTCAGCGTACCGTAGTTCAGGGCGTCGAGCCGCCCGATCACTGCCCGCTTGACCAGTCCGGAGAACCAGCCGGTGTGCTGCGTCCGGTCGATGGCCGGGGTTGCGGAAATCAGGGTTGCTTTCATCATGTCTTCACCGCGTACGGCGCCTCCTTTTTCCCGGGATGGGGATGAAACGGGGTTTTCTTCAGCCACAGGCGCAGCGCCTGATAGTAGATCGCCGCCACCACTTTGAGTGTCATGAACGGGTAGCGCAGCAGTGCCGCGGAGAGTGCAGCGGAGCTGATCGCCCGGCGTTCGATCATCAGGGATGCGTCGAACAGCTTGCCGCCATCCTTTTGGTTTTGCAGGTGCGCAATCAGGCGTTCTCCCGGCCGCGTGAAACTCCACCGGTAATGGATGTCCATGCCCATGAACGGGGAGACGTGGAACTGCTTGTCCAGCTCGAAGTGCTGAATGCGCCGGCCACGCTGCTCGGGGCCGGCGTTGAGCAGGTAACAGTACTGCTCTCCCCAGGGCGTGTTGTTGACTTCGGCGACGATGTATTCAACCCGTTCACCGGCCGGGTCGAAGCAGTAGTAGAAGCTCACCGGGTTGAAGCCGTGTCCGAAATAGCGCAGCTGGGTCAGCAGCCGCACCGGCCCGCGGGGACGCTGCCCACAGCGCTCCTCGACGAGGTCGCGCACGCATTCGGACAGTCGGCGCTCCGCATCACCGAGATGATCGGCACGGCGGAACCAGGCCAGGTTGGGCCGGCGCGACGACCACAGCCAGTAGCGGTCGAACAGGCGCGGCAATTCATCCGGGTCGAGGTACAGCATGAACAGGCGGTACTCGAATTCGTGGCGGGCCGGCGCGAAGCGCCGGTGTCTAACCCGCCCGACGTAGAGGCAGCTGTTGCTCACCGTCTTTCTCCCGGAAGTGTGCGATTGCGTTGAGGGCGCTGACCACGCCGTCCTCGTGAAAACCGTAGCGCCAGTAGGCGCCGCAAAAATAGCTGCGGTTGACGCCGTTGATATCGGCCTGGCGCTGCTGGGCCGCGATGCCGGCGCGCGTGAACACCGGATGGTCGTAGCTGAGACGCGTGATGACCCTGTCCGGGTCGATGGCGGCGCTGTTATTAAGCGTGACCAGGAATGTCTGCTGCGTCTGCAGGCCCTGCAGCAGGTTCATATTATAGGTGACCGCGACGCCCGCATTGTCTCCGGCGAGCCGGTGGTAGTTCCACGCCGACCAGGCCAGGCGCCGGCGCGGCAGCAGCGAGGTATCGGTATGCAGCACCACGTCGTTGCGCTGGTAGGGAATGGCGCCGAGGATTTCCCGCTCCAGCGGCGAGGCATCGCGCAGCATGGCGAGCGCCTGGTCGCTGTGGCAGGCGATAAACACCCGGTCGAAGCGTTCCATCCCGCCCCGGGGGCTGCTGATTTCAACATGCGTCGCCTGCCGCCTGATGGCGGTCACCGGACTGTTGAGGCGGATTTTCCGGCGGAACGGCGCTGTCAGCCTGTCGACGTAGGTTCGCGAGCCGCCGCGTATCACCCGCCACTGCGGCCGGTTCCTGATGTTCAGCAATCCATGGTTGGCGAAGAAGCGCACGAAACTGACCGCCGGAAACGCCAGCATGCGCCGCGGCTCGGCCGACCAGATCGCCGCGCCCATAGGGAGGATGTAATAATCCAGGAATGCCGCGCTGTAGTGATTATCGTGCAGATACTCGCCCAGCGTGAGCGACTGGTCGTCGGCCTCGAGCAGGATTCTTGCCTCGCGGTTGAAACGCAGGATATCGCGCAGCATGCGATGAAAGGACGGACGCAGCAGGTTGCGTCGTTGCGCGAACAGGGTGTTGAGCGAGTGACCCTTGTATTCCAGCCCGGTTTGTTCGCACTTGACGCCGAAACTCATCTCGCTCGACTGCGATGCCACGCCGAGTTCGTCGAGCAGGGCGATGAAATTGGGGTAGGTCCAGTCGTTGTAAACGATGAAGCCGGTGTCGATGGCCAGCGCTCGCCCGTTGTCGTCGATGATGTGCGTATGGGTATGGCCGCCGATGTGATCGCCAGCCTCAAAAACGGTGATATCGTGCTCGCGGCACAGCCGCGCGGCGGCGACGTTGCCGGCGATACCGGTGCCGATGACGGCGATCTTCATGGTGATGCTCCCTCCCCGGGTGCCCGTTCCGGCCAGTGCTGCGGCACGCGGCGCAGTTTCGAAGTGTCATAGCCCTGGGCGGCGATCATGCCGACCAGCGTCTGCATGTCCTGCGCCGGGATCTGCGGTGCGCGGGCCATGATCCACACGTAGTCACGTTTCTCGCGTCCGATGATGGTCTGTTGATAATCGGCGTCGACATAAACGATGCGGTAATCGGCCTTGATCGGCCAGATGAAGCGCATGCCCCACACGGCATTCGAGGTGTTGTCGAGTACAAACCCGGTGGGAGTGTAGGACCTGCGTTTGCCGTCGAAGCCGCCGTCGTTGAAGCTGAAGGTGGTGGCAATGCGCCCGTCATCGAGCAGGCGATAGGATTCCACCGCATTGTAGGCATCGCGCTCGAGGAAGGCGGGGATGTGTGCAATCACGTACCAGTCGCCCATGAAGCGCGGCAGGTCGACATGCTCGACGGTGGCAATCGGCGCCAGGCCGTTGCTGCTGCAACCGGTCATCAGCGCGATGGACAGGGAACCGGCCATGTATAGGTATCTAGTCACCGTAACCACTCCCGTTACCGGCTGCTGCCGGTAGCCTGCGGTAGCGAAGTTCGCCGCCGCTGGTGGTGGTGCTCAACGCCAGCCAGTCGCGGTCGGTGGAGTACCACAACTCGATGTCGCTTTCCCCGGTGCGGATGCGGTAGTGCAGGGCGGGCACGGCGCGACCCTGCAGCTGCAGTGATTTTTCGCCGAGCTGCTGCACGCTGACATCCAGGTATTCACCGGTCTGGGCGTTGAGCAGGCGCTGCTGCGAGAGGATTGTCGGGTTCCAGTAGGCGAAGGTCATCACGCAGCCGGCCAGGATGCTGTTGCCGGTGCTGTTTTCCAGCACCAGTTGCTCGCCCTCGATGGCGCCTCGCACGTGGAAATCCTCGCCGTTGTCGTCGGTGCTGGCGTCGATGCGCTGCAGGCAGTCGTGCCGCCACAGCTCAAGGTTGCGGTGGGCATAGTCATAAAGGGTAAAACCCAGCAGCTTGACGCTGAAGCGCGCCTCACCGCGCAGTTCGCGCGTGTCGCCGGAGTCGCTCAGCCGGAAGCTGTGAAATCCGATCGGCTTTTCGTTCAGAAACACCTCGAAATGCCACTCCCGGCTTGACGTGGAGCCGGCATGCGCAGGCAGCAGCGCAGCCCACAGCACGGCCAGCACGGCGGTGCGCATGGCGGTGGCGTTCATGCGCCGGACCCTGATTCGCCGGTCGCCGGCACTGCCTTGCGCGGGCCGGGAATGAAGGCATTGGTGTGTTGCACATACTCGCGGTAGGCGGGGCGGCGTTCGCTGATGTCGCGTTCCAGCAGGGTCACGCCGGAGACGCGCAGCAATAGGATGGTCATCAACAACGGCGCGGGAAAACTCCACCAGCCGCCGGCGGCGACCGCCAGCAGGTAATATCCCCACCAGATCGTGCACTCGCCAAAATAATTCGGATGACGGCTGAAACGCCACAAACCGGTGTCCAGAACCTTGCCGCGGTTTTGCGGGCGCGCCCTGAAGGCGGCGAGTTGCGCGTCGGCCACAGTCTCGAAGCCGAAGCCGGTGAGCCAGACCAGCGTGGCGATGGCATCGAGCATACCCAGATCCGGGGTGCCGGTGGCGGCGGCCAGCAGCGGCAGGGAAATAAACCATGCCAGCAGTCCCTGCAGGCCGAAGACGAGGTACAGGCTTTTCAGGGCGAAGCCGGGTTCGTGCTTGCGGCGCATTGCCTGGTAGCGGCGATCCTCGGCCTCCCCCCGGTTGCGCCAGCTGATATAAATCGACAGGCGCAGCGCCCAGGCGCTGACCAGCAGCAGCAACAGCAGGGCGCGCGGAGTCAACTCGCCGTTCAGCCACGCGGGGCCGGTATAGGTGAACGCCATGGCGAGAAACATCAGTGACCAGGTGCTGTCGACGATGCTGACGTCGCGTTTGACGGTGCTCGCAACCCAGGTGGTCAACGCCAGTACCAGGGTCACGGCAAGGCCATATAGGTACAGGGTCCAGTCGAACATGGCGTCAGGCTCCTGCCGGTTCCGGAACAGCGCGCATGCCGTCGAGGCGGGTCGACAAACCGATCAGCAGGGGCACAAAGACCGCCCAGCCCGCAGCCAGCGCCGTGAAGGCTGGTAACGGTTCGGTTATGACGACACCCCCGAGCCCGGCACCGGCGTAGTAAGCGAGCGGACCGCCAAGCGCACCCAGTAGCGTGGCCAGGGTCCAGCGGCCGCGCAGCCAGCGCAGTGACACATTGAGCGTGGAGGCGAACAGCACCCACATGGCGACGATCCAGTGCGGCGCGGTGTTGCTCAACAGGGTGCCGGAAGGGTAGTCCAGCCAGCCGAT
>Ga0210085_1000413_pt1 | contig 18021 bp, 18 predicted proteins | sample China_Galinas_PW_5_FD_184866 | JGI IMG/M metagenome (GOLD analysis project Ga0210085, IMG submission 184866) | Wetland microbial communities from San Francisco Bay, California, USA, that impact long-term carbon sequestration - China_Galinas_PWC_D1... | ecosystem: Environmental > Aquatic > Marine... | reverse complement strand
CGCGCGCGGGAGGCGGAGCTGTCCTTCTACGCCCAGGTCTTCGGCTTCGAGCTGGCGGACGACTTCGAGCCCCTGGCGGTGGCCGGTCTCTAGCGTCCGGGCAGACACGAACGCCCGCCGGCGGCAGACTGCGGCGGGCGTTCGTGGAGAGAGGGAGCGGGAGGTCGTCAGCTAGGCGTCCGTGGCCGCGGCCTCGGCTGCGGGGCTCTCGAGAGCGGCCGGGCTCTCGTCCGCGGTCGCGCTGTCGTCGCTCGGGGCGGTCCCGTCGGACGTGGCCGTGGTATCGGGCACCTGGACCACGACCTGCGAGGCCGTGAAATCGGTACCGTCCTCGGAGCTGGACCACACCACGACCTGGTCACCGGCCGCCACATCATTCGCCGTGATCTCGTTCGCGACCATGCGCGTGCGTGACCAGCCGCGCACCGTCTGCTGCGCCTCCTCGATGCCGATGAGGTCGGTGCTGTCATCGAGGGCTACGGTGACCGACTGACCATCCGCGAATGAGAAGGTCAGGGCGCTGTCGGAGATGCTCTCGACCGCCCCTTGCTCGACACGGCTGGCGGTGGTGCCGTTGGTGGTCTGGAGCGTGACCTCCCGGCGCTCGAAGGTGTCGTCAAGGCCCCTGAGGCCGAAGCCGCGCCCGCCGGGCATCGCCGCTCCCATCGGGCCGCCCATGCCGCCGACGCCGAGCGTGTCATCAGGTCCGCCGCGTCCACCACCGTGGGCGGAGACCGCTGCCGTGCCGGCGAGGAGGAGAGCCATGGCGGTCCCGATGACCGCGGTCGAGCGCGTGGTGTTCCTGTGCATGTCTTCTGAACCTCTGCTTGTAGCCATCGGCGCGGGAGGGACGCCGGTCACCCGTTCGGCGCGACGATAGGAACGGTGGTGGGTCAGGTTTCCCGCCGGCCAAGGACGGTGTAAGGCGGAGGTAAGCGCGCGTGACACGCCCGGAGGCGGGGACCACGGCGATTTGGAGGGTTGTGCTATAGTTCTTCGGCGAGGTGGAGCAGTGGTAGCTCATCGGGCTCATAACCCGAAGGTCGGCGGTTCGAATCCGTCCCTCGCAACCAAAGACTCCTGACGTGAGAACCCCGGGTCCCGCCCCCGGGGTTTTCCTTTGCCTTCCATCGCGTGGCCAGCGCCTCACGAGCACCTTGCGTACCCTCTAGGGACGATGATCACACAGCGCACGATCCTGTTCAGCCTGGTGGCACTCCTTACCCTCCTCGCGACCCCGGCGGCGGCCCAGGAGGTGACGACGGAGCCGTCCTTATCCGTGGCCGCCAGCGCGACCCCGGCCACGCCCCGGCCCCTGCCCACGGCCATGCCCTACGCGGATGGGCCGCTCGTCCAGGTCGTGCTCTACTTCTCGCCCACCTGCCCCCATTGCCACACCGTCATCACCGAAACCCTGCCTCCGCTCTTCGCAGCCAACGGGGGGATGCCCGTGGTGAACTATGACCAGTCCGTGGCTCCCGAGGACGTGGCCTGGTACCTCATGAGCAACGGACAGCTCCAGGTCCTGCTGGTGAACGTCGCCACCCCGACCGGGCAGGCTGCCTTTGGGGCCGACAACGCTCGACTGGGGATCGAGCAGGCGGGCGTGCCGCGCCTGGACGTAGAGGATCGCTACCTCGTCGGTTCCGGTGACATCCCGGCCGAGCTGCCCGGCATCGTCGCCAGCGGGCTTGCCGGCTCGGGCGTGGACTGGCCGCCAGCGCCCGGCTTGGATGAGGCCCTGGCCTACTTCGTGGAGTCGGGCGCCGTGCCCGCACCTGCCGGGCGGGCCGCGCCATCGATCGAACCGAGCGCCGCGCCATCGCTCGGTCCGGCGGACACACCGCCCGCCGAGTCCGCGGTCGCGCCCGCCTCGGAGGCCAGCGCCACGCCCGATGCGGCCTTCGCCGCGATCCCGGTGGGCGGGGACAGTGGGGGCGGCCCGCTGGACAAGTTCGGGGCGGACCCGCTCGGCAATAGCATCGCCATCATCGTGCTGTTGCTGCTCGGCCTGAGCCTCATCGCGGCTCCGCTGCTGGCGGCCCGGGGATCGCTGCCGACCTTCCCGGCCTGGGCGACCATCGTGCTTGCGGTCGCGGGCATGGGTGTGGCCGGGTACCTGGCCAACGTCGAGACGAGCGGCAGCCAGGCCGTCTGCGGCCCGGTGGGCGACTGCAACGCCGTCCAAACCAGCTCCTACGCGCGTCTCTTCGGTATCCACATCGGCGTGCTCGGGCTCATCGGCTACGGGTCGATCGCCCTGCTCTGGGTCGTCTCCCGCGTGGCCAGGGGTGCGCTCGTCGATTGGGCGCTCATGCTGATCGCCCTGGGCGCGCTGTTCGGGGTCGCCTTCTCGACCTACCTGACCTTCCTCGAACCCTTCGTCATCGGCGCCACCTGCATGTGGTGCATCACCTCCGCGTTGCTCATGCTGGCCCTGCTGTGGGTCTCGGCAGGCCCCGGCTGGGCTGCCTGGCAGCGCCTCCACTCCGGCTCGGGTGGCGGCGCCGAACCAGCTGCCGCCTGACCCCGGACCAGCCAGGCGCCTCTACCTGCGGGGTCCTCGTCAGCGCGTCCCGGCGGTGAGGGCTAGCGGCGCCAGAAGTCGTGGGCATCGTCCGCGGGCCGGAAACCCGCTGCCTCAGCGCGCGCGGCAGCATCCCGGAAGCCGGTGCCCACTGCGGCGGCCGAATGGGCGTCTGAGCCAAAGGAGATCGCCGAGCCCCCGACCTCGTACCACCAACGCACCAGCACCGGGTCCAGCGGCAACCGCGAGTTGAGCTCCAGGATCCGGCCCGTCCTCGCCAGCGCGCGCAGCGTCTCGCGGTACTCGGGTTCGAACCGGCGCGGGTCGTGCGTGCGACCGGCCTTGTGGATCTGGCGCACGAGGTAATCGATGTGGGCCACGACCTCGAAGGCGCCCCCGTCCTGGGCCATCCGCGCCACCTCGGCGAGATACGTCCGCACGCTGGCGGCTTCAGCCTCGCCGTCGATGCGCTCGGTATGGAACCACTCGTCGAGCACACGTCGGCGGCCATCGATCTCGAGCGAGTGCAACGACCCGAGGACCCGCTCGAAGCGTCCGCTCGCGAGCAGGGTGGCCAGGTCGTCGGGGAACCAGTGGGGCTCGCCGAACTCGACGCCGGAGCGGATGCGAAGCGACGGGAACAGCGACCGACAGCGCTCCAGCTCGGCGAAGTAGTCGTCGAAGTCGATGGGCGGGGGACGGAAGGTGGAGTCCTCTTCCACGTAGTGAGCTCCCTCGCGGGGGAACAGGTCCGGTGCGTTCGCTGGCACATACCACTGCACCAGGTCCATGTGCTCGGTGAAGGCGACGGAGGGCAACCCCAGCTCCACCGCCTCCGCGCATGCCGCTTCCATCGAGGCCCGCCCGGCGGTGTCCCACGAGAACTGGGAGTGCACGTGGTCGTCCGAGGGGAGCGGCAGGGTCGTCATGCACCTACTCTGACACGGCTCCCACGGTGGATGCCGCGACGGTCCGAGATCGAGTGCGATGGCCCGCCAGGCGGTCGATGGGCCGAAGCGTGCAGCTACGATGGGGACCATGTCGCAGCAGCCTGCCGGTCGCTACACGCATGGTCATCACGAGTCGGTGCTGGCGTCGCACCGGACACGCACGGCAGCTGACTCCGCCGCCTACCTGCTACCGCAGCTGCGGCCCGGGCAGCGGGTGCTCGACGTCGGCTGTGGTCCCGGCACGATCACGGTCGACCTCGCCGCGCTCGTCGCTCCGGGCGAGGTGGTGGCGCTGGACCGCGAGCCGGCTGTCCTCGAGGAGGTCGAACGCCTCGCTGCCGCACGTGGTCTGGTCAACCTCGCGACGTCCGTGGGTGATGTCTACGGGTTCGACTTCCCGGACTCGTCCTTCGACGTCGTCCACGCCCACCAGGTGCTGCAGCATCTGTCCCATCCCGTTGCCGCGCTGTGCGAGATGCGGCGGGTGACGGCTGCGGGAGGGTGGGTGGCCGCGCGTGACGGTGACTACGCGGCCATGTCCTGGTATCCGGACGAACCGCTGCTGGAGCGCTGGCGGGAGGTCTACCGCGCTGTCGCGCGGGCCAACGGAGCCGAGCCCGACGCGGGCCGCCGCCTCCTCGGCTGGGCCCACGCAGCCGGTTTGCGCGAGGTCAGGCCATCTGGCTCGGTCTGGCTGTTCGCCGACCCCGAGCGGCGTGGCTGGTGGGCCGAGACGTGGGCACAGCGGACCGAGCGCTCTGCGCTCGCCAGCCGAGCCCTCGAGCTCGGTCTCGCGAGGGCTGATGAGCTGGCCGGGATGGCGGCCGCCTGGCGTGCGTGGGCCGCGCATCCGGACGCCTGGTTCTGCGTGCCGCACGGGGAGATCCTCGCGCGGCCGTAAGTGCGCTCTGGGCGCCGCCGCAGCGCAGCCGGGTCAGTTGCTGATGGAGCGGTACTTGCGCACGCCGAGGGGGGCGAAGACCGCCAGCAGCACCACCATCCAGCCCATGGTCACGAGGACCGGGTGATCGGCAGGCAGGCCTGAGGAGGGGAACGGGTTGGGATTGCCCCACAGCTCGCGGAGCGCGGCCGTCAGCGTGCTCACCGGATTCCAGGCCGCGATCGGCTGGAGCCAGTCGGGGAGCGTGCCGATGGGCACGAAGACGTTCGAGACGAAGGTCAGGGGGAAGATGACGATGAAGACGACCTGCTGGGCGACTTCCACGGTAGGCAGGCGCAGACCGAGCCAGATGCCGATCCACGACATGACGAAGGCGTAGGCCAGGCAGCCGCCGATGCCGAAGAGGAGCGCCAGCAGGCCATTGGGGACGGACCAGCCGACGACATAGCCCGAGGCCATCAGCACGAGCAGGATGCCGCCGTTGTAGACGACGTCCGAGACCGATCGCCCGAAGAGCACCGCCGATCGCGCCATGGGCAGCGAGCGGAAGCGGTCGATGATGCCCTTGTGCAGGTCCTCGGTCATGCCGATGGCCGTGGTCGCGGACGCGAACGTGAGCGTCTGCACGAAGATGCCCGGCATCAGGTAGGCCGAGTAGCTGGCTCCGCCGGGCAGGGGGATCGCTCCCCCGAAGACCACCGTGAAGAGCAACACGAACATGATCGACTGGAGGATCGCGAAGATCGCCAGCTCCGGGATGCGCGGGATGCGCTTGAGGTAGCGCCAGGTCAGCATCAGTCCGTCATCGACGGCGCCGCGGACGCCACGATCCGCGGCCGGCAGGGGAGCGGTCATCGGCGCACCTCCAAGGTCGTCTGGTCGAGTCCGACTCCCTCGCCGTCGGCAGCTTCCGGATCGGGCAGGGCCTCCGCCGCGTGACCCGTCAAGGAGAGGAAGACATCGTCGAGGGTGGGACGGCGCATGGCGATGTCATCGAGAGCGATGCCCGCTTCATCCAGCTCGCGGAAGACGCCGAAGAGCTTGTCCGAGCCGTCGCCGGCGGCGACGCTGAGGTGGCGCGACGGTGCATCGACGGCGACCTCGCCACCGCCGTGCCGCGCGAGCACCTCCTCCACGAAGGGGATGTCCTCCGAGCGGCTGACGTGCAGCTCGATGCGCTCGCCACCGACCTGTCGCTTGAGCTGGTCGGAGGTGCCGTGGGCGATGACGTGCCCGTGGTCGATGACCACGATGTCCTGGGCCAGCTCGTCGGCCTCCTCCAGGTACTGCGTCGTCAGCAACAGGGTCGTACCATCGCGCACCAGCCCGCGGATGACCTCCCACATGCCCAGCCGGCTGCGGGGGTCCAGGCCGGTCGTGGGCTCGTCGAGGATGAGCAGGCGAGGGCGCCCGATGAGCGCGCTCGCGAGGTCGAGACGCCGGCGCATGCCGCCCGAGTAGGTCTTGACCACGCGGTCGGCAGCCTCGACCAGGTCGAATTGCTCGAGCAACGTTTCGGCGCGAGCGTGGGCGTCCTTGGAGCCGAGCTGGTAGAGCCGCGCGAAGAGCCACAGGTTCTCGCGACCCGTCAGGTTCTCGTCGACCGCGGCGTATTGCCCGGACAGGCCGATGACGTGGCGCAGCTGCTGGGCTTCGCGTACGACGTCATAGCCGGCCACCCGGCAGGTGCCCTGATCGGGCCGGAGCAGGGTGGAGACGATCCGGACGGTCGTGGTCTTGCCTGCTCCGTTGGGACCCAGCAGGCCCACCACGGCACCCTCGGGAACGGTGAGGTCCAGTCCGTCGAGCGCACGAACCTCGCTCTTGCGGGACTTGTAGACCTTGACCAGGCCCTCGGCCTCGATGATCGCCACTCGTGGCTCCTCCAGCGGACGTCGGAACGGCCCCCCGCCGCGGGAGCATAGCGTGGAAGGAGCCAGGTGTGGGCGCGCCGCACGGGCGGCGGGGCTCGTCGCCGACAGCTAAGGTTCGGGGCGTGATCCTTCCGCTGGTGGTGGCGCTCGGCTTCGTCGCGGCGCTGCTGCTGCCGCTCGTCCGCCGCCTGCTCGGCCGCTACGCCATCGTGGCCTTCGTGGCCGTCCCGGCCTTCCTGGCCGTCGCGTTCGTGTGGCTGGCGCCCGGGGTGCTCGACGGCGAGCCGGTGCGCTGGTCGATGGCTTGGGTGCCCCAGCTCTACCTGAGCCTGTCCTTCTCGCTCGACGGCCTGTCCTTGCTGTTCGCGCTGCTGATCAGCGGCATCGGGGTGGCCGTGATCCTCTACGCCGAGCGCTACCTCCATGGTCATCCCGAGATCGACCGATTCCACGCCCTGGCGCTCGCGTTCATGGCCTCCATGCTGGGCCTGGTGCTGGCCGACGACCTGCTCCTGGTGCTCGTCTTCTGGGGCCTGACCGGCGTGACCTCGTACCTGCTCATCGGTTTCGAGCACACGGTCAGCGTGTCCCGGCTCTCGGCCCAGCAGGCCCTGATCGTGACCGTCAGCGGCGAGCTGGCGATGATCGCCGGGCTGGTCCTGCTGGGTCTCGCCGCCGATACCTTCAGCATCTCCACGCTGCTGCCGGAGGGCGACCTGGTCCAGGCTGACGCTCGCTACGGTCTCCTGACCGTGCTCATCCTGCTCGGCGCCCTGGCCAAGTCGGCCCAGTTCCCCTTCCACTTCTGGCTGCCCAACGCCATGGCCGCGCCCACCCCGGTCAGCGCCTATCTGCACTCGGCCACGATGGTGACGGCCGGCGTCTACCTCGTCTCGCGGCTGACGCCGGTCCTGGGTGGGACCGAGCTGTGGACGGTGATCCTCGTGATCAGCGGCGGCGCGACCATGCTCATCGGCAACGTCCTGGCCTTGCGCCAGCACGACATGAAGCTGGTGCTGGCCTACTCCACGGTGGGCGCCCTGGGCACGATGGTGATGCTGGTGGGGCTGGGCTCCGATACCGCGTTCGTGGCGGCCATGGCCCTGCTCCTGGCGCATGCGCTCTACAAGGCCGGGCTCTTCCTCGTGACCGGCATCGTGGACCACGAGATGGGTACGCGCGAGCTGGATCGCTTCGGCGGTCTCGCCCGCATCATGCCCCTGACTGCCGCCGCCGCCGCGCTGGGCGCGGTGTCCATGGCCGGCATCGCGCCGACCATCGGGTTCGCAGCCAAGGAGTTGGGCCTCAAGTCGGGCCTCGCGGCAGGGGAGGCCACGGTGCTCGTGACCGCGGCCCTGGTGGTGGCCGGCGCGGCCACGGTGGGTGTGGCCGCGATCGTCAGCATCGGGCCGTTCGCCGGTGCGCTGCGGGCGGCGCGAGATGGCGCCCACGAGCCGGGCTGGCCGATGTGGCTGGCTCCCCTCGTCCTGGGCTCCATCGGTCTGCTCGCGGGCCTGTTCCCGGGGCTCGGATCCGGGCCGCTCGTGGGCGCGGCCGCGGAGGCCATCGGCGGCGGGCAGGCCAAGTACGGGGTGGAGCCGTGGTACGGCGTGGACCTGGCCCTGGTCCTGAGCCTGGCGAGCATCGCGGCTGGTGCGGTGATCTTCTGGCGACGGCTCGATGTGCGCACGCTGGTGGCTGGCATCGACCTTGGGCACCGCTTGGGCCCGGAGAAGTTCTACGTCATGTCCGAGGTCTCCATGCTGCACACGGTCAAGCGGATCACCGGGGCCACGCAGAATGGCAAGCTGCGCCTCTACCTCCTGACCGTGATCGCCACGCTCGTGGCCCTGGTCTGGACGACCGTGCTCTTGTCGGGTGCGCTGCCGCCGCTGCATCTCGAGCTCGACCTCTACCCCTGGGAGGCGATCGTCGCGGGCATCATCGTGGCCGGGGCAGCCGTGGCCGTGACCACGCGTTCCCGCCTCGGCGCGGTCACCGCGCTCGGCGCCGTCGGCTACGGCATCTCGCTCGTCTACGTCTTCTTCGGCGCTCCGGACCTGGCCATCGCCCAGATCCTGGTGGAGACCCTCACGGTCCTGCTCTTCGTGCTGGTCTTCTACCACATGCCCCGCTTCGGGGTGGAGACGGCCCAAGCCTCCAAGGTGCGTGACGCCGTCATCGCCGGAGTGGCCGGGCTGCTCATGACCGGGTTCGTGCTGGCCGCGGTCAGCGTCCCGGCGGACCCCATCAGCGACTGGTTCCTGCAGGGCAGCCTGGCCCTGGCCAAGGGCCAGAACGTGGTCAACACCATCATCGTGGACTTCCGCTCGCTCGATACCCTGGGCGAGGTCTTCGTGCTGGCGGTGGCCGGCTTCGGGGTCTACGCGCTGCTCAAGCTGCGTGCACGCCGGGCGACCGAGGGCGAGGAACGATGAGGGGCCTCATCCTGCCCACCGCCACCACCTGGCTGATGCCGGTGCTGGTGCTCTTCAGCGTGTTCCTGCTGCTGCGCGGGCACAACGAGCCCGGTGGGGGGTTCGCCGGCGGCCTGGTCCTGGCGGCCGCGTTCATCCTGCTGTCCATCGCTGATGGCGTGCGCGAAGCGCGCGAGACCCTGCATGCGGACCCCCGCTCGTTCATCGGCACCGGGCTGCTGCTGATGCTCCTCGCCGGGATCGTGGCGCCGCTCCTCTACGGTGAGCCCTTCCTGACGGCGCACTGGTGGTCGGTGCCGGTGACCGGCGCAGGCTTCTCGGTGGGCACCCCGCTGCTCTTCGACATCGGGGTCTACCTCGCCGTCGCGGGCACGATCCTGCTGCTCGCCTTCTCGCTGGAGGAGGAAGAGGAATGACCGTGCTGCTGGCGATCACCGCCGGGATCCTCTTCGCGGCTGCCATCTACCTCATGCTGCGACGCTCGATGCTCAAGCTGGCCCTGGGCCTGTCCCTGCTGGCCAACGCCGCCAACCTCGTCATCTTCGTGGCCGCGGGCATCACACGCGGCGAGCCGCCGCTGGTGCCGCAAGGTGCGACCGCCGCGCCGCCGGATGCGGCCGACCCGCTGCCGCAGGCGATGGTGCTGACGGCGATCGTCATCGGCTTCGCGGTGCTCGCCTTCACGCTCACGCTCATGCACCGCGTCTACCAGGAGGGTGGCTCCGACGATGTCGACGACCTGAGTGAGGCGGACATCCAGTGAGTGAGCTCGTGCTGGCCCCGGTGCTCATCCCGCTCGTGGCGGCCGCGCTCGGCTTCGTGGCCTGGCGGCACAGGGATCTCCAGCGGCTGGTGGCCGTCATCGGTGCCGCTGCCCTGCTGGTGGCCGGGATCGGCCTGCTGGTCGTGGTCGAGCGTGATGGCATCCAGACGCTCCAGATCGGCAGTTGGCCGGCGCCCTTCGGCATCACCATGGTGGCCGACCTCTTCAGCGCCCTCCTCATCGTCCTCGCCGGCGTCCTGGCCGTGGCCGTGGTCGTCTACTCCACCGCCACCATCGACAGCGGCCGCGAGCGATACGCCTACTACCCCCTCACGATGGTGCTGCTGGCAGGCGTGGCCGGGACCTTCCTGACCGGCGACCTCTTCAATCTCTACGTCTGGTTCGAGGTCCTGCTCATCGCCTCCTTCGTGCTGCTCGGCCTGGGCGGCGAGCGGGACCAGCTCGAGGGTGCCCTCAAGTACGTCGCGCTCAACCTGGTGGCCTCGTCGGTGCTGCTGGTGACGATCGGCGTGCTCTACGGCCTGACCGGCACGGTCAACCTGGCCGATCTGGCGGGACGGCTGGAGGTCCTCGAGCCCGACGGGCTGGTGACCGCGGTGGCGGCCATGCTGCTCGTGGCCTTCGGCATCAAGGCCGCGCTGGTGCCGCTCTTCTTCTGGCTCCCCGCGTCCTACCACACGCCCCCGGTGGCCGTGGCCGCCATCTTCAGCGGGCTCCTGACCAAGGTCGGCATCTATGCCCTGGTGCGCGTCTTCACCCTGCTCTTCGCTGGCGAGGCGGCCACGTTCCAGCCCCTGCTGCTGGCGGTGGCCGGGCTGACCATGGTGGTCGGCGTCATCGGTGCGGTGGCCCAGCACGAGATGCGCCGCCTGCTCTCGTTCCACATCATCAGCCAGATCGGCTACCTGGTCATGGGGCTGGCGCTGTTCACCGTCAGCGCGCTGGCGGGACTGATCTACTTCCTGCTGCACGTGGCCCTGGCCAAGTCGACCCTCTTCCTGGTGGCTGGCGCGGTGCGCCAGCTGACCGGCTCCTTCGAGCTGGCCAAGACCGGTGGGCTATGGGTCCTCAAGCCCGGCCTGGCGGTCCTCTTCGGCATCGCCGCCATGAGCCTCGCGGGGATCCCACCCTTCAGCGGGTTCCTGGCCAAGCTGGCACTCATCGAGGCCGGCCTGGAGGTCGACCACCTGCTCATCGTGTTCGTAGCCCTGGCCGTGAGCCTGATGACGCTCTACTCCATGCTCAAGATATGGAACGCAGCGTTCTGGAAACCGCTGCCGACGGAGCTCGAGCCGTTCGCCGATGGCGCCGCGGCCGTCACCCCCGAGCGCGTCGCCTCCACGCACCTGGCGCTCGCGGTCGTGGGACCCATCGCCTTCCTGGTGGCCTGCTCGATCGGCCTGGCGGTGGCGGCAGGCCCGGTCTTCGACCTGGCTGACGCAGCCGCGACACAGCTGATGCACCCGGCCGGCTACATCGAAGCGGTCCTGGGAGAGGCGCCATGACCGACTCCGGCCGCCAGCCCAGCGAGCGCGATGAGGGGACGCTCCGTCCGGTCAACAGCTCGACCATGTTCGCCTCCAACCTCGTGCTGGCGCTGGTGTGGACGGCCATGACCGGGCACTTCGACGTGGCCAACCTCGCGCTTGGCTTCGCCTTCGGCTACGTGGTGCTCTTCCTGCTCCAGCGCGTCACCGGACGTTCGCGCTACTTCTCCAAGTCGATCCTGCTGGTCTCGTTCGCGCTCTTCTACCTGCTCGAGTTGGTCCGCGCGAACGTGCGCGTGGCGATCGACGTGGTCACGCCCGCACGCCGCTCGCACCCGGGAGTGGTGGCGGTGCCACTTGATGCTCGTACCGACGTCGAGATCGCGCTGCTGGCCAACCTCATCACGATGACGCCGGGATCGCTCTCGGTCGATGTGGCCGACGACCGCTCGGTCATCTACGTGCACTCCATGTTCGCCGAGGATCCCGACGAGCTGCGGCGCCAGATCAAGGCCGATCTCGAGCGACGTGTGCTGGAGCTGGTCAGATGAACATCGCCGACGGCGTGCTCGACCCCATCATCGGGGCGGCCCTCCTGGCCATGGCCATCTCGCTGATCATCACCTTCTACCGCATCGTGCGTGGCCCCAGCCTCATGGACCGCGTGGTGGCGCTGGAGCTGACCGCGAGCCTGGTCGCAGGCATCGTGGCCATCTATGCCATCGGCACCGACGAGCCGGCGCTCATCGACGTGGCCATCGCCCTGGCGTTGGTGGCCTTCCTGAGCGCCGTCGCTTTCGCCCACTACGCTGAGCGGACCACGCAACGATGAGCGAGATGGTGGTCACGGTCGCGGTCGTGCTGGGCACCGTCTTCGGTCTGCTCAGTGCCGTGGGCATCCTGCGCATGCCCGACGTCTACATCCGCCTGCAGGTCGCGAGCAAGGCATCCTCGCTCGGCATCGCCCTCCTGATGGTGGGAGTCGCAGCACACTTCGGGCGGCTCGATGTCACCATCCGCGCGCTGCTGGTGGTCGTCTTCCTGTTCCTCACCGCTCCGGTGGCAGCGCATCTCATCGGTCGCGCGGCCTACCTCATGGGCGTACCGCTCGCGGAGGGCTCCAAGCCCGACGATCTGGCCGGCCGCTACGACCGGGCCACGGGCGAACTCGCCGGACCGGGCCCGGACCCGGAGCGCGCAGAGCCGGTGCGCAAGGGCCTGCGCAGCGACGAGGCGACGAGCGGGGGGCCTACCGTCAGCTCCTGACCCTCAGCGCGGCGCCTCGCTCAGCCCGGCCGCGTGCCTCATCTCGGCCCTTGACCCGGCTCTCATCCGTCACCCGCGTGAAGGGCCCGTCCTTCATCATCGGACCATGGACGCACCGACCTCCGTTCGCTTCTCCCGTCGCACCAAGCTCGTCGCCACCATCGGCCCTGCCAGCATCGGCCTTGTCGACCGCCTGATCGAGGCCGGGCTGGACATCGCCCGCATCAACTTCTCGCACGGCACCGAAGCCGAGCACCTGCACACCGCCGAGGTCGTCCGGGCCGCCGCGACCGCTGCCGGCCGCACGGTCGGCATCCTCGCCGACCTGCCCGGCCCCAAGCTGCGCCTGGGCCAGCTCGAACCAGAGCCGCTCGAGCTGGAGACCGGCTCCACGGTCGAGCTGACCGGTCCCGGGGCGACCGGCACGACCGCCTCGCTGCCGTTGACCGATGGCTCGGTGGCCGCGAGCCTGAGGCCCGATGACCGGGTCCTCCTTGCCGATGGTGCCGCCGAGCTGCGGGTGGTGGGCATGGAAGAGGGCGTCGCCACCTGCGACGTGGTCAGAGGCGGGTCCGTCCGCTCCCATCAGGGCGCGAACGTCCCCGCCGCGCGGCTGGACCCCGACGCGCTGCGCCAGGCCGACGAGGCGGTGATCCCGCACCTGCTGGCGGTGGGACCCGACTTCGTGGGCCAGTCGTTCGTCCGCTCCGCTGCCGACGTGCGGCTGCTGCGCTCCCGCATCCCGGCGTCCATCGCCATCGTGGCCAAGATCGAGACGCGCCCGGCGATCGACGACATCGAGGCCATCCTCGAGGCGGCCGACGGCATCATGGTCGCGCGCGGCGACCTGGGCGTGGAACTGCCCTTCGAGCACGTGCCGCTGGTGCAGAAGGACCTCGTGCGCGCGGCGCTCGCTGCGGGCAAGCCGAGCATCGTCGCCACGCAGATGCTGGAGTCCATGATCGGGGCCCCGCGACCGACCCGGGCCGAGGCGGGCGACGTGGCCAACGCCATCATCGACGGTGCCGATGCGGTCATGCTCAGCGGCGAGACGGCCATCGGTGCCTTCCCGCTCGAATCCCTGCAGGCGATGGAGCGGATCGCGGCGTGCACCGACGCCTTCAAAGCACCGACGCGACCACCGTCCGGGACCCCCTCGTTCGGTCCCGATGTCGATGCCCGCGCGCTGGCCACGGCCGCGGTCTCGATGGCCGACGCCGACCCCGACGTGGTGGCGCTCGCCTGCTACACCCACTCGGGTCGGACGCCACGCCGACTCTCCTCGCTGCGTCCGGGCGTGCCCATCGCGGCGTTCACCCCGACCGCCCCGATCGCCCGTTCGCTGACCCTGCGCCGGGCCGTGCACCCGGTGGTCATGGCCGTCGATCCGGAGGACCCGGTCGCTATCAGCGAGGCTGTCATCCACGCGCTGCGGGATCGAGGCTCCGAGCTGGACCTGCGCGCCGATGACGCGATCGTGCTGGTGCAGACGAGCGTGCGCGGTGGGCCCAACGCCCTGGAGCTCCTGCGCCTCCGCGCGCCGGCGGGGTGAGCCCCCGCTCGCGGCCCGAAGCTCGAGCGTGGAACATCGGATATCGTGGACCCGTGATCGACTTCGAGGATGACGGCCGCTACCAGCCCGGCGTGTGCAACATCGGGCCCGCCGAGATCGCCCGCCGGCGACAGGCGGGCTATGCCGGTCTCGCCGCGACGGTGGCCCTGGCGGTCTTGCTCCGGCTGGCCCATGCGCCAGCCTGGCTCCGCCTGTCGGTGGCCCTGCCGGCCGCCGTCTCGTTCTCGGGCTTCATCCAGGCGCGCAGTCACTTCTGCGCCGGCTTCGGCATGGCCGGGTTGCGCAACTTCGGCGACCTCGGGGAGGAGGTCCGCGTGGCCGACCCGGAGGCCCGCGCCGCGGATCGACGCCGCTCGCTACGGATACAGGCGGCATCGGCGGCCGGGGGCCTCGCAATCGGCATCGCCAACGCGTTGTTGCCCGACTGACAGGAGCCCCGTCCGTTCGACGGCTTGTGCCGCCCCGTAGACTGCGCCCAACACGCATCATCGAGGTAGTGTCCGATGGGCCGACTGACAGCCACCACCGGCGTCCTTCTGCTGGCGCTCACCGGCAGCGGAGGCGCTGCAGCGCAGGACGCGTCGCCCGACCCAGCCGCGCCATCCCAAGTCCCCGCGTCACCTGCGGCCAGCGGGGTGCCCGACGCCACACCGTCCCGATTGCGCAAGGCGAGCGTGCCCGTGACCGGCCCGGGCATGCTTGTCTTCGACCTCATCGAAGGCGGCCCCGGCTACATCGCGGTGGGCGGCGGTACACCGACCGGGCTCGACCACCACGCGCTGATCTGGGTCTCGGACGACGGCGCCACCTGGCAGTCGGTGCCGCTGTTCGGCGAGGCCGCGTCCGGCACCATCCGTGGTGTCGCGGCCTTGCCCGGAGGCGGCTACGTGGCCGCCGGCCACGATTTCGAGCCCCAGACGGAGCGCCCGGACATGGTCCATCTGCTCACCTGGGTCTCCGCTGACGGCATCTCCTGGTCCCGCGGTCCGGCCGATGCCTCCTTCCCCGGCTCCATGGCCCTGGCGGCGACGTCCACACCCGACGGCGTCGCACTGGCCGGCTGCAGCGCCGGGTTCCACTGTGATGTCGGTCGTGTCTGGACCACCACCGACGGCCAGACGTGGGCGATGGAGGACGGCATCGCCATGGCCCCCTATAGCATCGCCGCCTCCGACAGCGGCGAGCTCGTGATCGGCGGGGAGGACGATGCCTACGATCTCGTAAACGGCCAGGCTGCGGTGGCCTCGTCCGGGGACGACTGGACGATCCACGTCCTGGGGACCGGTGATTCGCAGGTCAGCGGTCTGACTCGAGCCGGCGATGGTTTCGCGGCGACGGGATACCTGGTGGAGCCGGCAGGCGAGGTGCTCGGCAGCATGATGGCCTCCTCCTCCGACGGCACCGACTGGACCATCACCGAGCCCAAGCAGCTCAAGCACGGCACCGTCACCGCAGGCATCGATGCGGCCGGCGACCTGGTGGTGGTGTCCGGCAGCCGCTACGACGCGAGGAAGGACCGGACCGCGCCGATCGTGCTCTGGAGCCGAGCCTCCGAGGAGCTCCAACGCATCCCCTTGCCCAGGCGGCTCGACCGCAAGACCTTCGGCACGACCGGCGTCCGCCTGCGCGACGACGGGACGATGGCCTTCGTGCTCGGCACCGAGCAGAACCGGCCGGCCATCTGGTACAGCGTCATCGAGTAGTCGTGCATTCGGCTGGCATGGCCGCGTGACAGCATCTCCGGCCACCGGCTCACGGTTCGCCGACCCGATCTCGATCGCGACGGTCGTCGCCCTTTCGGTCCTGCCCTTCCTGCTCCTGCTGCCCTTGTTCGGCGCACCCATCGAGCGAGACCAGGGCACCTACGCCACGATCGCACGCGGCTGGACGGATGGGGCCATCCCGTACCGCGACCTGTGGGACAGCAAGGGCCCGCTGCTCTTCCTGTGGTACGTCGTCTCGTTCCTGGGACTGGGCGAGACGACCGCTGCGCCACAGACGATGGCCGGCCTGGTGGCCGGGCTGTGCGTGCCCTTCGTGTGGGCCACGGCGGGAGTCCTGTTCGACCGCCGCACCGCGCTCCTCTCTGCTGCCGCCTTCGCGCTCTCGTTCGCGAACGTCTACCTGCAGGTGACGGCGAACGGCGAGGTCTTCATGCTGCTTCCGCTCACAGCTGGCCTGTGGGCCTTCGCGGTGGGTGCGATCGGAGGCCGGCTGCGCTGGTTCGTGCTGGCCGGCATCCTGACGACGCTGGCCGTGCTCACACGCCAGTCGGCCATCTGGACCTTCATCGGCTTTGGCGCCTGGCTCATCGCCGTCTGGTGGCGGCACCCGGCCGAGCGCACGCGCCCGGCCCGAGCCGCCGCCGCCCTCGTGGCCGGCATGGTGCTGGGGGCGCTCCCCTGCGTCCTCTATTTCGCGGCCAACGGCGCGGCTGCGGACCTGTGGTACGCGACCTTCGGCTACAACCTCTCGTGGGCCGCCACGCAGCCGTTCTGGCTCAAGCTGGTGCCGCCGCTCGTGTCCGATCCACTGTCACTGCTCGGCGGGGTGCTCTTCTGGGCCCTGGCGCTCGTCGGCATCTGGCGCCTCTGGCGACGGGGAGACCGTCGAGCGTGGCTGGTGCTCGCGGTCCTGGTGGCGTCCGAGGCCGCCGCCCAGACCACCGGCAAGGGCACCGCCCACTACGCGATCCAGCTGCTGCCCACTGCCGCCATCGCGGTCGGCGCGGCGGTGCCCTCCGTGGCCGCCCAGCTGCAGCGACGTCCGGTGGCCGCCGCGCTCGCTGCCTGCCTGCTGGTCACGCTCGGCCTGGCCGCGTTCGCCTACCTGCAGCCGACGGTCACCGACCGTTTCCGTGTGCAGTACACCTTCGGCGACTACGCCGCCGACGCCATCGATGGCGGCACCGTAGCCACGGCTGTGACGCGCCTGACCGACCCCGATGACTGCGTCTACGAGTGGGGACGATCCAGCCAGGTCTTCTTCCTGGCCCACCGGGCCCCCTGCAGCCGCTGGCTCCATGACCGCCCGTCGGAGGTGGACGCGAGCGTCATCGACGGAGTCCTCGCCGATCTGAAGGAACACGTACCGGGGGCGATCGTGGTCACCAGCGATCGGCCCCTGCCACCCGGTCTGCGGGACCTCATCGATGCCCGGTACGCCCTCGCCGAGCGGGTGGCCTACGCGGCCATCTACACGCCGCGCGGCGACCGCTAGGGCCGGCCGCCCCGCCCGTGACGCATACCCTTGGACCGATCACCGGTCCATGTCACAATGCGCAGGTCGGCAGTCAGGTGTCCGGCGCAAGTGGGGAGTCGGAGCTCATGGTCAAGCGACACGGTCAGCGCCTCGCCGGCGCTGCTCCCGCACACGACCGTGCTGCGCTGCTGCGGGCGATGCTGGTGGCCCTGCTGCTGGCGGTGCTGATCCAGACCCCGGTCGCGGCCGCCAAGTCCAAGGTCGTGACCCGGGGACCGTCGAGCAGCGGCGGAGTGGCGCTCACCTTCGATGACGGCTGGGGGATCACGTCCTGCGAGCGGATCACGACGACGTTGCGCGAGATGGGTGCCTCGGCCACCTTCTTCATCAACGGCACCCATCTGCGGGCGGACCCCAAGCGCTGGCGCAAGATCCTGGCCGGGTTCCCCGTGGCCAACCACACTCGCAGTCACCCCTGGCTGACACGCATGGCGGGCTACAAGATCAAGGGCCAGATCCGCACCAACCAGTGGATCCACCACTCGGCGCTGGGGCGACCGATGCTGCGCCTGCTCCGCCCACCCTATGGCGCCTACAACGACCGGGTGCGCCGGATCGCACGCAAGCTCCGCTATCGGAAGATCGTGCTTTGGAGCCAGAGCGCCGCTGATTCATCACCCAGGGCCACCGTGTCCTCCATCATCCGCCACACCACCGGCGGCACCCCGGGGTCGATCATCCTCATGCACTGCGGACCTTCGGTGACCGCGGACGCGCTGCCCGCGATCATCCGCCACTACCAGCGCCGCGGCATCAGGCTCATCGGCCTCGACGAGATGTTCGGCTACTCCACGACGAAGTACCGCTGAGCCGGAGCGGTCGCCCACCCGTGCGGGCGGCCCGCCGTGAGGGGCGAGCCGCCCAGGTCCCGCCGCTCGTGCGGCGGGGTCAGCGCGCGCCGAGGATGTGCTCGATGGCCAGCTGGTCGATGCGCGCGAAGCTCATCGAGCGGGCGCCCAT
>Ga0210085_1000412_pt1 | contig 18054 bp, 15 predicted proteins | sample China_Galinas_PW_5_FD_184866 | JGI IMG/M metagenome (GOLD analysis project Ga0210085, IMG submission 184866) | Wetland microbial communities from San Francisco Bay, California, USA, that impact long-term carbon sequestration - China_Galinas_PWC_D1... | ecosystem: Environmental > Aquatic > Marine... | reverse complement strand
CGTCGGCACCTCCACGCGCTCCACGATCGCCTCGGTGATCGCCGCCGGGACCGCCTCGATCACGACCGCGAAGCAGCCGACCGCCTGCAGGGCCAGCACCTCCTCGGTGAGCCGGACGGCGTCCTTGGCGCTCTTGCCCTGGGCTTTGTAGCCGCCGAGCGCGGTCGCGGTCTGCGGGGTGAGGCCGACGTGGCCCATCACCGGAATGCCGGAGCGGACGATCGCGCGGGCGCGCTCGACCGCGATCCCGCCGGCCTCCAGCTTGACCGTCTGGCAGCCGGTCTCCTTGACCAGCCGCTGGGCGCTCTGGACGGCGAGCTCGTTGCTCGACTCGTAGCTGCCCATCGGCATGTCGCCGACCATCAGCGGCGTGCGCAGGCCGCGGCGCACCGCCTTGCCGAGCACGATCATCTCCTCCATCGAGACCAGCTCGGTCCCGGGGTAGCCGAGCACCACGTTGGCGGCCGAGTCGCCGACGAGGACCACGTCCACCCCGGCCTCCTCGGCGACGAGCGCCGACGGGTAGTCGTAGGCGGTAACCATCACGATCGGCTCTCCGCTCTCCTTCATCTCGGCCAGCCGCGGGAGGCTGACGGGCTTGCGGTCGGGCGGGGCGGTGTGCGAGCGGGCTCCAGAGCTCATGAGACGAGCACCTCCGGGCGGTTGTCGACGGCGAGGGGGCGGTTGTCGTCGTCGACGTGGACGACGACGGGCTCGTAGCGCTCCAGGTCGGCCTCGTCGTAGGCGCCGAAGGAGGCGACGATGATCTTGTGGCCGGGGGCGGTCAGGTGGGCGGCGGCGCCGTTGACCTGCATCGTCCCCGAGCCGGGCTCGCCGTCGATCACGTAGGTGACGAAGCGGGAGCCGTTGTCGATGTCCCAGACGTGGACCTGCTCGTTGGTGATCAGGTCGGCGCCGGCCATCAGCTCGGTGTCGATCGTGATGCTGCCGATGTAGTCCACGTCGCAGTCGGTGACCGTCGCCCGGTGGATCTTCGACTTGAGCATCTGCCTTTGCACTTGGGCTACCTCCGCTACCGGTTTGGGGGTTGGATCAGGACGTTGTCGATCAGGCGGGCGGCGCCGACCCGGGCCGCGACCGCGACCAGGACGGGGCTGCCGTTCACGGCGGCGACCGGTTCGAGCGTGTCGGGGTCGCGCGCCTCCAGGTACTCGGGCTCGATGCCGGCGGCCGCCAGCTCGGCGCGGCCGGCCTCCAGGCCGCGCGGCAGGGAGCCGGCCAGCGCCTCCCGCTCGACCGCGGCCAGCGCCCGGGAGAGCGCCGCCGCGCGGGCCCGCTCGGGCTGCTCGAGGTAGGTGTTGCGGGAGCTCATCGCGAGGCCGTCGGGCTCGCGCACGGTCGGCACCACCTCGATCCGCACGGGGAAGTCGAGGTCGCGCGCCATGCGGCGGATCACCGCCGCCTGCTGCGCGTCCTTCTGGCCGAAGTAGGCGACGTCGGGGCCGACCGCGTTGAAGAGCTTGGCGACGACGGTGGTGACGCCGCGGAAGTGCGCCGGCCCGCGGCGCGAGCGGTCGCCGTCGAGCACCTCGGTGAGGGTGCCGCCGACCTCGACCCGGGTGCTGAAGCCGTCGGGGTAGACCTCGGCGACGGGGGGCGCGTAGACCAGGTCGACGCCGGCCTCGGCGGCGAGGGCGAGGTCGCGCTCCTCGTCGCGCGGGTAGCCGTCGAGGTCCTCGCCCGGGCCGAACTGGGTCGGGTTGACGAAGAGGCTCATCACCACCACGTCGCACTCGGCGCGGGCGGCGCGCAGCAGCGCCAGGTGGCCGCCGTGCAGGTAGCCCATGGTCGGCACCAGGCCGATCGCGGCCCCGGCGCGGCGGTGCGGCTCAAGCTCCGCACGCAATGCCGACTTGGAGCGCAGCACGGTCGCGCGCCCCTCGATCGTGGAGGTGTCGCTGACGAGATTCACGGTCATCTGGTCCATGCCCTTCCAGGGTCACGGCCGTCGAACCGAGTATAGGGACCCGCGAGCCGGACTCCCGTGTCCTTTGTCACGCTGCTCAGCGGGGAGGCGGGCGCCCGGCCGGCGATGCGCGCTCCGCGCACCCGCGGCTGGGCCGGCTACTCGTACTCGACCTTGCGGATCGGCTTGGCGGGGGCGCCGGCGGCGATGACGCGGTCGGGGAGGTCGCGGGTGACGACCGAGTTGGCGCCGACCACGCAGCGCTCGCCGATCCGCACCCCGCCGGTCACCACGCAGTTGACCCCGAGCCAGCAGTTGGCGCCGATCTCGACCGGGCCCTTGCTGGTGAAGCCCTGCCAGGGGACCGGCAGGTCGGGGTCGTCGAAGCGGTGCGAGGCGTCGCTGACGAAGCAGTTGTTGGCGAGCATCGTGTGCTCGCCGATCCTCACCCGGCCCCGGGCGGCGATCATCGTGTTGCGGTTGAGGAAGCAGCCGGCGCCGATCTCGATCTCCGCCCCGGGCGCGAGCGTCAGCCAGCAGCCCGGCTCGAGCAGGGTCCCTTCGCCGATCCGCAGCCGCCCCTCGTCGAGCGCCTCGAGCAGCTCGCCCTCGACCGGGTGGCGGACGTAGAAGCCGCCCCGGGCGGCGTGGCGGTCGATCCGCCAGCGGCGCAGGAGACGCCGGTTGCGCTCGTACCAGCGGCGCTTCGCCCACCACACCCGCCAGCCGCGCTGCCCCTCGGAGCCGCTCATCGCCGCCTGGACGTTACGCGCATCCGTCCCGCCGGCGCGCATAGACTGCGGGCGTGTCCGAGCTGCGCGGCGGCATAGACCTTGGCGGCACCAAGATCCAGACCGGGATCGTCGACCCGGACGGCAAGGTCCTGGGCCAGGACCGCCAGCCGACGCCGACCAGCGGCGGGCCGCAGGACGTGGCCGACGCGATGGCGGCCTCGCTGCGCGCCTCCGCCGCCGCGGCGCAGGTCGAGCCGGCGTCCCTGGTCGGAGTCGGGGTCGGCTCCCCGGGCGACGTCGACGAGCAGACCGGCGTCGTCTCCGGCGCCCGCAACCTCCCCGGCTGGGAGGGCAGCTTCGGGCTCGGCGAGGCGCTCGCGGGCGCACTGGGGACCGAGGTGCGGGTCGGCAACGACGTCCAGGTCGGGGTCGAATCGGAGTTCCGGCTCGGCGCCGGGCGCGAGTTCGACAGCGTGCTCGGCGTCTTCTGGGGCACCGGCGTCGGCGGCGGCCTGATCCTCAACGGCGAGCCCTGGCTCGGCCGCGGCGCCGCCGGCGAGATCGGCCACATGGTCGTCAAGCGGGGCGGCGCCCGCTGCCCCTGCGGGCGCAAGGGCTGCATGGAGGCCTACGCCGGGCGCTCGGCGATGGAAAAGAAGGCGCGCCGCCGCCACGAGGACGGCGAGAAGACCGACCTCTTCAAGCTGATGGAGAAGCACGGCAAGCCGCGGCTGACCAGCGGGATCTGGGAGCGCGCCCTCGACGCCGACGACCGTCTCGCCGAGGAACTGATCCACCGCGCCCTGAAGGCGCTCGGCACCGGCATCGCCTCGGCGGTCAACCTGCTCGACATCGAAGCGGTGATCCTCGGTGGCGGGCTCGGCGAACGCTTCGGCGAGCGGCTGATGGAGCCGCTGATGCGCGAGATGCGCAAGCACCTCTTCGTCGACGAAAACCCGCCCGCGGTCAAGGTCGCCTCGCTCGGCGACCTGGGCGGCGCGATCGGCGCCTCCCTGCTCTTCTCAGACTGAGGCCGGCCTCAGACCCGACCCTCGGCGCGGCGGCGGGAACGGGCCACCGCGTCGATGATGACCGCGGCGAGCAGCACGCCGCCGGTGATCATCAGCTTCACCGAGGATTCGAGCGCCAGCAGGTTCATGCCGTTGGAGATCGAGCCGATCACGGTGGCGCCGAGCAGCGCCGACCAGACCGAGCCGCGGCCGCCGAAGAGGCTGGTGCCGGCGACGACCGGGCCGGCGATCGCTTCCAACAGCAGGTTGGAGCCGCCCGAGCTCTGGTTGACGGCGAGCAGCCGCGAGGCGGCGAGGATGCCGCCGACCGCCGCCATCGAGGAGCAGAGCATGAAGGCGACGACGCGGATCCTGGTGACGCCGATGCCGGCGCGCCGCGCCGCCTCGGCGCTGCCGCCGACCGCGAACAGGTGGCGGCCGAAGGTGGTCCGCGTGGTGATCAGCTGGAAGCCGACGACGAAGCCCAGCAGGATCAGCAGCGCCAGCGGCACGCCGCGGTCGGAATTGAGGATCGCGACGGCGACGATCGTCACCGCCGCCATCAACCCGATCCGGATCAGCAGCAGCGCCAGCGGCTCGGTCGTCACCCCCGCCCTGGCCCTTCGCCGGTGGGCGGCGAGGACCGTCAGCGCGTAGAGGGCGACCACGATCGCGGCGACGATCCAGCCGACCGCTTCCCCGTAGAAGGTGTTGGCCAGGTCGGTGATCGAGGAGTTGCTGAGGTTGACGGTGCCGGTATTGCCCAGCACTTTCAGCAAGGCGCCCTGCCAGACCAGGGACCCGGCTAAGGTCACCACGAAGGACGGGATCGTGAAGCGGGTGAAGAGGAAGCCCTGGGCGAGGCCGATCAGGGTGCCGGTGAGAACGCCGGCCATGATCGCCGGAATCGCCGGCCAGCCCTGCTTCACGTTCAGCACCGCCATCACCGCGGCGGCGAAGCCGGACGCCGCGCCCACCGAGAGGTCGATCTCGCCGATCAGGAGCACCATCACGACGCCGACCGAGATCAGGCCGACCGCGGTGATCTGCAGGAACAGGTTGGTCAGGTTGGTGGCGCTGAGGAAGCGATCGTTCTGGGTCTGGAAGATGACCCAGATCACCGCGATCGCGAGGATCACCCGCAGCGAGGCGAGGTCGCCCTGCATGAACCGGCGCAGCAGGTCGCGCGGCGAGGTCTTCTCCGCCGGCGCGTCCTCCGGGGCGGCGTAGTCGGGGTCGCCGATCCTCATCGGTGTTCACCCGTCTCGCTGGTCGGCTCGCCGAGCTCGGCGCCGGTGATCGCGCCGACGATCTGCTCCTCGCTGGTCTCGGCGGCGTCGTAGGTGCCGGAGTTGCGGCCGAGCCGCAGAACGGAGATGCGGTCGGCGACCTCGAAGACGTTGGCGAGGTTGTGGCTGATCACGATCACGCCGAGGTCGCGCTCGCGCAGCCGCTTGATCAGCGCCAGGACCTGTTTGGTCTGCGGCACGCCGAGCGCCGCGGTCGGCTCGTCGAGGATCACCACCTTCGGCTCGCCCAGCAGCGAGCGGGCGACCGCGACCTGCTGGCGCTGGCCGCCGGAGAGCGTCCCGACCTCCGAGCGAACGCTCGGGATCGTCACCGAGAGCTGGTCGAGCAACTCGTGCGAGCGCTGCTCCATGACGATCTCGTCGAGCACCCGGCCCGCCCGCCCCGGCCCGCCGAGCACCGTCTCCTGGCCGAGGAACAGGTTGGCGACGACGTCCAGGTTGTCGCAGAGGGCGAGGTCCTGGTAGACGGTCGCGATCCCCAGCCCGGTCGCGTCGTTGGGGCCGCCGATCTTCACCGGCCGGCCTTCGAAGAAGAACTCACCGGAGTCGATCGAGTAGATGCCGGCGACCGCCTTGATCAGGGTCGACTTGCCGGCGCCGTTGTCGCCGACCAGGGCGACGACCTCGCCGCGGTGAACGTCGAAGTCGACGCCGTCGAGCGCCTGCACCGGCCCGAAGCTCTTGCAGATCCCCTTGGTCGAGAGGATCGCGCCGTTCGCGTTCATCCTTCCCCGTCACCCCCTCCTGGCGGCCGATGCCCGGGGCGGCCGCGCTCCGGCGGCCCGCCCCGGGACCATGCCTGGGACCTATTCGACCCCGACTTCTTCGCAATCCTTCTTGTACGGACCGGTACAGATTTCCGAGGCCGACCAGAACCCGTCGGCGACCACGGTTTCGCTGATGTTTTCCCGCTGGACCGAGACCGGTTCGAGCAGGATCGAAGGCACTTCTTCGGCTTCGTTGTCGGTCTCGCCGTTGACCAGGCCGGCCGGCGCTTCTTCGCCCCGGGCCAGCGCCACGGCGATTTCGGCCGCCGCGTATGCCTCCGGCTTGATCGCCTTGTAGACGGTCATGAACTGTTCTTCGGCGAGGATCCGCTGGATCGCTTCGAGTTCGGCGTCCTGGCCGGTGGTCGGCTTCGAGGACGGTTCGATCCCGGCCCCCTTCATCGCCGCGATCGCGCCGCCGGCCGTGCCGTCGTTGGCCGCGTAGACGCCCGCGAACCCGTTCTTGCCGAGCGCGGTGATCGCCTGTTCCATCTCGTTCTGGGCCTGGTCGGGGCTCCAGTCCGGCGTGTCGTATTCCTTCGCGATCTTCACGCCTTCGGCTTCGAGGACCTTCTTCGCCCCGGCCTTGAACTGGCCGGCGTTCGGGTCGGTCGGAGAGCCGTTGATCATCACGATCGGCCCCTTCGGGCTGCCTTCTTCGGCGAGCTTCGCCGAGAGCGCTTCGCCCTGCAGTTCGCCGACCCTTTCGTTGTCGAAGGAGATGTAGTAATTGATCGGCGCGCCGAGGATCAGCCGGTCGTAGCTGACCACCGGGATTTCTTCCCGGTTCGCTTTGCCGACGATCGAGCCGACGGCCGTCGCGTCGACCGGGTCGAGGACGAGGACGTCAGCGTTCTGGGTGATCGCAGCTTCGCCCTGGCTTTGCTGTTCGCTCGTGTCCTGGTTCGCGTTGCTGTAGATGATTTCGCATTCCGGACACAGCTCTTCGACTTTTTCTTCGAATTCCGGCCGGTCGTGCGCTTCGTAGCGGCTCGTCTTCGACTCGGGCAGGAGGAGCGCGATCTTGCCGCCGCCACCGCCTTCGCCTTCGCCTCCGGCCGCGGTGCCGCCGGTGGTTTCGCTGCCGCCGCCGCATGCGGCGAGGACGAGCCCGACGATCGCCATCGCGGCGACGGCGATCGTGAGCCTCTGCAAGGACTTCGAGTGTGCCATGAGCCTCCTCCTTGTTTCCGCAACAACACCCTGCGACATACCCAATCACAACCTGATTGGAACCTATGTTGTCCAGTCCGCCCCAGAAAGTGGGGTTTCCCCACGAAAACGAGGCAATCTGTACTGAGCAGGGGAGGCGCGTCCCGGCGCCCCGGAGGATGCGCTCAGGCGGCGACGGGGAGCTCGCGCTTGCGCCCGCGCCTGGGCTTGGCGGGCTCGACGAGGTCGGCGAGGAAGCTTCCGGTGTACGAATCGGCGACGGCGGCGACCTCCTCGGGGGTGCCGGTGGCGACCACCTCTCCCCCGCCTTCGCCGCCCTCGGGGCCGAGGTCGATCAGCCAGTCGGCGGTCTTGATCACGTCGAGGTTGTGCTCGATCACGACCACGGTGTTGCCGGCGTCGACCAGGCGGGCGAGGACGTCGAGCAGGCGCTGGACGTCGGCGAAGTGCAGGCCGGTGGTCGGCTCGTCGAGGATGTAGAGGGTGTCGCCGGTGGCGACCTTGGAGAGCTCGGTGGCCAGCTTGACCCGCTGCGCCTCGCCGCCGGAGAGCGTCGTCGCCGGCTGGCCGAGCCGGATGTAGCCGAGGCCGACGTCGTGCAGGGTGCGCAGGCGGCGGTGGATCTTCGGCACGTTCTCGAAGAACTCGACCCCCTCCTCGACCGACATCTCGAGCACGTCGGCGATGCTCTTGCCCTTGAAGCGGACCTCGAGCGTCTCGCGGTTGTAGCGCTTGCCGTGGCACTGCTCGCAGGGGACGTAGACGTCGGGCAGGAAGTGCATCTCGATCTTGATCTGGCCGTCGCCCTTGCAGACCTCGCAGCGGCCGCCCTTGACGTTGAAGCTGAAACGTCCCGGTTTGTAGCCGCGCGCCCGCGCCTCCTGGGTCTGGGTGAAGAGCTGGCGGATGTGGTCGAAGACGCCGGTGTAGGTCGCCGGGTTGGAGCGCGGCGTGCGGCCGATCGGGGACTGGTCGATGTTGATGATCTTGTCGATCTGGGAGAGGCCGTCGATGCCGTCGTGGGCGCCCGGGCGCAGCTTCGCCTGGTGCAGGCGGTTGGCGACGGCGTGGTGCAGGGTCTCGTTGACCAGGGTCGACTTACCCGAGCCCGAGACGCCGGTGACGCAGCAGAAGACGCCGAGCGGGACGGCGACGTCGACCTGCTTGAGGTTGTGTTCGCGGGCGCCGCGCACGCGCAGGGCTCCGCGCGGCTCGCGGCGCTCGGCCGGCACCTCGATCCTGCGCTTGCCGGCCAGGTACTGCCCGGTCAGCGAGGCCGGGTCCGCGGTCACCTCGGCGGGGGTGCCGGCGGCGATCACGTGGCCGCCGTGCTCGCCGGCCCCGGGGCCGAGGTCGACCAGGTGGTCGGCGGCCAGCATCGTGCCCTCGTCGTGCTCGACCACGATCACCGTGTTGCCGAGGTCGCGGAGGCGGTCGAGGGTGGCGATCAGCTTCTCGTTGTCGCGCTGGTGGAGGCCGATCGAGGGCTCGTCGAGCACGTACATCACGCCGACGAGGTGCGAGCCGATCTGGGTCGCGAGCCGGATCCGCTGCGCCTCGCCGCCGGAGAGCGAGCGCGCCGAGCGGGCCAGCGAGAGGTAGCCAATGCCGACGTTCTCGAGGAAGGAGAGCCGCTCGCTGATCTCGCGCACGATCAGGCGGGCGATCGCGCGCTCGGTCTCGGTCATCTCCAGCTCGCCGATCCAGCGCGAGGCGGTCGCGGCGGAGAAGTCGCTGAACTCGGCGATGCTGAGCCCGCCGACCTTGACCGCGAGGCTCTCCGGGCGCAGCCGGGCGCCCTCGCACTGCGGGCAGGGCTGCTCGGCCATGTAGCCCTCGATCCGCTCCCGGTTGGTCTCCGAGTCGGTCTCTTCGTAGCGGCGCTGGAGGTTGTTGACGATCCCCTCGAAGCGGACCTTGTAGGAGCGGCGCCGCCCGAAGCGGTTGGTGTAGGAGACATGGTGTCGCTCGCCGCCGGTCCCGTGGAGGAAGATCTCCTTCTCGGACTTCTTCAGCTTCGCCCAGGGCGCGTCGACGTCGACGCCGTACTCCTCGGCGACCGAGGCGACCAGCCGCTTCCAGTAGGCGGAGATGCCGCGGTTCCAGGGCTGCAGGGCGCCCTCGGCGAGCGAGAGGGTCGGGTCGGGGACGACCAGCTCGGGGTCGATCACCCGCTGGAAGCCGAGGCCGTGGCAGCGCTCGCAGGCGCCGTGCGGGGAGTTGAAGGAGAAGATCCGCGGCTCCAGCTCGGGGATCGAGGTGCCGCAGTTGAGGCAGGCGAACTGCTCGCTGAACAGCAGCCGCTCGGCGGGCTCTTTCTCCTCCTTGCCGGGGACGAACTCGATCTCGATCAGCCCGGCGGCGAGCCCGGCCGCGGCCTCGACCGACTCCGAGAGCCGGCGGCGCAGGTCGGTCTTCATCACCAGCCGGTCGACGACCACCGAGATGTCGTGTTTGAAGCGTTTGTCGAGGACGATCTCCTCGTCGAGGCGGCGCAGCTCGCCGTTCACCTCGACCCGCGAGTACCCCTCCAGCCGCATCTGCTCGAACAGCTTCCCGTACTCGCCTTTGCGCCCCCGCACGACCGGCGCCATCACCATGAATTTGGTCCCGTCCTCGATCGTCATCAGGCGGTCGACGATCTGCTCCTGGGTCTGGCCGGTGATCTCCTCGCCGCACTCGGGGCAGTGCGGGACGCCGATCCGGGCCCAGAGCAGGCGCAGGTAGTCGTAGATCTCGGTCACCGTGCCGACCGTCGAGCGCGGGTTGCGCGAGGTCGTCTTCTGGTCGATCGAGATCGCCGGCGAGAGCCCCTCGATCGAGTCGACGTCGGGCTTCTCCATCAGGCCGAGGAACTGGCGCGCGTAGGCGGAGAGCGACTCGACGTAGCGCCGCTGCCCCTCGGCGTAGATCGTGTCGAACGCGAGGCTCGACTTGCCCGACCCGGAGAGCCCGGTGATCACGATCAGCGAGTCGCGCGGCAGCTCGACGTCGATGTCCTTCAGGTTGTGCTCGCGCGCACCTGAGATAACGATCCGGTCCGAGGCAGCCACTCGTCCCGAGTTTACCCAACCGAACAGACGTTCCCCCGGGGAGAATCCGGCCGGAGCTGCCCTTATCCCCGGTATGCGGGAAGAAATGCGTTCTCACCAGGCGCTCGCCGAACTCGCGGAGCGCCAGTACGGGGTTGTGACCTTTGCCCAACTGCGGGGGCTGGGGTTCTCAAAGGCCGCGATCGGACGCGCCAGCGGCGCCAGCCGCCTGCGCCGGGTGCACCGAGGAGTTTATGCGGTCGGACACCGAGCCCTCCCCCGCCGTGGACGCTGCCTGGCCGCCGTGCTTGCCTGCGGCGGGAGAGCGGCGCTCACTCACGCCTCTGCAGCTTGGCTCTGGGGACTGCGCCCAGAGCTGCCGGCGACCATCGACGTGACGGTGCCCCGGCCCGGGGGCGGCAAGCATCTGGATATCTCCCTCCACCACTCCTCGACCCTGGTCGCAGTCGAACGGGGCCGCCTCGCGGGGATCCCCGCGACGACCGTGCCGCGAACGATGCTCGACGTCGCCGCCACCGGCTCGGCGCGGGAAGCAAACGACGTTGTCGAGCAGGCCGAGCGCCGGGGACTGCTGGACCTCGACGCGGTCGACGCGATGCTGGGCCGCCGCCGTGGCGACCGCGGCGCGGCCCGCCTGCGTCGAGCGACCGAGATCTACCGCGACCCGGTCTTTTCTCGGGCGCGCTCGGAGCGCCTCTTCCTGGCGGCGATCAAGGACGCGGGTCTCCCCCGTCCCGCGCTCAACCTCTGGGTGGAGAAGTGGGAGATCGACGCCTACTGGGAGGCGGAGCGCTTCGCGGTCGAAGTCGATGGCTGGGATGCCCATCGCACCCGGCGGGCCTTCGAGAACGACCATCTGCGCTGGGAGGAAATGAAGCTCGCCGGGATCGAGGTCGTCCCGATCTCCGCGCGCCGCATCGAAGAGCATCCGCGCGAGGTCGGCGAGCACCTCCGCCTCCTTCTGAATCGGCGTCGCCAAGACCTCCACCGCAGACACTGAGACAGCGTTTGTCTCCGCCCGTCCAGTGGGATTGGGTTTGTCTCCGCTATGCGGCGACAAGGCGGATCTCAGCCGGGGGGCGGAGAGAAAAGAAGGGTCAGCCGAGGGCGGCGGAGAGGCGGCGGCGGTAGGTGCGGGCGCTGGGGTCGGCGGGGTCGAGCTCGCTGAGGACGCCGATCGCGGCGCGGCGGACGAGGTCCCGGGCCTCGGCCGGGTCGAGGGCGGCGTCGGCCGAGGCCTCGGCCCCGGCACCGTTGCCGCCCGCGCCAAGGTCGGCGAGCGCGTCGAGCAGGGCGTCGAGCGCCGCGGCGCGGTCGCCGCGGTCCAGGGCGGCGAAGGCGTCGGCGCCGATGCCGGCCTTGGCGAGACGGACGCGGGCGGCGATGCCGTCGGCGCCGAAATCGGCCTCGTGGCCCTCGACCGCTTCCAGCGCCTCGTCCTCCGCCCCGCGCTCGAGGCGCGTGCGGGCGAGGGCGACGGCGATGTCGGCGCGGCGGGGCTCCAGTTCCGCCGCCTCGCGCAGCGATAGCTCGTCGCCGGCGGCGAGCAGCTCGTCGGCCCGCGAGGGCGCCAAGGAGTCGAAGAACTCCTCGACTTTTGCGGGCGGCAGGGCGCCGACGAATTCATCCGCGACGGCGCCGTCGCGGAAGGCCTTGACCGCCGGGATCCCCTGGATCCCGAAACGGGCCGAGAGGCCGGGGTTGGCGTCGGTGTCGACCTTGGCGAGGACGACCTGGCCGGAGCGGGCGGACTCGGCCGCTTCCAGCGCCGGTCCGAGCTGGCGACAGGGACCGCACCACTCCGCCCAGAAGTCGACCACGACCGGGACCTGGCGGGAGCGCTCCAGCACCTCTTTCTCGAAGCTCGCCTCGGTGACGTCGATCGGCATGGCCGGAAGATTAGTGGGCGGGCGCCTCCGGCCCGGCGACGCGGAGACGCTCCTCGACCACGGCGCGCTGCTCGGCGAGCGGGCTGCCGCACGATCCCGGCTCGGAGCCTTCGAGGACCAGCTCCGAGCCGTCGTGCAGGCGGATGCGCAGGCGGCTCGGGAAGGTCATCCGCACCGTCGCGGTGTCGAGCGCCGCGATCCCGCCGTCGCCGCGCCGCCCCGCCGCGCGCCGTCGCAGCGAGCGGCCGAGCAGGCGGCGCAACTCGCCGTCGGCGACCAGCGCCCGCGCCAGCGCCGGTCCCGGGTTTGCCTCGTCCATGTTGGCGTCGCCGAGGCGCCGCCGCAGCCGCAGCAGCTCGCGCGGCCCGAGGTCGGGAGCGGCGCCCGCCGCCAGCGTCCCGCGCACCGTCCGCGCGGTGAGGCCGGGATCGTGGCGCAACCGGACCCGGGCGGCGAGGGCGCGGACCTCGGCCTCGTTGCGCGCGAGCCGGGCGGGGTCCAGCTCGGCCGGGGTCAGCCCGCCCGCCAGAAGCGCCACGGCGACGCTCAGGGTCGCCGAGAAGTTGACCCGGATAGGCGTCAGCTCGGCGCCCCGCCCCAGCTCCTCCATCTCGCACGTGAGCCAGCCGCTCTCGATCTCGACGCTCTCCACCTCCTCCGCCGCGACCCCGGCCGCGCAGGCGGCCTCGGCCGCGGACTGCAGGTAGGCGCAGCCGGGCAGGCGCTTGAAGGCGAGGGTGTCGGTGAGCCAGACCGAGCCGAGGGCGCCGAGCATCGCCGGCCGCGGCGCGAAGGAGAGGTTGGCGAGCACGCCGCGGGGGTGCTCGACCACGTCGAGGGCCCCGGTCATCCCGGCGGCGGCGAGCTGGGCGGCGCGGGCCCCGGCCGCGGCCGGCTCGGCCGCGGTCAGCAGCTTGCTCCGCGGGCCCATGAAGCCGGGCCACATCCCGAACGGCGGCTGGTAGAGGGCGATCGCCAGGGCGTGGGCGGCGCGGCCGGCGTCGAGGCCGAGCCCGACCGCGGCGGCGACGGACGCGGAGGCGCAGTGGATCGAGGCCCAGAACTGGCCGTTGTGGGGTCCGAGGAAGAGCGCCGCCCCGAGCCGCCCGGCAACCTCGTTGGCGGCGACCTGGGCGACCAGGGCGCGCTCCGGGTCGGCGGCGAAGGCGGCCGCGGCCGGCACCGCGGAGTGGCCGGTGTGGCCCATGAACAGGTAGTCGTCCCAGTCGTGGGCGATCGAGGCGGCGGCTGAGCGGTAGATCTCGCCGGCCGGCCCGTCGGGGGCGACGGCAGCGATCGGCGCGGCGGCCTCGGCCCCGGCCGCCCGGCCCGCGGCGATGCTCAGCGCCTGCAGCTCGGCCCGCTCGCGCACGCTCGCCGGCAGGTCCTCCGCCCGCAGCCCCGCCACCCACTCCCCGACGTCCCCGCAGATCGTCGCCACCGAGCAATCCTCTCAGACCCCCGGCCGGCGCCTGAGCGGCGACCTGACCAAGCAGATCAAGGACGAGCGAGGGAGTGTGCTCCGCACATGACCGAACGAGGACGCCGAGATGCGCCGGTCAGGACGCCGCTCAGGCGCCGGCGGTCATCCCGTCGAGGTCGCGGCGCAGCTCCTTGATTTCGTCGCGCAGCCGGCCGGCCTCCTCGAAGCGCAGGTCGTCGGCCGCCGCCAGCATCTCCTCCTCCAGCGCCACGATCGTCTTCTCCAGCTCCTCCGGACTGGCGTGCTCGCCGGCTCCGCGCCGGCGCCGCTTGGCCGGCGCCCGGTCCTCCATCGCCAGGAACTCGGCCATCTCGGAGATCCCTTTGCGCACGGTCGAGGGCGTGATCCCGTGCTCCTCGTTGTAGGCGAGCTGGATCGCCCGGCGGCGCTCGGTCTCGCTCATCGCCGCCCGCATCGCCTCGGTCTCCTTGTCGGCGTACATCAGCACCCGACCGTTGACGTTGCGGGCCGCCCGGCCGATCGTCTGCACGAGGCTGGTCTCGCCGCGCAGGAAGCCCTCCTTGTCGGCGTCGAGGATCGCCACCAGCGAGACCTCGGGCAGGTCGAGCCCCTCGCGCAGCAGGTTGACCCCGACCAGCACGTCGTACTCGCCGAGGCGCAGGTCGCGGATGATCTGGATCCGTTCCAGCGTGTCGATCTCGGAGTGCAGGTAGCGGACCCGGACCCCGTACTCGAGCAGGTAGGCGGTCAGGTCCTCGGCCATCTTCTTGGTCAGGGTGGTGACCAGGGTGCGCTCGCCCGCCTCGGCGACCCGCTTCGCCTCGTTCATCAGGTCGTCGATCTGGTTGCGGGTCGCGCGCAGCTCGATCGCGGGGTCGACGATCCCGGTCGGGCGCACGATCTGCTCGACGATGCGGCTCGACTCGGCCCGCTCGAACGGCCCCGGGGTGGCGGAGACCATCACCAGTTGGTCGACCCTCTCGAGGAACTCGTCGAACTTGAGCGGCCGGTTGTCGATCGCCGAGGGCAGGCGGAAGCCGAAATCGATCAGGGTCTGCTTGCGCGAGCGGTCCCCCTCGTACATGCCGCCGATCTGGGGCACCGTCTGGTGGGACTCGTCGACGAAGACGACGAAGTCGTCCGGGAAGTAGTCGATCAGGGTGTGCGGCGGGCTGCCGGCGGGGCGGCCGTCGAGGATCCGCGAGTAGTTCTCGATCCCCGAGGTGAAGCCGAGCTCCTTCAGCATCTCGATGTCGTAGGCGGTGCGCTGGCGCAGCCGGTGCGCCTCGAGCTGCTTGCCCTCCCCCTCCAGCTCGGCGGTGCGCGCCCCCAGTTCGGCGCGGATTTCCTCGACCGCCCGCTCCAGCGTCTCGTCCCTGGTCACGTAGTGGGAGGCCGGCCAGACCGAGACGTGGTCGATCTCGTCGAGCACCTCGCCGGTCAGCGGGTCGAAGTGCTGGATCCCCTCGATCTCGTCGCCGAAGAGGGCGATCCGGTACGCCGACTCGGCGTAGGAGGGCATGATCTCCAGCACCTCGCCGCGCACCCGGAAGGAGCCGCGGCCGAGCACCGAGTCGTTGCGCTGGTACTGCATCTTCACCAGCTTGCGCAGCACCTCGTCGCGGTCGATCTCCTCGCCGACCTTGAACAGCTGCATTTTTTCGTTGTAGACCTGGGGCGAGCCGATCCCGTAGATGCAGGAGACCGAGGCGACGATGATCACGTCGCGGCGGGCGAACAGCGCCGCGGTGGCGGCGTGGCGCAGCCGGTCGATCTCGTCGTTGATCGAGGAGTCCTTCTCGATGTAGAGGTCCTGGGCGGGGACGTAGGCCTCGGGCTGGTAGTAGTCGTAGTAGGAGACGAAGTACTCGACCACGTTGTCGGGGAAGAACTCGCGGAACTCGTTGCACAGCTGGGCGGCCAGGGTCTTGTTGTGGGCGATGACCAGCGCGGGCCGCTGCACCTCCGCGATCGTCGCCGCCATCGTGAAGGTCTTGCCGGTCCCGGTCGCCCCGAGCAGGGTCTGGAACCGCTCCCCCGCTCCCAGCCCCTCGGCCAGCGAGGCGATCGCCTGCGGCTGGTCGGCCGTCGGCGTGTAGGCGGGATTGAGCTCGAACTCCGGCACTCGCTGAACATAGCGGGCCTCGTGAGAGACTCCGCGCAATGAGTCGCTCGCGCGCCGCGCTTGCCGCATTCTTCGCCTTCACCGGGACGATGCACTTCCTGCGGCCGAAGTTCTTCGAGGCGATCGTGCCGCCGCCGGTGCCGGCGAAGGAGGCGGTGGCGGTCAGCGGGGTCGCCGAGCTGGCCGGGGCGGCCGCGGTCCTTCATCCCGCCACCCGCCGTTTCGGGCGCTGGTGGCTGCTCGGCCTGCTGCTCGCGGTCTTCCCGGCCAACGTCCACATGGCCGTGAACCCGGAGCGGATCCGCGGCCTCGACCTGGGCAAGGTGCCGCGCTGGACGCTCTGGGCGCGGCTGCCGCTGCAGCCGCTGGCGATGCTCTGGGTCTGGCGCGCCACGCGCGACTAGCGGTCGCAGATTCGCCCGCAGAGCGGTCGGAAGTGCGACCGCGCCGCGGGACACTGCTCGTACCAGTTCCCCGCCGCCCACTATTAGAAATGTTCTGTCTGTAGAGCTTCTGTATTGCATTGCAGAGACTTCGGCGCCAATGGACCGACGCGAGCGCTTCGCCGCCAACCTGCGCAAGGCCCGAAAAGCCAAGGGGATGTCCCAGGAAGAGCTGGGATTCCGCTGCGACCTGCACCGCACCGAGGTCTCGCTCCTGGAGCGGGCCGGCCGCGAGCCGCGGCTGGGAACCCTGGTCAAGCTGGCGACCGTGCTGGAGACCTCGCCCGACGCGCTCTGCACCGGGATCAGCTGGCAGTCGAAAGCTCAGCGCTTCAAAGTCGACCGGGCGCCGCGCTAGCCGACGAGCCCCCGGCGCCGGATCCGAGCGGCTCGCGCTCGGTCTTCGCCCACTCCCCGCGGTCGGCGAGCTGGCGGGCGGTGGAGCGCAGCAGCACCGGCCAGAGGAACCACGTATAGGGCGTGTAGACCTGGGCGATCAGGATCCCCTGCAGCCAGCCGAGCGGGCCGCGGCCGGCGCGGGCCGCGACGCAGCCCATGATCGTGCCGCCGTACGCCAGCATGTAGAAGAAGAAGAGCTGCCAGAGCGGCTGGTCGCCCCAGAAGCTGGCGGCGCCGGTGACCCAGAGGAAGATGCCGCTGACCAGGCCGATGCCGACGATCCCCTGCCAGAAGGGCATCAGCAGGTAGGCCATCTGCTCGATCCGCGCCGCGACCCCGATCGGCGCCCGCATCACCGCGCCGCGCAGCGAGATCGCCTGCAGGTTGCCCTGCGACCAGCGCGTGCGCTGGCGGAAGAGGGCGCCGAGCCGCGAGAGGCCCTGCTGGTCGACCGCGGCGCGCAGGTCCTGCCTCCCCTGCCACCCGGCCGCGATCAGGCGCAGGCCGAGATCCTGGTCCTCGGTGAGGCGGTGGCGCCACGGGCCCTCCCCGTCGGCGACCGAGTCGAGCGCGCTGAGCCGGTTGAACTGGCCGTTGCCGCCCATCCCGGCAGTCCCCCAGTGGTCGCGACCGGCCTGGAAGAGGCGGCCGTAGACGGAGAACTCGACGTCCTGCAGCCAGGTCAGCGGGTTGTGCCGGTTGTAGATCCGGACCAGCGACTGCACGCCGCCCACCCGCGGATCGGCGAAGTGCGCCGCCGCGTAGAGCGGCGCCTCGGGACGCAGGCGCCCGTCGGCGTCGACCACGGCGACGATCGTCCGCTCGCGCTCGGCGTAGTCGCGCAGCGAGCGGTAGGCGAAGTCGAGCGCCGCCGCCTTGCCGGTGCGGGCGTCGGGCGACTGGCGGCGCAGCACGAAGAGGTCGGGGTGGTCGATCGCGGCGAGGATCTCCGCGGTGCGGTCGTCGGAGCCGTCGTCGATGACGACGATTCGCCGCCGCCGCACCGGCACCGCGAGCAGCCGCTCGACGCTGTCGGCGATCGTCACCTCCTCGTTCAGCGCCGGGACGAGGAAGACCCAGGTGAAGGCGTCCGCCCCTTCGGGGGGAGGCTGCGGCGGGTGCACGGCGGCGGAGTGGCCGCGGACGAAGAGCAGCAGCGACCAGAGGAACATCGCGACCACGATCACCAGGCAGACCGTGAAGAGCGCCGCCCAGCCCCAGGCCAGGCCCTCGAACGGCCAGCTCAGCGCGGCCACCTCAGGCCTCGGTGGCGTACGCGGCCTCGAGCTCGTCGAGCTGGGACGGCGGCGACTGCTCGAAGCCGGCGGCCTGGCTGACCGCGACGCGGCTGTAGCCGGGGCCGAACTGCGCCGGCGGCTCGCCCCCCAGCAGCAGGTGCTCGAGCGCGCCGACGATGCGCTCGGCGGCGTGGCCGTCCCCGTAGGGGTTGGCGGCGCCCGCCATCCGCTCGTAGGCGGCGGGGTCGTCGAGCAGGCGGGCGCCCTCGCGCTGGATCACCACCGGGTCGGTGGCGACCAGGCGCAGCGTGCCGGCCTCGAGGCCCTCGGTGCGCTCGGTCGTCTCGCGAGTCACCAGCACCGGCTTGCCCAGCGAGGGCGCCTCTTCCTGGATCCCGCCGGAGTCCGTGATCACGAAGTGGCAGCGGCGCAGCAACCGCGAGAAGGTCGCGTAGCCGAGCGGCTCGGTGAGCAGCACGTTGTCGAACCCGGTCAGCCGCTCGGTCAGCACCTCGCGCACCCGCGGGTTGGGATGGACCGGG
>Ga0210085_1000411_pt1 | contig 18057 bp, 14 predicted proteins | sample China_Galinas_PW_5_FD_184866 | JGI IMG/M metagenome (GOLD analysis project Ga0210085, IMG submission 184866) | Wetland microbial communities from San Francisco Bay, California, USA, that impact long-term carbon sequestration - China_Galinas_PWC_D1... | ecosystem: Environmental > Aquatic > Marine... | reverse complement strand
CTTCGGCACCATCGCGGCAGGCAAACTCGCGCAAAACATCGTATTGCATGCCGAAACCGCCGTTCAGTCTCATGTTTTCGGCATCGATATAAACCCCGACCTTCGAACTGGAAATCGTATCGTTCACGGCTTCTCTCCTCAAAATTATGACTCAATACCGGACGAATGCAAATCCGTCGCTAATCTCTTCAAACGTCGGTGCCGGAAGATGCGGCCTGAGCTTCCGGTACTCTTTGGCTTTACAGATCAAAATGACGCGATCGGCACCTTTGTTTTGATCGATCATTTGGATGAATTGGCCGGTGCCGAGATGGCGCGGCCGGGCCTCCTCGTAACTGAGCCCGTAGGCGAACTCGTTGAGGCCGCCGATCAGGTAAACTGACTCGGTTCCATAAAACCAGCAGACCGCCCGGATGACCGAGGCGTCCACCACGAAAATCGTGTCAGGGCCAACCATGGCGGCGTGGCGGCGCAGAAAGTCCCCCGGTGCCTTGATCTCGGTAATGCGGTCCGGCACGCTCCAGGGCCCCACCAGCATCAGAAGAACCGGCGCGGCGACGAAAAGGGCCATTTTCCTTCCCGGCGGCGTCTGCACCACGGCCCACAACAGTGAAGCAGTGCAGAAAAAGAGTCCGGCGGTCACGAGAACCCACTTCCATGCCTCTGAACTGCCGTATGGTTTGATCCCGCCCACCCCGTACACCTGGTTGGCAAATAACGCAACGGCCGCCAGACCCGTCACTGCCGCCAGGGTGCCGGCTCCGAAATCAAACGCCCTGCGCCTACCGGCATCGAGGTATCGATCGAGACCGACAGCGAGCAAAATGGCCAGCGGGGCGAAGCACGGCAGTATGTAGGTCGCCAATTTTCCCTCCGAGGCTGAAAAAAAAATAAAGGGAAAAAGCAGCCAGCAGATCGCAAAACGATGCAACGCGTGCCCGTCGCCTGTCGTACGCAATCCGATCGCCGCCGCCGGAAAAAGAAAGGACCAGGGAATGGCCCCCAGGACGATGACCGGAACAAAAAACCAAAACGGTTGCGGGTGCTGCCCTCCGGTCGAGGACAGAAAACGCTGCACATGCTCGACCCAGAAGAAATAGTGCCAGAAATCAGGCTCCCGCCGCGCGATCACCAGTGCCCACGGAAGGGCCACCAGAACGGCGGCCAGCATCGGAAGCCATACGATCTTGAACAGCTCCCGCCAGCGACGTTCCCAGATCATAAACGGCAGGATCGCCACCACCGGCAGCACGAAGGCCAGGAATCCCTTTGTCAGAAAAGCCAGCCCTAAAAACACGCCGAAAAGCGACAGAAAACAGCTTTTTCTCGCTCCCGCTGCGGATTTGTACGCTACATAAAAGCACGCCATGGCGGCCGTCAACCACAGTGCGAGCAGCCCGTCCAGAACGCTGAAAGTACCCACAGCGAATGTTTCCGCAAAGGTCAACTGGGCGGCGGCCGCAAGGGGTGCCTCGCGGCGGGACCCGCCGCCGAATCGGCGGACCAGCCAAAAAACGACCAGGGCCGACAAACCGGCGGCCGCGGCCGAAGGGAACCGCACGCCGAAGGGATTCTCTCCGAACAGCAGTATCGACCCGGCATTGGCCCAATAGCCCAGGACCGGCTTTTCAAAATACCGGATGCCGCAGATGCGGGGAACGACCCAGTCCCCGCTGGCGATCATCTCACGCGGAATCTCGCCGTAGCGGGTCTCGTCGGGAACCGCGAGCGGCCGTGCATTCAACGGCACGAGATAGATCAGTACAAATAGGCCGATCAAGGCCAGGGTTGGTTTACGCATCACTCAATCTTATCGGATCGGCTTTCAAGTGCCGCCTGGCAGGCTACCCACCCCTCCCGGCCCTCGATTTCAGCCGGTACGACCCGCGCGCGGTCAAGCGCCGGTGTCAGCCTGAGAATGTCACCCAGCGGCGCGAACGCGACCTTTCTTGCGGCCGCCGACGCCAGGAAGCGCTCGAACATCGCGGCGCAGGCGATCCCTTCGACCTCGGCGTGAATCGTCAGAACATTGAGTCTTTCCGGATCCAGCAGTGACAGCAGGTGGTCGTTGTATTGAGCCGGAGACAGGCCGCGGCGTCCGATGAGCTCGTCATAGGTTGGCAGCGTGACCGGTATCTGGGGTTGCGGGAGCTCCCGACCCGCCACCACGGGTCGGAAAATACTCCAGCCCCGGCAATCGCTGTTGAAGTCGAACGGAAACCGGCTTTCGCTGTCGAGAACGCGATCGTTGCATTTCCAAGCCGGGGCCGCCGAACAGGTCGGCGGATGCCCTGTAATGTCCGTCAACAGTGTCACGCTGCGATGAAGGTGGTCATAGATGGCATCGGTTGTCATTTTGTCGATGCGGGTCTGCCAGGCATGATGGTCCCAGGCGTGAACGCCGACTTCGTGGCCGGCATCCGCCACCGCACGGATAATCGGGGCGAGCTTCTTTCCGATGATCGGACCGGGCATGAGCGTGCCCCGAATGAGGATGTCCCAGCCATAGAGGCTGGCCGCACGCGAGCGCATCATCTTCCAAAAAAAAGTGGGCCGCACCAGGCGCCGGAGGTGCCGGCCCATATTGTCGGGACCAATCGAAAAAAAGAAGGTCGCCCGCACATTGCTTCGGGCCAGAATCCGGCCCAGTTCCGGCACCCCGCGCCGCGTGCCCCGGAAGGTATCGACGTCGATCCGGAGGCCGACTTTCATAAAACGAACCCCTTTATCTATTCTCTGCCGCCACCGCTTCGCGCAGGAAGAAATCGAGCGTCCGGTTGACCGAGACGTCCAGTCCGACGGTCGGAGCCCACTTGACGAGCCTCTTGGCGTTGCGAATGCTCGGTCGCCGGTGTTGGACGTCCTGGTAGCCTGAACCATAGAACGATTTGCTCTCAACGCTGCGGAAGCCCGCAAACGGAGGGAATTTCTCCCGCAGCGGGTGCTCCTGGAATTTTAGCACCAGCATCTCAGCCAACTCTTTTATGCTGGCCTCGTTGTCGGGGCTGCCGATGTTGATGATGCGCCCGTTGCACCGGCCGCCCTCGTTTTCGATGATGCGATAGAGGCATTCGACCCCGTCGCTCACGTCGGTGAAACATCGTTTTTGGTGACCGCCGTCCACCAGCAAAATAGGCGTTCCTTCGGTCAGATTCAGAATCAACTGCGTGATCGCCCGCGAGCTTCCGATCCGTGCCGAATAGAGACTGTCGAGGCGCGGACCGATCCAGTTGAACGGTCTGAAGAGGGTGAACTGAAGACCCACTTGCTGGCCGTAGGCCCATATCACCCGATCGAGCAGCTGCTTGCTGCAGGAATAAATCCAGCGCTGCTTGCTGATCGGCCCCAGAATCAACCGGGAATGGTCTTCGTCGAACACCGGATCATCGCACATGCCGTAGACCTCTGAGGTGGACGGGAATATGATCCGTTTCTTGTACTTCACGCAATAGCGCACCACCCGCAGATTTTCTTCGAAATCAAGCTCGAAGACCCGCAGTGGGTTGCGAGTGTATTCGATCGGCGTGGCGATCGCCACCAGCGGGAGCACGACGTCGCACTTTCGGATGTGATATTCGATCCACTCACGGTGGATGGCGATGTCACCCTCATCGAAGAAAAAATCCTTTCTGCCCCGCAACCGCTGGATGCTGGTCGCCTGGAGGTCCATGCCGTGAACCTCGTATCGGCCGCTTTCCAGCAGCCGCTCGCATAGGGCATTTCCGATGAAGCCGTCGACCCCTAAAATGAGAACCCTCTTCTTGCGGGCCTTCTCGATCCGCTCACTCATACAGGGACCAAACCGCATGCCCTCAACCAGCATGAGTTCACGGGCCAGCTGCACCCCGGTCATGTAAATTCCTTCGGCCGCCTGGCCGAAGTCGACCCGCACGGCCCCATCGCCGCTGGCGACAACCAGGGGATCGGTCGAGATGATGGTCCCGGCCGGCAGGTCATCGACAGGGTCTTCCCAGCGGGTCACCTGCCAGAACAAGCATTTGCGGTCACCCATGAAACTGAAGGCCCCCGGGTAGGGACGCGTGACGGCCCGCACCAGGTTCCGAATTTGCGCGGCACTCCGGCTCCAGTCGATCTCGCCGTCTTCCGGTCTGCGACCGCCGAAGTAAGTGGCCTGCGATGGCTCCTGAGGAATCCGCGGTGCCCGGCCCGCCTTGATCAAGGGCAAACAGGTGTCGAGCAGGCGGGAGGACGCCTCCGCCAATTTCAGGTGCAAGGTTAGGGCCGTGTCATTGTCATCGATCGGCACCCTTTCCTGGCAAACGATGTCGCCGTCATCCGGTCTCGGCGTCATGTGGTGCAGCGTCACACCGGTCTCGCTTTCTCCCTTCACCAGCACCCAGTTCACCGGGACCCGTCCCCGGTACTTGGGCAGCAGCGAGCCGTGCAGGTTCAAACACCCGGCCGGCGGAATATCGAGGACGGCGGAGCCGACGATATCGCGGTAGTAAAACGAGAAAATGATGTCCGGCGTCAGCTCCCTGATTTTATAGATCCACAGGGGATGATTGATGTTTTCGGGCGCGAAGACCGGAATGTCTCTGGACGCCGCCAGCGCGGCCACGGAGTCGAACCAGATGGCCTCCCCGGGGTCGTCCCTGTGAGTGAAAACCCCGGCGATCTCGAAGCCGTTGCGAAGCAGGGCCTCGATGCCGACGCAGCCGATGTTGTGATACGCCAAAACCACAGCTTTCATTAATTCACCTTGAACTGCTTCCCGCAAACCGGGAGCTCATGGTTTTCGCCCCCGACTGCCGCGACTTCGGAAGGGTCTCTTCCGACGACCTGTTGAATGAAATAGCGCGGCCGTGCACGCACGTCGCCGTAAATTCGGCCGATGTATTCCCCCAGCAGTCCCATGCCCACGAACTGAGCTCCCACGAAGAAAAACAACACCGCAAAGAGGGTAAAAACGCCGCCCACCGCCCATTCCGGGCCGTAGAGCAGGCGCATCAGCAACAAAAACAGGCCGAACCCGAAGCCCAGCGCCGAAATAATGGCGCCGACAAAACTCAACAGGCGCAGCGGCAGCGTCGTGATGCTCGTCAGGAGATCGAAGTTGAGGTTGATCAGCCGCCAGATGCTGTATTTCGATTCGCCGGCCATGCGCCTGGCATGCCGCACGTCGATTTCGGTCGTGTTGCGGGCAAAGCCGTTGGCCAGGATCGGGATGAAGGTGCTGTGCTCGTGACACTGCCGCATGGCATCGACCACCGAACGCCGGTAGCCGCGCAGCATGCAGCCGTAGTCATGCATCATCACACCCGTATGGTATTGCACGGCCCGGTTGATGAGCGCCGAGGCGAAGCGGCGGAACCAGGTGTCCCGCCTGTGGATCCGCACGGTGCCGACCACATCGAAGCCCTCGGCCAGCTTTGCGGCCACGCGCGGGATCTCCTCGGGCGGATTCTGTAGATCCGCATCCAGGGTGATGATGAACTCGCCGCGTGCGTTGGCCAGGCCGGCCATCACGGCCGCGTGCTGACCGTAGTTGCGGTTGAGAATCAGCCCGACGACCTTGCCCGCATGCTCTCCGGCCGCCGCGATGATCATTTCGGCGGAACGGTCGGTACTGCCGTCGTCGATCAGGATGACCTCAAAGGGCTCGCCGGTGGCCTGACCGGCTTCCAAACACCGCTGGATGAGTTCATCGAGATTTTCGGCCTCGTTGTAAACGGGAATGACAACTGAAATGGTGGGCGATACGCTCATTTCTTCAAAATGTCCTTTATGGCGTCGACGACGTCCTCGACATCCTCCGGGGTCATATCAGGAAACAGGGGCAGAGAGCAAATCCGGTCCGAATTCCACTCGGTGTTCGGCAGCATGCCGCGACGCGTCCCCATCGACTCCCTGTAATAGCGCTGCAGGTGAACGGCCAGAAAGTGGATGCCGGTCCCGATGTTCCGCTCTTTCAGGCGTTCCATGAACTCGTTGCGACTGATGCCGGCCCGTTCAACATCCAGCCGGACGACGAAAAGATGCCAGGAGTGCGCCATGGGATAGGTCGGATCGGCCAGGGGCAAAATTTCATCGATCCCGGATAAGCGCTCACGGTAGGTCAGCGCAAGTTCCTCTCTGCGGCGGTTGAACACGTCCACCCGCGCCAGCTGCCCCAGACCGAGAACGGCACCGATGTCGGTCAGATTGTACTTGAACCCCGGCTCCTGCACCTGCGCCTGGGGAGAACGTCCCTGGGTCTCTCGTTCGAAGGCGTCGGCACCGAGTCCGTGAAACTTCAACCGGCGAATCCGGTCGAGGAGTGCCGGGTCGTCGGAACACAGCATGCCGCCTTCACCGGTGGTAATGTTCTTGATAGGATGAAACGAAAAAATGGTGGTCCCTCTGCAGCCGATGCGCTCGCCGCGGTATTCGGTCCCCAGAGCGTGGGCCGCGTCTTCCGCCAACGAAATTCCGTTTTGGGCGGCGAGGCGGCGAATGGGCGCCATGTCGGCTGCGGCCCCCGCGAAGTGAACCGGCACGATCAGGCGCGTGCGGGAGGTCAGCGCGGCCTCGATGGCATCGGCGGAAGCCATCAGGGTGTCACGATCGACGTCGACGAAAACCGGTCTGGCCCCTGACAGAACCGCCAGGTTGACGGTAGAGACCCAGGTCATGGCCGGTGTAATGACCTCGTCGCCCGAGCCGATCCCGAGCGCCTCGATGAGAAGGTGCATGCCCCCGGTGGCCGACGCCAGCGCCACGGCCCCCTTGCTGCCGACGTACTCGTCGAAGCGACTCTCGAATTCGGCACTTTTAGGCCCGGTGGTGATCCAGCCCGAGCGTAGCACCGTGTCGACCGCGGCAATGTCGTCCTCTGAAATCGAGGGCCGTGAGAAGGGTAAGAATGTGGTTCGCATCAGTCGGCATCCTTTAAAAATCGGTGGATGGTCTCATGACCGGTGTCGGTGGCGACGTTGGGCCGTCAAGGCCTTCGGGGGGTGATAATCACGTCGATCCTGCGGTTGACGGCCCGCCCTTCCGCCGTTTCGTTCGACATCAGCGGACGCGCAGAACCGTAGCCGACGGCCAGCACATTGCTGCCCGGCAGCGTATCGTTCGACACCAGGTATTCTTTGACCGCGGTGGCTCTTTCTTGAGACAGTTGCTGGTTGACTTCGATCGAGCCGGTAATGTCGGTGTGGCCTTCGACAATGACCTCCGGATCGTTGAACGTGCGGATCGCCAGCTGCACCTTGCTGAGCAACGCATAATTCTCCGGCAGAATGACGGCTTTGCCGATCGGGAACTGCATGCCGCGCAGCCGGATCACCAACTGATTGCCCTGTCGATAAACCTCGGCCTCCTCGCTGCTGAAAGAATTTTGGATGCTCTCAAACTTTTCGTTGAACTTTTTCTCGGCCTCCAGCTGCTCCCTGGCGATCTGCTCCTGTCTGCTCTTGCCTTCCAGCGCGAACACCCGGTCCTTCAAGGTCTCGATTTCAATTTCCTCTTCCTGGATTTTCGTGTTCAGGAAATCCTGGTTCTTCTGCATGGCCGCTATCGAACCGCTAATGTTTTGCCGCTGGATCTCAAACGTCTGGTCCCGCATATCCGGAGCTTTGAGTTGTTCTGCCGTCTGAGAAAGGATGCCCTCGATCCAAAGGGCGATCTGCTCTGAATTCATCGCCTGAAATTTCTTACTCTGACGGGTGAGTTCGACGGCACGGCGGGCGTAGAAAAGGGCTTCCTGCGCCTGGCGTGTCATCTCTTCGACTTCGTATGGGTTCTCGGTAATGAAGGCTTCCGCAACGTTTAAATTTCGCACGGCGTCCGCGTACGCTTTCGGAGCATATTTTTTAGCACCCAATCGCTCCGCTTCATTCAGGGTGATACGGACTTCTCCCAGCACGTTGCGCTTGATAGCGGCAATCTCAAGGTCTCGAAACGAATTCTTGACCTTTTCTTTGTTCCTCAGGACGTAGTCCAGATTATTGTCTTCAATTTCCTTGGTCAGCCTGAAAAAACGCCTCTCTGCCTGCGGGTAGCCTTTCAGTTCAGCCGCACCGGCCTTGCGGGCCATTTCCCTCCGTTTGATCACATCCGCCATGGATGTCCTGGCCACGGCGGCGATTTCCTCGGCCCTCTTCAGCTGAGTTTGGCCGATCGAGACATATTCTGCTATCCGGGAAATCTCCGCCTTTTCCTCGAGCCCTTTCCGGGCCTCTGCCAGCGAGTCTTCGGCCTTTGAGAACCAGAAGGGCGCCAGCAGATCGACCTGGTTCGTACGCGCGTTGACAACGGCCCGTTCGAAATCGTTCACCAGGTCCTGCGGGTTGTTCACAGCGGGTCTAACAACCTGCCGACTGGCAGAGCACGCCAAAACCAGGATTGAAACCGCCCAGATGAAAACCGCAAGTGTCAAGCGCCATTTCTTGGTCTTGATTCTTTGCATTTTTACTGGTCTCCTTTTCATTTGAACTGGTCTCCGGTTACCGGAAAATAGCGTCGATCTTAATCTCACCCCTTCCGAGGACTCGTCTCACCCGCCTCCCGCCTGGAAAGACGGGAGCGAGGTGCCCTTTGCCTCATGGTTGAAAATATCATCCTTAAAGTCAAGAGGCGGTATGGTTCCTGCTGCCGGGCACCTCTTCCGTCGATTTGCTGCTGCGGCTACGCAAGTAAATGAACAGGGTAATCATCACCATCCCGATGAGGATCATCACCCACAGGGAACCCTGCAGATACGCCGCCACGACCAGGATGACCCACAAGAAAGCGCCCAGCACAAAAAGACGCCAACCGAGTTGGATTCCCGCCAAAAAAGTGCCCAACGCCAACACCAGTAGGACGATCAGGCCGGCGTTTTGTTTGGTCAACTGTTGGATGTTTAAGAGCATGTGGACCAAATAAACCGAAACCAGCACACCGAACCAGTGATAGAGTTGGTTCCGAACGGTTTTCCAGGTGCCGAGGTTTTGACGACGAAGCCGGGACCATTCGGCGCTCGTGCAGGCGATACCGAATACCGGGACCATCGCCACCCAGTAACGGTAGCTTTTGTCGGGGAGAAAATAAGTGATCCCCACCCCAATCACTGCGAGCGCCATCAGGGCCAAAAGGATGTATTCATAGACGGTCAGCCGTCGAAGCCGCCCGGTTAGCCGGTTGTTGTTTGTTGCCTTGTCGGTTTGATGCGTGTCGGCCACTGCTCACCTCCGTTCATAGTCGTTGATAAAGACGTTGTTCCCCGATCACTGTTTCGGATGCCTCCGCAGTTGGAATCCCACGACGACCCTCTCCGTCGCCGGTTCCTTGGTTGAGGTTTTTGGTGAATGTGAATAGTGTAATCCGCTCCCATAAGCAAGTTTTTTTGAAAAAACCACCTGGCCTGAAATGCGTATCGCCGGAAATCTGCGGCCGCGATCACTTTACGCCTGCGCATAAAATCCCGGCGCAAGGGTCCTACCGATGCGGTCTTCGCCGGCGACTTTGCGCTCACGGATTATATTGCGCGATGGTTTTCACTGGAGTTGCGAAGTGAATCGTTTCGATCTGTTCAGAAATTCGCCCCGTCGAAATTTTGGATGATGATCAGCGGATAGTCAAGTTAGGTTTACGAGAAAAGGGCTAACCGTTCACAGGGTAGCAAGGTCCGATGCGCTTCAAACCACTAATTGTAAGCGTTTGCAGGGTGCCGCAGATGTACTTTTGTACTTCAAGTGCCCGACAACAAAGCAGATGCGGTGCCCTGTGAACGCTTACGAAAAGGGGATTCTGCGGCTCAATCATTCAGCAGGTCTTCGGCCTTTTTGAGGTCGGCGGCCTGTTTCACCGATATGCGCGATTGAAAAGACATCGGGATCGATGTACGCCGCTCGCTGAATTGTTCACCTGCGGCATTTACGCACACCACCTTCTTGGCGCCATAAGCTGAAATCAGGTCCATCGTGTTGCTGAAAAAATCCCGGTCGCGCCGATTGTCGAGGCCGCTCGAGGGAATGACCGCCAGACAGGTGAAACCAGGTATCAAAGCCAGGCAGGCCGATTCGAGCTTCCGGACAAAACCGGGTAGTTCGGTGGGGATCCAATCTTGCAAAAAAATGTAAAGCCTGTTCTTCAGTTTGTTTATCCTGATATCCGGCAAACCGACCCCTTCCAGGCATCGTATCGCGATCGGTTAAATGCCGTTTTAATCCGTATGTTTTGCGCTCCGCGGCAAGTCCCCGGCGATAGAAGTGACCTGTTTCGTTTGACAAGCAGAAGTCATGCCAACCCCGTCGATCGATCATATATTATATATTATCAGGATATTCGGTCGTATACCGAGATCAACCAGAGTGCTTGAGCGTCAACAATCCTGACACCGCGTGAAATCCGACGCTCATACAACCATGATCGGAGAGGATGTCCGTTTTGAGGTGGCTGCCTGCACCGGCTCATTAACGGTCTATCGAATCCAAAGGGCTGCCGTAATGCCCCAGATGGCGTTGAACAGGAACACGAGGAGCGGTGTCAGATAGCCGAGTTCGAAGCCCAGGTAGCCGACATGGGCCTTGAACGGAAAGACCCAGAACAGCTGAACAAGGGTCGGACCGAGGCTCAATAAGACACCGCGCGTGAACACATGGCTTTTCGCTATGGGCAGCAGAAAAATCAACCCCCAGACGCCGCCCCAAACGATCCTGGGATAGAGCCATGGCAGTGTCCAGGCCGGGGCAATCTTGACCTGTAAATAAGCCGTGAAACCGGTCATTCCGGCCAGCCAGATGGCGGCACTGTTTGTCAAACCGCCCAGCGCACCGGCAGAAAAATACAGGCTTAACTTCCGTATAAAATTTCGCATCGTTTTTTCTCTGATTTGTGGGTTCGTCTAGACAAACGCCATACGGGTTAACAAAATAATAATGACACGGTACTAGACCCACTTCAAGAGTCGTCGCAGCTGACTTTCACCCAACACCGCATTGCAGCCGACACGAAGCCGCAGCGCCCGTTCCTCCGCCAGAATCCGTCGCATTTCAGTGGTCAGCACCCGCAGCCGATCATAAGCCGCCAGATCGAGATGCCGCTGCCTGTCTCGCCAGGCGATGGCACCGTCGGGCGGCAGCGGCAACGGATCGTCGCCGCGCAGCTCGCTACGCGTTTTTATCTGTGCGGCCCTCAGTATGACGAGATTTTGCCGGCTTTCCCCACCGTCGGCTACGGACCACGCCAGAGTACTTTCGCTGAGCATGGCGAACCAGCGCGCGCGACGGATCAAATGCGCGCAGCGGCACAGCAGCGACTCGATGGCGCCGCTCACCGCCTCCGGGGTCCATTCGAAAGGCGGCGGGTCCGTCTGTCCTTGAGGGTCGGGCCGAGCGTCGCCGTCCTCGTCGATCCCTTTTTCCTTGGTTTCCAGAGCGTCCTTCCAGCACCGGGTACCAATGCGCATCAGCGCCGGCCAGATTGTCTCTGCTGCCAGCAGACCGGTGTGCCGGTGTCGAAACACCCGCAAGCCCTCGACAAAACATTGAGGGTCAGGGGCCAGCGGCGACGGGATGGCCAGCAAATTCTCCGTTGAGTTTTCCTGCAACCGGTCGAGCGTCGGTTCTCCCTGCTGCAGCAGGCAGCCGATATCGTGCACTGCGACAAAGGCCTGACTGCCGGGAAGCGGTCCGAGGAGATGCCTTCCGTCAGGAACGGGGGAAAAAGACCGAAAGTCCTTTGTGGCGAAAACCAACTGCCGTCGGCCTTCCTGCAGGGCTTTGTTGTAAGGCGGGCAAACACGTTTGATCTCACCGGATTCGAACAGGGCGGCTTCCAACGCCGATGCGGTCGGTGTCACCTCCACGCCGACGGCCTGAGAAAGCATTTCGAGGGTGTGTTCCGCGTGGCGGCGACGTGTCTGGAAGTAACTGTTGACGCGCTGCTTGAGCGAGGCGGCCTTGCCGATGTAGAGAACGTCACCGTTTGACCGCAGCATGCGGTAGAGGCCGGGCCGGTCCGGAAGCGCCGCCCGCGCTTCGCGGGGCATGGGAAATGATCTATTGGGTGGAGGAACCGGGCAGGTGCGCAACCAGTTGTGCAGCTCGTCCCAAGTGTGGATACCGGCATCCTGCGCCAGGAGGCGTACCAGATGCTGCCAGATGAAAGCGGTGGCCGCCGTGTGTGCCGCGCAGCGCTTGAGTGAGGGGACCGGGTATCCCAGAAATCCGGCCACCGCCCGAAGCCCCTTGCGGGGTAGACCGGGCATTAATCGGCGGGTGATTTCGTGCGTACAGATGATGTCAAAGGGAAAAAGGCTGTCAGGAGAATACGACCGGTGAAGGTGCCGGAGAAAAGCCTTTTCGTAACGGGCGAAGTGAATCACGGTCGGACAGAGGCCGCTGCGATCGACCGGCGGCAGGCTGCATGCCGACGCCTCAAGTTGCCTGTATACATCCCGGGCGCGGGCTCCTGCGGAAAGATCGCTGCTGTCGACACCGGTCAATCGCTCCACCGCCCGCGAGATGGAGACGCCGTCCGGCAGCTGCAATAAAAATGAAACGGAATCGCACTCAAGCGCACCGTCCGGATGACCGGCACTGACTGTCGACCAACCTATCTCAAAGAGATGAGCCGTCGGGGGATGGCTGCCGCTTGCCTGGCAGTCCACCACCAGCACGGGGAGGTTTTCAAGAAAATTGGTGTTGTTCGAGGTCACTTACTGACTTTCTTTGCATCGCAACTCTTCTTTACGGTACCTGCCGAGCATCACGCATAGTCTCCTTAACCGTATGAACCGAACGTGTTTATAATCAAAAACCCAACAATTTTGAGGCGATCCGATCGGCGCCTTTTTTGGCTTTTTCAGACGCAACGGCCTCCATCCCCCTTGGAATCGGACGCGGTGTGGGCGGTTGGTCAAAATAGGCGCCTACGGCCCGTTCGCCGGCCGCCACCAGCGCATTGCGCCGCTCATCGCTCATGTCGAACTCGGTCGTGCCGTAACCGGCGGCCGGAAGCCTTACCACCAGGTGTTCGAACTCTTCGATCACCATTTTGTCATGGGCGCCGGTCATGGTGTCGATCAGGCGCTTGAAACGTTGAACGGTCTTAAGCTCCCCCGGTTTCACGTCTATGTCGACCAGGAGCCCTCTTTTAGCCGGTCCGACGGGCAGCGACTCATCGATCAGCAGGCCCAGGACGGGATTATCCTGTTTGGGACCCATCAGGCGCGTCACCTGGGGCTCGTCTGAGATGAAAAGCTCGATCGGAAAGTTGGACAGCATGCCGCCGTCGACGATAATGTGACCCTTCATAGGGCGTCCGAGATAACGGCCCCAGCCGTCTTCCCAGACCACCTCGTTCCATACCAGTGGGATGCTCATGGACATGCGCACGGCCCAAACCAACGGGCAATCCGGCGCCGTCAGATGGTTGAGGACCAGCAGGCGGCCGTCGGTGGTGTCCGATGCCACCACCGAAAGATCGATCTGGGCCTCATCGTAGAACTGTTTGAAAGTCATCCCGCTGAAGTGGCGCTTCCCGGTCTTCCAGGGGCCAGTGTCCAGTTTAGATTGCAGCCAGGTGATAAAACGGTCGGCGGCATACCAGCCGCCGCGCTCGACGAAGGCGAAAAAGTGGCGCGAGCGCGAATTCTCAGCCAGCATCTCGGCGATCGCATCATCCATCTTGTTTTCCAAGAAATCCGGCACAAACTTGAGGTTGACATCCCGCAGCAGTTTGCGAATGGCGCTGGCCTGTATTTCCTCCTTGGTGAACGGCGGCGGTTCACCCATAAATCCGGCGAAGACCGGCTGGCCGTTTTGGCGTTCATTGAGTGCAGCGAGCATCTCTTTGGGTGTGTAGCCGGCGGCTAGCAAAGCCGCCGTGATCGCACCGGCGGAAGTTCCCAGAAGCCGTCCCGGGGTGTGACCGCGTTTGACCAATTCATCGTAGGCACCGACAAACACCATGCCCTTGGCGCCGCCGCCTTCAAAAACGAGATCGTATTTCATACCCTTCCCCCTTTCTTGCCGCAACCGTTTGACCTGTTTATTAATTCATAATCCGGACATATCCCGATGATCGAGTACCAAACGAAGTAAAAAGCCATCTCAAAATCACCCGAGCACCTGAGCTTCCAGGGGGGCCAGACTAACTTTTACGGTTCGATAAGAACCCTGGCTTGCCGTCGAAGCAGGTGCAGAGGGATTTGGATTCGTGGAAAAAAGCACGTTCCACACCTTGGTTTCCGGATTGAGGTTATAATCGACCGCGACGTGCACCGTCACATCTGCTTGTGTGTTCGCGTTGGCAACGACCAGAAGTTCGCGATCGTTCAGGATGCGCGAGAACGCAATGACGCCCCCGGGATACGCCGAGTAGCCGAATTCGGTTTGATTGCCGCTGCATACGCGAAAGTACTGCCGGCCGAAGCGCAGTGGCGGTTGCCGTTCTCGCAAGGCGCTGAGATCCTGGATGGTTTTAAAGAGCGGCTGATCGGGTGAAAAGGCGTTCTGAAGACCCCACAGCGCTTCACGAACATATTCGCGCCGGTTGCCGTGACCGCTTAAGCCGTGCTCGGTTCCGTAATAGATGCAGGGGATTCCCTGCATGGTCATGAGGCAGGTCAGGGCCAGCCTGGTTTGTCCGGTATACGCCGGGTTGTGAAAACGCTCGTTCAGGTCATGGTTGTCGAGAAACGTAATGTAATAGCGGCTGGCATCGCCATGTGAACTGACAACTGTTTTGAGCACCTGTCGCCGATAGTCAAAATGGGCGGCCAATTCGCTTGGCGGTGCAAAGCCCTTGCACACCGCAACCAGGCGTTTGCGCATTGGAAAGTCGATGGCGGCATCGACACCGATCAAATCGTGCTCTTTCAAGGTGTTGCGTCCGACAAATTCGGCAATTTTATCTTCCTGATCGTCCTGCCAAACCTCTCCAAAAGTGAAAAAGTTTTTCTTACCGATGGAAAGGGCAAACTCGCGCATGGCATTGCCGAATACGCGCGCAAAATCGCCTTCGACATACTGGAGTGTATCGATGCGGTAGCCGTCGAGGTCAAACTTGGCAATCAGATACTGGTAGGCACGGATGAGGTGATTCCGCACAGGGTAAAGGGATTGACCGGGTATTTTATACTCGGTCACGAGTTCTTTGAAACGGTCAAAATCACCCGTCGTGGGATCGGGGCTACGGTCGTATGTGCCGCGACGCCGGAAATAATCGTTTTGTTGAAAATCTTTAGGCCAGATGCCGGCTTCCCCGGGCAGGTTGTCGATGGTTGCGATATCCGTCCAATCGGCCTGGGCCACACCCTGATCGTTGCGCCAGTAAATCGCGTATTCGCCGTCTTGTTGCCAGGGTGCAGTATCTCGCATGCCCTCGTAGTTGAAAAGATCACCGACATGGTTGAGGACAATGTCGAGAATAATGTATATGCCCTGGGCATGGGCCTCATCGACCAAATCCCGGAATTCCCGGTCGGCCTGAGTCGGGTCGACGCAAAACCGTGGTTCGACGCGCAGAAAGTCGAGGATTCCGTAACCGCCCCAATACCATTCAAACCAGGGCGGATTCATGAGCACCGGCGACAGCCAGATGGCACCGACACCGAGATCTTTCAAATACGGTAGTCGACGCTTTATACCGGCAAAAGAACCACCCTGATACGTGTCGCAGGGGTCGGCAAAGTGTGGTGGCGCACTCGGGTTGTCGAAGCGGTCAACGAGCAGGAAATAAATCCAGTGATCACGCCAGTCGGCCGGCGACGGAAAGGGATAGGGAATTTCTTTGCCGCCGGCTGTGCGGGTCGTGGCCGGTGTGGCATTGAGGACAGTGTCGATAACAGCATCGTTCAACGAATTTACCATTGCCATTACTCCCCTGTTGAATGTACATTATTGGCTCGTCTAAAATAACGCGAACTTGTCGAGATAAGGTTCTATGCACGGCTGGTGTGGACCGACTGCCTGGCATCAAGTACTTTGCTGCTAACTTTGTCAGCTGTGAGGGCAGGTTGTTCGGTGTCGGCTGCAGAGTTTTCAGTGCCAGCTATCAGGTGCTGTGCGAATGAGGCGCCGATGACAAATGCATTATACAATCCTCATACATTGTCAAGCTCTTTGGTGAAAACACTATCGGCAGGTTCTGGAAAATCAAGGAGATTGAAAAACCGCATGTTAAAACCCAAAAACGCCATGGAAATCTTTCAACTGCTCGACCAGTCGAACTGCCGGCAATGCGGGGAAAAGACCTGTCTGGCATTTGCCGGCGCGGTTTTTACGGGCAGAAGAAAGCTCGAGGATTGCCCGAAGATATCTCCTGAAGCCATTGACTGCAGCGCCGAGGAAAGCCAGGTTGAAAACGTCGCGGAGCAGAACCGGGACGCCTACCTGGCGCAGCTCAAAAACGAGGTCGCCGGCATTGACCTCGCGAAAGCCGCTGATAGATCGGGAGGCAGATTCGTAGACGGTGCGCTGACACTCAAGGTGCTCGGAAAGAATTTCGGTGTATATGAAAATGGAAAACTCTTCGCCGACATCCACATCAATCCCTGGGTGGCGGTCCCGTTTCTCAGTTATATACTTTACGGCAAGGGACGTCCGGTATCGGGGAATTGGGTGTCATTCAGGGATCTGAAAGACGGTATGGAGCGCTACCCTCTGTTTAAGAAGCGTTGCGAGGCCCCCATGAAGCGTGTGGCTGATGCTTACCCCCAGCTTTTTGACGACCTGGTGCACATCTTCAGCGGCCGCAAAGTGGCGGAAGAGTTCGAATCGGACATCTCCGTCGTCCTGCATCCACTTCCCAAAGTTCCCATCATGATCTGCTATTGGCTCCCCGAAGAAGGGCTCGCATCGAGCATCAACCTTTATTTCGATCAAACAGCCGACGAAAATCTCGACATCGGTTCGATTTTCTCGCTGGGGGCCGGATTGTCGCAAATGTTTGCCAACCTCGCCCGCCGACACGGATTCTCCGAAGCGGCTGCACCATAGATCATCTTCTCAGAATGAATAGATTTTCTGCTGCCTGCTCTTTTTCGATGCGGGATCGCAGCTGAGCTGGTCTAAATCCGCCGCCAGAGATTCGAGACGATTTGAAAGATGGTTTCTCTGGTTCGGCGTGAGGGTTTCCAGCAGATAGGCCAGCAACTCGAAGGTGCGTTGCGTGTTGACGTCAATTTTACGCTGGTAATTTTCGGTTCTGAATTCTTCGGCATTTGTGAACAAACCGCTGAGTGCGGCTTCAAGTTCATTCGGGTTGGTTCGGTTTTCCAATATGTGCCGCCCGGCGGCCTGAATTTTGCGTCGGTACGCAACCCGGTCGGTTGCAATGGGCTCGATTTGCAGGTTCCAGGCGTTAACCGCCTGTAGCTGGGATTCGGTCAAGCCGTCTAACCAATAATTCAGACGCTTTTGCATGCGCTTTTGGCGGTTTTGGATGATTTTTTGTGGTGGCGGTGCGACATACTCGTTTTCGATATCGCGGTTTTTCTTTTCCAGGTTCTCGAAGAGTTCATCTATTTGCTCATCCGTAGCCGAGAACATGATGTCGGCAATATCGGGACTGATCTGTTGTATCAAAACGTTCCAATACCGCATCAGCCGCATTTTGTAAGCATCCAGACGCTCCACCGTAACCGGCCGGTCGCCGTGGTCGAACTCCCGGCGTAAATCCCGCAGAAATTCAGCATACTCCGGCAGTTGCGTCCGGCAGTGCCAATCGAGCTGTCGAGCGAGTTGCGTTCTGAGCCGGCTGCTTTGGTCTGGTTCCAGGGAAATGTAATCGTCCACATACCAGGGGATGAGCCAGTCCAGGCTGGGGTAGTACAACTTGGGACCGCAGGCGCTCAACAAAATGAGCCCAATCACCAAGGCCAATATTTTTTTCATATTTCCATCATTGAGGGATTTCGACGGCACCATGGCCGCAAGGCGTTGCGAGGAGAAGGCTATTGGCCAGCACACCCAAAAACCGCTTCTCAATGTTCGGCCACTCGCAGGCATCGTCGGCTCTGATTGAAAGATGCGCCAGGCACAAGGTAACCGTTCACAGGGTTGCAAGGTCCGATGCGCTTCAAACCAACAAATTGTAAGCATTTACAGGGTGCCGCAGATGCAA
>Ga0210085_1000410_pt1 | contig 18057 bp, 18 predicted proteins | sample China_Galinas_PW_5_FD_184866 | JGI IMG/M metagenome (GOLD analysis project Ga0210085, IMG submission 184866) | Wetland microbial communities from San Francisco Bay, California, USA, that impact long-term carbon sequestration - China_Galinas_PWC_D1... | ecosystem: Environmental > Aquatic > Marine... | reverse complement strand
TTCCTGGTGACCACCTTGTTGCAGGCACAGTAAAAGCACACCGTGTCGCAGAAGGGAATATGGATGTAGATCGAGAGCGGCCGGGGAATCGGATCCTCGTTGCTGTGGCGCGCCCACATCAGATAATCCTTTTCGCTGATGCCCTCATGGAACTGCGCCGCGGTCGGATAGGATGTGTAGCGCGGGCCCGACTGGTCGTAGCGGCGTATCAATCCGGCGTCGAAAACAATGCGTTGTTTCATGTGTCCCCGTGAATTTCCTGTCAGCCTGCAGGTACATACATCGGTGCGGCAATCGGCATAAGGCGTGAGCTGGTTTGTTGTTACTGGCGTATTTTTCTGGCCTGACTGCAGGCCCACCTGATCGAGTGTTCATTTTTATACCGTTTTCACGGATTCGGAATTGATATGGATCAACGCAGGCGTGTTTTTACTGCCGATCGGGTTTACGGGGATTCACATGAATGAATCCCCGTGACGGGTGAAAACCACTGCGGGCGTGCGTATTTAGTGTGGCCGGTTCAGGACAAAATCGCTGTTGATTTATCCATGGTGCGGTGGCGTGCCGGATTCAGGATAAAAAACCGAAGAAGATCGTGAATAACAGGCTCGCCACCGCCAGGCTTGCCAGCATGCTCGGAAAACCATGACGCAGCCATAAGCCAGGGGTGATTCGCGCCCCGGGGATGCCGCTGCGTTCCGATTCACTGACGCAAATGATGTTGGCGGTCGCGCCGATGTGGGAGCCATTGCCACCCAGTCCGACCCCGAGTGCCAGCGCCCACCACATCGGGGTGACATTCACGCCCGAAGACTCCAGGCTGAGCACGATGGGGATCATGGTGACCGTGAAGGGGATGTTGTCGATGATCGCGCTGAGCAGCGCCGCCACCCACATCAGCAGCAGGCAACTGATCAGCAACAGTTCGGGGTCGCTGGCGACGGATGCCAGGCTGTGTCCTATCAGCGCGAGCAGTCCCGAACTTTCCACACCACCGACGATGACAAACAGCGCAGCGAAGAACAGCAGCACGCTCCACTCGACATGTCTCAGCAGGGTGTCCGGATCGGGACGGCTGATGGCCAGAACCAGGGCCAGTCCGACGAACGTCGCATAGGCGGGGTAGAGGTGCAGATGATGGTGCACAAAAAACAGCGCAATAATCACCGTCAGGCCCGCCAGGCCGCGCTTGAGGCCGCGAGGATCGGTGATGGCGCGGGTCTCGTCGAGGTCGACGATGCCGGTGAAGGCGACCGGGGTTGCGAGTTCACGGCGGAACCGGTACAGGATAAGTGTCACCGTTACGCACCAGATGACGGCAACCATGGGTCCCATATGCCACAGGAAGCGGTTGAAGTCGATGCCGGCGGCGCTGCCGATCATGATGTTCGGGGGGTCGCCGACCAGGGTGGCGATGCCGCCGATGTTGGACATCATGGCTTCCGCCATCAGGTAGGGCATGGGATTCAGTCCGACCATGCGGCAGATCAGCACGGTGAGCGGGGCGAAGATAATCACCGTGGTGACATTGTCCAGAAACATGCTGATCACACTCACGGCGAGAGCAAGGCTGACCAGCAAGTGCCGGGGGCGGCTGGCGGTTCGCTTGGCGAGGCGGATCGCCAGATATTCGAAACCACCGGTATGGCGCAGCAGGGCCACCATCATCATCATGCCGCCCAGCAGCAGCATGGTATTGGCATCGATCGCCTGTATCGCCTTCTCCTGGGTGTAGAAGCCGCCGTACAGTCCGGCGCCTACCATGGCCACCGCGCCGATAATTGCTGCGTGCATGCGGTGCATGACTTCGGCGAAGATCAGGGCGTAGGCCGCGACCAGGATCAAACCCGATACGATCATCGGGCCGGACAGGGTGGTGGATGCCGGCTCCAGCATGCCTGATTTCAGAGCTCGAGTTCGAGCATGCGTGCGGCGATCGCCCATATCGTGACCACCCCGATATAGTGGTCCTGGTGATCGATGACGAACAGGTAGTTGGTGGTGTGCCGCTCCATGAGCGCCACGGCGGTGGCAAGCGCACAGTTCGGGGTGATGCGCGCGACTTCGTACTTGACGAAGGGGGGCAGCGGCAGGTCGAGCAGTTGCGGCGCATGTTCCGCGGAAACCACCAGGCAACCCGGCGCATCACCCAGCAAGTCGGCATATCTCACCATAACATCCGGAATGCAGGCCCGGCGCAGGGTCTCACGGATGGAAAAGCGCCCGACAACCTTCCCGCTATCGTCCACATAGGGAATGCCGGGTACCGCGCACCGCAGGGACTCCCTGAAGCCCTCGCGCACGGTCATGCCGGGGCGGGCAACACCGGTGGGTGTCAGGACATTTTTCAGCTCCATTCGGCAAGTCCTCGGCAGCGGGTCATCCCCGGGCTCCTTCGGAAGGTGTTCCTGAACGCCGGAACATCACAGGCGGCGCGCCCGGCCAGAGGTGTCTGCGCCGGTGTTTATCCTGGATTACGTTCCGGATAGCCGCTCGCCTGCAGGGCGGCGGTGATCGCGTCTCTCAGACCCTCATCGGCTGCTATGGTGACCCGGCCCGCGGCGATGTCCACCTCCACCTCATGTACCCCGCCGATCCGGCCGAGGGCATCCCGGATAGTGCTGGCGCACCCTTCACACTTGATGTTTTCCGCGTCGATTCTGTATTCCATCGCTGGCTCCCGAACACATGACTGGTATACACACTGGCTCTTTTTACGGGACTGCCGCGGCTAAAGGCACGGGCAATCCCCCGGCCCGGACGCGAGCCGGCCTCATTGCCCCGGGGTGAACCGGATACTGGATAATGAACCTGTCGTTACCGGCAGCGCGATCGCCGCTTTTGCAAGGATTCGGAGCCGGAGCACGCTGTCGCCACACAGATAATGAGGACACCTTGCTGTACCGTTTCGTCGCGTCAGCTGTCGTTGCGACGGGAATATGGTGCGCAATGGTTTATGCGGCCGCATCGCGGTTGCTCATGCATACCCGCCTTCGAGCATCTGGTTGTACAGTTCCCAGGCAGTGCGGGCTTCCTGTGCGGTGATTTTCCGAATGGCGTCGCCGAGATGCACCACGATGTAATCACCCGCCTCGAGGTTTTCCCCCTGTAGCATGAACAGGCTCACATCACGCACCACGCCCCTGGCTTCGCAGTGCGCCGTGTAGCCGTCGATCGCCATTATCTGCATTGGAATGCCCAGGCACATGCTGGTATTCCCTCCGGTGCCGCTATCCTGCTTGCTTTTGTCCGATAAAATGACTAGATGTTAGCGTAGCCAATTTGCCCGAAAATTGACAGACAATAAACGAAAGGCTCTCTGCCAGGTCGTGCATGCCTGGCGCCGCCAAAATAAGGATCTTAACCGTTGACGAATAATCACACATTGATACTCGGTATCGGAAACACGCTGCTCTCGGATGAAGGTGCGGGTATCCATGCACTGGAGTATCTGCGCGGCCGACACCCTGAAATCCCCGGTGTCCACTACCTGGATGGCGGCACTCTCAGCTTTACACTGGCAGGCGAGATCGAGGATTCCGATAATCTGATCGTGATCGACGCCGCGCAACTGGACGCATCGCCGGGTACCGTACGCTGCATGACCGGCGAGGAGATGGACAGTTTTCTCGGCAAGGGCAAGTGCAGTGTCCATGAGGTCGGTCTGCTGGATTTGATGGACATTGCCCGATTGACGGACACTTTTCCCCGGCATCGCGCCCTCATCGGCATACAGCCTGATACGCTGGGATGGGGTGATTCCCCGAGTGTACTGGTTAGCAAGGCATTTCCGGAGGTGGCTGCGCATACGCTTGATCTGCTCGATCAATGGACAGTCCGCTGCGTTTAATTCTGTCTGGAGTTGATACAGATCAAGATGTACTGAGGGTTACTAATATCTAGTAGGACCGTTAGGGCCCGTCTGCTGCGGTTTGCAGCGATCAGGCTACCGGGTTGACAACATGCAGGTCAGGGGTTACGAAGTGGAAGGCAGGATCATAACATCGCTGGATGGTGCCGGGTCTGTCGAGGAGGCGCGCCTTCTTGCCTCGTCGATTACGCCCTGTGGCGATACCGCGATACTCCTGTCGCCTGTGTTCCCGGTCGGAGGAGGTTGAGAGAACCCCATGGCAGAGTCGACGCTGGCGGAGCTGGAGATCGAGGCCGGTGATATCGGCACCCATAATGTCATACCGCTGCTGCACGAGATACGGCATGCGCTCGCGCAACTGCTGGAAGAAGGCAAGGAAACGGCTATTGACCTGCGCAGCATCCCGCTGGCGCCGGGCGAGGAGGCGGTCATCGAACAGGCCCTGGGCGAGGGCGAGGTGCAAGCTGTCTTGTCGGCGCTGGGGCCGAGTGACTTTCGAGAAACCTCCTATCCGGGTGTCTGGGTGGTCACTCATTACAACCACGACGACAAGATCGTAGGAAAGTTCGTGGAAGTTGCCGTTGTCCCGGCGCTGCTGAGATCGCAGGCCGAGGATATGGCCGCCGGTCTGCGGCGGCTGGAGGCTCGACTGATGGTGGACAGCGGCAATCAGGGAGAATGACGCCTCATTAACTACCGCTGCGTTGTCCGCGGTGTTCGTAAGGCGGCTGGTTTTGCTTTACTACTTGCGTTAGCGGAGGCCTTACCGATGAAAAATGACCAGACGCTGGGAGAAATACTCCGTGATAAGGGCGTCTCCCGCCGGGGATTTCTCAAATTCTGCGCCGCGACTGCCTCGTTGCTGGCCTTGCCGCCCGGCAGCGCTACTGCTATCGCCGCCGCCCTGGAGAAAGCACGGCGTCCATCGGTGATCTGGCTGTCCTTTCAGGAATGTACCGGCTGCACGGAGTCACTGACACGCAGTGATGCCGCCTCGATCGAGGATCTGATATTCAATACCATCTCGCTCGACTACCATCATACCCTGCAAGCCGCCTCCGGCACCGGTGCCGAGGATGCTCGCCAGTCGGCCATGAAAGAAAACTGGGGCAAGTACCTGGTGGTGGTCGACGGGTCGATACCCACGGGGAATCCCGGCTATTCGACCATTGCCGGCATCAGCAACGTGGAGATGCTCAAGGAGGTCGCAGCGGGCGCAGCGGCGATCGTTGCGGTGGGCAGTTGCGCCTCATTCGGCGGCATTCCGCACGCCAGCCCCAATCCGACCGGCGCGGTGCCGGTTAGCGACCTGATCAGCGACAAGCCCATTATCAATGTCCCCGGTTGCCCGCCGATCCCCGTGGTGATCACCGGTGTGTTGACCCAGTTTCTGACCTTCGGCATTCCGGAGCTCGATGAACTTCATCGACCCATGGCCTTTTACGGCAAAAGCATCCATGACCGCTGCTACCGGCGTCCGTTCTACGACAGGGGGCTGTTCGCCGAAACATTCGATGACGAAGGCGCGAGGAAAGGCTGGTGTCTCTACAAGCTGGGCTGCAAGGGTCCGACGACTTATAACGCCTGCGCAACCACCAAGTGGAACGAGGGGACCAGTTTTCCGATCCAGTCCGGCCATCCCTGCCTTGGTTGTTCGCAACCGGATTTCTGGGATGCCGGCGGTTTCTATCAAGCCCTGTCCATACCCACCGGTGATATATCGCGCGCGGCGGTGTACGGCGTGGGCGCCGGCATCGCGGCTGGCGCGCTCATGGGTGCCCTGAATCGTGGCCGCAAGAGCCACGCGGTACGAGTACACGAGAAGGTCACCATCGACGATCTGGAAAAGGAGCACGAAAAATGACGGAAACCGAATTCCTGCTCTGGGCGCGCGGTCCGGCCTTTCAGGGCGCCACAGTGATTTTCGTGCTCGGCGTGACGTTCCGCCTGCTGGAAATCCTGATGCTTGGCAGAAAGCCCAATCTGGCAGAAGCCCGCGGGTCCGCTATGCTGGGAGGCCTGCGGACCATTGCCACACGCTCGTTTCCGGATGCCGGCACCCATAAGCGTTCGGCATTTACCCACTATATGGGTTATATCTTTCACATCGGGTTTTTTGTCACCCTGCTGCTCTACGCACCCCATATCCTGGTGATCGACAAAGCCTTTGGCGTCAGCTGGCCGGCATTGCCAACCCCGGTCGTCGACGCCACGGCCGTTATCACCATGATCGCCCTGATCGCCGTGCTGCTTCACCGGCTGAAAGATCCGGTGCTGCGCTTCCTGTCGAATTTCCAGGACTATTTCGCCTGGTTTCTGACTATTCTGCCGCTGTTTACCGGTTATCTCGCCTTTCATCGCGTCGGCCTTCCGCCGCCAACCCTGCTCGCGATTCATATTCTCAGCGTCGAGCTGCTGATGGTGGTCTTTCCCTTTACCAAGCTGATGCATGCCTTCACACTGTTCATGGCGCGCTGGTACAACGGCGCCATCGCCGGCTACAAGGGGGTGAACTCATGAGCGGGGCCAGCCTGGCGCGGGGCATCAATGCCCTCAAGGAGCAGATCGATGCACCAACCGCCACCTTTTTCAGCGCCTGCGTGCATTGCGGGATGTGCGCCGAGGCGTGCCTGTTCTACACCGAGACCGGGGATCCGAAATACACGCCGATCTACAAGCTTGAACCGCTGCGCAAGGTGTGGCGCCAGGAGTATACCTTCTGGGGCAAGCTTGCCCGGACTCTGGGCCTGAGCAAGCCGCTCACCGACGCGCAGCTGACCGAGTGGGAGACCCTGGTCTATGACAGCTGCACGTTGTGCGGGCGCTGCTCGATGGTGTGCCCGGTTGGCAATGACATTGCCTACATGATCCGCAAGATGCGCGAGGGCATGGCGGCATCGGGGCATGCACCCGAGGGAATGATCGGCGCCACACGGCGTGCGGTGTCCATTGGCAGCCCAATGGGCGTGAAGCTCCCGGCGCTGGAGGCCCAGATCAAACATACGGAAGAGGAAGTCGGTTTTTCCATCCCGGTCGATGTCGTGGGTGCGGAATACCTGTGCACGCTGTCGTCCATGGAGATCATGAATTTTCCCGAGTATATCGGGGCAATCGCCAGAATTTTTCACGAAACCGGAGTAACCTGGACAATCTCCAGCGAGGCCTTCGAGGCCACCAACAGCGGCATCCAGATCGGGGTGTCGGATATTGCGGCGGAACTGGTGGAACGGATCGTCAGGGCGGCGGAGAAGCTCAAGGTCAAGGCGGTCATCAGTCCCGAGTGTGGTCATGCCTACATGGCCATCCGCTGGGAAGGTCCGAACCTCATCGGGCGGCCGTATCCTTTCAAGGTTTTTCATATACTTGAAGTGCTGGATGAACTGCGCAAGGCAGGCAGGTTGCATACCACAAGCAAGGAAAGCGGCAGGCTGACGTACCACGATCCCTGTCAGATTTCCCGGCGGGGCGGCGTTTTCGAACAACCGCGCAATCTCCTGAACATGGTGGCGGAGAACTTCGTTGAAATGCCCGAGAACGGCACCATGAACTGGTGCTGCGGCGCGGGCGGCGGCGTCAGCGCCAATGAGCGCGCCGATGAGCTCAAGATGAAGGCCTTCATGCGCAAGAAGGCCCAGCTCGATGCCGTTGCGCCGACTGCGGTCGTGTCGGCCTGCGCGAACTGCCGCATCCAGCTGGAGGAAGGGCTGGAGGTGAATAATATGGACATACCGGTCATCAGTCTGACCGAAACGATCGCTGAACACCTGGCTGGTGAAACATCTACAGAGGCCCGGCAATCATGACAGAAATCCACAATGACGCAGAATTCAGACAGAAGCTCGAGAGCCTGGACCCGGACCGTCAACGCATCCTGGCTGCGCGTTTCGTGGAGAACGTCCTGCCGTTCTGCAATGACGAGCGGGTTTCGCGTATCGTGAAGATCGCCGCCGATCCGCATGCTTCGGCCGATGAACTGGCCACGGCGCTGCGCACCGCGAAGGTCGCCATTATCGACAGCCATGCTCGGTGCGGCGCCGAAGGCGACTGGAAGGATCAGGCCGGTTACTTCGTGGCGCGCGCCGCGGCCGCGGCGGTTTCGCCTGCGGGACAGAGTGCCGGTGGACCCGCCTGGCAGGCGGCGATGGCCAGCCGTATGGCCGCGACCTGCAGGTCGATAGATAGCACTGAAGACAACGCCGGGCAGGTAAAGATGCAACAGTATCTGGTCCTGTCCGAATTTCTCACTTCATAAGAGAGCGCGCGCCCCATGAATGAACGTGTCGTCGTTGATCCCATTACCCGAATCGAAGGCCATCTGCGTATCGAGGCGCAAATGGACGGCGATCGTATCGCCCAGGCGTATTCATCCGGAACCATGGTGCGCGGCATCGAAATCATTCTGCGCGGTCGTGATCCGCGCGATGCCTGGGCCTTCGCGCAGCGTATCTGCGGCGTTTGCACCCTGGTCCATGGCATCGCCTCGGTACGCGCCGTCGAAAACGCGCTCGACTACCAGATACCGCCCAACGCCCAGCTGATCCGCAATCTGATGATTGCAGCGCAGTATGTGCACGACCATGTGATGCACTTCTATCACCTGCATGCCCTGGACTGGGTCGATGTGCTCTCCGGCTTGTCTGCGGATCCCAAGGCCACTTCCGAGCTGGCGCAGTCGCTGAGCAACTACCCCCGGTCTTCACCCGGTTATTTCGCCGATGTAAAGAAGAAGTTGAAGGATTTCGTCGACGCCGGTCAGCTGGGGATCTTTGCCAAGGCCTACTGGGGACATCCGGCCTACAAGCTGCCGCCCGAGGCGAATCTGATGGCGGTCGCGCATTATCTCGAAGCGCTGGCCTGGCAGCGCGATGTCGCCCGGCTGCATGCCATCTTCGGCGGCAAGAATCCGCATCCCAATTTCGTGGTCGGCGGTGTGCCTTGTCCGATCGACCTCAATTCGGATTCCGCCATCAATTCCCAGCGCTTGTCGCAGGTTCAGGACATTATTCGCAAGATGCGGGACTTCGTCGACCAGGTCTACCTGCCCGATACGCTCGCCGTTGCGGGTTTTTACAAGGACTGGGGCGGTCGCGGCGAGGGGTTGGGTAATTTCCTGACCTACGGGGATTTCCCGGAAAAGGGCATGGACGATCCGTCCACCTACCTGATCCCCTCGGGTGTCATACTCAACCGCGATCTCACCACCGTGCATGACGTCGATATGCACGCCGCCGACCATATTCAGGAATATGTCGCCCATTCCTGGTACGACTACAGCAACGGCAAGGACCAGGGACTGCACCCCTACGATGGTGAAACCGAACTCAACTATACCGGTCCGAAACCACCTTACGATCACCTCGATGTCGAGCAGTCCTATTCCTGGCTCAAGGCGCCCCGCTGGAAGGGTCATGCCATGGAGGTAGGACCGCTGGCGCGGGTGCTGATGCTGTACGCGCGTGGTCACGAGGAGACCAGGGATCTGGTCAATATGACCCTGAAAAAGCTCGATATTCCCGTTTCGGCGCTGTTCTCGACGCTGGGCAGGACCGCCGCCCGCACGTTGGAGACCAAGGTCATTGCCGACAACATGCAGGTCTGGTACGACAACCTGGTCACCAACATCAAGGCGGGCGACACCAAAACCTTCAACGAGGTGCTATGGAATCCTTCCACCTGGCCGAAGCAGTCCAGGGGCGTGGGTTTCATGGAGGCGCCGCGGGGCGCGCTGGCGCACTGGATCGTGATCGAGAATGGCAAGATCGCCAACTACCAGGCGGTCGTTCCGAGCACCTGGAATGCCGGGCCACGCGATCCTTCAGGCCAGCCGGGGGCCTATGAGGCGGCGCTGCAGGACAACCATACCCTGTATGATACCAAGGCGCCGGTCGAGATATTACGTACCATCCACAGCTTTGATCCCTGCATCGCCTGCGCCGTACACGTTACCGACCCGGACGGCGAGGAGTTGATCAACGTCAGGGTAAGGTAAATAATCAGGGTCGAAACCACGACTGCGGAGTTCACAGCATGCCATTGAAAAGCCGTACAAGCGTACTTCTCGCCCTCATGGGCATGATCTTCACGCCTCTTGCACAGGCGCATATTGTTACTGCAGAGACTATGGGTCTGCTATCCGGTGTCGTGCACCCGCTCACAGGCGCAGACCATGTGCTCGCTGCCGTCGCTGCCGGCATCTGGGCTGCCGTGTCGGGCGGTTCCCGTGCACGATCCGTTATCGCCGCCTTCCTGGGCATGCTGAGCCTTGGTGCCGTTGCCGGCTTTGCCGGAGCCTCCCTGGGTCTGGTCGAGCCGGTAATTGCCCTGTCGGTGCTCACCCTGGGCGCCCTCATTGCCCTGCGGGTGTCGCTGCCGGGGTTGGTGGCCCCTGCCATCGCAGGCGGGTTTGCGCTGTTCCACGGTTACGCCCATGCCACAGGATTGCCGATGATGGCCGGTTCCGCGTGGTATTTGCTTGGTTTGCTGATGGCTACCTCGATCCTGCTGGTTTCCGGCGTCGGATTGGGCCGCTGGCTGGTGAAATCCGAATCGCGGATTCCACTGCGCCTCGCAGGAGGGTTTGTCGCGCTGATCGGTTCGCTGCTGCTGGTATCCGCATGAACCGAAAGGTTATGTGACAGGGTTTTATACTGCGTAAATAGCTGCAGGTTGGCTGTTCCTGGATATGATGTGTCCTGTCCTGGCAAGCGGAACGCAGGCCATGATTTGTGGCCGCTTTTGACCATGGTGGTCAGCGCCTATAAGGTGGTGCTCGAAAGTACCGCTATATCAATGCATTCCAGCCGCCAGTCCGGCATATTCACTCTCTCCGGACAGCGAATCCGGGAAGATTGACATCCCATTAATTGACTGATGCATAAATAAAGATTATTAACTATAAGGGCAGGAGCAGAGGACATTTAAATAATAAGCACCTGCTGACCAACCAGAGGCAGTTTGACTCATGAACGAGAAGCAACCAGAACAGGAGAGTGACAGCGCCAGAGAAGGCGAAATGAGTAAAGATGAACTTGTACTCACTAATGATGCCATGGACCGGTTTGTCAAGGTTTTCGAAGCCAGCGCACGTCGCTGGGAACTGGTGATCTACCCTACCATGCTGGCTTTTGTCATCCTGGCGGCTTATGGTTTTTTTCTGATTTATACCCTGAGCCGTGATATCCACACGCTTGCGGTAAATATGGATCCGGAAATGGGTGAGCACCTTACCCATATCTCCGACAGCGTGGCGTACCTGTCTGAAAATGTCAGAACCATGACCCGGCGTATGGATAGAATGACGAATTCCATCGATGATATATCCGTCAAGATGACCGCGATGGAAAATCTCGATCCCATGCTGGAACACATGCGCGGTATGGATGCGTCGATGCGCAATATGACGATAACCGGAGATCAGATGCGCAACGAGATGACCTACATGGGGCGCAACATCGGTCGTCCGCTTTCAAAAATGAACAATTTTTTCCCCTGGTAAGCGAAAACCCGGTTATATCACCGCACCTGTTCCCCCACCCCACCGGGTTCGATATCAACCGGCGCTGGAGCCGGTTGGGTTTGCAGGCAGAATTTGATAGTTTAGAGATTGACTGGTGCAAGATAAGAAACGATAGAGGAGAGTAATCATGTTAATAAGAACACTGGCCGTAACGCTGTTGTCCGTGATTTTTTATCTGCCACCTGCGATGGCGGAAGTGGTGGCGCCACCTGCCGGCGCTGAAACGGTACCGGCCGCATCCGCACCTGTGTCACCGCCCGCTGTCGTGACGAAACCCGAGGCGCCGCCCCCTGCTGCCGCGTCGACACCCGAGGCGCCGCCCCCTGCTGCCGCGTCGACACCCGAGGCGCCGCCCCCTGCTGCCGCGTCGACCCCCGAGGCACCGGTACCCCCTGCTGCCGAGTCAACACCCAATGCTCCCGCCCCGCAAGCCATGCCGCCAGCCGGCATGTCGTCGGAAAATATGGATCAGGAGATGGAACAGCGTATCAAGGCCTATCGGGAACTCTATGACGAGCGAAAGCTGAAAACCCTCAAACAACTTGAAGAGGCGCGCCGGCGCTTTGAGGCCAGGGAGAGGGCCTATGCGGAGAAAGTCGAGAACTATCTGAAGCAGCGCGAGGAACGGCTTGCGGAAATTGCAAGGCGTTACGATGAGAGGCGTCAGAGTATTGCATCCGAGCGTGATTATCTTGTCGATCATCATCAGGAACTGCTGCAAATGGCCATTGATCGCAAGGAAGCCATGATCAAGCGTGAGGAGGATATGCGCAATGAGGTAGAGGAACGAAAGGCCCGACTGGCCGCATTTCTCTCAGCCATGGAAGATATGACGCCGCAGGAAAGGCACAACTATATAAGCCAGAATTACAAGGAGATGTTCGAACGTACGGATGAATTTCCCGGCGCATCGCAAGCCATGCCACTGGCGAGGCCGCCGTACGGGGAGAATCCCTACTCACGGACTCCCCCGGCTCCCCAGTGATCGTCTTGCCGGCGCGCTGATTCAGTGAGATGCCGAATGGGAACCGGCATCGATTCAAACAATGGTCCGGAGTGGTGATTGACCGGCCCACAATAAAAATCGGGACGCCCGGATAGCGGGCGTCCCGATTTCTCCGTCCTCCCGGGCCATTATTTAGTCAATTTGCCGTCCCTGTCCGGTTTCAATCCGGTTTTTTCGAACGGATGGGAGTCCGCTTTTTCTGTTCCTGTTCCCCCTCTCGAGAAGTGAGTTTCGCCAACAGCGACAACTCCTCGCTCAACAGTTCGAGCATATCGTCGAGTGCCAGTATCCCGATGAGCGCACCGGTCCCGGATATCACGGGTACGCGGCGGACGCCGCGAGCACGCATGCGCTGGGCCGTGTCGAATATGCTCTCCTGTTCCGCGATCTTCAGTAGCGCATAACTCATGATGTCGCCGAGCGTTACAGTATCGAAGTCAACATCCTCGGCGATGACCTCAATGACGAGGTCCCGGTCGGTGATGATGCCAACCGGTTCCTTGCGACCCTCGTGCATCTCGACGATAACCAGACTGCCGACATGGTGATCACGCATCAGCCTGGCGGCTTCCGGGATGGTTGTTTCGCGGGTGGCGGTGACCACCTCGCGATTGCAGAGCTCGCCGGCTTTCATGAACAGTCTCCTTGTTAAGTCTGCAGTTGCATGTTTAACGATGACACTGAAACAGTATGCTTTAATGCGGCAGAGTTGGTGTTGGTGCGGATTTGATCCGCATCAGCCGCTTGTTGAACCTTCTAACAAGCCTATGCTATAGGCAGTGGATGTGCAATGCAGCGCTGCTGCAGCCAGTGCACGGCAAGGGGAGGTTTCTGTGACCCGGTGTCCGGAAGGATGTCAACAGGAGTAATGATGTGCCTCAAGACCAGGTGACGTTGATAGGCGCCTTGCAGGATCCTGCCTCTTTTGACCATCCTGTCGGTGACATCCGCCTGATCGAGACACACATCTCGTGGGTAATCCTCACTGGCGAGTTCGCCTACAAAATCAAGAAAGCCGTCAATTTCGGATTTCTTGATTTTTCGACACTGGAGAAACGCCGTTTCTACTGTGAGGAAGAAGTGCGGCTGAACCGGCGCTTCGCCCCCGGTCTCTACCTTGATGTCGTTGCCGTGAGGGGCAGTGTGGGTCATCCCTCGTTGCATGGGGAGGGTAGACCGGTCGAGTACGCCGTCAGAATGCGCCAGTTTTCCCAGCAGGCCCTGCTGAGCGCCATGGCGTCCCGTCACGGCGTTACCCCGGAACACATCGATGAAATTGCCGGCCTGGTAGCCGCCATGCACGCCAGGGCAGCTGTCGCAGGTGTCGGCGCACCATACGGTCAGCCGCGCGATATACATCATTGGGTCATGGAGAATTTCGTGCATATCCGGACGGCTCCGATGGATTCGAATCGTCGGCAACAACTGGATCAGCTGGAACGCTGGTGTCAGCGGGAGTTCCAGCTCAGGGAATCCGTGATCCAGTCGCGAAAGTCCGATGGCTTTGTTCGTGAATGCCACGGCGACCTGCATCTGGGCAATCTGGCGCTGATTGACGGTCGTATCACGCCGTTCGACTGCATTGAGTTCAATCCGCATCTTCGCTGGATTGATGTCATGAGCGAAACCGCCTTCCTTGTGATGGATCTCCAGGACCGCGGCTACCCGGAACTGGCATTCCGCTTTCTGAATGCGCTGTTGCAACAGACCGGGGATTATGCCGGTGTCAGGATGCTGCGCTACTACCTCGTTTACCGCGCACTGGTGCGCGCCAAGGTTGCAGCATTGCGGCTGGATCAGGCCGCGAAGTCCGCGGAAACAGAAGATGCCATATGGGCCGAGTATGAATCCTATGTGCAACTGGCCACCAGTTATGCCGGCTCTGTTACCCCGGCCCTGATAATTACGCATGGCGTTTCGGGCACGGGCAAGTCCTGGGTCGCCTCACGGCTGGCCGCCAGAATGGGTGCGATTCAGGTGCGATCCGATGTGGAGCGCAAACGTCTGTTCGGTTATCGAATGGATGCGAAGACAGGTTCCGGCGTGCAAGCCGGAATCTATACCGCGGAAGCCGGCCTGCAAACCTACGCGCGGCTCGCCGGGCTGGCGCGATGGCTGATTGATGGCGGTTACACGGCCATCGTTGACGCGGCTTTCCTGAAGCACAATGAACGCGAGCGATTTCGCCTGCTTGCAGGGCAACTCGGGGTGCCGTTCGTGCTGCTGAATTTTTCCGCTGATGAAGAAACGCTTCGCAAGCGGATACATGAGAGGCAGACCTCCGGCCGGGACCCGTCCGAGGCCGGAATCGACGTGCTGGAATCCCAGTTCAGATCACTGGAGCCACTGGTTTCAAATGAGCGGGAACACGCTGTCGAGGTGGAGACCTCACGTGAACCGTCCATCGCCGATCTTGCACTCCGCATTGACGGGAAAATCAGCCCGGTCGGGGATCCTCGGGACTGACCCTGGAAGTCAGGAACCTGCATAAGTGACGATACTATAAATCAGTGGGCTTCCTTAATGAGGTCAGCCCATCGCGAAGAGTCCGGAGTGTGTCGGTGTTTTATCTGGAGAATTTCTCTGAGCTCTTTGCGTCTCTGCGGTGAAACGAGGTTTATAACGGCTTGCTCATTATTGATCGATGCGGCAAATTGTCTATGTACTGGCTTTCATTCAAAAAAAAGCATGAACCACAGATCACCGGTCTGGTGTTGCCGGGCGGTGGCGCGCGCAGCGCCTACCAGGCGGGAGTATTGAAAGCCATTGCCGATATTCTCCCCGAAGATGCCAAAAATCCATTCCAGGTTATTTCCGGGGCATCGTCGGGCGCCCTGAACGCCGTGCTGCTGGCAAGTAATGCCATGAAATTCCGGGAAGGCGTACGTCGACTGAACGGCATCTGGGAGAACTTCCAGATTGGTAAGGTTTTCAAATCCGATGCATGGACCGCGGTAAAAAGCGGTCTGCGCTGGGGCGTGACGTTCGGCTCCGCCGGTCTCGTAAGGGGACAGCCAAAATCGGTCCTCGATAACAGCCCCCTGCGGGAAATGCTGGAAAGTCATATTCGTTTTGCGCGCATACAACAGGCTATAGACAGCGGCGTTTTACGCGCCGTATCGGTCACCGCTTCCGGGTATACCAGCGGCACTTCGGTGACATTTTTTCAGGGTGTCCAGGGCCTGGTTCCCTGGAAGCGGATGCGACGGGTTGGGAGGGCGGAGGAGCTGACGCTGGATCATTTAATGGCCTCGGCCGCCATACCGTGGCTGTTTCCCGCGGTGAAACTTCATGATGAGTATTACGGGGATGGCTCCATGCGCCAGACCGCCCCCCTGAGTCCCGCATTGCATATGGGTGCAAACCGGTTGCTGGTCATCGGGGTCAGGAGTCCGGGACCGGATGCCGCTCCGGCGGATGATGTGATCGTCCCTTATCCGTCATTCGGACAAATTGCCGGTTATATCTTCGATAATCTGTTCATGGACAGTCTGGATGCCGACATCGAGCGCATGCAGCGTATCAACCATACCATTGCGGAGACGCGAGACAAGCGGGTTGAATTCACGGACACAGCCTTGCGACAGATCGAGTATTTAATGATTTCCCCCAGTCGGGACATGCGGGAAATCGTGGAGCGCTACGTGGGTAATTTTCCGCTGTCCGTGCGTATCCTGCTGATGGGTGTCGGGGCGATGGCGCGAGAAGGCCGTCCCCTGATGAGTTATCTGATGTTCGATGCGCCGTACTGCAAGGAACTGATCGATCTCGGTTACCGGGACGCCATGGCGTCACGTGACCAGATCCTGCACTTGCTGGGCTATGATACCCTGATTACCCCGCCCTGACCGAGGTAGCGTAACAGGCCGGGGCGGGGTATCCCGAATGATTCAGGATTTCAGGCGATTCTGGTGTCGCCAGCGGTCGACGATGTCATCCACATCCAGGTCTTTCAGCCCGGTGATCCACTGGTTATAGAAATCGACATCGGAGCTGTTTGGCACCGGACTGGGTTTATTGAACTGCAGGCGTGTGGGCAATGGTACGGCCTGCCCCATGGCCAGCGCCTCGCCGCGGCCGAGTGACGAGAGAACCTCGATGAGATCCCGCTCGGCTTCCGGCACCAGATTGCGAACATAGGCCTGGTCATCCGGGTTGGTCAGACGCAGACAGATGAAGGTGTTGCATTGTGCCAGCACCGTTTCGGACAGTTCATTCGGGCGCTGGCTGACCACAGTAATGCCGACGCCATACTTGCGCCCTTCGCGCGCGATGCGTTGCATCGATTGCCGGGTACCCTCGTAGCGCGGGTCATTATCGCGCGGGATATAGGCGTGTGCTTCCTCGCAGACCAGCAGTATGGGGAAGTCGCGGTAGTGCGGGTTCCAGTAATTGAATTCAAAGGCCAGCCGGCCGATCTGGGACGTGACGGTCGGCCTGACGTCAAAGGGCACGGTACTGAGGTCGATTACCGTTATCTGGCGTTTGGGTTCACCCAGGCCGACGAAGTCCCGCAGCAAACCACCGAGGGAATCCGACGAGGTGCGCTGATCGGGTCTGAGCATGAAGTTATAGCGCACGTCATTCATGCGGCTTTGCAGGCGCATTAGAAACTGGTCAAACTGGCCTGCGAGCGGCCCTTTTTCCTTGCCGAAATTGGTGGTCATCTTGTTGGCTTCTTCAAAATAACCGTAGAGCTCGTCAAGTGAGAAGTAGACCGGTGAATCAACCGTCAGGTGACTGATGCCGAGCTCCTTGTTGGCCTTGTTGCGCAGGTCATGCACGCTGTCACGCAGGAACGCAATCTGCGTCGAGGCATTGCTATCAGTGCGGTCAATCAGCAAGTCAACCAGCTCCGCGAAAGTCATGAGCCAGTAGGGCATTTCCAGATCACGCGCATCGATATGGCGTACGACGTTCTCGTCGAAGGCGTAGTGCTGCTTTCCCTCGCGGTCTTTCCAGGCGTATTCACCGTGCAGATCAAGCATGATGATGTGCGCATTGGGCATCACCTTGACCGCCTGCTGCATGAGGTTGGCGACAGTCCAGGACTTGCCGGCGCCGGACTGCCCGAGTATGGCGCAATGCCTGCCGAACAGGGTGCCCGGGTCAAAACACACATCCAGAGTGGCATGGTTGGAAAGTTTCCCGAGGCTGTAGCCCTGGCTGCGGAATTTCACAAATATGGTTTTAAGGTCATCTTCACTGACCGAGTGTACTTCCGCCCCCGCAACCGGGTAATTCTTCACACCATTTTCGAAAATCCCCCCGCTGTTGATCTCGCCCAGCGGTATCATCTTTATGGCCTTTTGTCTGACGTTGCGACGTCCTGGAAGATTGTTTGTCGGTTCAACGATCTCCTGCTCGGCCATCTCCGTTACCATGGCAAGGACGCGAATGCCCTTCTGGGTGATGGCGAGGTAGGAACCCGGCTGTCCGACCGGTTTACTGTCGTCGCTGGACACACCACCGGATAATCCCCTGGCGGGACTTCCGTCGCTGTCTTCAATCAGGGTCGCACTGAACAGGCCTGGTCGTACAGCCGTGACCTGCCCTACCAGGGTATTTGTGTAAGTTGTCATTGCCGTCATCCTTTTGGCCGTGAGTCAATCAAGTAACACACGGATGATACCAGTGTATCAATTGTTAAATTCCCGGAACGTT
>Ga0210085_1000409_pt1 | contig 18124 bp, 13 predicted proteins | sample China_Galinas_PW_5_FD_184866 | JGI IMG/M metagenome (GOLD analysis project Ga0210085, IMG submission 184866) | Wetland microbial communities from San Francisco Bay, California, USA, that impact long-term carbon sequestration - China_Galinas_PWC_D1... | ecosystem: Environmental > Aquatic > Marine... | reverse complement strand
GCTCATTCCAGGAGATATCCGAGAGATGAATCAGCCCGTCGATGCCGCCGTCCAGGCCGATAAAGATACCGAAGTCGGTAATGGACTTGATGGAGCCGCCGACGCGATCGTTCTTGTTATGCGTGGCGGCGAACTCATCCCACGGGTTGGCAAAGCACTGCTTGATGCCCAGCGAAATACGACGCCGTTCCTCGTCAATATCGAGCACCATGACCTCGACTTCCTGGCCGATATGAACGACCTTGGAAGGATTGACGTTCTTGTTGGTCCAGTCCATTTCGGAAACGTGCACCAGCCCCTCGACGCCCTCCTCGATCTCCACGAAACATCCGTAATCGGCGATATTGGTGATCTTGCCGAACAGGCGCGTATTTGAGGGATAGCGGCGCGCCAGATCGGCCCAGGGATCCTGACCGAGTTGCTTGATACCCAGTGATACGCGGTTGCGCTCGCGATCGAACTTGAGCACCTTGACGTCGATCTCGTCACCGACATTGACGATTTCGGAAGGATGCTTGACGCGCTTCCAGGCCATATCGGTGATGTGCAGCAGCCCGTCGATGCCGCCAAGATCCACGAAGACGCCATAGTCGGTCAGATTCTTTACGATACCCTTCAGGATCTGCCCTTCCTGCAGATTCTCCAGCAGGGCCTCGCGTTCCTCACTGAATTCGGTTTCCACCACGGCGCGACGCGAAACCACGACATTGTTGCGTCGCTTGTCCAGCTTGATGACCTTGAACTCGAGTTCCTTGCCTTCGAGATAGACCGGATCACGAACCGGTCGGACATCGACCAGCGAGCCGGGCAGGAAGGCGCGGATATCCTCGATGTCGACGGTAAACCCGCCCTTGACCTTGCCGCTGATGACGCCCTTGACGATATCCTCATTTTCAAAGGCTTTTTCCAGACGCCGCCAGACCTGGTCACGTTTTGCCTTTTCGCGAGACAGACGCGTCTCGCCGAAGCCGTCTTCTATTGCCTCCAGTGAAACTTCGACCTCATCGCCGAGCGCCACTTCCAGTTCACCCTGGGCATTCTTGAACTGATTGATAGGTATGACGCCCTCAGACTTCAGGCCGGCGTTGATGACAACAATATCGGGCTGGATATCAATAACCGTCCCGATGATTACGGCGCCTCGCCTCAGTTCCTGGTGGGCAAGGCTTTGTTCAAACATTTCAGCAAAACTTTCGGTCATGGGATTAACGAGTCCTCGAGAACTGCATGGCTGCAGCCCCGTGCAAAACCACGGCATCAGGCGATACGGTGGGTCAGTTAATAAACACGATCGGGCATGGCCCGGATCACCAAGCAAAGATAATAAACGCTATCCTCCTAATTGTACACGGTTTTTCTAATCAATCGTTTGAAGCCTCTGAAGAATGATGGCGAGGGTCTCGGCAACCTCCTGCCCGCCGTTATCCAGCAGGAAGGCATCCTCGGCCGGTTCGAGGGGTGCTGTTTTGCGTGTCCTGTCGCGCAGGTCCCGCGCCCTGGTATCTTCAAGAATCTCGTCCAGGTTGACTTTATTACCATTATCTTTCAATTGCTTATATCTTCTCAGGGCGCGCTCCTCGGGGCTCGCCGTGAGGAAGATCTTGAGCATGGCATCGGGAAAAACCACCGTACCCATATCACGTCCATCCGCGACCAGACCGGGGGACTGGCGATGGCGTCTCTGCCAGGCCAGCAGGGCGACGCGCACATCCGGCAAGGTCGCGAGTTTCGAGGCGGTATTTCCGCACTCCTCGGTACGCAGGCGGGTAGTCACCTCTTCTTCATCCAGCCATACGCATTCCGCACCGGTCGGTGACACGCCGAACTCCCCGTTGATCCGCTCGGCCAGGGCAGTCAACCCCCCCGCGTCATCCAGGGGTATGCCATCCCTCAGTGCCGCACAGGCGAGCAGGCGATAGAGCGCGCCGCTGTCGAGGTAATGCCAGCCCAGCGTCCCGGCCAAACGCCGGCTGATGGTTCCCTTGCCGGAACCACTCGGACCGTCAATCGTGATCACCGGCACATCGCCGCCGGGAGTGGGTGCCTTCGATGTCATTTGGAAATATCTTTGTCCATAATTTCAGGGCATTTCGAATTAAAACGGATGCAGGAGCGGGCTCTTGTGCCCGCTCCTACTGAGAAGATCTTCATTTTCCGACATTCCCTTCAGGTGTTTATTTACCGCCGTGTCGGCAACAAACGTCACTTCCTCTCCAGTGCGATGTGCAGACCGGCGCCTGCGGCCAGTCCCACAAAACCCGGGAAGGAGGTGTTGACATTATCGCAGTCGAGAATTTCAATCGAACCTTTCGCACGCAGCGCCGCCATGGCAAAGGCCATGGCGATGCGATGGTCGCCGTGACTGTCGATGAGCCCGCCTCCACAAGCGCCACCCTCGATGACCATGCCATCCGGGGTTGCCGTAGCGTCGATACCCAGCGTCGCCAGCCCGTCGGCCATCACCTGGATGCGATCACTTTCCTTGACCCGCAGTTCCTCCGCCCCGGTCAGCACGGTGCATCCGCTGGCACAGGCCGCCGCCACGAACAACACCGGAAATTCATCGATGGCCAGGGGCACCAGTTCGGGCGGAATGTCGATGCCGTGCAGCGGCGCCGATTTGACATGCAGATCCGCCACCGGCTCCCCACCCACCTCGCGGCGGTTGTCGATGCGGATATCGGCCCCCATGCGCATGAGGATATCGATGACGCCGGTGCGTGTCGGGTTCATACCGACATGCTCGAGCACCAGATCGCTGCCGGGCGTAATACTCGCGCCGACCAGGAAAAAGGCCGTCGAGGAAATATCCGCCGGTATGTCAATGCTGATGCCCTGCAGTGCATGTCCGCCTTCGAGGCACACACGCCCGGACTCACGCTGCAGGGGATAGCCCATGCCGGCCAGCATGCGTTCGGTGTGATCCCGGGTAGGCGCCGGCTCGGTCACACAGGTCCTGCCGCTGGCATACAAGCCGGCCAGCAGGAGACAGGACTTGACCTGCGCGCTCGCCACCGGCATGACGTAATCAATGCCTTGCAGGCGCATACCGCCACTGATGGCGAGCGGCGCCGTACCGGCCGCCGTCATGTTGATGCACGCACCCATGCGGGTCAGCGGCTCGACCACCCGCTTCATCGGTCGGCCCGACAGCGAGGCGTCACCGGTCAGCAGGCTGTCGAAGTCCTGCCCGGCCAGCAGACCGGTCATCAGCCGCATGGACGTTCCGGAATTGCCCAGATAGAGCGCCTCTCGCGGCGCCGTGAGCCCCCGCAAGCCGACACCCTCGACGCTTACCCGTCCCCGGTCGGGACCTTCGATCGCAACCCCCATCGATTTGAAAGCCGCGAGCGTCGCCAGACTGTCCTCCCCCTCGAGGAATCCGCTGATATCGGTCACTCCCCCGGCCAGCGAACCCAGCATGATGGAGCGGTGGGAAATCGATTTATCACCCGGCACACGCACCCGCCCGGTGAGTTTGCCTCCAGGTGCAACCCGGAACCGTGTCGTTTTCTTGTCTGTCATGAATAGACTGTCATTGTCTGATTATGTCGCTAACAGCCACATATACCGGTCATGGTTTACTCACCGCAAAGACGCACGACTGCATGGAACAGGTGAGACCGGGTACCGGTCGAAAGGCTGGCCTGGGCCATACAGGAGGTAGAGCACCAAAAGTAGTCGCCATAGGCGATACATGGAGCAATTGCCGAAAGAACGCAAAGTCGGTTCATTGTTCTCATTAAAGAATTTCTCTGCGTCCTTTGCGTCTCTGCGGTGAAGACGGTGTTTAGCGCTAGTTACCGGCGAAGCGATCACGCGCCTGCTTGGCGCAGGTGAATATCTCCAGCAGTCGTTCACCGTCACCTTCCTGCACCGCCCTGTCGACCACCCTGAGGTCATCGATAAACCGGTCGATCATCGACTGGATGGCATCACCGTTCGCCAGACAGATATCGCGCCACATGACGGGGTCGCTGGATGCGATGCGGGTAAAGTCGCGGAAACCGCCGGCCGCGTAGGCAAAGATTTCCTCGCGGTCACCCAGCCGCGCGAGGCTTTCCACCAGCGCAAACGCCAGTACGTGCGGCAGATGACTGGTGGCCGCCAGCACGGCGTCGTGATGCGCCGGTTCCATCTCGCTGACACGGGCGCCGGCCGTCTCCCACATGGCGCGAACCCGCGAAGTGGCCGCAGGATCGGTGTTTTCCAGGGGCGTCACGATCACGCGCCGGTTCCAGTACAGGTCGGCAACGGAGGCCGCCACACCGCTGTTCTCGGTACCGGCAATGGGATGTCCGGGGACGAAATAATCCGGTACGCAGCCAAAAGCACGCCCGGCTGCCTCGATGACACTGCCCTTGGCGCTGCCGGCATCCGTCAGCACGGCACCCGCGGCGAGTCGACCGTGGATGGACCGGAAGACGCTTTCCATGGCGCCCAGCGGAACCGCCACAAGCACCATATCCGCGCCCGCCACGGCCAGTCCCGGGTCGGTCTCGAATCGATCGATGACACCCAGCTCGACTGCCTGGCGCAGATGGTTCGGATTGCGTCCGGCGCCGATCACTTCCCCGCAGTATCCCGCCGCCCGCAGTGCACGCGCGAGCGAACCGCCGATCAGCCCCACCCCGATGATGCACAGGCGATTGATCACGCCAGCACCTGTTCCAGTACTGCCAGAAAACGCGCGTTCTCTTCGGGCAGGCCGACGGTCACGCGCAGATGATTCGGCATACCGTAATTGGCGATGGGACGCACGATCACGCCCTGCCTCAACAGCCGTTCATAGTATTCTGCAGCAGATCCCCCGGTGTCGACCGCAATAAAATTACCCACCGATTCGATGAAGGAGAGGCCCAGCCGCGTGAATCCGGATCCCAGCTGCTGTATGCCGACCTGATTGAGGCGAATGCTGCTTTCCAGGTGCGCCACATCATCCAGTGCCGCCAGCGCCGCCGCCTGAGCGATGCTGTTGACGTTGAAGGGCTGTCGAACGCGATTCAGCAGCTGCGCAACCTCCGGGGAAGAGACAGCATAACCCGCGCGCAGGCCGGCCAGTCCGTAGGCCTTGGAAAAGGTGCGTGTCACGATCAGATTGGGGCAGTCTGCGAGCCAGCGGCTCGTGTCCGGATATTTCGCTTCCGACACATATTCAAAGTAAGCCTCGTCGATGACCACCATGACATGGTCCGGCAGAGCGGCCACGAACTCACGCAACTCACCCGCTTCCAGCCAGGTTCCCGTCGGGTTGTTGGGGTTGGCGATGAATACGACGCGGGTGGCCGGCCCGACCAGGGAACGCATCGCCGCCAGATCATGGCCGTAGGCGGGCCCGTCACTGCCATCATGCGCGGGAGCGACCCGGGCGGTGGCGCCGACCGCCTGCACGGCGATCGGATAGACGGCGAAGGCATGCTGTGAGTAGATCGCTTCCACGCCCGGACCCAGGAACACCCGTGCAATCATGTCGAGCACGTCGTTGGACCCGTTGCCGGGCGTGATGGCGTCCGCTGCAACGCCGTGCAGGGTGGCGAGGCGCGCGCACAGAAAATGGCCACTGCCCTCGGGATAACGCGCGCAGTCCGCAAGCGCCTGCCGCGCCGCCGCCAGGGCGAGGTGGCCTGCCCCCAGCGGATTTTCATTGGACGCCAGCTTGATGGCATTTCGGATGCCGTAGCGACGCTCCAGTTCGGCTATCGGCATGCCCGGCTGATACGGCTGCAGGGAACGCACGCCCGGCACCGCCAGTTCGTCATAAGGCATAGGCCGTATCATCCTTACCTGGACAGGCTCTTGGTGCAGTGTCCGTCCATAAACACCATTATCACCGCAGAGACGCTGAGTACGCAGAGAAATTCATTAACACTAAAATGACTTCGCGTTCTCTGCGTTCTCTGCGTCTCTGCGTCTCTGCGTCTCTGCGTCTCTGCGGTGAGTTTATTACTTTACAGATGGACACTAGAGTACCGCCCTGGGATAGGAACCGAGCACCCTGACGACGAAGGCTTTTTTCTTAAGCTCTTCCAGTGCCGCCGCCACCGGCGCATCATCCCGGTGCCCCTCCAGATCGATATAGAACACGTATTGCCACACGCCCTGGCGGGACGGCCGCGATTCGATGCGGGTCATGCTGATGCCATTCTGCGCAATCGGCTGAAGCAGGCCGAACAGCGCACCCGGCTGGTTGTGTACGGAAACCAGTATCGAGGTCTTGTCCACCCCGCTGGGCAGGACACGCTGATTGCCGATGATGAGAAAGCGGGTGGTATTGTCCGGGTGATCCTCGATATTGCGGGCAACCGTCATCAGGCCATACAACTCGGCGGCCATTTCCCCCGCGATGGCGGCATCGCCCGACTGATCCACGACCAGACGGGCAGCCTCGGCATTGCTGGCAACTGCAATGCGCTCGATTTGCGGCAGATTGGCATCCAGCCAGCCGCGACACTGGGCCAGCGCCTGCTGATGGGCCAGTACACGCCTGATTCCGGAGCGCTCTGCTTTCGCCGCCAGCAAATGATGGTGAATGCGCAGTTCGACTTCCCCGCAGATGCCAAGCGGCGAGCGCTGGAACATGTCCAGTGTGTGGGTGATGACACCCTCGCTGGAGTTCTCGACCGGTACAACCCCGTAATCGGCGGCGCCGGCCTCCACTTCCCTGAACACGGCGTCGATGCCATCCAGTGCCAGGGTCCTTACGGAATGTCCGAAGTGTTTCAGGGCCGCCGCCTGGGTGAAAGTGCCTTCCGGGCCGAAGAAGGCGATCGACAGTGGTTTTTCCAGCGCCAGGCAGGCCGACATGATCTCCCTGAACAGGCGCACTATTTCCTCGACGGGAAGTGGCCCGGTGTTTCTTTCACTGACACGACGCAGGACCTCGGCCTCTCGTTCCGGGCGATAAAAATCGGCGGTTTCGCCCTGTCCGGTCTTCACCTCCGCGACCTGCCGGGCGCAGTCGGCGCGCTCACTGATCAGTTGCTGGATCTGTTCATCCAGGTCATCGATCCGGCGGCGCAAGGCATCGAGTTTCTTTTCGGCGGACATAGTTCAGGCAACGGGGCGCATCCGGCGCGCGGCACTGCGAGGCGCGGCGTCAAGAAAAACCCGGACACCGGTGCGGGCGGTCACAGCGCCCTCACGGTAAGCACACCCTGGATTTCCGAAATGCGTCCGAGACATTCCTGCCCCAGCGGCGCATCGACATCGACCAGCGTGTAAGCCAGTCCACCACGCGATTTGTTCAGCATGTCGAGTATGTTCAGGCCCGCATCCGCCATGCAGGTCGAAATCTGCCCGAGCATGTTGGGCACATTCTCATTGGCGATCGCCACCCTGAATGCCCCGTTGCGCGGCATGAACAACTCCGGGAAGTTGACCGAATTGCGGACATTACCGTTCTCGAGGAAATCCCTGACCTGTTCGACGACCATGACGGCACAGTTCTCCTCTGCTTCCTGCGTGGAGGCTCCGAGGTGCGGCAGCACGATGACGCGGGGATGATTCTTCAGGAGATTGCTTGGAAAATCGCACACGTAGGCATACACCTTGCCTGCATCGATCGCCTCCACCACGGCGGCGTCGTCAACCACGCCGTTGCGCGAGAAATTGAGTATCACGGTGTTGTCCCTGACCAGCTTCAACCTGTCTGCATTGATCATCCTGCGGGTTGCATCCACCAGCGGCACATGGAAGGTCACGAAATCCGAATTCATCAGCAGCTCTTCGATGTTGGCCGCCTTGCGTACCTGTGACGACACTTCCCAGGCACGCTGCACCGTGATGCCCGGGTCCAGACCGATGACGTTCATGCCGAGCGCCAGCGCACCGTTGGCCACCTGAACGCCGATGGCACCCAGCCCGACCACCCCCAGGGTCTTGCCCGGCAGTTCGACACCGACGAACTGTTTCTTGCCGGCCTCGACCTGCCGGTGGATTTCCGTGTCCTCACCTTCCAGGTTGCGGGCGAAATCCCAGCCCTGGCAGAGATTGCGCGCGCCCATGAGCATCCCTGCGATCACCAGCTCCTTGACCGCGTTGGCATTCGCCCCCGGGGCATTGAACACCGGGATGCCGGCCTTGCTCATCCGCTCGACCGGGATGTTGTTGACACCGGCCCCGGCGCGCCCGATGGCCTTCACCGTCGGGGCAATGTCCAGTTCATGCATGTTGAAAGAGCGCAGCAGGATGGCATCGGGGTGCTGGATTTCGGAAGCCACCTCGTAGCTCTCCCGTGGCAGGTGGCCCAACCCGGCCGGAGAGATATTATTGAGTGTCAGGATCTTGTACATAGGCATGTTATCGATTGTGTGGAACCCGAAAAATAATGTCGATCCATAAAGAAATAACTCAACGCAAAGGCGCAAAGTGTTTAATCGTTTTAGCTAAAGAATTTCTTTGCGTCCTTTCGGCAATTGCTCCCTGCATTGCTCTAACTCCTTCATCCATGCTGTCGTGCGTCTTTGCGGTGAAAACGGTGTTATTGGACGAGCACTGAATATTCTCGAAGCGTACTCAGTCCTGCATCACCCGCGGGTACGCTCGAACTCCTTCATGAAGTCTACCAGCGCGGCGACTCCCGCTTCCGGCATGGCGTTATAAATGCTGGCGCGCATACCACCAACGGAGCGGTGTCCCTTGAGGCTGAGCAGTCCGGCCGCCTTCGCCCCGGCGAGGAAATCCGCGTCAAGCGATGCATCGGCCAGCGTGAACGGTACGTTCATCCGGGAACGGCATTCGACATCGACGGGACATTGATAGAACTCGCTGGCGTCGATCGCCGCGTAAAGCTTGCCGGCCTTGCGCTGATTGATGAGCGCCATGGCCTCGAGCCCACCCTGTTCCTTGAGCCACTGAAACACGAGACCGGCCAGATACCATCCGTAGGTCGGCGGGGTATTGAGCATGGAACCGTTGTCTGCGTGCTGCTGGTAATCGAACATCGAGGGTGTGCCGGCAAGGGTCTCTCCGACGAGATCCTTGCGAACGATGACCACCGTGAGACCGGCCGGGCCGATATTTTTCTGTGCGCCGGCATAGATCAGGCCGAACCGTGACACCTCCAGGGGCCGGGAGAGAATTGTGGAGGACATGTCGGCGACCAGCGGCACCTCTCCGGTGACGGGTATCCAGTCGAACTCGACGCCACCGATGGTTTCATTGGGGGTGTAATGCACATAGGCGGCCGACGGATCCAGTTTCCAGGTGTCCCGGGGTGGAATCGTGGTGAATTTCGTGCTCTCCGACGATGCCGCCACATTCACCGTGCAATAGCGCTTCGCCTCGCCGATCGCTTTCTTCGACCAGGCCCCGGTATTGAAATAGTCGGCCTGCTGGCGGTCGCGCAGCAGGTTCATCGGCACCATCGCGAACTGGCTGGTGGCGCCGCCCTGCAGGAACAGCACGTGATAATCGGAGGAAATCCCCATCAACTCGCGCAGGTCCGCCTCGGCCTGTGCCGCAATCGAGACGAACTCCTTGCCGCGGTGACTCATTTCCATCACCGACATCCCCGATCCCTGCCAGTCCAGCAGTTCATCGCGCGCGCGCACCAGCACCGGGTGAGGAAGAACCGCCGGTCCGGCGCTGAAATTGTAGATATCAGCCATTCACAACCTCTTCAAGATGGTATTTATTGGATCTGTCATCCCGCCGGCGAATTATTCACCCGACGCGTCATCGGCGTCATCCAACGCTTCCGTGTCGTCGCCGTCATCAATGACACGTTCAATGCCGACCAGGGTTTCGCCGTCCGTCAGGGAGATCAGCCGTACCCCCTGGGTATTGCGGCCCATGACGGAAATTTCGTTCACCCGCGTGCGCACCAGCGTACCGCCGTTGCTGATCAGCATGACTTCATCGGCGTCATCGGCGGGTATGGCGCCGATCACCGGGCCGTTGCGTTCGTTGACCTGTATCGCGATCACCCCCTGACCGCCGCGGCCATACACCGGATAGTCGTCCGCGAGCGTGCGCTTGCCGTAGCCGTTTACGGTTGCGGTCAGCACCGGGCTGTCGCTGGCGATGATCATCGAGATCACGTGTTGTCCGGAGCCCAGCCGGATACCGCGAACCCCGCAGGCGGTCCGCCCCATGGGCCGTACATCCTTCTCGGCGAAACGAATGACCTTGCCGGCATTGGTAAAAAGCATGATGTCACGCGAGCCGTCGGTAATCGCGACATTGACGAGATAATCATCTTCATTCAGACCCAGTCCGATGATGCCGCTGGCCCGCGGACGGGAGAATTCCGGCAGCGAGGTCTTCTTCACCGTGCCCTGGGCCGTAGCCATGAAGATAAAGTGATCCCCGGAAAATTCACGGATCGGCAAAATAGCATTGATCCGTTCGCCGGCCTCCAGCGGCAGCAGGTTCACGATGGGCTTGCCGCGCGCGCCGCGCCCGGCTTGCGGGAGCTCGTAGACTTTCAGCCAGTACACCTTGCCGCGACTCGAGAAACACAGGATGGTGTCATGCGTACTGGCAATGAACAGCTTGTCGATGAAATCCTCTTCCCTGATATCGGTCGCGCTCTTGCCGCGCCCGCCGCGGCGCTGGGCGCGGTAATCGCTCAGGGGCTGCGACTTCGCATAACCGGCGTGCGACAGGGTAACGACGACATCTTCCTCGGTGATCAGGTCCTCGAGCGTGAGGTCCAGATGGTCTGTAAGAATTTCGGTGCGGCGTTTGTCTCCGAACTGTTCCCGCACGCCCTCGAGTTCCCCGCGGATCACGGCCATCAGTCGATCCGGGTTGCTGAGGATTTCCAGCAATTTGTGTATTTCTTCCAGCAGGTCCTTGTATTCACTGACGATCTTGTCCTGTTCGAGGCCGGTCAACTGGTGCAGGCGCAGGTCCAGAATGGCTTGTGTCTGTGCATCGGAGAGACGGTAACCGTCTTCGTGCAGTCCGAAGTGATCCTCCAGATCCTCCGGTCGCGAGGCGCCCGCCCCCGCACGGTCCAGCATGGCCGTCACGACACCCGGCGCCCAGAGCCGGTCCATCAGCGCCTGGCGTGCCTCGATGCGGTTTGCGGAACCCTTGATGAGGGCAATCACTTCATCGATGTTGGCGAGCGCAACCGCCAGACCTTCCAATACATGCGCGCGCTGGCGCGCCTTGCGCAGCTCGAACACCGTACGGCGCGTCACCACGTCGCGGCGGTGACGGATGAAGGCCTCCAGGCACTGCTTCAGATTCAGTAATAGCGGCCGGCCGTCGACCAGTGCCACCATGTTGATGCCGAATACGGTCTGCAGCTGCGTATGCTGGTAGAGGTTGTTCAGCACGACCTCCGCGACCTCGCCGCGCTTGAGGTCGATGACCATGCGCATGCCGTCCTTGTCCGACTCATCGCGCAGGCCCGAGATGCCCTCTATCTTCTTGTCCTTGACCAGTTCGGCGATCTTCTCCAGCAGGCGCGCCTTGTTGACCTGATAGGGCAGCTCGGTGACGACGATCGTCTGGCGACCTTTGGACTCTTCGCCCTCGATATGGCTACGCGCCCGCACATGAATGCGGCCACGTCCGGTGTGATAGGCCTCATGGATGCCGCGCACGCCGTTGATCATGGCGGCCGTGGGGAAGTCCGGTCCCGGTACGTGCTGCATCAGCCCGGCAACGTCGATGGCCGGATTTTCGATCAGCGCGAGGCAGGCATTGATGATTTCCGTCAGGTTGTGCGGCGGTATATTGGTCGCCATGCCCACGGCGATGCCGGCCGAACCGTTGATCAGCAGGTTGGGAACCCTGGTCGGCAGGACAGTGGGTTCTTTCTCGTTCTCGTCGTAGTTGGGAACGAAATCGACCGTTTCCTTGTCGATATCGGCCAGCAGTTCATGCGCGATGCGCGCCATGCGGATCTCGGTATAGCGCATGGCCGCCGGAGAATCCCCGTCGACGGAACCGAAATTACCCTGGCCGTCCACCAGCATGTAGCGCAGCGAGAACGGCTGGGCCATGCGCACGATGGTATCGTAGATGGCGCTGTCACCGTGCGGGTGGTACTTACCCATAATGTCGCCGACCAGACGCGCCGATTTCTTGTAGGGCTTGTTCCAGTCGTTGCTCTGCTCATACATTGCGAACAGCGCCCGCCGGTGCACCGGCTTGAGTCCGTCACGCGCATCCGGCAGTGCGCGTCCCACGATTACGCTCATGGCGTAATCGAGATAGGACTGCTTCATCTCGTCTTCAAGATTGACGGTCAGAATTTCTTTTGCGAAATCGGCCATTTGGAGAAAACAGGAATGTCCTTAAGATTTTTATGTGCCGGGGGTATCGTGTTGCCCGGCTGCCCAACGACTTGCAAGGCGGGGCATCTTAGCATAATCGACTCGACCGCTACATCAGGACCTGTCGGGAATCGTTGTTGGTCATGCGGGGCGTCCACGCCTCTCGGTCACGGCCGCCTGAATGGGTCGGAGGTTGCTCCCGCAGGAGCGGGCTTGCTTGTGCCCGGCGACTAACCGGGTAGCCGCGAATTTGCCGCTTGAAAAGCGCCGTTCGCGGGCATACCCGGAGGCTCAAGAGCCCGCTCCTACAAGTTGATTCGTCGTGAATTTTTCCGAAAGCACTATGGCGACAGAGACTTCAGCACGGCCAGCTTTTGCGTATCCGGGGCCTGAATGACGCCGTTCTCGGTAACGAGGTAATCGACCAGGCCGGCCGGCGTCATATCGAAGGCCGGATTCCAGGCCGTCGCGCCGTCGGCGGCGATGCGCTGCCCGTCCAGGTTCAGCACCTCGTCGGCGGGTCGCTCCTCGATCTCGACAGCCTGACCGTCATTCAGGGTGAAATCCAGCGTGGAACAGGGGGCAACCACCATGAACCGGACGCCGTGGTGGCGGCAGCTGATTGCCAGATTGTAGGTGCCAATCTTGTTGATCACGTCTCCATTGGCCGTTACCCGGTCGGCGCCGAGAATGACCCATTGCACCTGCCGTGACTGCATCAGATAAGCCGCGGCATTGTCCGTGATCAGCGTAACGGGTATCCGGTCGCGCGTCAGTTCCCAGGCCGTCAGGCGGGCGCCCTGCAGCCAGGGACGTGTCTCGCCGGCAAACACACGCTTCAGGGCGCCGGCCCGCCAGGCGCTGCGGATCACACCGAGCGCCGTGCCGTAACCGCCGGTCGCCAGCGAACCGGTATTACAATAGGTAAGCACGGAATCCCCGGCACGGATGAGTCCGGCGCCGTGCTCCCCCATGCGGCGGTTTGCCGCGAGGTCTTCCGCGTGGATCCGGCGCGCTTGATCCAGCAATTCACCGCTCGGGTCCCCGGCAATCGTGGCGCTGTGCCGCTCCATACGCCGCAGCGCCCACGAAAGATTGACCGCCGTCGGACGCGCCGCGGCGAGCACCCGGATATCCTCTGCCAGCAGGCCGCGCCAGCCGTCCGGGGATTGCGCGTAGCGCTCGCGCGCGGCCAGCACCACGCCATAGGCCGCCGTTATGCCGATAGCCGGCGCACCGCGTACCACCATGTCGCGGATCGCCCTGGCTACGGCGACGGCATCGGCCGGATACTGATAGCGTTCCTCGAAAGGCAGACGCCGCTGGTCCAGCAGGCACAGTCGATCCTCCTGCCACTGGATCGCGCGGATGGAATCATGAACATCGCCATCTGTATTTGGCACCTTCACCGGATCTTCACCTGCCGTGTCCATGTGATGGATTGTACGCGAGTTATGTTGTAAAAAAACAATACTAAACCCCTATACATGTTGTAAATAAGTGTCTAGAATACCGCAGCTAGAAGTACGGGTTAATTGTTCAATTTCACAGGAGCGGTATCAAATGAACAACATCTGCCTCAAAACTATGCTGGGTTTTGCCGCCGCATCGGTACTGGTAGCCGGCGTGGCAATGGCCCACGAAGGTGGCACGGCGAATGCGGGCTACCTCGGCGACAGCAGCGGACATTATGTTACCGACAGCTCGGGCCATTGTGTCTATACCTCCTCCTGGACCAGGGAACTGGCAACCAAGGAATGCAACCCGGAACTGTTCCCGGAAGTGGCTGAAGTACCGGCAGCGCCGGCCCCACCTCCCATGCCGGTCTACGAGAAGCACACCGTCTCGGCCACAGCCCTGTTTGACTTCGACAAGTATGCGCTTAAGCCCGCAGGCAAGGAGGCCATCCACGGCATCGATGAAGAGATCAAGTCCAGCGAATCCAAGGTCATAGACATCAACGTCGTTGGCTACACGGACAGCGTCGGTACCGAGGAATACAACCAGGAACTCTCCGTGCGCCGTGCCAACGCCGTCAAGGACTACATGGTCAGTGAAGGCATAGACCCCGGCATCATCGACGTCAAGGGCATGGGTGAAGCCGATCCGGTCGCTTCCAACTCAACCGCTGCAGGCCGTGCCGAGAACCGCCGCGTTGAAATCAGCGTTGCGGTAGAAACGCCGAAGTAACAAAACGGCATCAGTACTACAAACCCGCCACTTCTTGCGAGGTGGCGGGTTTTTTATTGGCGACGGATCAGGCATAAACCTGCTGACAGCACCGCCGCCACTCCCTCAAACCGGGCGCCTCGGCTATACTCCCCGCTCGCATGCAGACTATCGACACCCTTATTCATGCCCGCTGGATCGTACCGGTAGAGCCGGACAACCGTGTCTACCAGCACCACAGCCTCGCCGTCGATGAAGGACGGGTGCTCGGCATTCTGCCGACCGATCAGGCGCGTCTGACCTTCACGGCCGCCGTCGAACACGATCTCGACCGGCATCTGTTGATCCCGGGTCTGGTTAACGCCCATACCCATGCCGCCATGGCCTTGCTACGCGGGCTGGCGGATGATCTGCCGCTGAATGACTGGCTGAACAACCACGTCTGGCCGGCGGAATCGCGCTGGGTCAATGAGGAGTTCGTCCACGACGGCAGCCGTCTCGCCATGGCCGAAATGCTGCGCGGGGGAACGACCTGCTTCAACGACATGTATTTCTTTCCGGACGTGACCGCCCGTGCCGCGGTCCATTGCGGTATGCGCGCCTGCGTCGGCCTCATTGTGATCGATTTCCCGACGGTGTGGGCGCAGGATGCCGATGAATACATCTCCAGGGGACTCGCAGTACACGATCATTACCGCGGGAACCCGTTGATCCGCACCGCATTCGCGCCGCATGCACCTTACACGGTATCCGACGGTCCGCTGGAACGCATTCGCGTGCTCGCCGATGAACTGGACATCGGCATACACATGCACGTTCATGAAACCGTGGAAGAGGTCCGCACGGCCGTCGAATTTAGCGGCGCACGGCCGCTGACGCGGCTGCAGGAACTCGGCCTGGTATCACCCGCTTTGATGGCCGTACACATGACCCAGCTTGCACCGGAGGAGATTCACGCTTATGCCGGCAGCGGCGGTCATATCGTGCATTGCCCGGAATCGAACATGAAACTGGCCAGCGGTTACTGCCCGGTGGCGGAGCTGGCCGGGGCCGGAGTTAACATTGCCCTCGGGACGGACGGCCCTGCCAGCAACAACGACCTGGACATGATTGGAGAGATGCGTACCGCCGCCCTGCTGGGCAAGCTCGTCAGCGGGGACGCCAGCGCATTGCCCGCGCACGAGGTATTGAAAATGGCGACGCTGAACGGCGCGCGAGCGCTGGGGCTGGGCGAACAAACCGGCTCACTGACGCCCGGAAAATGGGCGGACATGGCCGCCATACACCTCGATACCATCGAAACACAGCCGCTTTATGACCCGGTTTCGCAGCTGGTCTACGCCTGCGGTCGCGACCAGGTGACCGATGTGTGGGTGGCAGGTCAGCACCTCCTGAAGGAGCGTCAACTGACAACACTGGACATTCATGAGATCCTGCACAGGGCGCGAGACTGGCAGGCCCGTATCAGTACGACAGACAATTAGTGCCTGTTAACGCGTGTATGATCGCCGCGTTGCTGTCTGAAATCAGGCCAGGCACCAACAGTAGGCGCTTTAGGCGAGGCGCGAGGAGTGAAGTTTAGTGGTGCCAAATGAACGACGAGCAACGCCGCATGGCCTGATTTCAGGCGCAACCCGCAGGGACGGGGCCATTTTCCCGCAATCCCGCGTTAGCATTCATTTGTGTAGACTGACTACACGGCGCTCGCGCTGCCTTGTGTTGCGAAAAAATGGCCTCCGTCGCAACGACCATACACGTGTTAACAGGCCCTAACATTCCCGATGATGACCGAGAGAATTTCCAACGTCGACCACGATGAAATCGCCAAGTTCGATAAGCTGGCAGCGCGCTGGTGGGACCCGAAAAGCGAATTCAAACCCCTGCATGACATCAATCCCCTGCGCCTCGACTATATCGACCGGCTGGCCAGTCTGCAGGGAAAACGCGTACTCGATGTCGGCTGCGGCGGCGGCCTGCTGACCGAGGGCATGGCGCGGCGCGGCGCCGAGGTCACGGGCATCGACATGGGAAAAGCGCCGCTCAACGTCGCCCGGCTCCACCGGCTCGAATCGAATCTCGATATCGACTACCGGCAGACCACCGCGGAGCAGCTCGCCGAGGAGCAACCCGGCAGTTTCGATGTCGTCACCTGCCTTGAGATGCTCGAGCACGTTCCCGATCCGGCGAAGGTCATTGCGGCCTGCGCCAGACTGATCAGGAAGGACGGCCGGGTCTTCCTCTCCACCATCAACCGCAATCCCAAGGCCTACCTCTTCGCGGTGCTCGGTGCGGAGTATCTGCTCAATCTGCTGCCCAGAGGAACTCACGAATACGGCAAATTCATCCGGCCGTCGGAAATGGAAGCCTGGTCGCGCCACGCCGAACTGCAACTCACCGACCTAACTGGCATGAGCTACAATCCCCTGACCCGCGAGTACCGCCTCGGCACGGATGTCTCCGTCAATTATCTCGCCTGCTTCGAACCACCCTGATCAGCCTGCAGCCCAATGCGCACCATCCGAACCGTGCTGTTCGACCTGGATGGCACGCTGCTCGATACCGCGCCGGATCTCGCCGATGCGCTCAATGCCGTACTGGCCGAGCATCACCGTCCGCCGCGTTCCTTTGAGGAAATAAGAGGCGTCGTTTCACACGGCGGAATCGCGTTGATCCGGCTCGGATTCGAACTGGATGAATCCCACCCGGATTTCCAGCCGTTGCGCCAGCGCCTGCTGGCGCTCTATTGCGATAACCTGTCCCGCAAGACGCGACCCTTCCCCGGCATGGACGAAGTGCTCGATCAACTGGAGACGCAGGGCTATAACTGGGGCGTGGTCACCAACAAACCCGGCTGGCTGACCGATCCCCTGCTGAAGGATCTGGGTCTGTTCTCCCGCGCCGCGTGTGTTGTCAGCGGCGATACCCTGATGACGCGCAAGCCGCACCCGGCCCCGATGCTTTTCGCCTGCGAGCGAGCCGGCAGCACCCCGGAACACTGCGTCTATGTGGGTGACGCCCGACGCGATATCGAAGCCGGGAGAAACGCCGGGATGCACACGCTGGTGGCGTTGTTCGGCTATTTACAGGCGCATGACCGGCCGCATGAATGGCATGCCGACGGCATGATCCAGGCGCCGTCGGATCTGCTCGCGTGGCTGACACGCCTTTAATAGTTCGGGCTGAGTATCGCCGGGAGTCAACCAGGCCGCGACTCCCTGTGAACGGAAGCCCGCACAAGCATCAACCTGATTATCACTAAAACTCAGCTACGATGGAGAAGCGTGGTATCCGGCCCCGGGCTGCAAGACACGCCGTAAATACCTTCCTGTAGGCTCGACTGCCGCATGGCCCAGGCCAGTCTCTCGACCGGTTCCCGGTCTCACCTTCTCCCTGCGGCAGACGGTCTTGCAGCCCGGGGCCGGTACCACACGCTCGCGGCGGGTCCCATGCCCGCCCTTTCGACCGTATGCGTCGTTTGGCTGAGTTTCAGTGATAATCAGGAGCATCGATGTCATTTGCCATCATTTCGACACCGGGACTGCCCTGCATCCGTCCGCCCCTCCCGGTCGCCGCGTCAAACCGGACTGGAGCCTGGGCGGCAACCCGGCTGAGTTCCAGCCGGTGAACGGCGCGTCCGATTTTCGCCGGGCGCCCGCAGATTCACCGCTGCCAGCAAACCGCTGACCCGCCGTATTCCCCATGACCAAAATGCCTCCACACCT
>Ga0210085_1000407_pt1 | contig 18139 bp, 13 predicted proteins | sample China_Galinas_PW_5_FD_184866 | JGI IMG/M metagenome (GOLD analysis project Ga0210085, IMG submission 184866) | Wetland microbial communities from San Francisco Bay, California, USA, that impact long-term carbon sequestration - China_Galinas_PWC_D1... | ecosystem: Environmental > Aquatic > Marine... | reverse complement strand
AGGTAGTGAAAAAGCCATTTGGACCGATGGATTGGTAATAATCCGCTTTTGGTTCTAAAAAGGAGAAATAATACTGCAGGGCGACCGTGGCGGCATTCTGCCAGGGATCCGGGTGCTCAATAGTCTGGTCTGAGAATTCCAGGGTGTCGAGAAGGCCTTCCTGCCAACCGTAGTATCCCTGATTGAGCCGGTTAGCTGCCCAGACCAGCTGGATGTAAAGGCCATGATACCCTCTTTCCCGGTAGCCCAGGGGATAGCCGGTCAGTAGATCTCCGGGTGGGTCGGGCTCGCTCAAGGCGCCCAGCTGGTATTCCAGGATGGTCAGCAGGATCCGGGGGCTGATGCTGAAATGAGTGGCAATGTAATCGATGATCTCCGCCCCGCTGCGCTGCTGTTCTGCAGCGAATTGTTCATAATCCTTAAACCAGCCGGGCTGGCTTTGGATGAAACCTTCCAGGTCAAAGTCGATTTGCGACGGGCCGTTGACAAAGGCGCAGTTGGGCAGGATTTGATACTGTGGTCCCCAGAGCGCTTGATAATAAATAGGGATTTGCATTGGTAGCCCGGGGGGTAGGGTAGTTGCGTCCTCCGGGATGACTGGGTTCTCTTCCAGGATCTCTTCTACAGTGGTGTTGAAACGGAAAGCCAGGTTGGTGAGGGTATCCCCGCTTTGAGCTGAATAATCAACCAGTTCTCCTGGCGTGTAGACCGGCCGCTCTGTGATCGGTATAGGAACGCTGGTTTCCGGAATGTTTCCAAGGGGAAATGGACGGGGCTGGGGACCGCTCTCCGGAAGGCAGGCTGACAGCAGGATCCCCAACAGCAGAATGCTGCCCAGGCCCCGGAAGAAACGGTTGGAAGGGTTTGATCGATAGTGCATAGGCTACCAATTTTACCGCGTTAATTGGCTTCCTGGAGCGCTGTAAGGGCTGGCAGTCACCGTGGTCTCACTCGGTTTGGTAAGGGTGCCTTTATATGGCCCTGATCCGTTATGGGCAGTCCAACCGCTGAGGTTAAAGGGAATCGGCCCATCAGCGGTCATCCATTCTCCGTTGTATTTTCTGGCTAGATGAACGTGGGTGCCGGTGGCGATGCCTCCCTCGCAGGATGGGTTTCCAAGTCTGTCGCCAGCGCTGACCTCATCCCCTGCGTTGACCAGACGCCCTTCAGTGGCAATGTGCAGGTACAGCAGCACCCAACCGGTATGTTCGTTGTCGTTGTAATCCAGATTGATCACCACCGCGCCATCCTCCGCCCGAACGACCAATCCGGAGGCAGCCGCAGTTACATAGGAATAGGATCGGGAACACTCTCCCCGAAAACCTGAAGGGGCAAAATCCAGTGCCGACCAGGAACCTTCCCTTTCCCAGGCTCCATGAGGACCTCCAGTGAAATTCCAAACCACCCCGCTCATAAAAGGCAGCTGCAGATCAGGCTGGACGAGATCGTGGGAGAAGAGCGGTTCGTACTGGGTTCTATTCTCAGGGGAACCGAACAGCGTTTCATAGGTAGCGATGAAGCCGGTGTCGTCATCCAGCGCCTGAATCCATTCCTCGCTATCGTAGATCTGTGAGAAATAGAACTGGAGGGCGACCGTGCCGGCGTTCAGGTTCGGCTCGATGCGGGCAGTCACTTCCCGGGATGGGGACTGAGCATCTTTGAGAACGATTTCCGTCAGCCTGCCCTCCCGCCAGCCGTAATAGCCGATCGAGAGCTGGTTCACTGCCCAGCGGAGCTGGTTCACCAGGCCGGCGTCATCGTAATTGACATACCCAAGGGGATATTTCAGCTGGGCTAAATTCTGTGGCTGGCCAAAGACCCAGTTGCTCTGGTACTCCAGTAAAGCCAACAGCAGGAAGGGGTTGATGGAATTATTGCGGGCGATCTCATCTACGATCTCACCCCCGTTGGTCAGCAGGGTGTGCTCATACTCCCGCTCTTCACTGAGATATCCTCCAGCTTCCTGGACATACTGGACCACATCATCCGGGAAATCAGAATCAGTGATCGCCCGGGAGAAGACAAATTCACTGTCGGGCAGCAGATGCACTCCAGACGTCGTGTTCCTCAGCACCTGAGGGATGACCAGCAGCGTACCTGGATTAATGAAGGAAGTTGCCGGAAGCTCCTCGTTGGATTTGATCTGGTCCTTGCTCACTCCAAAATGGGTTGCCAGGACATCCAGAGTGTCTCCTGCCTGGGCATGGTAGACAACCGGTTCTTGCTGCTCTGCGGGAGTAGGGACCAGCGTCTCAGTAGGAGGGATGTAGATCGTAGGAGTGGGTTGGACTTCTTCCTGAATTGAGGCTGTGGGCTGAGTAGTAGGCGCCTGGGTGGAGGGGATGCTGGAATTCTGAGAGGTAGGGGTCGATCCAACTGGTGGCACGAAAATAGGAGGAGTTTTCTGGTAAAGGCTGCATCCAGCCAGGGTCAGCGCGAGCAGGGAGAGGATGATCTTTTTCACTGTGATTACCGTTGGATCCTGTTGACTTCAGTTTTGGAATCCTCCGCCTGGACTACCTGATCACCGCGCACCAACAGCCCTTGATAGGCGTATCCCAACCCCTGTGTGACCCAGCCATCCAGAATAAACGGCAGATCCTGGTCTGCGGGTATCCATTCCCCATTATAACGCCGGGCGATATGCAGGTGAGAGCCGGTTGAGATTCCCCCTTCGCAGGAGGGATGACCGATGTGCTCACCTGCTTGGAGATAGGTGCCTACCTCGACCCGGCCCCTGGTTTCCATGTGCATATAGAGAATTGCCCAGCCGGTCTGATCGTAGGGGTCTCCATCGATGCTCTGCACAACTGCTCCGTGATCTGAACGGACAATGGGGCCGTCAGCCACGGCCACGACCCAGTCGTTGCTCCCACTGCAGCCCAGATCCTTGTTGGCCGGTGCGAAATCAATCGCTGCCCAGGCTGAACCATTGTCCCAACCTCCATGGGGCCCTCCTGTGAAAAGCCAGGGCACACCGGTCTCAAAAGGCAGCTGCAGTTCGGGTTGGGCCAGGTCAGCTGGGATGAGGGGAGTGAAGCTGTAGTCGAAGGGGTAGCCAAACAGGCCGGTGTACGTATCAACAAAACCATCTTCTGTGACCGCGCTCAGCCATTTTTGATGGGGCAGGAGGCGTGCGAAAAGCTGCTGTACGCCGGCGGTGCCGGCATTGATAGTTGAATTGATCGGAACAGTGATGCCGTCCTTGCAGGTCCAGGATCCAACCCCTTTTACCTTCCAGAGATAGTAGCCCAGATTGAGCTCATCGGCTGCCCAGGCGAGCTGGTGGTAGAGGCCTTCAAAGCCGCTTTCCTTGTAGTTCAATGGAAAGGGATTGTTCTTACCCTGCTGGGAGGTCAGCCATCCTGATTGGTATTCGATGATCGCTAACAGCAGCCGGGGATTAACTGAATAATCGGCCGAGACCCGAGCGATAATTTCCGCGCCGGATTGGGGTTCGCCGTCGACTTCTTCCTGGTAATCCTTCAAAAAGCCCGGCTGGTTGTTGATGAAGGCATCGATCTGAAAGCGCACTGTATAGGGACTTCTGACCAGCTCTGAATTGGGGATGATTTTATACCCCGGGCCGGTCTCACTGATCTGCGGTGCCGGGAGAAGCAGCTGCTGCCCGTAGTAGATCAAACTGGGATCGCTGAGCTGATTGGCCTCGATGATCGTCTCGGGGAGCAAATTGTAGCGCAGGGCGATGGATTTGATGCTATCGCCCCACTGCACGGAATAGTAGATATCCTCAGTGCGCAGGGTGGGGAGCGGTTTGGGTGGACTGGGTGTTGCGGTAAAGGTCGGTTGATCTGGGACCCGGGTAGGTGGCAGATAGGGATCCGTGGTGGGCTCGCTCTGCTGATCCGAATCGATGCCAGAGAAGTTAATATAGGGTGCCGTGTGTGCCTGCCTGGTGCAGGAGCATAATAACAGAGCCAGGAGCAGCAGAGTGAAACGCCGTGAAATCATCATAATTCAGGGTACATTTTACCTTTAAACGCTTAATTTCCCCATTTCAGGGGCTTATCTTATGATTAATGCAAGAATGATGCCAGGAACCTCGACCATTTTACTACCGGGTTTCAAACTGGTGGAGGAATCCAGATTGGCTCTGTAAAACTCATACTTTACTTGAATTACTGTTTCCAGTATGATAAGGGATATTCTGCCAGCAGCCGAGAAGGTATATAGCGATGAAAGCCCTTGTTATCTCAGATATTCACGGAAATCGAACAGCTCTGGAAGCTGTCCTGGATGCTGCTGGAAAGGTGGATGCAGTCTGGTGCTTGGGAGATATCATCGGCTATGGACCGGATCCCAATGACTGCGTGGCGATCATCCGAAATCAACCTAATCTGGTCTGCCTGCGGGGAAATCACGACAGTGCCGTGATTGGCCTGACTGCAACCCGGAAGTTCAATGCCTCCGCACAGATAGTCCTGGGCTGGACCGCTAATCAGCTCAACCCCACCCACAGGCAGTATCTACAGAGTCTTTCACCTCAAACAGTCATCGATAACGTGACCTTGGCCCACGGCAGCCCCAGAGACCCGGTCTGGGAGTATATCATGGATGTCTATACGGCTACCGAGAATTTCGAGTTTTTCGACACCTCCTACTGTTTTGTGGGACATTCTCACCTGCCAGTGCTTTATTATCAAAAGCCAGGTAAGGAACTGGTCAACGTTACATTTATTCATCCCGGAGACACCACGGTGCTTCCCAAGCGTTCGATCATCAATCCCGGTTCTGTTGGACAGCCGCGGGATCATGATCCCCGGGCAGCGTATACGATCTATGAAACGGAGGAAAACTCCTGGACCCAGTACAGGGTGGAATACGATATTCATGAAGTTCAGGAACGAATGGAGCTGGCAGGTCTTCCCATTGAATATATTCAACGCCTGGATTTGGGTTGGTAAGGGAACTTTTTGCTCTTCAAGGACGTCATGGATATGAAACGACCCTAGTACAAGGAGATCAAAAAATGAGAAAGCAACTACTTATCCTTGGCCTTGTGGCCCTGCTCCTGGCATCTTGCGCTGCGGGAAAAAGCGCTGAGGTAGAGAGTTTTGCACCGCGAGATCAGGTGACAGCAGCAAACTATGCCGGTGAGATGGATTATGCTGCGGAGGGATCAGCTCTTTCGTACGATACTGAAATCGCCACAAGCGAGACTCAGATCAGGATGGTTATCAAGGATGCTTCCCTATCCATTGTTGTGGAAGATCCTGGAGCGACTATGCAGGCTATCAGCACCCTGGCAGAAGATCTTGGCGGTTATGTGGTCACCTCCAATCTATACCGGACCCAGACAGAGAACGGCCTGGAGGTCCCACAGGCAAATATCACCCTGCGCGTTCCAGCCGAAAAACTAGACCAGGCTTTAGAAGTGATCAAGACTGGAGCTGGTCAGGTTCTGCGAGAAAATGTCTCGGGCCAGGATGTTACCCAGGAGTACACGGATCTGGACTCACGGCTGCGCAATCTGGAAAGGGCTGAGGAGCAGCTGGCCAATATCATGGATCAGGCCAAGGACACGGAAGATGTACTCAGTGTCTATAACCGCCTGGTAGAGATCAGGGAGCAGGTCGAGGTCATTAAAGGCCAGATGCAGTATTATGAGCGTTCGGCGGCGATGTCCTCCATTTCGGTCAATATCCAGGCTAATGAGGCAGTCCAGCCTTTGAAGATCGGCAACTGGCAGCCGGTAGGGGTAGCCAAAAAAGCTATCCAGGCTTTGATCAATACTCTCAAAACCCTGGCCAATATGCTGATCTGGATCGGCCTTTATATCCTGCCGGTTGCAGTGATCCTGTTCTTCCCCGCCCGCTGGCTGTGGAAGGGGATTAAGACTATCAACGAACGCCGAAAGGAACGCAGAGCCCGCAGGAAAGCATCTAAGAATAAAGCAGATTAGACGTAATAGCCCAGACACATTCAGCCTGGTCGCCGCAAAGGTGGCCAGGCTGAAAATATTATGGGGACCTGGACTGTCATCATTCGGGTGGGTCTGCCTCCCCGTAGACTCTGGTTTATAATGCCTCACATGATAGAGCTAATCGAGCAAACCAGAACACTGGTCGGGATTACCCTCACACCGCAGCAAATCGCCCTTCTGGGGGAATATGAAAGGGAATTACAGGATTGGAATCTGCGCTTCAGCCTGACAGCCATCGATGAATCCGCCCAGATTCGAACGAAACATTTCCTGGATTCTTTCAGCTCCTTGCTGGTGATGAAAAACACACCTATACGGCGCTTGATCGACATTGGCACCGGTGCGGGCTTTCCGGGGATTCCCTTAAAGATCATCCTGCCTGACACAGAAATTCTACTGGTGGATTCGGTCCATAAGAAAACCGATTTCTGCCAGTATATCATTGAGCATTTGGAACTTAGCGGGATCGAGGTGATCCATGATCGCGTAGAGCGCCTGGGCCGGGACAACCGTTTTCGGGAGAAGTTCGATTGGGGCGTTGCCAGAGCAGTGGCTCAGCTATCGACGCTGGCAGAATATTTGCTGCCCTTCGTGAGAATCGGAGGAAAAATGCTGGCGATGAAAGGGGATCAGGGTCCGTTTGAAGCCCAAAAAGCCGGCCGGGCGGTGGGTTTGCTGGGGGGAGAATTGGAGGGAGTGAAGCGCATCACCCTACCTGGCGTGACAGAAGACAGATTCCTGATTACCATCACCAAGAAGGCGACCACACCGGAGAAGTATCCCCGCCGTGTGGGTGTTCCCGGAAAAAAGCCTCTCTAGCTGACCAATTCCCCCTGGTCGATTCTCCACAACCCCGATATTTCCTGGAACTCTGCGGAGAAAAGATCGAGATCGGTTGTGGTTAGCAGCACCTGCTCGGTTCGGGAGAGTCTTTCTAACAAATCCTGACGGCGGGTGTCATCCAGTTCTGCCAGCACTTCATCTAGCAGCAGCACAGGCCACTCCCCGTTCCTTTCCTTGAGCCAATAGACCTCCGCCAGCTTTATGGCCAGCAGGGTGGTCCGCAGCTGTCCCCGGGAGCCAAAATTCCCCAGATCGACCGCATTGCTCAGGAAACGAAGATCATCCCGGTGGGGGCCCAGGGAAGTTACACCACGGGCAATATCCTCTGCTCTCCGGGACAGGGTTGTTTCCCGAAAATCGTCCTGTAGCTCTTGCAAGGACAGGTTGGACAGGTCAAGGGCGCTGTCCAGGGGCAGCTCGATCTGTCCGGGCGGATTTGGTAAGGGATTGTAAGAGGGCTGATAGCTCATGCGCAGGATCTCAGTCCCCCGGGTCAATTCCTGGTTGATGGAGGTAGCCAGGCGTTCCAATTCACGGACTGCCAGGATGCGGGCATGCATCAGGTAAGAACCGGATTGCGTCAGTTTCTCATCCCAGTAGGATAATTGATATGCACCGCTGGATCTTTCAGCCAGCTGTTTGAGCAGCGCATTGCGCTGGGCAAGGGCTTTATTGTATTCGGAAACAGTCTCCGCATACTGGTGATCCACCTGGGAGATGGTCATGTCCAGATAGCGGCGGCGCTGGGAGGGGGAACCGGTCAGGATCTGTAGCATATGGGGCAGGAACAAGACAGCGTTGAACTGACCAATGACTTCGTTGACCTTGCGGGCGGTCCCATCCAGGAGTACTTCCTTGCGGATAGATTGGCTGCCGTTCGACGCGCTATCGCGGATGAGGCGCACCTCCAAGTGGTGGTCACCGTCCAGTTTGCTGAAATCAGCCACGATTCTGCCGACAGCCAGGTCGCTCTGCAGTGCTGTGAAATTGATCAGCTCGATAGTATTGGTAGCTTGAAAGGAATCCAGGCTAGAAAGATAATAGACAGCTTCCAGCAGGGTGGTTTTCCCCTGAGCGTTGTCGCCGACGAGGATCAATGGTTTCCCGGGAAGGTCTTGGTCAAAACGGGAAAATATTCTGAAATCAGTCAGTGAGAGATGTGTGAGAATCATGCAGCCTAAACTGGATTGTAATTCTCATCCGTCTCCCAGACATCGGTAGATCGGTCAGTAAAGAGAATTCCGTTGAGATGATCGATCTCGTGCTGGAAGATGCGGGCGAGCCAGCCGCGCAGTTTCATTTTTAAGGGCTTCCCATGACGGTCCAGACCTTCAACGACGATTTCTTGGGCCCGCTCCACCTCTCCCATCAAACGGGGAATCGATAAGCAGCCCTCCGCTCCCGTTACTGTCTCGGGGGAAAAACGGGTGATTTTGGGGTTGATGGCGACATAAAGTGTTGGTGGAATGTCTTCGTCCTCCTCACTTCCGTATTCAACCAGGATCACCTGTTGAGAGACGTTGACCTGGGGCGCAGCCAAACCGGCGCCTGCCTCTTCGTGCAGGGTCTCGACCATATCATCGATGAGCTGCTGGGTATCTGGTCCAAAATCATCCACCGGTACGGCTTGTTTCCGCAGGGTGGGATGGGGGATGATGATCACTTCTCGAACAGGCATGAAACGAATATTTCCTTTCTTACAGCGCCTGGGTCTCGTCCCCTTCCGGGGGGAAATCGTCAGGCTGGTTTTCCTGGTGATAAGCCGCTAGAAATTCTACCATATCATCTCTCCGGCGGCGGGCTTCCTCCAGCTCTTTTTCCTTAATGGCCGCATTGTAGCGTTCGAAGATCTCGTTTTGAACGGCAATCGGTTGGGCAACATATTCAAAATCTAGCTGGATATCGCCCACATTGATTGACACAGTCCCAAAATCAAAGATCCGCTGGATGATATTTTCCCGTCGGTAGTCCAGGCTGAGTATATTTTCAAGCAAGGCTGAACGTTTGGTCTCTCGCCCGAAAGGTTTGCGGTCGAGATCAATGACCTGTTGATCGCTGACCTGGAAGCGGTCATTCGCCCAATCGGCGAAGGCATAGGCTAAACCAAGGATGGACAGTCCCAGTGCTAATCCCAGAGCTTCCAGTCCGGGCCAGGGGATGAGGTTGACCATTCGGGCAAAGAAGGAAACTAAGGATGCCAGGAACAGCAGCCACAACCACCAGGTATTCCTGAACAAGATAAATATATGTTTGCGGTAGGTAATCACTCCGTTTAACTCATACCGGGCTCGGAAGAGGTTCAAGAATTCTTGCAGCGGGGTGATGGTCTCTGTGATCTGGGGGCCGCCTTCCATGATCAGATCCGTGAACTCTTCCTGGGCATTCAGGGGGTTTTCCTCGCCAGTCATTCCCAATCGATCCCGAATGGCCTGGCTGATGTTCTCGCGGTCTGTCTGACGGGCCAGGATCTTGGATCGCTCTTGACCTTCAGCGATCATGTCCACCAGGAGTTCCGGGTGGGAGGCATTCCGCATGGGGATGTTCCCCGTATAAGTGCGGATGATGACGTCTCCGTATCCAAACATCCGCTGGAGCTGGCTGGAGGTGATATTGACAGAGAGAATCGACTGCAGGGGAACTTCCCGGCGCTGGTCGTGAAGCCAGATGACCTTCTCGATCCAGGCCGCTCTCTCGCTGGTGACCAGATAGAAATCGTTCTTCCAATCCAACCAGAGCCAGACTCCCCACAGAATGGCGATCAGAATTGTGATCATCAGGAAGATCCCGACATTGAATCGCAGCAGCACCGCGCCGACACCGGAAAGGATCAGAAACAGGATGGGCAGAGTCAATTGAGTGTAGAGCACATTGGCGTGTTTGCGGTCGATGAACTTAACCAGTTCTTCGTCCCTGATCCAGGGAAAATCGTTGCTCTGGAAGATTCTTGCGCTTGTCCGCATGGCAGACAGGCGGGATTTTACGGATGGAAAGGCGGCCAGGATAGCGCTGAATCCCCTTTTGTTGACAGCTAACAAGGTTGTATTTTCAAGAGCTTGAGCTGTGTCTCGGCGATCGCGATCCCGGTCCAGATCCTGATTGCCAAAATGACCCTGCTCGTTGATGACGATCTTCTTGTCAGATTCGTCTTCCAGGAGGATTTTTCCCGAAACGACCAGAAAGAAATTCCTGCCCGGAAAACCTGCTCGATAGAGTACTTCTCCTTCCTCCAGCGAAATTGGTTTAAAGAGGGGCAGGACCTGTCCGAGGTCCTCCTCGCTGAGATACTTGAACAGGAAGTGATCGTGCAGGAAAGCGAAAACGGCAGTTTGTTCCATGGTTTGCTCTAAGAGTCATTTTAACACAAGAACGGAACCCAATTTATCTCCAGGAAGACCCGCCTAAGATAAAACCGAGCCAATTCCCTAGGGACCTGCTCCAGGGTTGAAAAGCCTCCAACGATGATAGAATAGGATACGTTGGACGATCTTTACATTCAGGAGCAAGAAGTATGCCCATCAATTTTGGAACGGATGGTTGGCGCGCGGTTATTTCAGACACTTTCACATTTCACAATCTTCGGTTGGTGACCCAGGCGATCGCCGATTCAATCCATTCGGGACACTGGTACACGGAGGAGAGCGAGGAATTGACCCCAGACCCCAACCGCGTGGTGGTTGGGTTTGATACACGTTTTCTATCAGATCGGTATGCCCGGGATGCGACCCGCGTCATGGCTGCCAATGGGTATACAGTGTACATAGCCCAGGCGGATTCCTCGACGCCCTCGATTTCTTACGCGGTCAAGAATTTGAATGCCATCGCCGGGATTATGATCACTGCCTCTCACAATGCCCCCCGCTATAACGGTGTGAAATTAAAAGCGGCCAACGGCTGTTCGGCTTCCCCGGAGCAGTCCCGCCGGGTGGAGATCTACCTGAATGATAACCAGGAGCGCGGTCGAGGACCGAACTTGATGGAATGGGACCGGGCTGTGGAGCAGGGGTTGATCGTCAGTTTCAATCCGGTACCTGATTACTACCAGCACCTGCGCACCTTGATCGACTTCGATACCATTGCCTCCAATCCTCCCCGGGTGGTTGTTGATTCTATGCATGGTTCGGCCCGGGGAATGATCAAAGGCATCCTCACCGGAACAGGCTGTGAGGTGGTTGAGATCCGGGGTGAGATGAATCCTGGCTTTGGGGGAGCTCATCCAGAACCAATCGGCTCTCAACTGGGACCCCTTGCTGGAGCGATCAGCACCGGAATGGGTACCTTGGGGTTGGCACTGGACGGGGATGGCGACCGTATTGGCGCCATGGATGAACGCGGCAATTTTGTTGATCCCCATAGGATCATGGCCTTGGTTCTGCGCTATCTGGTTGAGGTGCGGGGCTTACGCGGTCCGGTGGTAAGGACAGTCTCTACGACCAAGATGGTCGATCGCCTGGCAGAAAAATACAGTTTAAAGGTCTACGAGACCCCGGTTGGCTTCAATCATATCGCTGACTATATGATCTCTGAAAATGTACTGATCGGAGGAGAGGAATCGGGTGGGATCTCAATCCAGGGAAATATTCCTGAAGGGGACGGCGTGCTGATGGGATTGTTGTTGATCGAGATAGTTGCTGCCTCCGGGAAATCTCTGCATGAACTGGTCAAGGATTTACTGGAAGAGGTCGGTCCCGCTTTCTACGAGCGCAAGGATCAGCGCCTGAAATATCCCATTCAGAAGAAGGAAATGGTCAAATACTTGCTGGATAATCAGCCTTCTGAAATAGGCGGTGAAAATGTGGCTGAAGTATTGACCGTTGATGGAGTCAAATATATTATGGCAGACGATTCCTGGCTGCTGATCCGCCCTTCCGGCACAGAACCAGTACTGCGGCTTTATGCCGAAGGCAGAAGTGAAGATATGGTCAAAGCGCTGCTGGATTTTGGAGAGCAGGTAGCGGAAAGCATAACCTGACAGCTGGCAGCCATATCACTGGAAATAAACAACCACAGCAGGAAGAGAGGATCTGCTGTGGTTGTCCCTTTTTAATATAGGTGCTGACAGGACCGGTTTTTCCGGCGATCAGCTGGTGGATGTCCGCAAACGACGGCTGAGGATGATGATCACTACCAGCACGCCAGCAATCAGGACCAACCCTGGGACGCCGAAGTCATCCGCAAAACCGGTATCCGGCAGAGCTGTAGCGGTGGGAATGAGCGTCGCACCACCTCCTGCCTGTTGGGTTAGCAAGGCGGCTACTGTAGCCGTCGCGGCTGGATCGGGTGTGCCGTCCGAAGGCGTGGGCGTATTCGTAGGCGCCAGCACTGGTGTAGATGTGCTGCTGGGTGTAAGTGTTGGCGTGTCCGATGCAGGCAGCGTGGAAGTATTGGTGGGGGTCATGGTCACCTGTTTGGCAATCGCTGTCAGCTGGGCTTGTTCTGCGATTGCAGTGTTGGTGGCAATGATTTCCGCCGCCTGAGTCTGCTGATTGGTATCCCGGCCGGGCAGGACTAGTACGGCGTAGGCAGCGATCGCCAGTAGAGCGATCAGTAAGATCCCACCCAGGATTCCAGCCACGATCAGGAAGGTTCGATTTGACCCCCTGCTGGTGGATATAGAATCTTCGTCGCCAACCTCTTCAAATTCCAGATCGTCAAAGTCATTCATGCCCATAATATTCTCTCCTCAATGTACCTGTCAGCTATTGCCGTTCAGCTGTCGGTGGTCTTAATGATTTCCAGGTTGGTGAGCGGCACCTCGATTATTTCCTCGCTGCTGAGGCTCAGTTCTGCCACCAGAGCACTGATCCCATTTGGAAGGATCTTTTTCTGGGAAAGGATGCTTTCAATTTTCCCGATGCGCGAGGCTAGAGGTCCATTAAGTATGATAACCTGTTTTCCTGTCTTCAGCGCTTCTGTTTCTGGTGGACCTTGAAGTTCCTTTGTGGTGGATTGGGTGATGATCACTTCCGGAAATTTTCCCTGAAAGGGATCATATGGCTGCGCATTCAGAGCAACGTTCTTGTCCTTGTTGGCAATTAGAATCCTTTCTGCAGCTCGGTTCATCGGGGCAGTGCCGAAACCGTCCACAATCATGATCGGAAAATCTGCTTTTTTAGCAGCCGGGATTAAGGCGGATGAGATACTGCCCAGGATCATACCCTTAACAGGGATATTGCCAGCTACTTCCAGGGTCTCGGGATTTCGGATGAATCCAGCGGTTATAATCGTTCCTCGGAAACTGATATTCAATTGTTCAGGGACCAGCTCTTGAAGCAGGTCATTGCTTACCGGCTGGATGACTCCGTAGGTTATCTTGCCATTGCCCCAGACTCCCTGAACTAAAGCGCCCCGGGTCTCGATAATCGCACCTCTTTCAGGGATAACGTTGGTTACCGTCCCTTCCATACCAGCTTGAAGTTCATAAGCAGCCGAGGTGATCTCGAAGAGGACCTTGCCTTCCCCGGCGATCTTGATCGACCCATTCTCAGGGGCGCGGATCACACGCTGGAATAAACCCACCGGTCCGGCAATGATATCGCCCTTCACCAGGGAGTCACCCGCTGCCCGCTGAAGAAGTTCATCAGCCCGAGTGGGGGTGACGTTCAGCCCCTGGGCAATATCTAGCAGCAGGTATTCTGGCGCCATCGGCGCGACGACGATCACGTCTGTGGGTGAGACCTTCTGCATGCGCCTGACCAGCACATTGCCGGTTACTGGCAGTACCCGTTCCCGTTTGATGCTGGTAAGCGCATGATATCCCTTAACTTTATGGGCCATAGTGTTCTTTCATCCTGCAGCCAGGTATCAGCTGTATTTCAGATAAGTTTTCTTCCAGATCTCATTCCTCTTGCGGTTCTTTTCTTCATCCTGGTAGAACTGGAGCGGTCGGCCCCTGGCATCGATGATGATTCCCAGAGCTCCACCGACTGCGTTCACCTTTCCAGCCTTTCCTGGCCCTCCCATACCAACATCAAAACGATGCAGGGGGCGGAGGTGGAGAGATACCTTCTCTCCCATTTCCACCGGCAGGATGGATAGGGATCCATATTTGACTTCCCGAGTTACTGTCCTTCCGTCCTCCCGGAGGATGCGGATGCGCAGGATCGTGGTTCCGGGACGAGTTATCCCGATAGGTGCAATAACTGTGCCTAAATTCAGGAACGTGGAGGATTCGATCACCTGCACGGTCAGCAGCGGGTTATCTTCCGCCACTGCTCCCAGCCCGGGGAGCAGGCCGTTCTGGTCCAGGGCCAGGGTAGTTACTCCGGTTGGTTGGAGGCCATCCAGCAGGACGGACAGACTCTGGTAGCGTTTAGGGGCGTTGGTCAGCACTCTTCCTGAACCGATGATTGGCTCCAGGGGAGGCAATAGGGTCCCGCTGGAGTCGAGCTGTTTCTCAAGACTGGGGATTATGTCCTTAACAGCTAGACGGAGAGCTTGTTTGGCAAGCGCCAGTTCGATTTCCAGATGGTCTTCTTCCGTCGGTAGGGATGAGGGGTAGATCGATTTATTGTAAATATAATTCCGAATAACGTTATCGGTAATTTTGACTGGGAGCCAGCGCTTGATATCTTCTAACGAAGTCCTCTCCAGCACACCTGCGGCTCCACTTCCAACTCCCAGGTTGGGATAGACCCGGAGGGTCTCCTTTCCGTGAAAAGCAGCTGCCAGAATAGTGGCGTCAGAACCGATATCCACTCCCATAACGCCTTTTTCAGGTTCATATTTCTGGCTGAGAAAGCGGATTACCCTGCCCAGGGCTGAGGCTGTCGAAGTGAAATTACCATCTGTCCAGGAGATGACCTCCCGCAGCCCGCCAGTTTGTTTCTTGCGGATATCCTGGTAGATCTCGTTCATCTCTTTCTGGGCGGGGAAGATACTTTCCTGCCCGAGCACCGGTTGGAGATTGGGAACGATTCGAAGTTTTGTTATCTTTTCCAAACCTTCTTTGGCTTCCTCCTGCAGTTCCTCATTCCCGGTGAACAATATCGAAGGCCTCTGGCTCTCATCCATCATGAAGCTGGACAGCCCAATGCTTTCCAGGATGCTCAACAGAGATTGGGTGGCGCCGTTATTTGTGCCGCCTGCAATGATGATCAGGTCCGGACGGATCTTGGTCAGCATATTGATGCGCTCGGTCGCTGTCCGGTTATCGTTCAGGGAAATCTCAGCGGAGATCTTTGTGTAGGAAGTCTGTGCCAGATGGCGGGCATGTTTAAGTGAGGCGTTCTTCAGCAACCCGACTGTGACAACCGATATGGGATTGCCGGCTGACATGGTTGCGACCATGATATCGACGCCCTGATTGTCCTGTGTGCTGGGGATGATCACACCATCTTTTTCGCTCAATAAGGTTCGTCCGGTTATGTATTGGAGTTCTTCCAGGGATTGCCAGATTCCCGCGCTCACATCGAACTGAGGGCTGCCAGCAGTGGTTGCCGCAGTGCCCACAGCGATGAAGCGGTATCTGCCGCTGACCACGTCGAACAGCAGGGACCGGGTAAGGGTGTTGCCAATATCTACTGCGATTACTGATTTTGCTGCAACAGTTGTTGTGTCCATATCACCTAAAAGGTTTGGAAGAGCTGGAATCCGATCTCATTGAGGAAATCCCAGATAAAAGTAAGCCTTTCCACGAGGGCCGTGAGCGCGGTCAGAAAGACCCCGGCATAAAGAGCGCCAAAGGTGATGGCCAGGAAGACATTTCCCACCTGGCTTACCTTTTCAATGATTGGCAGTCTTTTATCCTGCCGCCCGGGGATGTCCTGGGTTCCGAAGTGGAAGTAGATCAAGGTGGTCAGCGTTCCCAGGACAATAATGATACCGTTGACGATCTGATTCCAGCGGTTGTTTGTAACGTCATAAGCAGCTGGATCAACGCTGTTGATTGTTCCCAGAATCTGAGGGAAGAGGGTTCCAGTAATCGCCCCTCCCACAGCCGCTGCGGCGCCGATACCCACCAGTATGGCTATGGTCCAGTTGCCTGCCTTCCGCAGTGGGGTAACTTTTAACAAGAGGAATATACTGGGAATGAACAGCAGAATCGACAGCAGTCGTTCTCCTTGACTTCCCTGAAAAAGAGGGATGATCAGGCGCGGCATCAGCACATTGTTGACTGTGACCAGAGCAACATAGGCGGCTGAGACACCGATAAAGATGTGGATGGCCAGCCGGAAGAAAGGATTATCTCCCAGTAGATAGCTGAATACCAGGATGGTCAGCAGAAAACCCAGGGCAAGGCCGATGAAGTCCAGCAAGTTTGCCATGGTCATTTGTTCTCTCCTACCAGCTTGGTTCTGCGCTGAGAGAACAGAGAGAGCACACCGTTCGCCAGTCCGCCTATGAATATGATCCCAACGCTGATGATAATTCCGGTGTTAAAGGGCAGCCAGACTTTACTTGCCAGATTTGGCCGGGCGCTGAGCTGTTCGTAATTCATGCTGTCGATTACGCCCGCTACATAGCCGTCCAGCATCCGGGGAGAGGATCGGAAATATGGCTGGATCAGCGGCTCCACCTGGGCGCTGACTACCATGGTCAAGGGAGTTCCACCCAGACGAGTCTTGACCTGTTCGATCCAGGTCTTGGCGGTGTTGGGATCATCGGTGATCACCATGATCATCCTGAAATCCGCGATGCTGTTCACACCACTCAGCGGAGGTGAATCCCAGGCATTGCTCCCATTGAATGCCAGGGGAATGATTTGTTTCGGAGCTATCAAAAAACTCAATAGGCCGGCGGATTCTCCCGGCAAATATCCCAGGTTGACGTATTTTTGATTGTGTTGATACCCATGTTCTGCCTGGGTTCTGCTAAGGAAATCTTCTGCCAGGGCTGGTCCAGTCGGTTGGGTGGACACGAAGGAAAGGTATATGCCCTGCTCCATAAGATGGTCCACGACAGTTGCGGCCGCGATTTCCAGTTCTCCAGCTGCAGCTGGTTGGTAATCGTAGGCGATCAATACCGGCTGACCGTCGGAAAGATTTTCAATCTGGTCATACAGGGCGGCAAATCCGCTGCCCTGTATTTGAGCAGGACTGGGTGGTTGTGGTTCGATGATGTCGCTAAAGATCACCGTTCCCGCTGTGGCTACCAACAGCACGATTGCAATCAGCCAGCGTAGCATCCGCTGGGTTTGAGGCGGGGCGGGTCGCTGCATGACCTTGCCTTTGTTCTCATTGCTGATGATCTTTTTCAGTAAATTGACATAATCCTGGTGGGATTTTGTGGTGAGCAGGTCGAGGGGTTTCTTGCCGGTCTCATCCAGGTTAATACCGATTTCTGCCTCCGCAGGCAGCACACTCGGAATGCCAGCCAGGGGGCCGTAATTCTCAATGTATTCTTCATCTTCTGAAAGCCCAGATGAGTCGGTGGACTCGACCACAGGTCGCATGGCTTCCACCCAGCCTGGCAGCTCTCCCTGAGCAAGGTCGTCCGTTGGAGAGGGAGCGATTTCCACCGATGAAGCAGAAGTCAACCAGGCAGGGAGTTCTTCGGTGAACAAATCATCGATATACTCTTCTTCAATCTGGAAAGGTTCTGTGGCTTCGTTGGCTGGCGTGGCGTCGGATTGTCCACCTGTTGGTTTCTTGGTTTTTTCCTTCTCATCTCCAGCCCAGGAAGGAAACTTAATTTGCTGAGAATCACTCAAACCTGGAGCTGGGGCATCCTCTTTTTCCTGGGTGCTTTCTTTGCCAGCATGATGCTCGGTAATCTGCGGTTGGTATTCCTCGTTGGTCAGGTCTTTTTTCCGCAGGAATTCATTTAGCGATTCCTCGTCGTCTACCTTAAGCCAATCCGGCACCTCGGAATCAGGGCTTTGCGGTTCGTCCGTAATTACTTCGTTCTCAACGGCAGTAGGCTGCTCGGAGACAGCAAGCCAATCTGGGAATGAGGAGTCCTCGTCGACCAGATCGCTGCTTTGATTGAGGCGCTTGATTTTATCCAGCCAATCGGTCTGGGGCTTTTCGGGTTCGATGCTTTCTGGTTCAGGCACCTCCCTGGATTCTGGGCTTTGGAGCATGTCCAACCAGCCGGAATCCTCTCCGAAACCTTCGCTATCGAATTCTGGCTGACTATCGTATTCCTCCTGGTCTGAGCTGGGTGCAGGATCCAACCAGTCAAATTCATCAGGAGTCTCTTCTTCGGCAGGGACTGCATCCTGGATTTGCTCTTCTTTCCCCAGGCTGGGGTCCAGGAAGTTCCACTCCTCTGCGCCATCGTCCTCGAGTGAGGGTTGGAGGGGCTGTTCACTGCTTTGAGTTTCGCCTTCATCTGGATCCAGAGAATCAAAAGGGATTTCTCCCTTTTCGGATGCAATATCCAGCCAGTCAAATTCACCGGAGGTTTGCTCTT
>Ga0210085_1000405_pt1 | contig 18213 bp, 19 predicted proteins | sample China_Galinas_PW_5_FD_184866 | JGI IMG/M metagenome (GOLD analysis project Ga0210085, IMG submission 184866) | Wetland microbial communities from San Francisco Bay, California, USA, that impact long-term carbon sequestration - China_Galinas_PWC_D1... | ecosystem: Environmental > Aquatic > Marine... | reverse complement strand
TGGACCATTTCCCGTCCCCAGCCAAACACCTGTTCCGTCTGCCGGGCATTGCCATTGCAGTATTTCAGCGCAATCTGCGCGACAAAGGCTCGCCGCTCAGAACCGTGCATCTTCGAGGCGGCAAAACGAAGCTCAGCGATCTGCTCGGCTGTGGGCGATATTGAGGGTTGGATCGACATCGGCATGGACTCCATTGACATTCAATAGCATCCATATGTTTCCAAATCTATCTTCTGTGGTAAAGTCCGCAATAGCCTAAATCTTGGTAACTTTGTTTCGTCAAATCACCTAACAGGATGTCCTGACCTTAATGAGGGCAACGCTCAGATCCCAGCGCGTGGCATATTCGAAGCTTCACCGCATTGGACGGGACAGACTCGATGACAGTCTCAAAGGAAGCCCAATCTGGGTCCTTGCTGCGGGGATTGAAGTATTGCAGCGCGCCGCGATGGCTCGACAGTAAGTGACCCTGCGCATCCAAGAGCTCGATCTCGGCATGGCCGAGAATGCGCCCGTAGCGGTCACCTCTTTTCTCGATGCGCCCTTTGATCTCTAGACCATCTTTGGTCCACTCGTAGGATACGTGGGTTGGATTCAATAGGGTTGATCGGTCGACCTCGATTGCAAGCGTCCTTTGGGGGAACACCCTTTCATCAGGCGCCGTTGCCATTGCCAATAGCGGGCAGATCAACAACGCAAGAAGACTCAACGCTGGAATTCGTCGGCGTGCGTGCTTCATAACTTGTCTCCTGGGTTGATAGTCGCTGCCTTGGTGGCAACGTTGGAGACAGCCTAGGTGCGATCGCCTTGTGGCCAGCTTTCCGCAACCTTGCCAAATGGCAAGGGAGGTGTGGACCAACCCGGCTCACGTTGAACGGCTTGTTTCTCGAGCTTGGACAACGCCAATTGCGAGAAGGGGGTGGGCGGTTAGCTCCTCCTACCACAACATATTGTGTGGCCGCCGATCGAACCTATAGGCAACATCACATTTGGTGATTAGCCCTCTCGCTCAGCTAAGAAGATTTCGGCCCTACGGGATGGGTCAAGAACATCTTCTGCCCAACACCAACGGGATTGGAATCTCGTGAAACGCTTGGCTTTGGGCCATAAAGTTCCACAGGCGGTCGTCAGCTGAGTCATGGGGCTAATCACCTCACATTTTGAGATCGCGGTGATCGGCACCGACCCGGTCAAGCACGAGGCCCATGCGTGGAAGGTGGTGCACATGCTCAAGGGTCAGGGCGGCGGCTCGCTCTTCATCAAGACCCACCCCAAGTCAAAACACCTGTACGTGGATACGCCTTTGAACCCGGACGCCAAGGTCAGCCAGTCCGTGGCGGTTTTTGAGATCGCCGACCTCGACAAGGGCTTCCAGGTGCTACCGATCGCTGCGATGGCGGACCTGGGCGAGGGGCCGAAGCGGGTGGTCCAGCCGGAGTTCAACCAGGCGGGTGACGAGGTCTGGTTCTCGGTCTGGAATGGCAAGAGCCAGAAATCCGCCCTGGTCGTGATCGACGACAAAACGCTGAAGGTGAAGAAGGTCATCAAGGACGACCGGCTGATTACACCGACCGGCGAGTTCAACGTTTACAACACTATGCATGACGTCTATTGATCGTCCGCAGCGGGCGGCCGCGGGATTGGCCGCCTGCGCCCCCCCCGACTATTCCTTCCGAATCGACTGCGCTGCGGACGCACAGGGCATCAGGCTGATCTCGCGGGAGCGGCCGACATCTGCGATCTCCTCCAAGGCTGTTTGATCGAGAATGGTGACGCGGTTGCCATGAATCTCGATGATGCCCTGATCGATGAGGTTCTTCACAACGCGTGAGAAGGTCTCCGGCTTGACCGAGAGGCGCGATGCGAGAACCCCCTTGCGTACATCTAGCCCGACTTCCGCAACTCAGGGCTATCGGCAAGGATAACTGATTGATGTCACAAGAGCGGGACTCAAAAGGTCGGCACTACAAGCCAGTTTCTCGGTCAGGCAGCTCTGGCGGTCTGTGACTGGATACGCGGCGGCGGTTGATCGGGCAGCGTGAGCTTCAGTTGGGAGAGGAGCAGCTGCTGGTCGGGCTCCGGTTGGGTATAGCGCGGCAGGATCAGGACGCGGCCATCGGTGGTTGGTACCTGCACATCGACCATCTGCATCGGGGCGAGCTTCTCCAGCGCCGCGCGTGGGGTCAGGCCCGGTGCCAAGGCCTTGAGGCGATACTTCAAAGTGACCTGCAGGCAATAGGCGATGAAGGCCACGAAGATGTGGGCCTCGATGCGCTCATCGATTTGGTGGTAGATGGGGCGGATCGCCAAGTCACCTTTGAGCTCCTTGAAGGCCTGCTCGATATCCCATTGAAGAAACCTCTATAGAGGATTTTTTGACAACATCCCAATCGGCGCCAATACTTGGATATAAGGCGTTGTTGTCACTGGCAAACTGGCTGGACAAGAGGTGTGAATCCGAGGCCGCCAGTCGATTGGATCCAACTTCCTGTTGCGCGACGACAGCGGCTGATTACTCTGCTGGCGCAGCTGGTGAAACACCGGCTGAAGACAGCCCAGGTGGGGGAGGAGCAAGCCGATGAATGCGTGCCTCTCGCCTTCCCATCCTGCAATGGGGTTGAGCAACGGCGGCAAGATCCAGCGCCATCACCTGGAGCGGCTCGCTGTCGTGTATGTTCGCCAATCCACGATGCAGCAGGTCGACCGTCACCAAGAATCGACACGCCTGCAATACGGGCTCGTAGAACGGGCTGTTGATCTGGGCTGGAGCCGGTCGCAAGTCCTGCTGATCGACGATGACTTGGGTCGTTCCGGGACCACGGCGGAAGGACGGCCGGGCTTTCAACGCCTGGTGGCGGAAGTCGGGCTGGACCATGTCGGGATCGTGCTGGGGATCGAGATCTCGCGACTGGCCCGGAGCTCCCGGGACTGGTACCAGCTGCTGGAGGTGTGTGCAGTCTTCGCCACCCTCATCGCCGACGCCGATGGCGTCTATGATCCCATGACCTACAATGATCGTTTGTTGCTGGGTCTGAAAGGAACCATGAGCGAAGCGGAGCTGCATATCCTCAAGCAGCGTATGCTCGAGGGCAAGCGGGCCAAAGCGCGCCGCGGCGAGCTGGGGATGCGTGTGCCCATGGGCTATATCCGTCACGCCTCTGGAGAGGTAATGAAAGATCCCGACGAGCAGGCCCGCGCCGTCATCGATCTGGTGTTCCATCAGTTCGCGCGCAGCGGCACGATCAACGCCGTATTGCAGCACCTGGTTCGGCACGACATCCGCCTCCCGGTGCGCGTTGTCAGCGGTGCCCAAAAAGGCGAGCTGACGTGGCATCGGCCCAACCGCGCCACCTTGAGCAACCTCTTGCATCATCCCGTCTACGCCGGGGCCTACGTCTACGGGCGCCGCCCCACCGACGCGCGGCGCAAAAAACCGGGCCGAGCATCGACCGGGCGCACAGTCGCCAAGCCTGAGCAGTGGGAGGTCCTGATCAAGGATCGGTTTCCGGCCTATATCAGCTGGGCGCAGTATGAGCGCAACCAGCGCCAGCTCGACGCCAATAGGGCACAAGCGCTCGGGACGCCTCGTCAAGGCCCCTCGCTGCTCTCGGGGCTGCTCATCTGCGGACGTTGCGGGCTGCGCATGGCCACGCAGTACAACAACAACGGGCGTGGGTTGCGTTATGTGTGCAGCCGCTTGGCGACGGACTATGGTGAGCCGCTGTGTCAGTCATTGGCCGGAGCCCCCCTGGACGCGCTGATCGGTGATCTGGTGCTGCAAGCCCTTGAGCCCTCGGCTTTGGAGCTTAGTCTAAAGCTTGCCGAAGATCTCGAAGCCGAGCGGGCACGTGATCGGGAGCAATGGGAAAAGCGCCTGGAACGGGCGCACTTCGAGGCCGAGCGCTTTCACCGTCAATACGACGCGGTCGAGCCCGAGAACCGGCTGGTGGCGCGCACCCTGGAGCGGCAATGGGAGGAGGCGCTGGCGGCCGAGGAACGCCTGAGCAGCGATTATGCCCGTTTCCTGGACGCCGAGCCCACACCGCTCTCGCCCGCCGAGCGCGCGCGTATCCGCCGCTTGGCCGAGAATATTCCGGCCCTGTGGTCCGCCGCTACCACTACCGCCGCCGAACGCCAGGCCATTGTCCGCCAACTCGTGGAGCGTGTGATCGCAACGGTAGTCGGCGAGAGCGAACAGGTCAATGTCGAAATCCATTGGGCGGGCGGACGGCGCACCCGCACCCGCATCGCCCGTCCCGTTGCCCGCCTCGAGCAGCTCAGCTACTACCCCGAGTTGCTCGAGCGTGTCGTATGCTTACAGCAGGAAGGGTTCACGGACGTGGAGAGCGCGCGGCGCCTGAACGCTGAAGGCTGGCGACCGGCGAAACGCCGCGCCACCTTTAACGCCCCCATGGTTGCCAATCTGTTGACACGCCGGGGGCTCGGCAGTGGTTCGGCACGGCAACAGTACACGAAGACGCTTCCGCGTGATGCCGAGGAATGGACCCTCAAAGAGCTCGCCCTTGAGCTGGAGATGCCGCCGGTGACACTGAACGGATGGATCAGAAAAGGCCAGGTTCGCGCCCGTCAAGTCCGCCATGCAGGGCATACCTTGTGGCTGCTGTGGGCCGATAAGGCAGAGCTCGAGCGGTTGCGTGCGTTGCGCACCGCACCCCGGCCATGGGCCAGACATGGCCCGATCGCGCAACCGGCATCACCCCCGAACACCGGATAAGACTTTTACGGAGGTACCATGACTGGCAGATCTCGATCTCGGTGAGCTGGATGTAGTAGAGCCACAGTGCGGCGGGATCCTCGCCGCTGAGGTTGGAGCGCAGCAGGTAACGGCCTTCGCGCCGGCGCACACTGCGCAGCTTGTCTTTGCGCAGGGTGAAGGTGAAGGTTTGGGCGCTGACCTCCTGGTCCAAGTCGGGCAGCTCGATCGCCACCAGAGAATAGGCGCGTCCGGCCTCTTTTTTGGCCGCACCGAGCTTCAGTAACAGCTCATCTCGGGTGAGCTTCTGCCCTTGCAACTCGTGCAACCGTCGCCAGAGTTTTTTCAGGCGCCGTCGGCGCATGGCGCGCTCTTTGTTGCGCCGCCCGGCGCTGAGCGCCAGGACATAGAGCTCATCGTCCTGTTCGAGGAGCTTGACCTGCACGCTCTGGCGCACCTGCTCCCAGGGTTTGGTGAGGAAGGCCTTTTCCAGCTTGCTCAAGCGGCCTTTCGGCGTGCCGACCAGGTAGCGCACCGGGGTCTCGGCGCTACGCATCTGCGCCAATACTTCCTCGGTCGGAATGCCCCGATCCATGACCCAGATCCGCTCGGCTTTGCCGTACTGTTCTTCGATCCGAGCGAGAAAATCAGCCAGCGTGGTATTGTCAGTGGTGTTCCCCGCCAGGACCTCGTAGGCGACGGGAAAGCCTTCCGGGGTCACGATCAGGGCGATGATCACCTGCACACAGTCAAAGCGTTTATCGCGCGAATAGCCGAACTTACGCTTGCCTGCCTGCGGCGGGTCGGACTCAAAATACGTGCTGGTCAGGTCGTAGAGCAGAACCTCGAAGCCTACCCCGAACAGATCCTGCCAACGCCCGCGCAGGTAGCTGAAGAACGGCTTCTTGGAGGCCAACAACTTGTCCAGGCAGCGATACAGGGTATCGTCTTGTGCGACCCCTTCGTCTTCGCCCAGCAGATCCCCGAGGGCACTGTGGTGGTACCAATGCCGGTGCAGGCGCCACTCGCTCCCTGGGTCGATCAGGCGGTAGACGACCAAGGTCTTGAGCACGTTCAGCCAGCGCGTTCCTTGCCGACTCGGGGGGAGGCGCGGCGACCAGAATCCGTCCAAATCGAGCTGTTCCCACAGCGCAAGGGCCAGCCAGCACGCGCCCCACTGGCGCGGGCGATGCAAGGAGAGCTCGCTCAAGCGGATCTGCACGACCTCGCAAGCGAGCTGCGGGGCTGGGCGATCATCGGGAAAGATCGCCATCTGGCGGGCTTCACCCTCCTCGGCGAAGACCTCGATGGCGCGTGTCCAGGCCGCCTTCTGGCTGTCGTTGATCTCCCCCAGGTAGAGCACCTGGCGCTGCAGCACCCGATCGTCCGCCGTGCGCCGGCTCTCTACCACGCTCCAGTAACGATGGACCTTGCCGTCTTTCTTGCGGGTCTTGGCGCGCAGAAACATGCCGCCATTGTGAGAAAAAACCAAATGGCGTCAACAAGGTAGGTCGGCACTACAAGCGGATTTCGCCCAACTTGCGCACCTCGGCGACACACAATCAGTAGGTTACGCGACCTGTTGGCCACGAAATTGGGTCAATTGGGGGTCGAGTTGCGGAAGTCGGGCTAGCTGCAAGGCCTTGCAGCCCTCTGGCAGCTTTATGAGCAAATAACCGGCGACGCGGCTAGTCGCGGTGTGCAGGGTCAGATTATCGATCTCCCCGATCAGGGCACGTAGGCGCTGGCTCAGATCTCCCAGCAGGAGGAAGCAGGTAGCCACGGAATCGCGCAACATGCTCGAGAAGTCGCGCGCATCGATGCCGATGAGCGAGGTCGGACAAAGGGCTGTCGCACCCACGGGATAACGCGGGGCGTTCAGGAACATCAATGCCTCGGCGAAAGTCTGCCCCGGAGCCACGATCTCGATTACCTTCTCGAATAAATAAGGTTAGCTTGCGCGAGGAACGAGCCGCGATCCAACCTTATTCGTTTGGGTTGATTGGTTTCCAAGCTACCGGTCAGAGCCCCTTCTGCGCATTGGCGACGATGACGCCGACAAGCGCCGCCATCAATGTCCCAACGATGGGTACGCCGAGCACGTGGAGCGGCAGCGGCAGGAAAAGTAAGAGGCCGAGAAGCATCGCCAGGGCTAAGATGCCGCGCAGGGCATACGCACGTGCGAAGGGACTTGCATACGAAAACCCCTCCTGGCGAATGCGTCTGCGCATCCACCCATCACCCCAGGCGGCAGCCACAGGAAGCAGGAGCAACGGCCACCAGGCTACGAGCATGGCGCAGCGCTGCAATGCCTGGTACAGCGCCGCCCAGATGACCTCCAGGCGACCTGCCACCCAGGGACCAGAGGGGCAGCGTGGCGAGCGGTGAGAGCGCGCCTGCGCGTTGCACGTCAGCATCGCCAGGGAGGGTGATGCGGTAGCTGGTCGCTACCAGCCCCGGCGCGACGAAGAGCTTCGCGTACCAGTGCTCGGCGCGCTCGACGACGGCGTTTGCTGTCCTCACGCCGAGCCCCTCGTGCAGCCAGGTGAGCTCCGTGTCACGGACCCATTCCGACCAGGAGGCTGGTACCAAGGCGGCGAACAAAACAAATTCCATCACCAGCAGGATGGCGCCCACAAGCAAGGCCCACAGCCAGTTGCCGGTGCGCACCTCGCTGTAGGCCCCCGCCTCAGCCACTCTCCTGCTCCACCAGCCGCAACGCCCGCTGCTGAAGGGGGCTCAGAACCGCGGGCACCAGAGCCTGCTGATCGGGATCCGCGAGCCCCTGGGTGAAGCCGGCCACGAAGGCCGCGAAGCGTCGCTTATCGCCGGTGCGTGCCTTGCAGGCCGCGCGGTAGGCATCGAGACCGGTGCAGAGGCACTTGCACAGGAACTCTTCGGCCTCTTGCGGGTTCTGTGCGGCGAGGGCGACGCCCAGTCGCGCCAAGAGCGCCCGGCTGCCGGGCCAGTCGAGCTCCAGGTCGCGCAGCATCCCCGTATAGGTCCGGCACACCTTTGCGAGGGCGGTGGCGAGCATCCGCGCGCCCTCGGGCTGGATGTCCTTGCGCTTGGGCATCAGGCAGACCCCTTCGGCGCGCCGAGGATGGGCAGGCGCCCCTTGACGATGCGCCCGCCGGCGAGTACGGCGAGGTAATGGAGATTGGGCAGCTGCCCCAGCAGCGCCGGTGGGAAGAGATCCCCCTCCTCCTCCCCCAGGCGCTCACCGACGTTGCCGGTGTAGAGCAGCGGGTTCCGGGAGTCTGTCGTGCTGCCCTGGGTGAGCAGCAGGCTTTTCAGGCGGGTCTTGGGCAGACTGTCGGTCACATATTGTTGGGTCTCGGCGTCGAGGACGCGCAATGCTACCAGGTTGTTGATATTGCCGAGCACCTGCCGCGCCTTGGCCTCGCTGCCGGTGCGGGCGGTGAAATCGGCGAAGGTCTGGGTGGCCACGGTCAGGCGCAGCCCCGCGCCGCGGCCCTTGTTCAGGAGCTGAATGAAGGGGTCGTTGACCACCTCGTCGACCTCGTCGATGAAGACGTTGACCGGCGTGAGACTCACCCCGTAGTTGTAGCGGTCCCCGGCGACCGCGGCCAGATCCGCGACCAGGATGGAGCCGATGGCACCGCCGACCATGCTGTCGGAGAGCGCATCTAGGCCAAGATAAACCACCTGGGCACGCTCGATGCACTCGGCCATCGAGGTGAGCCGACGCGGATCGCGGGTATCGGCCGCGTCCGGCGAGAGGAGCGGCCCCAGATCGGCCGAGGTGAGCATGTTCAGGATCGGCATCAGCGAGGCGATCATCTTGGAGAAGTGCACCCGCTCGTGCTCGAAGAGACTCGCCAGCCCATCGACGACGGTGGATGGGTGTCTCCCGCACACCGACTCGCGGTAGTAACGCACCAGGCCCGTCACACGGGCGGTCGTGTCGCGGGACTGCCGCAGGAACGGCTTCGCCTCTGTCTCCCAGTTCGGCACATGCTCACCGAGGTAGCGCACCAGGACGCGCTCGACCAGGGACTCGGCCCCGCCCTCCAGATACCGGCGCAGGGTTACCAGGCTCGGGCGCTCGCCGACGGCGAGGAGGCCCTGGACCACGTTGGACATGGCCATCTGGCCGAAGGCCTTGAAGGGGTCGTTTCCGGTCTCGCTCGGGATCAGGGCCGCCACCCGGCTCGCCACCTCGGTGGCACGGTTGAAGCTGTGCAGCGGGTCGATGCGGGCGGATTCCCGCGGAAAGGCGGGGTGGAAGTGGACGAAGCGTTCCGGCTCCTTGGCCGACCGACAGGCGCGCTCTGCAGCATTGCGCAGGTCCTGGTCCCCCTTGGGGTCGATAATGACCACCGCCTCACCGCGCAGCACCGCCTGGGTGACCAGCAGGTCGAAGAGACGTGTCTTACCGGCACCGGTGGTTCCCACCACGAGAAGGTGCCCTTCGGTGTGTGTCAGGGGCAACTTCACTGACCGTTCGCGCTCGCCGAGGCCGTGGATCCAGTCCGCGCCGAGTCGCCCGGAGGTATTTCCGAGCAAGCGAGCCGGCCCGGCGCGCAGCAGATCGTGCACGAGCTGGGCATGGGCGCCATTCCAGTCGAACACCCAGCCGAGCCAAAGCTCCGGTCCGCGCCCCACCTGGCGTTCGAGGTTGGAAGATGCGATGAACGCCAGCGGCCTTCCGTGCAGGCGGTGGTGACGGCGCCATACCCGCAGCATTCCCGGGAGCCAGAGAACGACCATGACCGAGGCGGTGAGGGCGAGGTAACGAAAGGGTGCGGGGTGCAGATCCCACCGATCGGCCGTGGTCCAGGAGATGATGGCGACGGTGAGCCACAGGCCGACGGCGACGGCCTCGTAGTTGGGTCGCCAGGGGTTCTCGTAGCGGCTCAGGTCAGGGTTCCTCGCGTACTTCCAGTCCTCCATCGGGGGTCACACGACAACCGGGCAGATGCCCCAGGGTACGGATCAGAACGTAAGCCTGCACACCCTGTTCCCGTGCCCAGACGCGTACCGCCTCGCGTTTGACGCACAGCCAACCGTCGGTCTGTGTTACGCCACCGGGCAGATCGGGATCGCGCGCCCGAATCCGTTCCACCAATGCGCGGGCGGGATCGGTGTCCGCAGGCGAACGATCGTGGCCGCCCGAAGGAGCTGCCGTTGGCATTGCCGGCTCCGCGCTCCGCTTCTCCGGTAGGGTCGGGACGGTGTCCGTTGACGGGGCTTGCACCGTCGGAACTTGCGCTGTCGGCACTGCGTTCGCGAGCAGGGTAAGCACCCGGCTGGAGGTCTCCAGGTTCAGGAGTGCGCCGTGCTCTCCATCGACCTCGATTACCCGGCGCAGCGGGGCGAGCGGATTGACGTCGAGCAGACCCTCGCCGGCCAGGGCCTCCAGCTTCTCCCGCGGTGAGACACCAAGACCGCTGAGCCCGTCGGGGAAGAGGATAAGGAGCTGCCCGCCTTTTCGTCGGATTCGTGGATTCCAGGCGTTCGGATCGGCGTTGAGGACTTCCGCCAAAGCGAGCAGTGTTTCCCCGCCGGCACCGTGGCCGCGCAGCCAGGTGGCGGCCTTGGCGGCCGCTGCTCCAAACTGGCTCGCCGAGTCTGTTTCCAGCCCCGCTGGCGTCCCTGCCGGTTGCACCGGCACTTCGCGACGAGGCAGGGGTTGATCAAGGTCCGGGCTTGCCGGGACGGGTGTTCCTTGCGGCTCCGATGGCTCCGGAACCGAAGGCGGCACGCATTCCGAGGATGGAGTCGCGGCTGATTTCCCCTCCTGCGCGGGCGTGGCGATGACTATCTCCTTGATCTCCCTCGTCGACGGCTCCGGCTCTGCGGTTTCCAGCACCGACGGTTCCGTTGCGAGCACAACCCCCACTGGTGCCGGCTGTGCCCCCGCGAGCACCAAGTCGGGCGAGGCAAGACGCAGCATGGTGAGCGTCACCACTTGTCCGTCGCGAGCAAGCGGCGCCGGCGCCAAGCGCCAGTAGCGCCGGGCATGGTCGCCCTCCTGCTGCGGAACGGCGAGCCCCCGTTCCAGCAGGATGTCCGCCAGGGTGTCGGGGTCGCGCGGGATGCCGGGCACCCGGTCCGCTGCCAGCAGTGCGACCATGTCCTCGGCACCCGCGGGCCAGACCAGATGCAAGCCCTCGGCAAACAGCCAGAGGCGCGCGCCCGGCACATTGATCTGCCAGCGCCCACCGCCTGTGAGGCGACGCATGGCATCCAGCAGGTAGCGGTCCACCGGCACCCCCAGCGAGGTCGCCACGGGATCGATACGATTCTCGCGCAGGTCGCGCTCCACGCTCGCCCGGTCGGCCTCCGTCACCAGGTTTGCGAGCACCGCCCCGTCGTCGATCCCGGCCACGGCGGAAAGCAGCCCCTGCATGATCTCGGGGTCGGCATCCACCAGCCAGGAGGTGACCTCGGGTGTGAGGATGCGCTCCAGCACCAGGAGACCGAAGGTCTCATGGCGGGCATGGCGATGCTCCCGCCAGCGCAGGAAGTAATGCTCCACGCCGTTTTCCGCCGCCCAGTCGGTGAGGGACCTGAGCAGTGGCCGCCAGATCGAGCGGCCCTCCCGGTCCGATACCGAAAGATCCGAAACCGGCTTGCCGGCATCGTGGCACAACCCGGCGAGGCCTGCCGCAAGACGCCAGCGCGGCTCGAGCTCCCGGCGCTCGGCCGGGCTGCGATCGAGGGCGAAGATCCTGCCCTGGCTGGCCTGGGCGGCGTGGAAGGCGACCTCTAGGCCGTGACGGAAGAGACCCCCTGCACCTCGGTGGTGGTGTGCCTCCGAGGCCGGGAGGAGGTGGACGAAAGCGGCATAGCGCTCAATGACAGGTCGTACCAGCGCGGTAAAGCGAGAGTCCGTGAAGGCCAGGCCATCCTGGAGCCGGACGATCAGTTCCTGTTGTGTGGCAACGATGCGCTCGGGTGGAGCGACCGGCAATCCCTTCAGGAACGGCGGATAACGCGGGATGTCGGTGTTGTCGACCGATTCGTCACCCGCACTGACAGGTGCGGGCGTGGATACAGTCTTGCGCCGATCGAACAGTCCCATGGGGACATGCTGCACCGGTTCTCATTGCGACCGTGAGCAGGAAAGGCGTCGAAACCGGCGCTCTTTCGGTACAGAGCACACCAGTGAGCGGCGTCGTGCCTGTGGGCCAGGAAACACGCCTGGCTTGACGTGATGCCTCGACGAGCCGCCGCGAAATCCGCTCGACGGCGCGTCCTGGAGCGCGGGAACGGTCCTCGCCGATGCCGCAAAAAGGTCGGCGTTGCACAGCCGAGGCCAGGGAACCTGGCAGTCTCCCTGAGCAAATTCTGGCCGCATCCGCCAATGCCGACCGCCGGAGAACCAGTTAGCGCCTCCCCGCACAGGCTATCCACAGAAGCGGTCACAGCATCTGGGGATAAGTGGGCGATCACGGGGAAAACCGTGACGGGATACGCGCACAGACTTGCTTTGACACCGGCAGCCATCTTCGCGACAACAGCGGGGGACGGGCCGAGAGGCACCGAGTTCTGAGGGGGTACCAAATCGCCCGGGGAGATGGCTTGCCGGGGCTCCGACCATGGCCGCCACGAATACATGTTCGAGCTCGCGCACACACGATTTCTCGCCCGCCCTTCTCGGCCATCGCACATTCGAGCTTCGCATGCTGGCGAAAGGCCATGCGCACGCGCGAGACGCTGCGCGCGAGGCGGCGGATCTCCGCGAAGCGCTCCTCCAGCGTGTCGGCAAGCGCGAGCTCCCAGGGTTGGGCGACGCAGCTCAGGGCCGAGCGGGCATAGCGGTCGCCTTTACCGCGCCGCAAATACGTCGTGAAGGTCCGCGCCCGGCTCCCTGTCCGGTTGACCCAGCGCCGGGTGAACCACTCGATGGAAAAGGCGCCGGGGGCGGCCCGTTCAGCGCGTACCGCTCGTACCCGCACGCCAAGCCGGCCCCACTCGTCGCGCGGGCGCTCGGCGCGCTCCTGGGCCGCGCGCAGATAGAATTCGGATGCCACCTCGGCGGCCTCGGCAGCCAGCGCCTCCAGGCGCGCACGCGCCCATGCCTCGACGGTTTCCTCGATCTGCGACGTCTCTCGGGACATGCTCCGCTACCCCCGTGTTCCCACATATCTAACTAATGTGAAACCCGCTACCCGTATCCGCCCGCACCCCCGGATCCATCCTGCGGGGGCATTTCCGGGGCTTGCTTTCGCCCGCACCCGGACCGAACGGCCCGTTTTGTCCCGCAGGTTTTCGTGCGTCCAATCAGACGATTAGGTGCGCCGGGGTCGGGCCTGTATTCGCCCGCACGCTTCGTCCGCCACCTGTATTCGCCCGCACCCCGGCAACGGTGACGTTTGCGCCCTGTGCTCGCCCGCACGCGTACGGGCAGGCGTGTTTCCGCCCGCGGGCGTTTCTGCAATACGATCAGCGCGTTATGGAGTTTCGGATGTACGATGCTTCCGCCCGCAGGCCGGCACCGACACCTGTTTCCGCCCGCACCCCGATTCCGCCTCGCACTTAAGCACAGCCTTTGCCCGGGCACCGCCGCGAAAGCGGGCGGATTTTCGGCGCCTTTCCCAGCGGCCGTCATCCGGGATCTCGGGCATGCTCCTTTCACGATGGTGCACCGCCAGTGAACCGGGCGTGCGCCCCAAGTCGCATAAGGGTGGTGGATGAGCGGCTTCATGACCGCTTGTTTGTCGCCAGTGCACCTGCAGTGAACGAGAGGATCAGATGACCGTCATCGGCTTGGATGTAGGCTACTCGAACCTGAAGATCGCCGTCGGCGAGGCCGGAGCGGCACCGCAGGTGTTGGTTCGACCTGCCGGCGCGGCGCCGCTGGACCGTCTCGGTGAGCGCATCGGCACAGGCCTGCCCCAGGACGCCGTCATCGTCGATATCGACGGACAGCCCTGGGCGGCCGCCGTCGAGCCGGCGCGGTTGGAGGGCTGGGAGCGCTCGCTGCATGCGGACTATGCTGCCACCCCCGCCTACTGAGCGCTGGTGACAGCGGCCCTGGTGCTCGCCGACCGCCCGGTCGTGGAGCGGTTGGTCACCGGGCTCCCAGTCGAGCAGGCCCGGGATCCACGGCGCCGGGAGGCGTTGCGCCGCACGCTCATCGGGCGCCACCGAACCGAGCGGGGAGGCTTCGAGGTCGGCGAGGTGCGCATCGTGCCCCAGCCGGTCGGCGCCTTCGTCGACCTGCTGTGGTCGGATCTCGATTCGGAGACCCTGGCGCGTATCGAGGAGGGCACCGTACTGGTGCTCGATGCGGGCTACTACTCCTTCGACTGGGCGGTCGTCGTCGCCGGGGAACTACGCCGCGGCGCCTCCGGGACCAGTCTGGAGGCGATGTCGGTGCTGATTGAGCGCGCTGCCGGTCTTATCGCCGAGCAGCACGGCGGCCGGCCGCAGCCGCTTGCCCTGGAGGCGGCTTTGCGCCGCGGGCGCGAGCACCTGCTGGTGCTCGGCAAGCGGGTACTCCTGCAACCCCTGCTGGAGCACGCGGCTCGCGAGGTCGGCGGCGTGGCCCTGGAGGCCCTGCGCCAAGCCCTGCGGCGCGAGGTCACAAACGTGGATCTCGTGCTGGTGACCGGGGGTGGCGGGGCGCTCTACAAGCGCCAAGCCGCCGAGCTTTTCCCCGGCGCCCAGGTACTACTCGCCCGCGATCCCGTCGGCGCCAACGCGCGTGGGTTCTTCCGCTATGGCCAGCGCTGAGTCCGGGTGGCGCGTCGTGGTGCGGATCGGCTCGGGCCAACCGGAGCTGCGGGCCGCGCTCGCGGATTTGCCCTCCCGTGCCCGGGCGGAGCGGCTGCGCCAGCTCGCCCTCGTTGGGCTCTACAGCCTGCGTTGCGGGGCGTCCGTCACAGCATCCGAGCGAGACCTGCAATCCCCACCGGCCGACGCGGCGTTCACCGCGCGCCGGGAGCGGCTGATGCGCGCGCTCACTGTCGAGGGAGAATGACGTAACCGATTGTATCTATGGATTATTCGTAAAGGAATATTTCCCCGCCATTATTGTCAATCCATGCCGGTGTCACTACGATGTTCATGAGCGAAATCGAGGGTTTCAAGCGTCGCGTGCGACTGTTTCTCGCGCTCCTGTTGGGCGTCTGCGCTCCACAGGTGGTGGCGCTGGATCTGACGGCGACGCGGTGGGAGGTGGTTGCCCGACGCCATGGCATCGAGCCGCTGCTGCTCTATGCCCTGGCACTTCGGGAGACGGCTCGGCCCATTGGGGCCGGCATGGTCTCTCCCTGGCCATGGACCCTGGGCTCGGCCGCGGGTCGAAGGTTCTACGACAGCCGCGAGGAGGCCAGCTCGGCACTCGCGGCGCGGGTGAAGCAAATCCGCGACGTCGACGTCGGCTTGGTGCAGGTCGGCCTGAAGCGCCACGGGCATCGCGTCGGCGACCCGGCAAGTCTGCTGGATCCGGGTATCAATCTGGGAGTGGCCGCCGGCGCGCTGCGCGAGGCCATCGGCTCCGCGCGGGGCGACCTGGCGCTGGGTATCGGGCGCTACCGGTACCCCGATGATGACCAGGCGGCGCGGGGCTACGGGCACCGGGTGCTGGCACTGCGTGATGCCTTACGCCGGCGTTCGCCGCAAGGGGATGGGCGGGATGTGATCGATCTGTGGCGGGCCGGCGCGGTGCTCGACCTGGTGGCCGATCCGGAGTCCCGCGGCAACTACAACGCCTGGTATCGCGCGGCTGGCCAGGGAGAGCTGCAGCTGGCGGATCTCACGCTCAAGGAGATCCGGGCGCTGCAGAAGCGGCTCGTACGCCGCCATGGCGGCTCCGCCGTCGGCCGCTATCAGATCATCGACGATACCCTGGACGGCTTGATCGTGCGTATGGGACTGAGCGGAAGCGAGCGCTTCACGCCGGCGCTGCAGGATCGCATGGCCATTCACCTGGCGCGCGAGGCCGGGCTCGATGCCTGGCTGGCGGGCGCGCTCACCGATGCGCGCTTCGCCGCGAATCTGGCACGGGTCTGGGCGGGGCTGCCCGCGGACCGTTCGGGTCGCAGCCACTACGCCGGGATCGCGGGCAACCGGGCCGGCGTCGGCTGGCACCGGGTAGTTGCCTCTCTGCGACACATCCGGTTCGAGGGTATCAGACAGCAGTGACTGCGAGGACCAACGATGCGCGAGGATGCACAAGTGCCCGGTGGTGTGCCTCTGTCCGAGGAGATCTTCCGGCTGAACCTCTCCTACCTGCTGCTCGCCCAGCGCCTGCTCGCGCAGGACGAGCAGCAGGCGGCGATCGCGCTGGGGGTCAGGGAGCCCCTCATTTCCTGGTTGCGCGAGGCAAGCGTCGGTGCGGTAGCCGCCCTCGCGCGCTCCCCGGTCGCGGTTCATGAGCTGCGGTTGCCGAAGAAGGCGTCCGCTTCCGTGCTCGCCGCCTGCGAGGACGCGCGGTGGCTCGGCCCCGTCCATGTGGCCATGACGGCCGTGGAGGCGACCCGTGGCCGTTCTCGCTGACATCGAGCAGCTCGAGCTGGCCGTCGAGCTGTTGCACCGCAAGGCCCGAATCTCCATCGTGCACCAGCAGACGGGCGTCTCGCGATCCCGGTTGCGTGCCCTGTACCGCGAGATCCACGGGCACGGTGCCCCCAGCGGGCAGATCCAGATGATCGGCGGCGTGGCCATCCAGTCCCGCACCCAGCAGGTCCATGCGGGATTCTTCGCCGCGCTCTACGAGCGCTATGGCGGACCCGCTGTGAGCCGCCAGCTCGACATCCGCGCCGTCATCGCCGCCCACGACCTCTACGAATCCATGGTGCCACAGGGGCCGCAACTGGACTTCAACGGTGCCTGGGTCATCGCCCGGGACCTGCGTGTGGGTACCTCGGAGCTGCGCACCTGTACCTCCTGCGAGCTGCGCTACCTGGTCGCGAGCGCCAGCCGGTTGGCCCCGACCTGTCCCTTCTGCGTGCTGCATGCGCGCCGGGGTGGGCGTGGCGAGCCCCGGCTGGTACTGCCCGCGGGGCTGGCCGCGCCTTGGGCGGACGCGCAAGTCCCTGCGTTGCCGGCGCCTTCCGACGAGGACGAGGACGAGGATCGCTAGCAGAACTGGGATGTCCGCCGGCCGGGTGGCGGGCCATGCCTCCGAGCCGGGCGTGAAACCGACATCCCCGTTCCGCGATAATCCGAGCCTGGGCAACTGCATGAGGTTCTCGGACCGGACGATCGGATGGCCAGCGTTACCGGATTCCTGCTCACACGTCACTGGCGCGACGGCCCCGACGGCGTCGAGCTGGTGTTCTGGGCGCACTCCACCGCGGGGCCACTGCGCCTCGTGTTTACCGGCCAGCGGGCCGTTTGTTTCACACCGGCCGACACGGTGCTCGATCCCGCCGACCTGCCGGGCCTGCGGCTGGAGCGGAAACGCCTGCGCCTGAACACCTTGGATGGCCGGCCGGTCGACGGTCTTTACTTCCCTCACCAGCGGGACATGAGGCGGTTGCGCGCGCACGCCAAGGAGGTCGGGATCCCGCTCTACGAGTCAGACCTCAAACCCCACGACCGTTTCCTCATGGAGCGTTTCATTACGGCTCCCCTGGAGGTAGTGGGTGAGGCCGTCGAACGACCGGGCTATCTGGAGTTCCACAATCCCAGGGTGCGCCGGGGCGCCTGCGACCTGCGCCTGAGCTACGTCAGCCTGGACATCGAGACCGACGGCATTGATGGGGAAATCCTGTCCATCGCCCTGTGCAACAAGGACGTAGAAATGATCTGCATGCAGGGCGAGGCGGCGCACTGGGAGAGCGATCTGCCGATCCGCTGGTTCGGCGACGAAGCTGCGCTGTTGGCGGGCTTCCTGGATGCCTTCCAGGCCCTGGATCCGGATCTGCTGCTGGGCTGGAACCTGATCAACTTCGATCTGGACTACCTGCAGCGGCGCTGCCGATTGCATCGCGTCCCCTTTGCCTTCGGACGGGGCGGCGACAACGCCGCCGTTCTGCCGCCGCAACGCGGCGGCCAGACCCGGTTCCCCAGCCTGCCGGGACGGGTCGCACTCGACGGCATCGACACCCTGCGCGCCGCCTTCTGGTCCTTCGAATCCTTCGAGCTGGGATTCGTGGCCGAGCGGCTGCTCGGACGCAAGAAGTTGATCGAGGAGCCCACGGGGAAGATCGAGGAGATCCGCCGTCTGTTTCGCGAGGACCGCCCTGCCCTTGCCGCTTACAATCTGGAGGACTGCCGGCTGGTGGAGGCCATCTTCGAGAAGGCCGTTCTGATCGACTTCGCCGTGCAGCGGGAGGTCATGACCGGGCTGCCCCTGGGGCGTCAGGGTGGCTCGGTGGCCGCATTCGACAACCTGTACCTTCCCCGGTTGCATCGGGCCGGCGCCGTGGCCCCCGACGTGGGCGCATCGCAGGCGACCGAGTCCAGCCCCGGCGGCTATGTGATGGACTCCCAACCGGGGATCTACGACAACGTGCTGGTGCTCGACTTCAAGAGCCTGTACCCGAGTATCATCCGCACCTTCCGCATCGACCCGC
>Ga0210085_1000404_pt1 | contig 18233 bp, 17 predicted proteins | sample China_Galinas_PW_5_FD_184866 | JGI IMG/M metagenome (GOLD analysis project Ga0210085, IMG submission 184866) | Wetland microbial communities from San Francisco Bay, California, USA, that impact long-term carbon sequestration - China_Galinas_PWC_D1... | ecosystem: Environmental > Aquatic > Marine... | reverse complement strand
ACCGAATCAAGGACTTTTCCTCTTGGTAGCGTTGCTCCACGTCAGCCTTACTTTGAAGCTCCTCCTCTAATTTATCAATTTTGTTTGTGAGTTCCAGATTTTTGGCCTCACATGACTTGTAAACCTCAATCACTCGCTCGACTTTACGCTCGATTTCATCAAACTGTTTTATTATCTGTTCGTTGTCCAATCTTTCACCTCAATATTTTAATAATTTATAATCCATCATAAAAGAAAAAGTCAAGGTTAAATACGGTTGCGGCACCGCATGAGCTCTTCGACGGCGGCCAAGTCGTCCCTGGAATTGATCCCTCGAAACTCCTGAGCGTTTTCCGCGACCATCGCCCCCACCGTGCCGTTGTCAAGATGGCAGACAGCAACGATATCGGTCAGGTAGAGCTCGCCTTGTGCATTGTTGCGGTCGATTTTTTTTAAGGCGCGGGTCAAAAAAGGTTTGTCCACACAATAGATTCCGGTATTGACAATTCGGATTTTGCGCTGCTCCTCGGAGGCATCGGCTTCTTCAACGATGGCCACCACGCGGCCGTCGGTATCGATGACGATACGGCCGTAGCCGTCCGGGTCTTCAACCTCCGTAGCCAGGACCGTGATATCGCGCCGGTGGTTGAGGTGGTCGGTGATCAGGTTCCCAATGGTGCTCTCGGTAACCAACGGGACGTCTCCGCAGAGAATCACCACTTGGCGGCATTCAACCGGGACATCGGGAAGAGCGCTGGCTACGGCGTGTCCCGTACCGAGTTGCTGCTCTTGCAAGGTGTAGCGGACCCTTGCGCATTCGGTCACCACTTCTCGAACCCGCTCCGCCTGATGGCCGACGACCAGGATGACGTGGTCCCCGGCGACCTTGGCGGCGGTCTCCACGACGTAAAGAATCATCGGTTGTCCGCAGACCTCATGAAGAACCTTGGCCTTTTGGGATTTCATTCGGGTGCCCAGTCCAGCGGCCAAAATGACGATTGCAATATTTTCGCGGCGGAGTTGCATCAATTCCCTTCAAGAAAAGAAAGGGTAAACCCACAAAGCCGGTTTACCCTTTTGGAATGGCATCTTCATTTGGATAGCTTACGGTTCCAAATGCTGTGTTGCTATCGCTTACGCGATTCGGCCAGCTTGACCCTTTGCAGAGCTCTTTCGAGTGCCGCTCGCGCCCGGGTGAAATCGATGTCTTCTTTTTTGCGGTCTTCCACCATCCGTCTTTGAGCCCGCTCCAATGCCGCCATGGCTCGCTCGAGATCGATATCGCGTCTTCGTTCGGCGGACTCGGCCAGAACGGTTACTTTGGTCGGCAGGGCTTCGGCAAACCCGCCACTGATAAAAATGGAGTGCTCGACACCGCTTGCATCCGTGTAACGGATGGTTCCGGTTTTCAGGGACGTCATGAATGGTGTGTGGCCACTAAGGACGCCGAATTCACCCAGCGTCCCCGGTGCCGCCACGATTTGGACGTCCTCGCTGACAACGATTTTTTCGGGGGTAACGACTTCCAGTTTAATTTTTTCAGCCATGCTATGCCCCCTTTGCTAAGCAGCCTCTTCCCTTTTCTTGGCATCTTCAACCACTTCCTCGATACCGCCCTTCATATAGAAGGCCTGTTCGGGAATGTGGTCATATTTGCCTTCGCAGATCTCTTTGAAGCTGCGAACGGTGTCCTCGATCTTGACGTACTTGCCGGCCTTTCCGGTAAAGGCCTCGGCCACGTGGAACGGTTGCGAGAGAAATCGTTGAATCTTACGCGCCCTCGCGACGGTGACCCTGTCTTCATCGGACAACTCTTCGATGCCCAAAATGGCGATGATGTCCTGTAATTCTTTGTATTTCTGGAGGATCTGTTGCACCTGGCGGGCCGTCCGGTAATGATCCTCCCCGATGTAGTTCGGATCCAGAATTCGGGAGGTCGAGTCGAGCGGGTCAACGGCCGGATAGATCCCGAGTTCCGCAATCTGGCGGGACAACACCACGGTCCCATCCAAGTGGGCGAAGGTGGTGGCGGGGGCCGGGTCGGTGAGGTCGTCCGCCGGCACATACACGCACTGCACGGCCGTGATGGATCCCTTATCGGTGGAGGTGATGCGCTCCTGAAGTTCCCCCAGGTCGACTGCCAGGGTCGGCTGATAGCCGACCGCGGACGGCATGCGGCCGAGGAGGGCCGAAACCTCGGAACCGGCCTGGGTAAAGCGGAAAATGTTATCGATGAAGATCAACACGTCCTGACCTTCTTCATCACGAAAGTATTCCGCGGCGGTCAAAGCCGAAAGGGCCACGCGGGCCCTCGCCCCGGGGGGCTCGGTCATCTGACCGTAGATCAGCGCCGCTTTGGGAAGAACGCCGGAGTCTTTCATTTCGTGATAAAGGTCATTGCCTTCGCGTGTCCGTTCCCCGACGCCCGCAAACACCGAAATACCGCCGTGCTGCATGGCGATGTTATGGACCATCTCCATCATGATAACGGTTTTGCCCACGCCGGCGCCGCCGAACATCCCCATCTTGCCGCCGCGGGGAAAAGGCACCAGCAGGTCGATGACCTTGACGCCGGTTTCCAGCACGCGCACGGTGACGTCCTGTTCGGTAAATTTGGGCGCCTCCCTGTGAATCGGCATCATCTTCTCCTGGCTGACAGGACCCAGCCCGTCCACCGGACGGCCGACGACATTTAGAACGCGTCCCAGGCCGGCTTCGCCGACCGGCATCATGATCTGATTTCCCGTATTCTTTACCGGCATGCCGCGGACCAGACCGTCGGTAACGTCCATGGCGATGCAGCGCACGACGTTGTCGCCGAGATGCTGGGCGACCTCGACGACAAGGTTGTCCTCTCTCTCATCGATTGCCGGGTTCGTAATCGTCAATGCGGTGTAGATGAACGGCAGCTTGCCTTGCTCGAACTCCACGTCGACGACCGGTCCCATGACCTGCAGTAATTTACCAATGTTTTCTCCCATCGAAACGACCTCCTGTTAACGATATAGGCAAATTGGTGTTCTTATCCTTTGAGAGCCTCGGCGCCGCCGACGATGTCCATCAATTCCGCCGTAATCGCCGCCTGACGGGCCTTGTTGTAAACCAATGTCAAATTTTCGATCATGTCATTGCACGCCTTGGTGGCATTGTCCATGGCCATCATGCGGGCTGCGTGTTCGCTGGTCGAGGTTTCGAGCAACGCGCTGTAGATCTGGACGTAAATATTTCTCGGCAGCATTTCACCCAAGAGATCCTCGGGCGACGGTTCGGCGATGTGTTCGGCCATGTATGGCGCATTTTCATCGCCGGCCGACTCGGCCAGCGCGATGGGTGGTATCGGCAGCAACTGCTTGGGCGTCGGAATCTGCTTAGCCATACTCAAGAATTCGGCGTAAATTATGTGCACCTCATCGTAAGAGCCGTCGAGATAGAGATTCACGAGCTTACGGCCCGCGGTTGTTGCAACGTTGAACCCGAAAGTGGATCCGACGACGCCGATGTGCTGATCGACCAGGGTCTGTTTACTGTTGCGACACCAGTCACGGCCTTTTTTGCCGAAAGCGGTGAATGAGAAATCGATTCCCCGACCAGCCCTGTCTTTAAGGAAAGTTTCGGCTTTGTGGATGAGATTGGAATTGAAACCGCCGCAGAGACCCCGATCGGAGGTGCACAAGAGAACGTGTACCTTTTTTATTTTCTCGCGCGGCACCAACAGCGGGTTGGCCTCCCCGCCGGCCCTTTCGGCCAGACTTCCCAAAACGTCGGCAAACTTACCGGCGTAGGGACGAAATGCCTCCATCTTGGTCTGCGCACCACGCAATCGCGAGGCGGCAACCATGTTCATCGCCTTTGTGATCTGTTTGGTCTTTTTTACCGCTTGGATTTTATTGAGGACATCTTTTAGTGTTGCCATCTGAATCCGCCTCTATAGCGTGTCGAGAATGGAAACTTGAAATTCGTAACTCGCGCAGAGCATCGACCTATTTTTTTTGCAAAACTGCAACAACAAGCTGGATCCAAGTTTCAAGTTTCCAGTTTCCAGTTTCTATTTGATCGTGTCCTTGAATTCCTCGTCGTAGGCTTTCAACGCTTCGGTCATCTGGTTGGTCAGATCGTCGTCGAAGGCCTGTTTTTCTTTCAAATCGTCGAAAACCTTCGGAAATCTTTCTTCCATGAAGGAATAGAGGCCGGCTTCGTATTTGGCCAGAACATCCAGCGGATACTTGTCCAGAAAACCCCTTGTGCCGGCAAACAAGATGCTCACCTGTTTTTCCATGGGCAACGGCTGGTACTGGGGCTGTTTTAGGATCGTCACCAACCGGGCGCCCCGGGTCAGCTGCTGTTGAGTGGACTTGTCCAGGTCGCTGCCGAACGCGGCAAAGGCTTCGAGTTCGCGGTACTGGGCCATGTCGAGGCGCAAGGTGCCGGCCACCTGTTTCATGGCCTTCACTTGGGCCGCACCACCGACGCGTGAGACCGAGAGGCCGACGTTGATGGCCGGACGAACGCCGGCGAAGAACAAGCCGGGTTCCAGATAAATCTGCCCGTCGGTAATTGAAATCACGTTGGTCGGAATGTAAGCAGAGACGTCGCCGGCCTGGGTTTCGATGATGGGCAGCGCCGTCAGCGATCCGGCACCCAGTTCGTCGTTCAACTTGGCGGAACGCTCGAGCAGGCGTGAGTGGTTGTAGAAAATATCGCCCGGGTAGGCCTCGCGTCCGGGCGGCCGTCTGAGCAGCAGGGAAACTTGGCGGTAAGCGGCCGCCTGTTTGGAAAGATCGTCGTAAATGATCAACGCATGCCGCTTGCTGTCACGGAAATATTCGCCCATCGCACAGCCGGCATAGGGGGCGACGTACTGCAGGGTCGCCGGATCGCTGGCACAGGCGGCAATAATGGTGGTGTACTCCATGGCGCCGTATTTTTCGAGTACCGCGTGGACCTGAGCGACCGTGGATTTCTTCTGACCGCAGGCGACGTAAATACAGTAGACATCGGTATCTTTTTGGGCCAGAATCGCGTCGATCGCACAAGCTGTTTTGCCGATCTGACGGTCACCGATGATCAACTCGCGCTGGCCGCGTCCCACCGGGGTCATGGCATCAATGGCCTTCAAACCGGTATAACACGGTTCGTGGACACTCTTTCTGGCAATAACACCCGGCGCAACCATCTCGACCCGGCGGAACTCTTTGGCATCGATGGGCCCCTTGCCGTCAAGGGGTTCGCCGACGGCCGAGACAACACGGCCCAAAACGGGTTCACCAACCGGCACCTGGGCAATCTGGCCGGTACGCTTGACCATGTCGCCCTCTTTGATGTGGATGTCCTCGCCCATGATCGCGACACCCACGTTGTCTTCTTCAAGGTTGAGAACCAGCCCAAGAACATTGCCGGGAAATTCCACCAGTTCCAGGGCCATCACCTTGTCGAGGCCGTAGACCCGGGCGATACCGTCACCTACCGACAGGACCACGCCGGTTTCGCTGAGTTCGACCTTCTTGTCATAATCGGTAATTTGCTCTTTGATAATCTGACTAATTTCTTCAGCTCTTAGTTCCATTAGGCACTCTCACCCCTTTTTAAAGATTCTCTCATATTGATCAGTTGTGACTTTATGCTTCCGTCCAAAACAAGGTCACCGATCCGGGTCACGATCCCCCCGATCAGACTCGGGTCCTGTTCAACCTTCAAAACGATATCTTTACCCGTCCGCCTGGACAGGGCGTCACGAATCTTTTCAACGGTATCGGCGGAAAGTTCGGTTGCCGAAATCAGGCTGGCCTGCGCAACGCCTTTCAGCTCATCGGCCAGTTTCTGGTAAAACTGGTCGATCTGACCGATAAAACCGATCCGTCTCTTATCGAACAGCAGTGTCAGGAAAGACGACATCACCTGGGAAAGACCCAATCGTTCGATCACGGTCGTCAGGACCTTTCTGCGGGCTGCTGCATCGTAGAGGGGGTTGGACAGGGCTTGATTCAAGGTATTGTCTTCTGCAATCAATCTCGCCACCGCCGTAAGTTCATCCCGGTAGCCGTCCGCCTGTCCGTCTTCTTTGCCGATAAGCAGCAGAGCCTTGGCATAACGCCGTGCGATCGCCAAATTTTTCATTATGCCACCACCTTCGATAGATAGTCATCCACCAATTGTTCCTGGTCTCCTTCCGATATTCTGTCCCTGACCATCTCTTCAGCCTTTGCCAGAGCCTTCTCGAGCACATCGTCTTGAAGCTCGTGTCGGGCTTTCTTGAACTCGTTTTCGATGTTTCGGCGCGCCTGTTCCTGAAGTTTGTCGGCCGCGGTTTCAGCCTCTTTGAGGATTCTGGCCTTGGCTTCCTCACCCTGCTGCACATATTGGGCAATGAGCTTTTCGGCTTCCTCGTCCAGTTTCTGGAACCTCTGATGGTATTTTGCCAACTCTGCTTCGGCGGCTGTTTTCTGGGCCTCAAGTTCACTGAGTTGGTCTTTGATGCCTTGAATCCGATCACCGAGTGCCTGTTTCACAGGTTTGCGCAGCAGAAAGACCAGTGCGACGGCCAAAACAACAAAGTTCATCACCTTATAAGTGTCCGTGGCCTGCCACCCTTTGGCGGGCGGCGCTGCGTGTTCGGTGCCGTGCTCACCGACGGCCGCATGTTCGGTGCCCTGTTCACCGCCGGTGGCTGACAGCCCGCCGCCGACAAAGCAAAACAGCAGCAATGCGGCAGCCAGCACTGCTGCTGTTCGATGAGCGGCGAAAAGGCCTTTGCGACTGAAAACAGGAAATTTCATCAGAGCGCCCTCCCCAAAATTTTATGTCCGATCGCCTCGGCAAAACTATCGATTTCCTGCATCAAAGTGCCTCTTACCGCTTCGGCATCCTCGACGATCTTTGCCCTGACTTTGGCAAGTTCGGCCTGAGCGGTCTCGTTGATTTTGGCGATAATCTGCTTTTCTTCTTCGGTCGCCTCGGCCATCAGGGCTTCTTTTTTCTTCATCCCCTTGGCCCGCGCATCCCGGATGGCCGCCATGAAGGCGTCTTCTTTGTCCTTTACATCCTTCTGGCACGCCGTAATGCTTTCTTCGAGACCCGACACTTTTTGCTGTCGCTGTTTCAGAACGTTGCGGATCGGCTTGTAAAGAATCAGGTTCAAGATCCAGATCAGAAAGAGGAAATTGGCCATCTGCAGCAGAAAGGTCCAATCGGGAACGACGGTGAGACCACCGCCGCCTTCCGCAGCAAAAACCGAGTCGATGGTTAGAAGGAGCAGCAGTGCCGCTGAGATCGGTAACGTGAGAGGCAGCCTCTGGTTACATACAGCACACTTCATGGGAAATCCTCCATCACAGAAGCGAGATTTGGATGTAATTCGGTTTAAACATTGAAGAAATTGCGACAAACCATTTCGACTCGCGCGGTCTATACCATCCGCCACAAACGGTTGTCAAAGGTTTTTTAAAAAATTTTAATTGGCGATCGTCTTGGCGTCGGAGGCTGTTTTCTCTGGAAAGGGTTTGACCTTTTTCACGGGTTCGGCGCGAGGGGCCATCGTGCAGTGTCCGTTGAAAAGCCCGCCCTCTTCGATGGCGATCACAGGGGCCTGAATGTCGCCGGTGATCCGGCCGGGAGGATAGACTTCGATACGATCGCTGGCATCGATGGTGCCGTTCAACTTACCCATGACGATGGCCGTACCGACGGCGATTTCGGCATCGACAACGGCTTGCTCGCCAACGATCACCGTGCCGCCGCTGCTGGTGATTTTACCCTTGATGGTTCCGTCGAGCCGGACGGTGCCTTGAAAATTCAGCACACCTTCCACACTGGCATCGGGCCCTAAAAACGTCGATATCGAATCCGCTTTGGGTCCTTTTTTTAACATGAGTCAGTCTCCTCCTGAGGTTATTTGGATGTGAATTTTTGCTGCCCGCCCAATTCCAATCGAACGCGCACCGGATGTGTAAGGCTGAACACCAGCGTCATTCCAGGGTAAAGCGCCGCATACTGACGTTGATGAGCAGTCCTATGGAAACCATCATCGTTGCAATCGAGGATCCGCCGTAACTGATAAACGGCAGCGGGACCCCGACCACCGGCATCAGTCCCATGACCATTCCGATATTGACAAACACCTGCCAAAATATCATGGCCGAGATTCCTACCGCCAGTATGTTTCCGAATGGATCCCGACAACTGTAGGCCACGTTCAACCCCCAAACGATCAGCAGCAGAAAAACGAGGACCAGGATCGCGCATCCGACAAATCCCCATTCCTCGGCAAAAACAGAAAAGATAAAGTCGGTGTGCTGTTCCGGCAGAAAGGAAAGTGCGTTTTGGGTGCCTTTCAAATACCCCTTGCCAACCAACATCCCGGACCCGATGGCAATCTTGGACTGTATGATATGGTATCCCGCGCCCAAAGGGTCACGATCCGGGTTTAAAAAGGTGAGGATGCGCTGTTTCTGATACTCCTTCAAAACAAACCAGACCATGGGTACGGCGAGCAGACCGGCAATCATCAAGGACAACAGCGACCGTTTTTCAATCTTGACGAACAGGGTCATGGAACCGGCGATGATGGCGAGCAGCAAGGCGGTTCCCAGGTCCGGCTGCTTGATGATCAGGAAGGCGGGGACCAGCACCAGCACCGCGGGGATGAACAGGTCGCGCAGGGTAAATCCGCGGGTGTACGCATTTTTCGAATAGTATCGCGCCAGAACGATGATAATGGCGAGTTTGGCCATTTCCGACGGCTGCACGGAGACAGGGCCCAAAACCAGCCAGCGCTTGGAGCCGCCCGCATATTTGCCGAAGAGCAAAACCGCAACCAGCGTCGCCAGGCAAACTATATAGACTGCAAAGGCGTAACGATCCAGCAGCTTGTAGTTGAACGAGCAGGTGATGACCATCAGGACCAAGCCGCCGCAAAACCAGGTCATTTGTTTGAAGTAAAGTGTTTTTTCAAGCGTCATCGGGTCGGCGGTGACCACGCTGTAGAGAGTGGTCAGCCCGAGTCCACCGAGTACAATGGCAAGGCCGAGCAGGCCCCAATCGAAGTATTGAACAAATTTACGGTCAAACATGCGCCACCATTTCAACTTCGGATTTCGGTCATTGTGATTTGTTTATTCTCGATTAGAGCCGACCAACTTGTGCTCGGCCACTAGCGGCGGCCCAGGATTAAGCCGATCACGAAGCAGATAGGTCTTGATCATTTCCCGGGCGATCGGCGCACCGGCCCCGGATCCGTGTTCACCATGCTCGACGACGACCGCAATCGCTATTTTCGGTTCGTCGGACGGCGCAAAAGCGACAAACCATGCGTGGTCCTTGAGGTGGTCGGGCGTCGGCGGCGGGTCCTCGACCTCTTCTTCCTTGCGGCCGACGACTTGGGCCGTACCCGTCTTACCACTGATCGGCAAATCGAAAAGACGTGCGCCTTTGGCCGTTCCCCTTTTACCGTTGACCACTTCCCGCAATCCCTTTTGCACGATGGCCAGGTTCTTTGCGCTGATGGGCAGCCGGCCGGTGACAACCGGGTCAACCGCTTTGACGGTGCGACCGTCCGCCGATTCGACGTTCATCAAAATCTGCGGCCGGTATCTCTTCCCGCCGTTGGCGATCGCAGCGGTCATGACCGCCATCTGCAGCGGTGTGACAAGATTGAAACCCTGTCCAATGGCGATCGACAGCGTCTCGCCCTCCTGCCACTCGACACCGGTGCGGCGCTTCTTCCAGGCCGCGGTCGGAATCAATCCTTTGGCCTCGTGAGCCAGATCGATGCCTGTCGGTGCGCCGAAACCGGCCGCTTTGGCATACCAGGCCAGCCGATCGACACCCACGGCCAGTCCAACTTGATAAAAAAACACATCGCAGGACTGCGCAATCGCCTGAACGACATTGAGGCATCCGTGTCCACCTCTTTTCCAACATCGGTAATTACGGCCTCTGAAGCGGTATGAACCGGGGCAGCAGAAGACGGTTTTCTCGTCGATGACCCCCTCTTCGAGACCGGCTATGGCGGTCAAGATCTTGTAGGTCGAAGCCGGGGGATATTCACCCTGAACCGCGCGGTTGGTCAGCGGCTTGGTGGGATCGGAGATGAATTCCTGCCACTGTTCGTGCGACAGACCGCTGACGAAGACATTCTGATCGAAGGTGGGGCTGCTGACAAGGGCGAGAATCTGGCCGGTGGACGGTTCTACGGCAACCGCCGCACCGGTGACACCTTCAAGCAGTTCTTCGGTCTTTTTCTGAAGGTTCGAGTCGATGGTCAGAAAAATGTTGTAACCGGGGGCAGCCGGAACGGTGTCCAGGACCTTGACGACCTGGCCGGTGGCGTTGACTTCGACTTGGCGGCCGCCGCTTTTGCCCCTCAGGTAATTATCGAAGACCTTTTCGATGCCGTTCTTACCGATCAGGTCACCGCTCCTGAGGTCCACGTACCGGCCGCTGTTCAACTCGCGGGGGCTGATCTCACCGAGATATCCCAGCAGATGAGAGGCGCTCTGATGATTCAGGTAATGTCTGAGCGGTTTGACGTTGACATCGATACCGGGCAAATCGTAGCGGTGCACTTCGACCAGGGCCAGGTGATCCCGGCCGATATCCTGAATCAACGGAACGGGTTTGTAGGAAAGCGCGCCCTTCCGACTCTTGATTTGTTCATTGAGTTCCTCGACCGGCACCTTGATGTAAGTCGACAATCGCGCAAGGGTCTCATCCACCGGCTTGGCATCCCTTGGAATGATGCTCAAGTCGTAAGAGGGCCGGTTGTCGACCAGCATTTTTCCATTACGGTCGAATATAATTCCCCTGAAAGGCTCGATGCGCTGCAAACGGATGCTGTTGTTTTCCGATAGACGCCGGTATTCTTGGCCTTTTATCACCTGCAGAAAAAAAAGACGCACGAAAAGAACGGTCATACAAGTGACCACTACCAGGATGACGCCGATGATGCGTTGCTTGTACCAATCGGTATCGGCGGTTTTTAAATACTTTTCCAAAGCATGGATTCCCTGAAGAAAAATCCGGAAACGGTGTCAAAAAGCCTTTCGGATCGCGTCACCGGTCAGCGTCTTTGCGGGACCGCATCCCGGTCACCTGGCCGCCCGGCCGCCGACTGAATCTGACCTGCGGATCAGAAAAGTTCGCACCCAACGATCCCATATCCGGTGCGTTTGCTCAAGTATCAGGATCAGAATCGGCCCGAAAATAAGGGCCCATAGCAAGCGCGGTAAGATCTTACCCGCGGTTGTCGACGGCATCTGTCTGAGAGCGTCGACCCCTCCGAAAGCCAATATGAATATCACGTTTTCCAGCAGGATGCCGGCTACGATGATAACCGCCAGTCGGAAGCGCATCCCGACCTGCAAAATCCGCGAGAGCCAGCGCACGCCGACATACAACCAGAAATAAGTGGTAATGAAGACCATGAACGGAGCACCGGAAAGATTGTCCATGATCACACCGAGCATCAGGACAACCGGTATTCCTTCCCGTGCACTGCGCATCAAGCCGAGATAGATCACGAACATCGCCGTCAGGTCGAAGACGCTGTTAAAGATCGGCAGATCAGGCAGGATAACGGTCTGAAGCACGATTAGGAACAGGCTGGTAATACTGTAAAAAACATAGGTCATTGCGGGTTCACAAGCTGGTCCTGCAGCGGCGTGAGAAGTACCAGCACTTCCTCGATTTTTTCAAAATCGACATATGGGGTCACGCTGACTTCCTGAAAGATGCCCGCAGCCCGTCTGACCACCCCCGAGACCTCACCGATGGGCATTCCCCTCGGGAAAACCCCGTCGAGTCCCGACGCGACGATCCTGTCGCCGATGTTGACCTCATCTTTGCGCAACGCGTATTGAAACACGCAGCTGCTTGTGGATTCACCCTTGATGATGCCGCGGGCACGTGTGCGCTGAACCAGGGCATCCACAGCGCTGTTGCGGTCGGTGATCAACATCACCTTGGCATAAGCCGCCGAAACGTCGATCACCTGCCCGGCAATCCCTTCGGGGATCCCGACCGGAAGCCCCTTGCGGACGCCGTCGTTGCTGCCTTTATTAATGATGACAGCCCGGTACCAGGGCGACGGGTCCATACCGATAACCTCGGCCGCCACGGACGGACTCTCAAGCGATATCTTGAAATCGAGCAGCCGGCGGAGCCGAATGTTGGAAAGCTCCGTTTCGTACCACTGGCTGTTGCGGGCATTCGCCTGCTGCAACTCCTTTTTCAGTCGGGCGTTTTGCTGAGCCGTTGAAACGAGCATAAAGTAGGCCTGCCAAGTGTTACGGGCCACTTTAATGGTGCTTGAAACGACGTCCTGAATCGGAGCGACCAAATAGAGCGCGAAGCGTCCGATACCATAGGAAGGAACTCGGTTGCTGGATATAAACAGGATCACGATGTTGGCGACGACCAGGAAAAAGACGCCAACGATCACCAACATTCTTTTTGAAAACATGAACCTAGTTTATCAATACACGTTTAAGTATTTCGAGGCTGTCGAGTGCTCTTCCGGCGCCGAGCGCGACTGTAGACAATGGATTTTCGGTAACCGTGATCGGAAGGCTGGTTTCCTCTCTAAGAAGTTTATCGAGGTTTTTAAGCAATGCGCCGCCGCCGGTCAAGACGATACCGCGATCGACGATATCGGCGGACAGTTCCGGAGGGGTCTGCTCCAGCGCGATTTTGACCGTTTCCACGATCGCATCGATTTGCTCTGAAATAGCCACGCGAATTTCCTCCGAGTCGATCGAGAGGATTTTGGGAATACCGGAAGCCAGGTCGCGGCCTTTGACCTCTATGGTTTCGAGGTCCTGGGGGTTGGGATAGGCATTGCCGATGGTGGTCTTGATGATCTCAGCGGTGCGCTCGCCGATCAAAAGGTTGTACTTGCGTTTGATGTATTGAATGATCGCCTCGTCCATTTTGTCGCCCGCCACACGCATCGAGCGGCTGTAAACGATACCGGCCAGCGAGATGACAGCCACTTCAGTCGTGCCACCGCCGATATCGACCACCATGTTGCAGGTCGGCTCGGTAATCGGCAGGTTCGCCCCGATGGCGGCAGCCATCGGCTCTTCGATGAGGAACACCTCCCGGGCACCGGCCGATTCGGCCGATTCCCTGACCGCCCTCTTCTCGACCTGAGTGATACCTGACGGCACGGCGATGATGATGCGCGGGCGCACGAAGGAGCGGCGGTTGTGAACTTTTTGAATGAAGTGCCGCAGCATGGCTTCGGTCACCTCGAAATCGGCGATGACGCCGTCCCGCAGCGGTCGGATGGCCACGATGCTGCCGGGGGTCCGCCCCAGCATGTGCTTGGCCTCACCTCCGACGGCCAAGACCCGGTTTTTGGAGCGACCGTCCATACTGACGGCCACCACCGACGGTTCGTCTAAAACGATACCCTTCCCTTTGACGTACACCAGTGTGTTGGCGGTGCCCAAATCAATGGCCAGATCGTTCGAGAAAATACCTAAGATGCTGTCAAGAAAGAGATTCATACGACCTCAATGGGCACCCGCGGCTTGGGTGCGTTTGTTTTTGACGTTATTATACAAAAATTTTCCATGCTTCGCTACCAAAATTATACTGTTTTTACAAGAAAAATTGTCGGGTTCGCAAAAACCGGGGCCAAAATGAGCCCTCTTTTTCCCGGAATTTTCGGCAGAAAAGACTGCCAGCCAAATGCAGTACGTTTGGATGGCAGTGCAAAGATAGCGGACACCTTTTGTAATCGATCACGGTTGCTGACGGCACCGCGACCGATCATCCGGCTTCCGTGTGCGTCCTGAGGACGTTCATCACGGCGTCATGCAGTTTGGGTCTGAAGGTTTTGATGCGCTCATTGGTGCGGTGGGGATGCACCCGGTTGGTCAACAAAATCACACCGATTGCTTGCTGCAGGTCCAGCCAGAAAGAGGTCCCGGTAAATCCGAGGTGACCGACGGTGGTGGAGGTGAAATACCGGCCGCTGCTCGATCCTGTTTTCGACGGTGTGTCGAATCCTAAAGGTCGCTCACCTTTTTCGCCGCGCCGTAAAAAATTTTGCACTACCTCGACCGGCAAAATCCCTTCCGGCGAATCCCCGCGGAATGCTTTCCATAGGGCCGCGATCAGAGTGTGGACCGCCCGGGCGCTGCCGAAAAGCCCGGCGTGGCCGGCAATGCCGCCCAGAGCGAAGGCATTCTCGTCATGCACGACACCCTCCAGCAGACACTGCCGCCAGGAACAGAACTCCGTGGCGGCCACATCCGATAACATGGTCGGTGCTGCATGATCGATAAAACAAAGCGGCGGCCCACCATCGTTCAGGCCCAGCGGCGCATAGACCGCCTCGCCGACCAATCGGTCGAGCCGTTTGCCGGAAATTGTTTCCACCGCCTCGCCGAGAACCATGAAGCCCAGATCACTGTAAAGTTCCGCCTGGCCGATGCCGTGAGCCAACGGCGTGCGGGCAATCGCCCTCAGCAGAGCCTGCCGCCGCAGCTCGTGTGGAACCCGAACCAGCTCGGTATAATACGGCCGGTAATCCGGCAGACCCGAGGTGTGGTTGAGAAGCTGCCGAACGGTTATGGCCGCTTTGTCGGTCCCTTTGAAAACACCCAGCAGAGACGCCAGAGGTTGCCCAAGTGACAGCCGGCCGTCTGCGACAAGCAACATAACCGCCAGTGTCGTCGCCAAGGGTTTGGTCAGCGATGCGAGGTCGAAGACCGTTTCAGCGGTTACGGGTCTTTGAGTGATACGATTGCCGACCCCACAGGCAAAAAGATCTACAATCACCCCCTGCCGGGAGACAAGGAGTACGCCGCCGGGAAAGACTCCCGCTGCTGCAGCCTGTTGCATCAGGTTATGCAAACGGTCAAATTTCATTGAATGGAAAATACCGCACGATGCAAAGAAATGCCAACCGGCGCATCCGGTAGCGTCATTCTCAGTGTAAACAAGAACTCTAAAAATTCACCGAGAGCCGCTGCCCCGACAGCCAACCGTTATTCCATGGTGGCCGGGTGATGGTATGACAAGCGGCGCCGATCGGCATCGAGTGTGGCCGTAATGCCAATCGGAATCGTCAGGTTGCGTTTGCCGTGGCCGACATCCAACCCGGTCAAAACCGGAAACCGCCTGTCGCTGAAATGATCTGCAAAAATTCTCGATAGTTCATCAGGCCGGCCGCAATCGTCGAAAGATCCGAATGCCAGGCCGGCAATCGTCTCAAGGCATCCGGCCAGACGCAGCTGGCTGAGCATGCGGTCCACCCGGTACGGGGCTTCACCGCGATCTTCGAGCAGGAGCAAATGGCCCTGGGTAGGGGGCATGTAGGGCGTTCCGATCAAATGGCAGAGGGTCGTTAGATTACCCGCCAAAACAGGCCCCGTGCTGGATCCCGGGCAAACTGTCTCGCCCTGCGGGGCGCTGATGTCGACCGGCGCGGGACCGGCGATAGCCGACATCAGGGCGGTCAGCGACTGCTCATCCAAGCCCGGCAGACCGGCGACAACCGGTCCGTGAAAAGTAACCAATCCGCAGCGGCCGTAGAGTGCCGCCAAAAGGGCGGTCACGTCGCTGAAACCGACGACGATTTTAGGCTTTTCGCGGATACAGCCATAATCGATCAGCGGCAGGATTCGCATCGAGCCGTATCCGCCCCTGGCACATAAGACGGCTTTTACGACCGGATCCGTGAACATGTCCATAAAAAGCGCCACCCGCTGCGAGTCGGTCCCGGCCAGATAGCCGTTTTTTAGAAAGAGATTTTTGGGCACCAGGACCTTGAAACCGGCGGTTTCGAGCAAACCGACCCCCAGATAAAACTGCTCGGTGTCGAACGGACTGGCCGGAGCCGCAATCCCGATGGTGTCACCCGGCCGCAGCCGCGGGGGGACGAGAGGCCGTTGATGCTGCCTTTTCCCGCAAGAGTGTGTTTCACTTCTTGACATGATACCGATTAAATGTTAGCTGATCAGCCTTACTTTGTGTCGGGGCGTGGCGCAGTCTGGTAGCGCACTTGAATGGGGTTCAAGGGGTCGGAGGTTCAAATCCTCTCGCCCCGACCAAACTTTCCTGTATCAAATTGCCCGTTGTCACCCATAACACTTGACATCCCACTGTGTGGTAGATAATTTCGCGGTTAACCCATACTCTCTGTGGCGATATCAGGATATCGGCGCAGCCGGCTTTGCCCAGCTAATGCCGCAGGTGACACCCAGCCCGTCAAACATACCACAAAGTACCAAATTGTCAATAAATAATTGAAATAACATAATAATATGTGATGACACGCAGAGTGATCAATTGCGCAGATGAGTGAAGAGGTGGGTGGCGCTGCCGGAGGCCATCAATTTGCTAAACTTTCCCTCCCGGTGGAGCCTCAGGAAGACGTCGACGACCTGCGGATCGAACTGCGTGCCCGCGCCCTGTTTGATGATCTCCAAAACCCGACCTTCCTCCATGCGTTTGCGGTAGGCGCGATCAGAAGAGACGGCGTCGTAGACGTCGGCCACCGAGAGAATACGGCCCAGGATCGGGATTTCATCTTTGCACAGACCATCCGGATATCCTTTCCCGTCGTAGCGCTCGTGATGGCAGCGGATGATCTGGCGCTCCCTCTCCCAGAATCCGAGTTGTTCGACGATATTGGCGCCGATGACCGGGTGTTCCTTGATCTTGGCAAACTCTTCATCCGTCAGTCGCCCCGGCTTCAGTAGAATGTCATCCCGGATGCCGATTTTTCCGATATCGTGCAGATGACCCGCGAATTTCAACGTTTCCAGCTCCTCGAGGGTACAGCCCATTGCTTTTCCGATTTCGATCGAAAAAGCGGTCACGCGGCTGGAGTGCTGCTGGGTGTATCGATCTCTGGCCTCGATGGCATTGACGAAAGCATAGAGTGTGGCAAACAGGTTTTCGTAAATATTTTCGTAAAGTGCGAGGTTTTCGATGGCGTTGGCGGCATTTTGGGCCATGAAGGAAAGATAGTACAGGTCTTTTTCGGTGTAGGCAGCGGTGTCATTTTCAAGGGCGGCCATCAGCACGCCGAAAACGGTTTGTCGGATCTTGAGCGGCACCATCATTAGTGACCGCAAATCCTGCGGAATGTTGCGGGATCCGTTGTTGTCTGAAACCAGCAGGGGGATTTCGTCTTCGGCCACCTCGCGGATCAGGTTCGCCAGATCCGAGTGCACCAATGCGTTCGGGTCGCTGACGGCGCGGCCGTAACCGGTCCCGCCCTCGGCGGCCTCAGCCCCATCGCTCGGTTCCTTGCCGCAAACCGCGGCCGTGAAAAACGGTTTTTTGACGGAATCGTTGACAATGTAAAAACAGGCCCGGTCCGAGCGGGTTATTTCGACCGCCATGTCGACTAAGCGCTTGAAAACCTCGCTGCTGGAGGAAATGATGGAAAAATCGCTGAGTATCCGGTTAAGGATATGCATTTCCTCGACTTTGACCGTCAGCTCGCGGTTGAGTTTCTCCAGCCTCTCTTTGCTTTCAACTTCCTTTTTGAGAAGCAAGTTCTCGACGAATAACCGTCGCTGGCTGAAAACGCGCCGAACGCATAACTCCATTTGGCTGAGATTGACCGGTTTGACGAGGAAATCGACGACACCGTTTTTAAGCGTCTGGATGGTGTTGTCGAGCGATGGATAACCGGTCATGATGATGACCGGCAGTGTGTTGTCGGACTCGTGGATATGCGCGGCCAGCGCCAAACCGTCCATTCCCGGCATGTTGATATCGGTAAAACAGCAGTCGACGGTTTGCTTTTCGAGAATAGTGACGGCCTCCAAACCGTTGCAGGCCGTCACCACCTGGTAGCCCCGGCGTTTGAAATATGCGCTGGCGACATCGAGGATGCTTTCCTCATCATCAACAAATAAAATGGTTTCTTGACCAGCCTCGTGCATAATACAGTCCGTTGAATTTGCAGGATATTTTGTTGCAGCCCACTTGATCGCGGATTGGCGCCGGACGGTGCCGCGCCGGGCGTCTAAGGTTTTATCGGCAGTTTTCGAAAGTTCTGTAGCGAAGAATTGGTTCAGGCGTGTCGCGTCTGCTTTTAAATTCCGCATCAGCGGGCCAACCGGACCATTTTTCCGGCAAACGTCTTGCCGTAAAAATTTTCCAGCTTAATGGAGCAAGCCGCCACCTCCTTGATGCTGATGCCGGTTTTAACCTGCAGCCTGTCCAACAGATAAACCGTATCTTCGGTGGCAATGTTTCCGGCGGCTCCCGCAACGAAAGGGCAGCCTCCCATG
>Ga0210085_1000402_pt1 | contig 18324 bp, 18 predicted proteins | sample China_Galinas_PW_5_FD_184866 | JGI IMG/M metagenome (GOLD analysis project Ga0210085, IMG submission 184866) | Wetland microbial communities from San Francisco Bay, California, USA, that impact long-term carbon sequestration - China_Galinas_PWC_D1... | ecosystem: Environmental > Aquatic > Marine... | reverse complement strand
TACCATTGATTCCACGTCCCGGCCAACATATCCCACTTCTGTAAACTTGGATGCCTCGACCTTGTTAAACGGTGAATCGGTCAGATTCGACAGTCTTCTTGCTATCTCGGTTTTTCCAACGCCGGTAGGCCCGATGAGTATGATATTCTTCGGCACGATCTCATTGCGGAGATCATCAGGAACCTGCTGTCTGCGCCAGCGATTCCTCAAAGCAATGGCCACGGATCGTTTGGCATTATGCTGGCCGATTATATATTTATCAAGTTCCTTGACAATTTCATTGGGTTTAAGATTGCTCATTTTGTCCGCTCTTTATCATCGGTTTAAAATTTAGAGTTCTTCAATGGTAATGACATCATTTGTAAAGACACATATGGAACCTGCTATTTTCATAGCTTCCGCTACGATGCCGACAGCACCCATATCCGAATGCCTAATCAGAGCAGTGGCCGCCGCCTGGGCGCCGGCGCCTCCGGATCCAATCCCCATAACACCTTCATCCGGTTCAATCACATCACCGTTTCCTGAAATAACAAACATCTTTTTTTCATCTACGGCAATCATAATTGCTTCGAGACGTCTTAAGTATTTGTCGGTTCTCCAATCCCGGGCCAATTCCACAGCACTGCGCATCAGGTTTCCATTGTAGCGCTCAAGCTTTTTTTCCAAGCGTTCTGAAAGGTTCAAGGCATCCGCCGTAGCCCCGGCAAATCCCACAATGATTTTGTCGTTGTAAATCCTTCGAACCTTTTTGGCCGTATGCTTGACAATTATATTGTTCAATGTAACCTGACCGTCACCGGCCACAGCAACCTTTCCCTTATGCCTGACAGCTAGAATTGTTGTACCATGTAATTTCATCGTTTTAATCTTGTTTCCTCGGTTTTCGCACCCGCATTTTTTATTGCCCCGCCGCTATTTTAAACGCTCAGTTTAGGCCGATGTCAGCAGTGAAATACATTGCCTTCATCGTCTCGGGTGCGCCTTGTCATAGGTTTCCATCAACCTGTCAATGCTCACATGGGTATATTTCTGTGTCGTGGACAGACTTTTATGTCCCAAAAGTTCCTGAACCACCCTCAAATCCGCCCCGGCATCCAGCATATGCGTTGCGAATGTATGACGCAGCGCATGGGGAGAAACAGGTATCAAGAGACCACATTCTCTTGCCGTTTTGTCAAGAATGCGGGCGATGGATCGACTTGTCAGGCGACCCTGGTCCTTGTTTAAAAAGAGCGGCGTGTTATTGTCCTCTCCGATACCCGCTTCTTTTTGCAATCTTTTTCTATACGCTTTAATTGCAGCCATGGCTTTTGTGCCGATGGGAACAATCCTTTCTTTGTTGCCTTTTCCAACGACGCGAATCAGACATTTTTTAACATCCACATCAAAGACGTTCAGACCCTCGAGTTCCGAAACACGAATCCCGCTCGAGTAAAGTGTTTCAAAAATAGCACGGTTTCTGATGCCTGCCAGTGTATCGGTCTTTATCGAATCGAGCAGTCTGAAAATATCATCCACGGGCAGGTATACCGGGATGGCCTTATTTTGTTTCGGTGTTAAAATCAGATCCAAAGGATTGTCCAGTATAACACCATGCTTGACGAGAAATCTGAAAAAAGAACGAACCGCCGAAAGTTTTCTGGCGATGGTCACTTTTTTGTTCTTCTTATATAAAAACCCCAGATACCCTCTTATCATCAAGCTGTCGATCTGATCGGCCTTTAACAAATCAGCACCCTTTTGATTTTTATTTGAAAAAAAGGTTTCACTGACAAATGAAACAAACTCGTTAAGATTGTGCGAATACGCACGACACGTGTTTGCAGCGTATCCCTTTTCAGAGTGAAGGGAATCGATAAAGGATCTGATCTGATTTTTCAAAGATGGTGACATCATCAAAATTCAATTAAAGACTCGAGTTCTTTCCAAGTGCCGACTTCCACAAAAGGATGACGTTTTCTGTTCCATGGTTGCTTGAAAATAATAGGCGTAACGCCCGCCTCGAAAAGTGGATAACATGTTTCAAGCCTGTCCTCCACAAAATAAGAAATATCTCTGCTTGACAGCACATCGACCTTGGCGTCAAATGAACCTGTTGCAACAACTTCTATTGAATCAGGATCAAGAGACAATACGTTTTGTATCCATTCATATATGGGTTCTCTGGTCGGTCGAGCGGTCACAAATAAAATCGGGCTGTGCTGCCGGCCGAGTCGGGTTAAGACATTTCTGGCACCTGGCATTGGTTTTAAAGATGCTTTATGGGTTCCATCCATTATCCGGGTTAAAATAGCCTCAATAAGGAACGGATCAATATCGACACATTCTTCCAATATATAACACGTAATGTCTTCGTATCTGACATTGCGAATTTTATATTCTTCCCGTGCAATATCCAAGAACAACGTCATGGTGTCTGCAAGAACGCCGTCAATATCAAAAGCCAATGAAGATGGATCGATCATATGTTCTTTTTACCGATTCCTCAATTACTCGAGATTCGTCTCTGTCGCCTGCCAATGATGATTAGGCGCTCAGCCTGCTCTGCGAGTCTTTTTCTTGAGTTTTATAAGACGGCGTCGATAAATATCGGCCATTTTTTTGTCATTGTCATTCAAAGCATTTTCGCGATTCGCCTTAAGCGATTTAATTTTCTTCTTAATGTCACGAACTGAGGCATCAGGCGTTGTCTTGGTCTCTTCTACGATCCCCCTTGCTTTTTTTATGGCGCTGATGAGTTCTGTTTTATTCATGCCATAAACACCTGTTATTTCTGGAAGTTCTTTCCCGAGTTCCCGCAACTCTTTGGCTGTCATTTTTTCCAGGGGTTTTTCTTTGGCTTCCTTTTTCTTCACACCCATGCTTTAAGATCTCCTTTTTTGAACAATGGTTAAAAAGCACAAGCGGAGGCTGTAATACCCCCGCTGTGGATTAAATTGTTAAAGATTAAGAAATTTAATTAAACAATTTTTTTTAATGATGTCAATAAATAGATGGCTGTTATTCCTTTTCTTCTTTTTTTGTTTTGCGCACGGCATCCAGAAACGGCTTGACAAGATCAAGGGGAAACGGAAAGATGGTCGTTGTATTCTGCTCGGAAGATATTTCACGCATAGTCTGAAGATATCTTAGCTGCAGGGCCATGGGATGTTCACGAATAATTTCAGCGGCTTCAGCCAGCTTTGTTGCCGCCTGGAACTCACCGTCGGCATTAATGACCTTGGCACGTCGCTCCCGCTCCGCTTCAGCCTGTTTGGCCATCGATCGCTGCATATCCTGGGGTAAATCAATATGCTTAAGCTCTACGGTGGTGACTTTTATCCCCCACGGATCCGTGTGGGTGTCAAGAATTTCCTGAAGTTGAGAATTGATTTTTTCCCTTGCAGACAATAGTTCATCAAGCTCCGCCTGTCCGCATACACTTCTCAAGGTTGTCTGCGCCAATTGGGACATCGCATATGCGTAATCTTCAACTTCAACAACCGCCTTTATGGGTTCAATGACTCTAAAATAGATGACCGCATTTACCTTGACGGAGACATTGTCCCTGCTGATGACATCCTGAGGGTCCACATCCATGGCCACAAGGCGCATACTGACCTTTACCATTTTGTCTATCACCGGAATCAGAATGATCAATCCCGGCCCTTTTGCCTGTATCACCCTGCCGAGTCTGAAGATAACGCCTCGTTCATATTCGTTTAATATGCGTATGGCTGCAGAGAGAAAAAAAATTATGACTACAACTACTGCTATTATCGTATACATTTTATTCTCCTGTTACTTCGTAAAAAGGTATTTTGAAATCGTCAAATCAGAATCTACTCCACGGGTTCCACTTCCAGAACAAGGTTCTCAACTTTAATAACCCTGACCTTGGCCCCCTTTTCAACGGGATCTTTTGAAATCGCTTTCCACAGTTCTCCGTGAACAAACACCTTGCCTTCCTGCAATATAGGTTCTTTAACCACGCCGATTTCCCCCAAAAGGCCCGTTGCACCTGTTCTTGGCTTTGACAAATGAGATTTAAAAACCAGCCCTGAGATAACGACAAAAAAACCGGAAACGACCATGAGTGTCGGTACAAGCACTTGCCACGACAATCTCATATCGGTGCCGTTTTCATCAAACAACATCAAGGAACCCAGTAAAAGCGAGGTAATGCCTGCAACACTCAAAAGACCGTAACTTGCGATTTTCATCTCCATGATAAAAAAAACGATGGCAAGAACAATAAGCAAAAATCCGGCATAGTTGACCGGTATGGTCTGAAATGCAAAAAATGCCAGAATAATCGATATCCCGCCCACAACTCCGGGAAGCACGGCACCGGGGTGAGACAGTTCAAAATAGAGACCGGCAAGACCGATCATCATAAGAATATAGGCTACATTCGGATCACTGATGATCTTTAAAACCTTGGTCCGTAAGCTTTCCTCAATCATCGTTATTTTAGGATGATCAAGTTTTAAAACCCCTTTGTTTTCAATTTTACGACCGTTAATCTGACGTATCAAATCATCCAGATCTTTTGCCACGATATCGATGATATTTAACTTTAGGGCCTCAGTCTCCGTCACGGAAACGCTTTCACGAACCGCCTTTTCAACCCATTTAACATTCCTTCCCCTTTTCTCTGCGATACTTTTGACCTGGGCAACCATATCATTGGTGACTTTTTCAGACATTGTTCCACCGATATCCTTGCCGCCGGCGCCCACCGGATGTGCGGCACCAATGTTTGTTCCCGGTGCCATGGCAGCAATGTCCGCAGCAATGGTAATCATAACGCCTGCAGAAGCGGCCCTGGCGCCGCTGGGTGCAACATACGTCACCACCGGAACCTTGCTTGCAAAGATTGCCTTGACGATAATGCGCATCGATTCGGCAAGGCCGCCGGGCGTGTCGATCTTAATAATGATACATGAAACGTCATCTTCGGAAGCCTTCTCAATTCCTTTTTTTAAAAAATCAGCCACAGCAGGATTGATTGAGCCCGAAATTTCAATGAGATAGACTTCATTTTCAGCCGCAAAATTATTTCCGGTATAGCCAAAGAAAAACCATAACAACGCCGGTAAAATAAAAATTATCCGCTTCATTAGTCAAGCACCCATGGCTTTCATTAATTTCTTCATATCCTCCCAAACATCCCGCTTCTTGTTTGGATTCCGAAGCAAATATGCAGGATGATAGGTCGGCAACACCCTTGCACCCATATAATCGTAAAAACGTCCCCTGAGTTTTGAAATCGGCGATTTGCTTTCAAGAAGTGTCTGAGCGGCAAACGTCCCCAAAGCACAAATAATATCCGGTTTTACGGATGCAATCTGGCGTTTTAAAAAAGGAAAGCATACGTCGATCTCATCTGCCATTGGGTTTCTGTTTCCGGGAGGGCGACACTTTATGATATTACAGATATAGACCTGTTCTCGCGTATGATTTATCGCTTCGACGATTTTGGTAAGAAGCTTTCCTGCGGCCCCGACGAAAGGTTCGCCCATTTGATCCTCATCATATCCCGGTCCTTCACCCACAAACATGAGTCTCGCATGAGGATCCCCGGCCCCGAATACAATGTTTTTCCGTTTTTCAGAAAGCCTGCACCGCCTGCAATCCCCCAGGTCCGTTCGAATGACCTCAAGGGTTTCTGACACCCTCTTCTCTTTACGCCCCCAGTTTTTAATCGTGTCGAGGCTTTCCTTCGAACATTCAAACCCCTGGCAACCGTTTTCAGCCAATAATCTGAAAAACGTCTGTATATCTTCTAGTGTGGTGGCAATCTCTGATTCGAAAGATGTCATTAAATTTTTAATACCCGATCCAGCAAAATATTTGCGACATCATCTTTGGTCATTTTGGGCAGATTCTCTTTTGTGCCGTCTTTATAGAACAGTGTTACCGTATTGGTGTCGGCATTGAAACCGGAATCAGGATGGCCCACGATATTCCCGACAATGATATCGAGATTTTTTTCTGCCAATTTTTGTTCTGCATGTTTTTCAAGGTGTTCTGTTTCCGCAGCAAATCCTACGAGAATCCGTCCTTTTTTGTTTCTGCCGATTTCTTTTAAAATATCCTGGGTTCTTTCCAGAGGCAAAACCAGTTCATTTTTTTCCTTCTTGAGTTTTTGATCTGCACGATCCTTGGGCCGGTAATCGGAAACCGCAGCTGCTTTGATAATGATATCGGAATCCGCCACATTCTCAAATACGGCATGGGCCATCTCTTTGGCGGTGTTCACCCTGATCACGGCAACATTGTTGGGATCCAAAAGGGGTGTCGGACCGGCAACCAACGTCACCTTTGCACCTCTATACTCGGCAGCCCTTGCAACTGCAAAGCCCATCTTGCCGGAAGACGGGTTGCTGACAAATCTGACAGGATCCACCGGTTCCCGGGTGGGACCGGCGGTAACCAGTATCTTCTTGTCTTTCAGATCCTTGGGCGTAAGGTAGAAAAGAGTTCTGTCCAATATGTCATGAGGTTCGGGAAGACGACCGGGGCCTGTGGTTCCGCACGCCAGGCTTCCGGATTCCGGATCGATAACAAAATACCCATCAGACCGGAGCATTTCAAGATTCCTTTGTAAGGCATTGCTCTCAAACATATGCGTGTTCATTGAAGGGCAAAGGACCACAGGGCACGTCACCGCCATCATGAAGGTACTCAGGGCATCATCGGCAATCCCGTTGGCCAGCTTACCGATAATGTTGGCGGTTGCCGGTGCAATCACCACGGCATCTGCTTGCTCGGCCCAGTCAATGTGCCGTATGGATGCATCATCGCTTTTCTCAAAAAGATCCGTGCATACGGCTTGACCGGACAATGCTTTAAAGGTCAAAGCTCCCACAAATGCCTGGGCGTATTTTGTCATAATGACCCTGATATTGGCACCCTCTTTTACAAAAAGTCTCAAAAGCTCAACGCTTTTATATGCCGCGATGCCTCCGGATACTCCCAGAACGATATTTTTTTTGTTGATGATGTTTTTCATAAAAATTTTTTCCTTAACAATTTATTTCCGTGCTCGGTGTGTATTTATTCTAAATCTTTGAATATCAGTCTCAGGGTCGTAGAGCGGAATGGATGATTTTTATTTAAATCGGATGCTGTTTGAGTGGCTTAGGGATCGTTAGAAAGAACAGACGCATTTCGAAATCGTATCTTTAAAAAATTTTAAAGAAATGCAATGAACCTATTGATATCTCAATGATAATTTCCTGTTCTTTCTTTACGATCCCTTGCCGTGAGTTCATGCGCTTTAAATAAAGATTATCCATGCAGCGGCCGTTTTGAAAAACTCCCCGACCTCTCATTTATTTCAGTCCGCTAAGATAATTTCTAACCCTCGTCAGTTTTTCTACGTTATGATATTTAATCAAAAGATCGATCCACCTGCTAAACAGCTTGACAAGATGATCCGGTGATGTTTCATCGAGTTTTTTTTCAATTTCAGAAAGCGCACCCCTGAGGTCCGGGTGTTCGGGTTCACCTTCTAAAAGATATCTGTAGATTTCAGCGGCTTTTAATAAATTACCCTGATCAGCATACACTTTTGCCATGGTCCGGGTATAAAAAACATCGTCTTTACTCAATTTTTTTGAACCTTTCTTTTTTTTACTTTGATGATCACTTCATCCTTGCCGATGACCCCCAGCTCCTTTCTGGCCACATCTTCAACATACTCGGGATCATTCTTCAACCGCTCTATTTCACGATAAAGAGAAAGATTTTCCTTTTTAAGTGCATCGTTTTTTTTCGACAAGTTATCCTTTTTTATTTTAAGTTGATAGAGATCCGTAAGGCTATTTTCACCAAACACCATAAACAATAACATTAAAAACATCGTCATTAATGCTAAAACAAGCATTATATTTTTCTTTAAACTCACGCTTTATCCTTCCCCTTTCCCGCGATGGCCATCACCTCTTTCAATTCGGAACTTTTAAGCAATAAAGAAAAAGAACCATACAACACAAAACCGATAATGATACTTCCCGCAAGCCCGAAGAAAAGGCCCGCCAGACTCCCGCCTTCAGAAGGAATAATGAATCGAGCCGCCGCCCAGACAGCAGCTCCCATAAATACTGAACAGATGATCGTCTTATAAACGGACAACATAATCGTTTTCAACCCCAGCATGCCGAGTTTTGTCTCTAAAGCCCATACAAGAAGTCCGAGGTTTAACATGGACGCCAAAGAAGTGGCCAGTGCAAGTCCTCCATGTCCCATAGGCCCCATGAGAAGAATACCGAGAATGATATTGGCACAAACAGATATAACCGCCATTCGTACCGGCGTTTTTGTATCCTGCAGTGCATAAAATGTTGACACCACAATCCGCACGCCTGAAAACGCCCATAAACCCACACTATAATATAAAAGGGCATATGCAGTCAAATGGGCGGCCTGTGCATCGAACGCACCCCTTTTAAATAATAACGCAACGATCGGTTTTCTTAAAACGATCAGGCCGACCATTGAGGGAATGGTAATAAAAAAAACCAGTTTCATCGCATATTCAAAGGTTTCCCGAACTGCCCGGATGTCCTTTTTTGCAGCCTGTCTTGAAATACTCGGCAAAACAGCGGTTGCGGTTGCGATGGCGAATATTCCAAGGGGAAACTGCACCAAACGGTCGGCATAATATAGATATGAAACACTCCCTTCGGGAAGCAGTGACGCCAAAAGCGTCCCCACCAGGATATTGATTTGATAGACAGCAGCACCGAATATGGTGGGAAGCATCAACAGCCCCACTTTCTTGAGGCCGGGATGGAATATTTTTGCTTTTTGCCAAAAATAAAACCCTTTGTTAATCAAAAACGGCACCTGAAACCCAAGCTGCAAAACGCCACCGATCACCACACCGACGGCCAGACCGGTGATAGGATGGGCCATGTGGGGTGAAATTAAAAAAACCGAACATATAATGGAGATATTCAAAAGAACCGGGGCAAGGGCCGGTGCAGCGAAATGACCCAGAACATTAAGGATCCCCATGGAAAGTGCCACCATTCCGATAAAGAAGATATACGGGAACATGATTCGTGTGAGAAAAATGGTGATGGACAATTTCTCAGGTGAATCAATAAAGCCTGGAGCAAGAAGGCGAATGATCAGCGGAGACAAAAAAATACCTGCAATGGCAACGACAACCAGCAGCACCGACAGCAGTCTTATGGCAGATCTGGCCATTTCAAAGGCGTCTTCTTTTCCTCGATTCATCAGTGTGTCGGTAAATACCGGGATAAATGCAACGCTTAAAGAACCCTCGGCAAAAAGCCTCCTTAAAAGGTTTGGAATTCTAAATGCCACAAAGAAGGCATCTGAGCTCAATCCGGCACCAAAAAACCCGGCAATGACAACATCTCTTATAAATCCGAAAATACGGCTCAAGAGTGTCGCTGATCCAACAACGCCTGCGGCTTTGGTTACGCGATCATTTTCATGATCGGTTTGTGTTATTGAAGGGTTCATGATTCGCAGTAAAATCGTGTAACGATTTTATGAGACTCCCGCAGTTGAACTCCCCGGAGTGGGTGAACCTGCGGGATCTTATCTTTATTTGAATTCATCCCACGGTGCCTGTTAAGTCGGCAATGTTTCCAAAAGGATAACGTGTTATAAAAATATTTCTTGACATATATTTAATAAGCTCATAACTTACATTTTTTAAATCAATAAGAAAAGGAGTTTATTAAGAAATTGGCCAATCATAAATCAGCATTAAAACGCGCACGTCAGAACGAAATTAGACGCTTGCGCAATAAATCCGTAAAAACAAAGGTAAAATCTATTGTTAAAGATGTGCGACTTTCTGTGGACGGAAGCTCTAAAGAAGACGCATTGAAAAAACTTGATATGGCAAAATCGAACATTGATAGAGCCGCCCAAAAAGGTGTCATTCACAAAAAGACAGCTTCTCGCAAAATTTCACGCCTATCGAAATTGATAAACACCATTTCCGTTGAATCGTAAAAAAAGCGCAGCGTACAAAATGAAGTTTCTACATTCTTTGAACGATGCGCTTTTTCGTTGAGTGCTTTAAAAATTGTCTGTTAAACGATTGTAGACTTTTTCTGCAAGTCTTTTAGACAGGTTTTCGATGGCTTGGCGTTTTTTGATATCGGTCATCTGTCTGTCTGTCGACACATCATAGTCTTCGGATGCTGAAACATTTGATGCGGACCATTTTACCCCGCCATCCGAACCGGTTAACTTCAAACTGACGGTAATTTCGACCCGCCTGGCAAGAGCGCTCTGCTGTGCCTGACGGGAAATTGTCGAAATGCGCTCGGATTCAATGACACCGGTAAGGGTTGCGTCAGCCTTCTTGCTGTTTTTCTGGACACTTCTTCCCTTCCGGGTAAATTCATATATCAGGTCATTGGTAATGGTATTTTCCAGCCCGGTTTCCGTGGTGCGGTTTTCAAAAATGTCTATGGCAATCGTCTGTATTCCTTCCGGCAAATTTCCACTTCCTGCAAACCGATACCCGCAAGCCGAAAAAAATAAAGCGATAATAATAGCCGGCCAGATAAGTTTTTGACGATAAAAGAAGGTTTTTATAGTTGAAAAATTCATTAATTAGTGTCCGTTTTGATCACAACTAAAGTTTCCGATATATTGATTAGACTACGATATTAACAAGTTTCTCTTTGACGACAATAATTTTTTTAATGGGTTTCCCATCAATGAATTTCAAGGCCCTTTCGTCTGCAAGCGCCATTTCTTTTAAGGTGTCGTCACCTGCATCGGCATCTACGTGGAACTTGCTTCTAAGTTTGCCGTTGACCTGCACCACGATCAAAAGCTCATCTTTGATGAGTGCGTCCTCCCTGTATGACGGCCACGAAGCCATTAGGATGCTGGTATCAAATCCAAGCGATTCCCATAATTCTTCGGAAAAATGAGGGACAATGGGAGCTAAAAGAAGCGCAACAGATTCCATGGATAGCCGCATGACCTCGATGTTTTGAGCCTTCTTATCAGCAAAATCGATTCCGTACATTGTATTTACGAGTTCCATGATGGCACTGATGGCGGTATTGAAATGAAATCTGTCTTCGATATCTCTGGTAACCTTTTTTATCGTTGCATGGTTTTTTTTGAATAGTGCGCGAGAATCACCTTTCAGTTGATCCGGACTGCCGTTAAAAGGCTTGGCGTCACGAATTAAGCTCTCCCAATTTAATGCCAGCCGCCACACGCGGTTTAGAAAGCGATAACCGCCCTCAACACCCTGTTCGCTCCATTCCAGATCTCTTTCAGGCGGCGCTGCGAAAAGGCAGAAGAGTCTTGTGGTATCCGCACCAAATTTTTCTAAAAGAATGTTGGGGTCGATAACATTCTTTTTTGACTTGGACATCTTTTCAACACGACCGACGATGGTCTGCCGGCCGCATCGTTTACAAAGCCGTTCTTCATTGGTTTCTTTTATTTCATCAGGAAGAAGAAAACCGTGTTCAGGACAGGAAACCGTCTCTTTACAAACCATCCCCTGGGTTAAAAGCCGGGTAAAAGGTTCCTTATATTTAACAAGTCCGATATCATGTAGAACACGGGTGTAATATCTGGAATAGAGCAGATGTAAAATCGCATGTTCAACACCACCGATATACTGATCGACAGGCATCCAATAATCTACGGCCTCACGGTCAAACATAGCGGTTTTACAGTTCGGGCTGCAATATCGTTCATAATACCAGGAAGACTCTACGAACGTATCCATGGTATCGGTTTCTCGCCTGGCATCGGGACCGGCACAGATCGGACAAGGCGTTTTTGTAAAATATTCAAGGGTCGATAGTGGTGATTTACCACCTTCAAGAAGATCGGCATCCTCTGGAAGCAAAATGGGAAGGTCTTTTTCAGGAACCGGAACAATACCGCATTTTTCACAATGAATGATGGGTATCGGGGCACCCCAGTATCGTTGTCTTGAAATCCCCCAGTCCCTTAGCCTGAAGCTGGTTGTTTTCTTTCCGAGCCCCTTTTCCTCCAGATAATAAGCAATATCGTCCAACGCCTTTACACTATCTATTCCATTGAACCGACCGGAATTAATCATGACACCTTCACCTGGAAAGGCTTCGGTCATTGTGGCAGGATCGAGATCGGCATCATGAGGTTTTACAACCACGATGACATCAAGGCCATACTTACGGGCAAATTCAAAGTCTCTCTGATCATGCGCCGGAACGGACATGACTGCACCGGTGCCATATTCCATGAGCGCAAAGTTGGCGGTATAGATCGGCATACGAATACCGGTTAAAGGATTGGTACAATATGCACCGATAAAAACACCCTCTTTTTCATAGCTTTCCACGGCTTTAACCGATCGATCCTGCAAGGATATGCGCTGGATAAACTCGGCAACTTCCATTTCTTGGGGCGTTCCTTCGGACAGTTTTACCACCAGCGGGTGCTCCGGTGCAAGGCACATAAACGTCGCCCCATATACGGTATCCTGTCGTGTCGTAAACACCGGTATTTGTTCATCCGAGTTTTCTATGGGAAACCGTATTTCTGCCCCCGTACTCTTTCCGATCCAGTTTTTCTGCATCGTGATAACCTTTTCAGGCCACCCCGGCAGCTTTTCACAATACGACAAGAGATCCTGGGCATAATCGGTAATGCGGAAAAACCATTGCCAGAGCTTTTTTTGTCGAACCTGTTGACCACATCTCCAACACAGGCCGGCTTCGACCTGTTCGTTGGCAAGAACCGTTTGGCAGTGTTCACACCAGTTCACAAAGGATTCCTTACGATAGGCCATCTTTTTTTCATACATTTTTAAAAAAAGCCACTGTTCCCACTGATAATATTCAGGACTGCAAGTCGCGATTTCCCGATCCCAATCATAGGAAAAACCCAGAAGCTTCAACTGAAATCGCATGGTATCGATATTTTGATACGTCCACTTGGCCGGGTGAGTGTTATTTGCAATTGCAGCGTTTTCCGCCGGCATACCGAATGCATCCCAACCCATGGGATGAAGGACATTAAACCCTTGCATTCTTTTGTATCTCGCAACAACATCTCCGATGGTATAGTTTCTCACATGGCCCATGTGGATATTGCCAGACGGATAGGGAAACATCTCAAGCAGATAATATTTTTCTTTGTTCGGATCCTCTTTGACCCTAAAAAGCTTTGTCTCTTCCCAAAAATTTTGCCATTTAGATTCTATCTTTCTGGGATCGTATCGTTCATCCATTTTATATGATTAACCTCGAAAAAATGTTGTCATCCAAACAATTATGATTGTAATATCCTAATTTAATATGCCCTAAACATCCCAGTAGGACAATAGGTTTCATGCCACAACACGATGCAAATAGCAAGCCATAAGACCTGAATTTTGTGATGGCGAGAAATCGTTTGACTTGTACATAACAATTTCATATTCATTAAGAAGAGCAAGTGCTTAAGATTAAAGCCTGTTTTTACCCATAAACAATCCTTATTCGCGCTGAGTCGGGAGTCTCATTCTAATTGTTTTTAACCATAATTGGGAAACTATTTCATGAGCGGTAAAATCCTTATCAATGCTATTGATCCTGAAGAATGCAGAATTGCAAAAGTCAAGGACCTGAAGCTTGAAGAATTTCATATTGAAAGTTCAGGAAGAGAAATTATCCATGGCAACATTTATAAGGCTGTCATCTCTCGTATTGAACCGAGCCTTCAGGCCGCATTTGTAGATTTTGGCGCTGATCGTCACGGTTTTTTGCAAAAACATGAAATCCACAGCGATTATTTTCAGGACAATCCCTCTAAAGACCGATCCATCCTAAAAATGGTAAAGCGTGGGCAAGAACTTTTGGTGCAAGTAACCAAAGATCCCTTCATGAGAAAGGGCGCCATGCTGACGACTTATATATCTTTGCCCGGTCGATACGTGGTGCTGATGCCGGGAAGCGACAGCCGGGGAATCTCACGTAAAATAGAAGACGAAGAAGAGCGTAAACGTTTAAAAAGTATCGTCGGCAAGCTTAAGATACCGCCGGGATTTGGAATTATTGTCCGAACGGCAGGAATCAACAGTACTAAACCAAGTATGTCAAAAGATTTAAACTATCTTTTGCGCCTGTGGAAGAACATCAAAAAAAATGTGACAAAGGTAAAAGCGCCCGTATTGCTTTATAAAGAGCAAAATCTTGCCGTAAGATCCATGCGCGATTACTTCACCCATGATGTCACCGAAATCCTTATCGATGATGAAGCCATATTCCATGTCGTTAAAGATTTTGTTAAAATCATATCGCCGAAACATAAAAAAATTGTCAAATACTATAAAGGGGACCGGCCGATATTCTCCAAATACCAACTTGAAGATCAAATTTCATCAATCTACGAGAGTCGTGTAAAACTTAAATCCGGCGGAACGCTGGTCATTGCACAAACTGAAGCGCTTGTCTCCATCGACGTTAATTCAGGTAAGGCAACCCGGAAAAAGTCCATTGAGCAAACCGCACTTCAAACCAATATTGAAGCAGCCGAGGAAATTGCACGCCAGTTACGACTCAGAGATTTGGGCGGCCTTATTGTCATCGATTTTATCGACATGAAAGACTCCAAGCACAAGTCAGAAGTTGAAAGGGCCGTTAAAAATTTCGTAAAACCGGATAAGGCCAAAACAAATATCGGTAAAATTTCAAAATTTGGGTTGATGGAAATGTCGAGACAGCGACTTCGTCCCTCCATCGAATCCAGCAGTTTCGAGCCCTGCATTCATTGTAAGGGAAAAGGAATGATCCCCTCTATTGAAATGCTGGCTCTTGACTTTCTCCGCCGACTTCGCCTTGAAACCATAAAAACCGATATTTCAAGTGTCAAAGGAATCGTCCCTCACGGTGTTGCCGAGTACCTTTTAAACAGGAAACGCAAAGAAATTCTAGATCTGGAACTCAGGAGAGGTCTCTCCATCACCATTGAGGGGGATACAAAAATTATTCCCGGCATGAGCGAAATTAACTGTGAAGAATAGAATCGATCTATGCCCTAACCCATTATTAGTGCATTAATTATGAATTTTGTGCTTTTTATGGCAAAAAAATATCTAAATTCATTAAGTGTGAAGTGCCTAAAGTGATCTAAAGTGCCTAAAGTTAAGGTATTTTGTCAATTTAATTTATATAAATAACCTGAGCGCAGCGACTCAATAACTTTAGCTCACTTTTAACTTTAGCTCACTTTTAACTTTTCCGGCTTGTCCGGATTGGAAGTATTCAAAGGTAAATTTATGCCAAAAAAACCTGTAAAAATGGCAAATAGAATTATCGGGGTTGTTATCATCGCCGTGGTGCTTGTTGGCGCATTTGCGGGAATCAAGTTTCTGATAAAACAAAAATCGCAACCCGAAACGCAAAAACGAACCGATAATATTCAAATTCCTTCAAATTCGGAGCCGGTTCTTGATTACAACAACATTGACAAAGACAAAGACCTCAAGGCCCTCATGAAACAGCGAAAGGCACAATATGGAGTTGGAAAAGGTGTTGATATTATAGCACAATCCAATGAATCAATTAAAGTCGGCGATGCAACGGTATCCATGCAGGAAATTTTGGAAAAGATTCGTCTAAAAAGTGGTGATATCGTAGAAAAAGACATTAAATCACACGATGTGACAACAAAAGATAAAATAGAATCATTCGGAATTCACGTGGTCCAGCCCGGAGAAAATATCTGGAATATCCATTTTACCTTTCTAAAAGATTATTTCGATCACAAAGGCGCCCAGTTGTCACCCCGTTCGGATGAACCCCTTAAAGGCGGAAGCAGTTCGGGTGTCGGCAAGATTCTTAAATTCTCGGAGCATACCGTGAACATTTACAATATCAGAGATCATAAACTCGATGTTAACCTTAACTTAATCTTTCCCTTGACCAAAGTGGTCGTCTATAATATGGATCAAATTTTTGCATTTCTGGATCTCATTGACTATAAACATGTAAACCGTATTCAATTTGACGGCGAGACGCTCTGGATGCCGGCGAATTAAACTGCATTTTTCACATGTTTGTGGCGGTGATTTGACCCGACAGCGGGATTTCCGCTTTGCTCTGACAAAGCATTCATGGGTAGTAACCGGGTCCAGAGGGCCCGGCTTGGGGTTACCCCTGAGAGGGGATATTTTACCCAAAACCGTATAAATAAAAGGCCCTTGGAAAAGTTTCATGAAATTAATAGTCAGTGTCCATCCATAAATGAGGATTTTTGTTAAAGATCAAGGCATATGAAGAAAATAACCACCCCGCTGAAGTACCGGGACAAGCCGGCATATATTTGATATTCCGAGGATTATTTTTTGAACATAACGCTGAGATTGGGCAAAAAGACCATTTATGGATGGACACTCGTTAAAGAACCATTTGACCTGAGCGACAAATTACAGTATATCAGCGCCATTTTCTTCACTTATTGGTAGTTAGAAACAATTAAATTATCATCCAGATAACGAATAAGGAGGTTTTATCTTGATAAATATTGCTTATGCAATGGGCCAAGGCGGCGCAGCAGGTGGACAAGGGGCAGGCGGATTTACATCTCTTATCCCCATTATCCTCATGTTCGTCATATTCTATTTTTTACTTATCCGACCCCAGCAAAAAAAGGCCAAGGAACATCGTGAAATGATCGGTCATCTTAAAAAAGGGGACCGAATCGTAACCAGTGGAGGATTACATGGCCGGGTAACCGCCGTCGGTGACACAACATTGACCGTGGAAATTGCAGACAGGGTCCGTGTAAAAATTGCCCGTGGAAATGTTTCCCAGGTGTCACAGTCCTCGGCACCGTCTCAGGATACCAAAAAAAAATAAGACAAATTCATACCCATCAAAAGGAAAAGATCATTGCGTAATTTTTCTTGGCGAGTTCTGGCCGTTTCTGGAGTGATGATTGCAGCGATTATTTATGTGCTTCCCACCATAAACCCATCACTTTGGCCGCATAAAAAAATAAATCTCGGCCTTGATCTTCAGGGCGGCATGCACCTGGCCCTTGAAGTCGAAACCGATAAAGCCGTGGAAAGCACCATTGAAAGAATCATTCAGGAAATCCGGGGGTTTTTAAGAAAAGACCATATTCGATATACCACTTTGAATCGCATAGAAGGCAACCGGATATTGGTCAAACTGGAAGGACAAAAAAATATTGATGAATTTGAAAAGATTCTCGACACGGAATTTAAAAATCTACGCATCCTTTCAAGATCAATGGACGGTGACGTCTTAACCATGCAGATCGATCTTCCGGACAAAGAGACCGAACGAATCAAAAAATTGGCAACCGATCAGGCTCTTGAAACCATCAGAAACCGGATCGACCAGTTTGGCGTCAGTGAACCCGATATCCGCCGGCAGGGTGAAAATCGAATCCTCGTCCAACTTCCTGGAATAAAAGATACCAAAAGGGCCATAGCTTTAATCGGCAAAACAGCGCTTCTGGAATTCAAACTTGTGGATGAAACCCACGACCTTAATGACGCGCTTAAGGGACATGTCCCTCCCGGAAGTGAGGTGCTTTATGGGATTAAGGTTGACCCCGTCACCCATCGTACTTATAAAACCCCCTATCTTTTAAAGAAAAGGACCCTTTTAACCGGCGCCAATCTTACCGATGCGAGGGTTCAAATCGACTCTCAATATAACGAACCTTATGTTTCAATTGATTTCGACAAAAAGGGCGCCAGGGATTTTGAAAGAATCACCGGAGAAAATGTAAAAAAACGTCTGGCCATTGTATTGGACAACAAGGTTTATTCAGCCCCGGTTATCCAGGAAAAAATATCCGGCGGAAGGGCGCGTATTACCGGACACTTTACGACTGATGAAGCGAGGGATCTCGCCATTGCACTTCGTGCAGGCGCTCTCCCGGCACCTGTTGATATTGTTGAAGAAAGGACTGTAGGCCCTTCATTGGGAACCGATTCTATAAGGAAAGGCCTCATTTCCATGTGTGTCGGCGGTATTCTTGTTATTCTGTTCATGGCTGTATATTACAGGGGTTCGGGAATAATTGCAGACGTTGCACTGCTTCTCAATATTCTTCTGATTGCCGGCGGTCTTGCCGGATTTCAGGCAACCCTTACTCTCCCTGGAATTGCAGGAATCATCCTCACTATCGGTATGGCTGTGGATGCCAATGTCCTCATATTTGAGCGAATCAGGGAAGAACTGAATATCGGCAAAACACCGCGTGCAGCCGTGGATTCCGGTTATGACAGAGCAACACTGACCATCCTTGATGCCAATGTTACGACACTGATCGCAGCCCTTGTCCTCTTCCAGTTCGGCACCGGGC